>Ga0307514_10000502_pt1 | contig 79305 bp, 69 predicted proteins | sample 16_EM_MG_FD_203088 | JGI IMG/M metagenome (GOLD analysis project Ga0307514, IMG submission 203088) | Populus trichocarpa ectomycorrhiza microbial communities from riparian zone in the Pacific Northwest, United States - 16_EM | ecosystem: Host-associated > Plants > Roots > Unclassified | place... | reverse complement strand
GTCACTGATCGCGAGCATCAAGAACAGAATCTACCGCGGAACTGCAGTTGCACACATTGCGACCAAGTACTATCTTGCTGCAGATATGGCTAGAGATGGAGAGATCGACTTGAGCTACGTACCGACTACTGAGATGCTCGCCGACTGCTTCACAAAGCCACTGCCGAAGCCTGGCTTCTTGAAGCAGTGTGCTGCGATGGGAATGATCGGGATTGGAATTGGGAATGGCCTCGGAAATGGCCTCGGTACAATCGGGAATGGTCTCGGGAATGGTCACGGAAATGGTATTGGAACTGGAAAAGGCATCGGGAATGCCGTCGGAAAGTAAATTGATTGGGCACGTTTGTTTCGAGGAGATCCACGATGTTTGATTGGCTCCTCTTCTCTTTTGTTTACTGTTTTGTTTGAAACGGACGTGATAGCCGTCCTGGAGAAGTGTTGAGCTGATTGGGAGTACGGATATCACTATGCCAAGGACTATGATGTAACTTGCCTCTTTTGTAGTTAGCACCATTAGTCATCGATCGACCTTATGTCGATGCGACATGTCTCGTTACACGATACAATAGACACACCTTCGCATACGCCCGCACGCACTCGACTACTCGAGCGCACGCCACCGTACAACAAAAACCAAACATTGTCGATGCTCCATAGAGGGTCAGTTTAATGCATTGTCAATTCAACCTTTGCTGTCATCGAAAATTGCATTCAAACTGATTTGACCTTACTGGTAGCCTTTCTGACGGATTGAAACTTGACCCTGTGGAACAGCCAAGCACAGTAATATTCTTGCACTGTTTGCACTCATTCTATTAAAATTTATATATCTTGCTGAATAATTGATCGCATCTGGTATGCTTCTTTTGATCAACCGATATTCACCTGCGACTGCTCACCATTCCCTCATAATATTTTGTTAAGTGAAACACTCTGTCAAGCTACATAATGAAGTTGGTGAAACATATTGATGCATTCGGTCCTACGTGTTCTTGATTCCCTTATTCCTGCTTGTTTCCAATACATTGAATATCACGAACCCCTTTACAGTCTGTCACTTTGACTTCCGTGTTGGCTGAATCAACCAGGCAATATTTTGTGCAGGACTCACATCTTACTGCTCTGGGCTGTTCGCATCCTTGATCTTATTGTCTAGCTCTATATCTGATTCAATGTCTGCTGTGCAATCGTCTACGTTGTTATTTCAATTGTCCAAGTTGCTATTCCAGTTTTGCCATTATACTGTGTTCGAAATGCTTCCAGGTGCACTATCCTCATCATATTCGACTGGATAACGGTTGATTCTTCTCATTCACCAGACATTTATTACTTGAGTTTGTCCTGCATTGAGGTCCTTCACAGACATAGCTGGTGGGAAAGATGATCGTTTGGACAATTCCAATGTAGCCGCAGATTCAGATTGGATTGGCGATCAGGATGCTGTCACTATCTCTTTCTTAACCGAAATGTATCCTACAGCTGTCATCTGGTAGTTTTGATTGTTAGATTCCTTCTGTGTAGAATGTATGTTTTCACTCTGCTGCCACATCTTCATTAACTTAGAAATCTCAGCCATTGTGTGCAATTTTCTCTGATCAGCCACTCTCTGAATATCTGACTGATTTTCTGTAGTCGTAGTATCCATTGCTTGGTCAGCGCCTGCCAATATCCCGGTATTGGCTCCAGCAAACTGGCTCAGAACTACAATTCTGCGAACAGTGTCACCTCTGGTTTATGACTTCCTCCAATCTATAACATCTCACCCAAGAGAAAAACTGTGCTCCAGGCTGACATTATGTGGTATGATAGATAATATCTCCCATGCCACATTAGAGAGATCGGTGTACTTTTAGTGTATTTCCTCCTGTTGTTGCCACCAGTCTATGATATCAGGTAGCTAACATGCACTGCCAATCTTCATTGGGTCAGAGCGGTAATCATTAACATTCGGATTAACTTGCCTCAAACTCTTTGGTGCTTCAGGTGGTGAATTCAAACAGCGCTGTGAAGAAGTGAATAAGTGTACTGTGTGGTCGCTTTGTCTGAGTGTTTATTAAGTCACCATCTTAGACAATATGTATTGTTCGTTGTTGCAGGAACAATGATATGAATGAGAAGAAGATTGACCAGATCTTTGAGCCGATGCACAGGGGATGAGATTGTTGCTCAGTACGCTTTTGGGTATAATCATGGGCAAACCTCTATGTTTTGCGCAGCATTCATTCTCCAAATGGATCAGAAATGCTTCTTGGTCTTGGGTAGTGTACTAAGTCTCGTCCTCAGAATGAATAGCCATTCGCTTCTCCCATTCCCCAACAGTCACAACTTTCAGAAAGCATCGAGGATGTGCGCTGAAATACAAAGCATAACTGCCATTGGAGTCACTTCTGCATAATCTTTGGACAGATTCTGTCGAGCAAACCTCATGGTGAAGTAGAAGTCTTCCTTCTATTGTGTTTTCTTCTTAGATAAAGGTTGCGTAATGCCATTCGTATGATTGACCATGTTATAGTAGAAAGTGATAATATGATGTAACGTAATCGTATTCCTCTTTGACATCTACAGGGTCAAGTATTGCAGTGACCTCAAAACTTCCCTAACTCACTTCAGGATGGTCCATTCATCCCGTCTGGTGAAGAGCGGCCGATGATCACTTTATCGTGGATTAGTGAGAGACTCACAGGTCTATTCTCATTATTAGTACACTCGCCCATGCAACTCCAGTGTCAAATTCCAACATGTCTGAACATTCATAATTGTTAGTACCACAATGCGTACCTTGGCTTTTTGATAGTCAATAGACTGATTTGATTAACCTGGTGTCAGTGTAATCCATTCAGCAAGCATTCTCCGCTATATGACAGTCAGTTTCAGGAATTTCAAAATATCTTGAAATTTGTACTTTCTTAATAATCTTTGCAAAACCTGAGCTCATGGCCGATACCTCATTGACTGTAGCAGTGCCCCGCTTTCGAAGTTTTTGACTCTTCCCAATCTCAAGGCCTTTATTCCCTCCAAATTTCTGATCCTGCTCATGGGCTTCCCAAGATTTGGTGTTGCCTTTTACTCCAAGACAGCTGATGAATGTACCGAAGCCAGCTGTCTGAGGTGTGCCATGTATGGTTTGTGGGTCCTCAATGCTTGTCACTTGATTCCTCAGGTCTCAAGGGCGAATTGCATTTCCCAAGTCATCAATTCATTTGAGGAAGCATTATCAGTTGGAATTCAAAGTCAACGGCTGTCGGTTAGCTCAAAACAGTCCTGAAGTTCCTTCAAATGTACTGCTAGCCTTGCTCTAGTATGTTGACCCTTGAGTGACTATTCTTTTTTAGCATTCAAAAATGGAAAAGAATATGCTATCAACGTTATCAAAAGTGAGTTGTACATTATGTAGTGCCCATTTGCGATCCATTCATTACGAAATGACAGACAATATCATAAGGTTGTTTGTTCATATCCACCTGTGTAAAGCTAAACTAACTCTGCTTTGTCATGGCAATTGCTTAATAATTGCATCCGCTGTCAGGGAGTATTCCGTCCATCAAATGTTGCTATAGGTTGTAGTGGCGGATAACAGTACCACCTCGCTGCATAATGCATTATATCCCCATCGTAGCTCGAGGTTTACTAGAGTGTTTTAATGAATGTGAGCAAAAAACATGTCCTAACTTGAGGTACCAATTCCTGGTGGCTTGGTGAAATTGAGATGTGGCAACTTCCATAGTTGCCAGTTTGGAGAGATTTGTCGGTTGATTCATCTATTATGGACAAAACCTCAATGTTAAATATGAATCTCCTATGTGAACATACTATTGTAATATCTCGACTTCCTGGTCTCTTCAATATGGCCAAAGCTATTTCATCGAGCATTGAATAAGTTAATTCGGTAACTTCCGACTCTGTTAATTCATTTAACTTTGGGATATAAGCATTTGCCAGGATATGTTTCCCCATTGAGCTGGTCCCATGTTCTAATGAATGTCGAAAAACTTGATGACCAATGATACTTATGATACTAGGGCTGGCAGTATCCTCAATTCCACAGTGTAAATGGAATCGCCATGAAGGCACATGTCTAGAATCATTCCAAGCTATTAGATCCGTCGAGCCTACATTCATTGAAGCCCACACTGCACCACATATGAGTTGTTGAGTAAGGAGACTCAAATCAGGAATGAGCATATGTTCATATGTGGAAGACATCGTAACCATGAGCAATAAGGTATCTGAAGATTTTGAATCCAACATCACCGTAGGAATTTTAAAGCTGCGTAATTCGACTCAAGAGACTGTCACAAGTTGCTTATAGTGAAGTAGAATGCGGGTTCTTAAAATTTGACTCTTCTGCTACAAGAAAAAAAGTCAACCCTGTAAGACATTGCATGCATATTTGTGAAGTTGTATACAGAGACATATTGCAAAGACTGACTGAGGAATTCAATTTAGGAACAACGCAGTGCAGTTTATTGCAGCGTAGTTTACTGAGCCACCACAAAAACTGTAGATGCTCAGTGGGTGTTCATTCTTAGGAGGAGTACATGATTTCATCACTAGCATCGTTGCCAATGAAGGAAGCCAATATGCTGATTATGTGTTAACCCCGTTCGATAGCACTTAGATAATCCACAAGGTATAATGGAAAATCTTTGATGGTTTGTTGACATCTATTTTGAGGAGCTGGTAGTAATATTGTGTGTGGCATTTTGGCCCATAAAGGCAGCCGATACTATGCTTATGGGTTTAACAGGTTGCAGTGCTCTTTAACTATCAAAGATGCAAGGCCAAAAATCATTGATGCTCTCTTCATGTTAATTTTTAGTTGGAGGTAGCAATATCATACAAACTATATTTGCCTTTAAAGTTGGCCAATACTTCGATTATAGCTTAATGTCATTGCACAGCAGTATGATTATGCAAGATGCAAGAACAAAAATCATTGACGCTCAGTTGACACTCATTTCCAGGTGATGGTTACGATGTCGTCCCTTGCATCTTTGGCAATACTGGCGGCCAATACTTTAATAATGTATCACAGAGACAAAGTCTTGTTGTTATTCTCAGACTGAAAACACCAAAAATTGTTCATGCATTAGTGACACTCATTTCCTGGCTGGGGTCAGAAGCTCGTCACCTTCATTGTTGCCTTTAAAAACTGCCAATATAATCACTTTGGAAGGATGTGACAATGTAGCCCTTTGACTGCCAAAAGTGTAAGACTTAAAATCTTTGACGCTCCGATGATGCTCACCTTAATGATATACTCACTGTCATTGGATGATCACCAATTGTACGCAATAATGCATATGGTGGTTATTGGCAGTCAACATATTGTTTCCATGTAAAAACATTTCCAACCAAAAGTTTCGAGACCTCTCAACTCCTGTTCCACCACGAGATATGTTCTCTGAGGCAGAAATGCATTGGCCTAACATATTACAGTGCATTCAGCCAGCAATTTAACGCATGTGGATTCATACAGTAGTTCCTACTATATATTGTCCCACTTCTTTGGCATTTGTCATCCAGCACATTCTCCTCGACTTCTATGACAAACCACAAGCAATTTTGTAAAATCGCAACCCTGTGTACCCAGTCTGTACCGAGAGGTATGCAGTTGGACGCATGAACGAATGCAGCAGGACGGTTGTCATTCTTCTGGGTTTGCATTGTGCTTGGATGGTGCCATATATATCTTGTATGACATTACTGACTGAAATAGTATTAGTGAATTTCACTTCGAATTTAGTTTTTGCTGTCAGACTTAACATTCACATGCACAACGACATCCAGTGTATTGGTTGTCAATCAACATGCTTTGCAGTCTAGAACTTTGGCAAAGGCAATCGGACCTTTGCACATGCAGAGACGACTTATCTTGTCTTACTATCTTGCCACTGACATCAACCAAAAGCTGACACGTGGCAAAGTAGATACACGAATTGCACTTCCAAGAGAAACATCATCAAGATATAGAATTTGCCTATATACTACTCTGGCAATGCAGGAGCCATCCCCACTTCTACATTGGAATCCGATATGTACTTGGTAATTATCTAGGGACACTATATCCAGCAGTAAAAGCTAATAGGTTCAGAGGGCAATGGTTTCTTGATCGGTGGTGAATCGGGGGCTGTGAAGGTTGCCAAACATGCAATTCATTTGTGTTACTGGGGTTTCCGGGAAGCAAGTGTCATAGGACTACTTCCTGGTGGAGAAGTCACTTCTGGCATTTGCAAATTTCCGGGGACAATATCAAGAGTCTCCATAATCTCAACACATGTTGTCAATCCAGATGCGGCTGCATTCTCTTTAGCTTGCGGTTGAACAACAGCCAGCACCTTCCATTCAATCGTCCCATATTTCTGATCTCTCTCAAAGAAGCAGTCGGCCGCATCTCCTCATCCCAGTTGCACTAATTCCGTAAACTTTATCTGCTTTGGCTGAAACCTCTCCATTAGATGCAACACTGTTTTGGAGATTGTGCATATCACCCAGCCGGGTTTGTCATCTCCGCTCAGCATGTCCAGCTCTTCAATTAGCATCACTGTTCTCCCCATCCTCCCCATTATCGGACCTTGCAACATCACTCAGACCAGCTTAGATGGTGTTCAACATCTCCTCAAATGTTTTCCTGGGCTTCAAGGTTCGCACTCCCGCCTTTTCCACATTTCTCATATTGTCCCGCTCCTGATTAATCGCTGTCACTGCGTCTTCAACTCGCTATGTTGCCACCGCAGTCTCTTTATCCACATCATCCTTAATTCAGGTCTCATTCTGTGCATATCTTGAAGTGTGTGTTACTCGTCTTCACTCTACCATAAGCTACGTTTTGGATCGGGAGCTGTGGAATCCTGCATGGGCGGGGAACCTGTCTGCTTCGCAGCTGCTGTTGCTATCATTTGCTTGATGACATCGTTGTGTGGAGTGGTTTGTTGGTATGCCATATTTGCCTCCAGGTTTTGGCGAAAGGTCCTTTTTGGGAGCATTGTCCAATTTATTATGTGTTCAATTTCTCAATGGTCGAGATGTCAGATGTTCCAAGATATGGACCACGTGGACGCAGGATGCATCTTTAATGTCCAGGTGGGATCACTTAATCGAATTCAACAAAGCACAATCAGTGCTTTGACTATCACTTCATTGGCAATATTAATGCACACTGTATAACATTACATGATGTTTAACGGCTGTTTGATGTAAGAACATGGGGATATATTGAGACAAACATCAGTAGACATCCTTTCTGTCGAAGAATGTGTGTTTGATACCTCCCAAACGTGATATTCCGGCAGTCGTTCAGATCGATTGTTCCATGTAAACAATCACACTACTTTCACCTGACTTGGTGCAAATCACACGGCGGTTGGAAACCTGTGAAACCTGCAGCTATACCCAGAACAATTCATCTTGACTAGAACATGCAGGTTTGATTATAATCATTCCAGTGTATCATGGTGCTAATGATATATACCTTACAACTTCCCACTTCGTTTCGTAATCATTTTCCTCACAGCTTTCCACTTCTTTTCATTATCATCTTACTCTTTATTTCCACCCCAGCAAAAGATACCTCCACAAATACCTCAACATGGTGGGAGGGAATTAGAATCGAGCAGAGCAGTGGGTGCTTCATCGAATACACCACCCCCTGATGATCAATCAAAATTCAGCCACAACTTGGTCCACTGAGACACTGCCAATGAAGCCACCGAAAATTTCACCCTGGATATATATTTAAATATGGTCTGCAAAAGCAGAAGTAGGAAGAGTATGAAGTATCACAGAATTGGATGTGAGTCCATTCACATCACAATAGACAGCTGTCAGGTAACAATATAATATACAGATGCTGTACAAAAAAGGGTACATAATCAATTTCAGCATTTCCATACTGGGAAACCTCCATGGTCAACCACAGCATCCATCCGCACAGTCCGCGAAACTGAACATTATGATGGTATCATCACTGGAAGTGTCCGAGACAAGATTCGTGGAAAGTGTCCCTGAGAGTGGACGAAACAGGCTTTGAAACCCTAAGAGGATGCAACAGAAGTGTATATGGTACAGGTAATCGCCAAATCTCATATGTAGAAGCCCCAACTAATTTCATGGAGGTTTTCAACATGTCTGTAACTATGGCAAGCCAAGGAGGTCGGGAACTGCGGGAACAGTCTGACATACACCTTAAGTCAATTGTGGCCAAAATGGACAAAGGAGGGTATTTGGGTGCCGCGTATTGGAAATACGGAAGTATCTACATTTCTCTTAATAATCTTTGTACCTTTCTTTATATTACTCAACTATTATGGAAGGTCATTGCGGATAAGATTAGTGTGGTATATTAATATGTTTTAATACTTTTGTTATCTTTTTACAAGGATGTCTAGAAAGTTCCAATTACAACTTGTCTAGAATCTTCTTTTTAGTTCCGTTTGGAACGGGGTTTATCCGTGCTGATCTTTTAGAACGTGCCCAGATGGTTCTGTTATATTCTTTACAGTTCTTACATGTTTATGTAGAGTTGAAGAGTTTTGTGTTACTGTTTTAGGATATTGTTCCGCGACTGAGGTCACAGACAATGACTCCATATTTTATATATATATAGATACTGTTTCTCCGGTTAGAGAACATTTCTTTAGACTTGCTCTGACACCGATAAGAATACAATAATATCTTCTCGATACTTCCTCTTCCTGCCATTACATGATCTTGTTTCGAACACTTCTTTACTTCGTTACATTCATTATATTATTGCTTCAGTTTCTCTTCGTTAGATTTTAACCAATCTATCTGTTCTTTCGCATCATAATCTATTAGGTTATGAGCCCAGATGAGCGATACGGAATCTAATCCCGAAGATTGATCTCTACCGAGAAACCTATTTGATACTCCGATTGAATACGAAAAATTCCCTGAACAATCCCCTACTACACCAACGAATCTTCTCGATATACCATTACCCCGCGATAAAGAAAACGAAACAATGGCTCCTGGACGCTCTACATCTGCAGATGTGTTTTCCTTCTGTACACGAGTAGATAAAAAGACTCCCGTCAATGTAAAGCTGGATAGTATTGCCAAACTTACGGGACAGAACAACTATAGGATCTGGAGTGCCTCGATGACCATAATCCTGAGGGGAATAACGGCATATGAAGTGGTGGTAGATGGTGCGGTTCCTGCGGAAGGAGCTGATGCAACAGAGGTCGATTCTTACGACCATCTTTGTCATACCGCTCGACCATATTCATTCAGGTGATCTTACAAGACATCTTGGAGAAGATTGTCGAGCTTGAGAAACCAAACCTGATGTGGACCTGGATTCGCACCGAATATTATAAAGATACGGCTTATGCACTAGTTTCTCAAATAATGAATCTAGTCTCCCTTCCTACCCAGTACTCCGGCAATAACCTGTCGGAATCTTCATCTAAATTTGAGTCCCGGTGGCTCCACCTTACGAAACTCTCGAAAGGATCCTCCGATTTGTATCGGACAACCTTTGTGGCGTTCCTGAAGCAAGCTAAGGGCAAGCGAGATTTCTTTATGGGTTTTTTGCTTAAACACCATAAAAACGTGATCGATAACCTTACAACAAAAGATAGTTTGTCGTATACTGATGTCAAGCGACGACTGATGGATATCGACATTTGCAAAATCGAACACAGCACTGCCCAGTACACTTCCAAACCTTCGGGTAATAAGAAGAAGGGAAAGAAGCCGACCGGAAGAAGCTCTTCCATCTCTTCCTCACCAAAGTCCAAGACCTTTACTTGGTGTAACAAGCATAATCCAGAAAAATCCGAAGGACGTACCTGGAAGGAATGTTTTCGCCTACAGAAATTGAACAAGGAGAAGAAGGAGAAGGAAAAAGAACAAGATGAAGAGGCAAATATTACAACGGAGATTAAGGTAAGAAACTAATTCTTCTACTATGACACAGCCTGTACCTCACACATGACCTCTTATGCAGGATGTCTTCTCAACTATACCAAGTGTTCCGGATTTGTAAAATCCAGTTCACAGGAAAGTATGGAGATAGTTGGCAAGGGCGAGGTGATCATGGAATGTGTTCTTAGGGATAGATCAGTTTCTTCTGTCTGTGTTTGTGACGTTTTGCATGTTCCTAAGTTATGACATCCTCTGATTTCTTGGAGAAAAGTACGAACAAAAGGATATACTGAGTTTGGAGAGGGGGATCATATTTCAATTAATAAAGTCAAAAAATTTATGTTTGACGCTGTTTTTGACGGAAATTCGTTTAAAATTCCTGAAGTTTCACAGTTGGCCCATATTACTTATGATTTCTGGCATCAGGCTGTAGGACATCATGCGCCATCCTCGATGAACAAAGCAATCCAGTTATATTCCGACGCTGATATTCCAGCAAAACCCAAGGATTTCATCTGCTTGTCCAGTGTTAAAAGCAAAATGGTTCGTGGACCGTGATATTCTACATCAAGGAAAGATAGGAATAAACTTGATCTTGTTCATTCCAACTTGAGTGGACCTTTTCCAGTTCCATCTTATGGTAATTCCCTCTACCATATTACTGTAACCGATGATGCTACGAGGGTTGTGTGAGTTCGATTCATGACACAAAAGTCAGAGACTACTAAAATTATGAAAGATTTTGTTACAGAAATGGAACTTCAACACGACAAGACTCCAAAGGTGTTTCGAACGGATAATGGTGGGGAATATGTTACCAAGAACTTGAAAAGGTTCTTCGAGTCAAAAGGAATTATACATCAGTTTACCCCTCCTTATTCCCCTGAGTCAAATTGAGTAGCAGAACGTCTTAATCAAACTATAGGAGAAGCACTAAGAGCAATGCTTGAAAGTGCAGTAACCTACGATAAGAAGTTATGGGCTGAGGCTGTGTCAACCTCAATATATATATAAAAAAATTGTCAACCTCATTCGGCGCTAAAGAATCAAACTCCTTATGAGGCTTTTTATGGCTCGAAGCCATCGATCCAGCACCTTCAACCTTTCGGTAGAGAATGTTATATCCATGTTCCTGATCAGAAACAAAAGGATGGAAAGAAACTCTCTCCGAGGGCACAAAGGGCTATTTTAACCGGATACACCAATACCATTAATCATTATAAAGTGTTCTTACCTGCTACAAAAAAGACCATAGTATCGGCAGACAATTTCTTCCCCCCTCTTGAGACAGAAGGGGCTTTGCCCTTGATATATCGTTGTATTAATCAACATCTCATTCCTTTACAATCTCACCAAACTTCTCTTGATTATTCCTATACAAATAAAGGACAGTCATTGCATAATTTGTTGAGGTATTGGATTTGAGAAAATCCTCAAGAAGCTAATAATTTAGCTGATAATGGACATGATTCTATTTGCCGAATAATGTTAGCAGATTATAAGGATGGAAAATGCAACGACTATCGTGGGGCTGCCTATTGGGTTTACGACGATAAAGATATGGCTTATCGCAAAATCCTACCCATTGAACCAGTTGAAGACGATATACAAAGTTTCGATGGATCAGTATGAACGGCAATTCCTGACGATCACTTCTTTGAAGAAGAACATCAAAATCCTGACCAACAATCTCAACTTCCATTGGGCTCTGTTGGTCTTCCTCCTCCACGACCAATGACACCACCACCAATCCCATTTGGACAGGTCGTCACTCGTGCGGGAAGGGTTGTGAACCCCACTGAACGTTATGGTTTCGAGAATCAAGGTCCCAAAGTTACCATGCGTGATGCACCTCCTCGATCTCCTACTCTGGAAATTCATCCTCTGGAAGGACTCGAAGGAGGTCAGTCGGCAAATTTAAGTGTACTTTTAATAGACCAACCAAAGTCTTACCAACAGGCCAAAGTGTCACCACAATGGTCAGATTGGAAGAAGGCAATGGATGACGAGTTAAAGTCACTCAAACAAAATGATGTTAGGGATGTTATCCCTAAACCAGTCCGAAGGAAAATTGTTGCGAGTCAATGGGTCTTTAAAGCCAAAGGAAATACTCAAGGAGAAATTGAACAGTATAAGGCATGGTTAGTTGCTAAAGGGTTTTCACCAACTTCAGACGAGGAATACGATGAAATATTCGCCCCCGTTGTTTGTTACGATTCTCTGGGACTTTCATTGGCTATTTCGGCATGTACAGGATCGCGACCTAGGCAACCGGACGTCAAAACTGCATTCTTATAGGGGATTTTGAAGGAAGAAGTGTATATGGATCGACCGGAAGGCGGCCGGCTAGATGGGATGTTTGAAAAATTATTACGATGTATACACGGATTGAATCAATCTCCGAGGGAATGCTACTACCAGTTAGTAGAATACCTAGGACCTGTCGGATTTGTAATCACTGCTTGGGATCCCTGTGTTTTTGTTCATGAATCAGGAAACCTATTTTCGGCTATATATGTGTACGACATTACTTTGTTTGGAGCTACTGGAGAGCTGAAAGAGCAAACCATTAACGTGTTGAAGACTGAGTTTATGGTCAATGACATTGGTGAGCTTAATTGGCTTCTAGGAATCCAAATAACGTTTACTGAAGATGGAATCACTCTATCTCAGACGACATTCATTGAGAAGATTCCAAATCGTTCTTCGATGCATGATTGTAAACCTGTCTCGACACCTATCGACCCAAACCACTGGTTGAAGGATATTGAAGTCGATGAACAGCGTACCAATAAAACGGCATATCAACAAATAATTGGACCTTTAATAAATTTAGTTACTGAGACTAGATCTGATCTAGCTTATACCATAACCCACCTCTCCCAGCTTAATGCGTCTCCCTTGGTTATGCACCTTACTGCAGCTAAACAAGTACTTCAATATCTCCAAGGAACGAAAGATAAACACCTTTTTCATTCCTGGAATAATCATCTCAAAATGACTGTGTATACGGATGCATCCTACTGTAATTGTTTAGATACAAAACGAAGCTTTTCGGTATATATTTCTCAACTTAGAAACTCTACTCGCTCCTGGAGATGTCGGAAACAGCGGTCCGTTGCTACCTCTACGTGTGAGGCTGAGTATATGACACCTGCTATGACGACAAAACATAATCTCTGGTTGAAGCGTGGACTTCAAGAATTGTTAACGAAAGATATACCGATAACTCTCTTTTGTGATAGCAACGCCGCTATTGATATTGCATATAATCCCAAGCTTAACGACCAATCAAAACATATTGATGTGGCATATCACTTTACTTCAGAAAAAATCGACGAAGGAAATATCTCCATTATGTATATAATTTCGGAGGAAAATTTGGCAGATATATGTACAAAGAGAGTGACGAGATATGTGAATGACCACTTATGCTCAAAAATAGTTGGATAAAAGTGAGAAGGGGTGTTGGAAATACGGAAGTATCTACATTTCTCGTACTAATGTTTGTACGTTTCTTTTTATTACTCAACTATTATGGAAGGACATTGCGGATAAGATTAGTGTGGTATATTAATATGGTTTAATACTTTTGTTATCTTTTTACAAGGATGTCTAGAAAGTTCCAGTTAGAACTTGACTAGAATCTTCTTTTTGGTTCCGTTGGAAACGGGGTGTATCATCGCTTATCTTTTAGAACACGCCCAGATGGTTCTGTTATATTCTTTACAGTTCTTACATGTTTATGTAGAGTTGAAGAGTTTTGTGTTACTATTTTAAGATATTGTTCCGCGACTGAGGTCACAGACAATCACTCCTTATTTTATGTATATATAGATTCTGTTTCTCTGGTTAGAGAACAGTTCTTTAGACTTGCTCTGACATAGATAAGAATACAATGATATCTTCTCGATACTTCCTCTTTCTGCCATTACATGATCCTGTTTCGAACACTTCTTTATTTCATTACATTTATCATTTTCTTGCTTCGGATTCTCTTCGTTAGATTTTAATCATTCTATCTGTTCTTTCGCACCATATTCTATTACCACAATAGGCGGAACGCAATACCTGATCACCAAACCCTGTGCCGCAGTTGGTGGAGAGCAGAAGCGGGAAATTGGGTTTTGGGCGTGTAAAAATGTGTAGGCTGGGATGATTAGACACCTGGCTATGCTACGTGAAAATCAAATTGACAGCTGCCTTCCTTGCCACAAGGGCACAGCTCAGACTCCACAGACACACTGGAGGTGCAGGTTCTCCTCCACCAGACCGACTCACCCAGCCAACTGCACAACCAACACCATCTCCACCCACAGTGCCATCTGTGCCACCCGGTGGCAATGAGGGAGCCCATGCGTCCCTAATCGAAGTTGTGCCTCCGACATATGCATATATACTGACTCCAATTCCCAGTGCTCAGTTGTTCAATCTTGATGCATATGCCAAGCATCGCAAGTGCCATAAAGACATTTATCCCGTTTTGCAGACTGAGGAAGGAACAACCACTGGTCAGTATACTATCTGCTGCATGTTAATGCAACTAACACCCAGTTTGCAGGCGACAGCAGCCTATTGACCGAACCTGCAAGCGAAGCCAAGCATTGATACAATAGAATAGGATGTTTGAGTGTATTATTATCTACTATAAGCGGACCTGTTGGAGGATATTTCAAAGGATATATTAATATGTATTATTAAAGAACAATGTAGTGATGAAGGAGAAACTACATGAAGATGATAGAACCGCTGCCAAAACGCCTTTGATGATATATTATACCGAGTTAAATGATGACATATTGCGGATAAGCCTCTGGCAAAATGGGTACAACCGGATATTCTTCCATTTTTCGTCTTCCATTATTCGTAATCTGAGTGGTGAATTGGTATGGCCATTCATCAATGAAGTATTTGCGGCCATTACATGCAAATGGGAGGGTGACACCCACTGTGCCCCAGTCTGGAAATGAGCGTCAACAGAGTGTTGATGATATTTGGCGTTGTGAGTCAGGTCATGAAACAGTAACTTCGTAGTTGCGGCAAATAATGTAAGTATTGCTCGCCTCTATATGTAAATGAAATTGAGATATGCTTTCCTGTACCATCATGATCATGGGCATCAACAGAGCATCAACAATGTTTGGCCATTCATCATGGGTAATCAAAGCATGATGTGGCCATTATTGACTGTATACGATGTTCTAACTGTTTATATTGTCTGAACTGTTTATGAAGTCTGAATTGCAGCATTGTCAATAAACTAAGTTGTTACAGTCTGGGAGGCTGTCATGGGAATGTCACTTGCTTATCTGCCTGGAGAGGCTGCCAAATCCATCTTAAGAGTGGAATGTGATCAAGCACCACTTAGACCGCCGAAGATGCAAGACCAAAAATTGTTGACACTCTGTTGCCGATCAATTTCAAGATGGGGCAGGCAGTGCGTCCCGTCCTCTTTGGACTATAAAAGTGGCCAACAGCCCATTTAAGACCAACTGCAACCAATCGCCACTCAGATTACCCAAAATGCAACACCAACCATCATTGATGCTTTCTTGATGCTCATTCCCAGTATGGTGCAGGGAGGGTTTATCTCCGTTCTATCATTATAAATGCCACCAATACATGTAGTGTTAGCAATGTTTCCGAATTAAGGGTTGAGTTCCGGGTCCGGGTTCGAACCGAACTGGAACCATTGGAACGGGTGTTACCCCATTAAGATACCGAACCGCACGAAACCTGCAGTTTTTTGGCCAGTTGCAAACTTTTGGGAACTCAGAACTTTGGCTCCAATGAAGTCTCTGAGTTGTGATCATATCACAATATGATATATATGTAAATGATGCAGTTTTTGATGCCCTTCTACCTCCCATTCTCCAAATATCAATCCAATTACGATTTGCTGACTCACTTTGAAAAACGCACAACTGTCACCGTCATTTACAGGAACTCAACCAATAGTGACCAGATCGCAAATTGGAGAAAGAGAGGTGAAAGAGCATCAAAAACTGCACCTCTTACGCGTATATCATATTGTGATATGATCACAACGAAGAGACTTAATTGGAGCCACAGTTCTGAGTTTGCGAAAAATAGGCTCTGCTGTATAACAAAGCTGGCCAAAAAACCGCGGGTTTATGTCTGGTCTGGATACCAACCCCGCTAAGAGAGAGTTGTTTGCTCTTTTGGATGGGTCTGCAACTGAACCGAAACGGCTTTCCAGTCCAAACCCGGACCACTGGTGGGTTAGCCGGACCCATTGATAAAATTAAATACATTCAAAAAAGACAACAACATACCATCGCTAACATTTTGCGATAAACAATAAGATCTCTGATTGGGAACTTAAATAGCACAACTGGAAATTCAAAACCGGAGACTGGAACCGACAGGTCTAGCCAAATCAAGCAACACCTGCGGATTCGCGTGTAGGGGTCCAAGTTTGGGCAACCAAGATACAGCAGATCAGAAATTTGTACATGTCTAGAATTGAAACAGACCGTGTTTGTGGTCCTAAACCTGACTGGTAGTATGCTACCCACACTCCTCGCAATCACTACCCATCACATTGCTCCAGGCTTTTCAGATCGTAGAACAGATTTTCCAGCTCAATATGGAATTTGTCGTTGGCCTCCCTGTCATCTTGGTTTACATTTGGATTATGGATGTCACAATTCGAGTTAAGCTAATTTTCAGCATCTGAAATTGTTGCAGGTGCACAAGCCGTATTACATGTGGTTTGATGACAGTCAATTGATTTCATTTGACGAACAGTTAATACCTGAGTTGGTCCTGTGGGGATGTTGGTTGCAGACATAGTTGGTGGCAATGGTGATCTTTCTGACAATATTGATTAAGTGTCACAATCATGTTCAAAGTTTGACCAGGATGCATTGACGATCTGTTCGGTATCTAAGATGCATCTTATGGCTGTCATTTTCCTGTTTTGAAATAAGATTTCTTCTACGTCGGGTGTAGGTTTTGGCTACCCTGCCACATCGCCAAAACATTGTGGACCTTGGTCATGCTGTGCAACTTTCTTTCCTGCGCCTCCCTCTTCAATTCTCAGTTGTTATCAGCTTTTGTTTAATTGAATGCTGCCTCATTGGCTACTACACTCCCAGTAGTAAATTGAGTAAATTGCCTTACAACGACTATTTCCCACAGGGTCTTGCCTGCAGCTATTGACCACCACCAGCCAATAACATCTCATTTATGGGAAAATCTGGCCTCCATGTTGAGACCATGTGGTTTGATAGACATTATCTCACACGCCACATTTGAATGATAGTGGTACTTTGAGTGAGTTTCCTAATGCTGATGCCACCAGTTGGTGATGTCTTGTATCCGCAATGTATTGCTAATCTCCATGGGGTCAGAGTGGTAATAATTAAGATTCAGATTAAGTTGTCCACAGTGTATTTTGAAATCAGGCGGTAAATTCAAACAGAGTCCTCCAGCTGGCAATATGTGTATTGTGAGGTCGCTTCATGTGATCATCATTCCAGCCACATTTCTACTCAGTACACAGTCTGCATCATCGCTGCACAAATCATATCGATCAAGAGAAGATTCACCAGATCCAGACACCGTTGCGGAAGGGGAAGAGCTTGAAACTTGGTATGCTGTCGGGTTGTGTGATGGACAAATATTGGCTTTTGGGACCGTATTCAAACTCCACATACTTCAGAAAGGCGTCTTGTTATTGGGTAATATAAACAGTCTCGTCCTCAGAATTAATATCCAATTGCCAGTCCTACTTTTTAAACGATCGCAATATCTGGAAACGATCATTGACTTGTGCTGGAATGACAACTACACCTATCATTGGACTAGCTTCAGTGAAATATTTCTACAGCGTTTGTTGCACAATCTTCACAGCAAAGTATACGGCTTCCTTCTATTGAGTCTTCTTCTCAACAAAAGCACGCAACGACCCCATCCATATAATCGAAGATGTTATTGTGATTCATAATCTGTTCAGGCAGAGCAATCATCAACCTTTTCGACATTCACAGGGTCCAGTATTGGAATTGCCTTAAAAGTTCCTTGACATCCTTGACAATGGTCCATGCAATCTTTATTCTGATGGCTGGACAATAATCACAGTATTTTGGATTCTTGAGCCACTTGTGGGTGAAATCTGGTAATCAGTAGGCCCAAGCAAGCAACTTTAATGTCAATTTCCTCCGTTTTCAAATCCATATTAGGTATGACTGTGCTTAGTACTTGCAGTTTGTGAATGTCAATGAACACATTTCGATGACCCGGTGTCAGCATAATCAATTCACCTAGTATTCCCTGTCATACAAAGTCCAGTTGTAAGACTTTCAAACATCGTGGGAAGACGTATCTTATCAATTATTATTCGTAATCTTGGACCAATAGCCAACACCTTGTTGGTTCTATCATTGACCTCTTTAGGAATACTTTAGTTGTTGCCAATGTCTAAGCTTTCATTCGCTCCGAATTGCTGATTGTGCTCGCGGGCTTCCCACATGTTGTTGTGGCCATTTACACTGAGACTGCTCATGAATGTACATGAAGCAAGCTGAATGGCAAGTGCTATGCATGGTATGTGGATTCTCAATGCAGGCCACTGAGTCCCGGAGACCTTAATAGTCGATTGTAGTTCCGAAGTCATCATGTATATTGAATAGGCGTTACCAGTCGTAATGACAAGTAAATGGCCATTGGGAAGCTCATTATGATCATGAACTTCTTTTATATATATGATAAACCTTGCTCCAGTATGTTGACCCTTGACCGATTATCCTGAATTAGCTTTCTCTATATGAAGTGAATAGACTATCAAGCTCATTTAAATCCAGATGTATGACTTACAATACCCATGTTTGAGCAATATTGTGTGTAATGAATGATGTTATGGCCAGTTTGTTCTTTGATGTCCACCAGTCTAAAGGTAAACTGAATTTATTTCTTGATGGCAATTGCTTCCTAGTTGAATCCACTGTCAGTAAGTATTCCCTCCAGCATATGTAGCTAAGGGCGCTGGCATACAGTTGGACCAACTCACTTTGTCATGCGTTATATGACCATCATGCCTCTATATTTGATCGAGCTTTGCATGGAATATGAATCGAAACAAATTCTGACATCAGGTAGCGATTCAAGGTGCATTGATAAAATTTGGAAGTTACAAAGTTTATGGCTACCATCGTGAAGCAATTCGGCTGTCAATTCGATTAATATCGATTCAATCTAAATCCCAAATATTGTTTGCCTTTGTGAATGTATTACTATATTCCCTCGACTTCCATCTCTCAGCAGTATGGCCAAAGCAGTTTCATTCACCATCGAATTGGTCAATTCAGTAGCATCGGCCTCAGTTTATTCTGTTGACTTTGCGATGGATGCTGTTGCCATCAAGTGATTCCCCATTGAGCAGGTCCCATGTACTAATGAATGGCAAAAAACTTGATGACAAATGACACAATTGATGACATGACTGCCGGTCTCCTCAATTCTGCAGTGCATATCGGAATGCCATGAAGGGGCATGTCTAGAAGTATTCCACGTAATAGAATGCTTCGAGCCAACATTCATAGAAGTCCTCCAACAATCATGTATATTGTGTACAGTAAGGTCACTCATATCACGAATAATCACACACTCAGTTCTGCATGATATCATAACCTCTAGCAATGAGGTAGTTAATGATTTTATATCCAACATCATGGTAAGTAATAGATAGTTGCACACTTCTGCTTAAGAGATTGTCAAAGGTTACACTGTAGCAAAGTAGACAGCGGGTTTTGAAGTATTGACTCTAGAGCTACAAGACTGAAAAAATTAAGACCTGTGAGACATTTCATACATATTAGTGAAGTTGTATACAAAGATATATTGATAAGAGTAACCATCAAAAGCTCCATAGAGGAAGAATAAAATGCAGTTCATTGCTGTGTAGATATCTAAGCCCCTATGGAAACAGTTCATGCGCTGTCAATGCCCATTATTAGGAGGTGGACACGATATCATCCGTAGAATTGTTGACCATGAAGGTGGTAATTACATTCATTATAGGTTCATGCCATTGCCCAGTCCTTTGATTATCCATGGTGAAAGACCAAAAATTGTCGACATTCCATTGACACTCATTTCTATGATGGGGCAACATCAGTGGCACTTTGCTTTGTACCAATAAATACAGTAAATAATTTCACTCTGAGAAGTGTGACAATGCAGCCCTATGATTTCCGAAAGTGTAACACTAAAAATCAATGACGCTCCATTGAGGCTAAGCTTAAACATGTACCAACAGTCATTGTTTGCACAACAACTCTATTTCAAAATGCATACAGCAATCATGGACAGCCAATGTATGATTTCTGCATATAATCATTTGAATCCAAAAGCATTGAGGACCCTCAATTTCTGGCTGCCTACTATCCACCGGATCTGAGTGATAAATAACATATGCCAATTATGTTCCAGTGCTTCCGGCTGCTAATATACAGCATCGAGATCCAGCTACTAGTTCTCCATATGTAATATCTAATTCCCTCTCCTTTCCTCATTCAACTCCTTCACCACAATATGCTTGACCTATCATAACCCCATTTTAACATTTTCACAATATGCACAAGCACTGAGCAAAGTGTTACACAGGTGCATACATGAATGAATGCGGTATAATGGTCGTCATTCATACATGTTCACATTGCCCATTGAGCGCTCCTTCCATGAGTTATGTGACATCACTAACCTGCATTTTGTTGCTAAGTTATTCATCTAACTTAGTTTTACGTTTCTCACATAGCAGTAACAGGCTAGATGATATCAAGCTCATTGGTCATCTATCGTTTTGATTTGAACTCTGAAACTTTCAAATGGTGCATATGACCATTCAACAGGCACGGATGAATTATCATGGGTTAAAATCCAGTCACTAACTGCAAGAAAATGCAGACATACAGCAAAATAGGTACGCAAAGTACTTTTCAATGAAATACATCGTCAAAACTATCAATTTGCATTTTAATTCTTCCTGCAATGCTGGAGCCATTACTATTTCATTGTCGGAATGCAATATCTATATGATGATTGGTTAGGGACGCAATATGCAGGGGTTAACACATACAGGTTCAACAGGCTTCACTTTTCGAATTCGTGAAGAATCAGGTGGTTTGTTGGGCAGAAGAGATGCTGCTAATTTGTGTGACTGTGATGTCCTGGAACTGGAACACATATCATTACATCTTGGTTGGCAAGTCACTTGAGGTATTTGGTATTTTCTGGGGACCATATAACAAGTCTCCATATGCTCTCAAAATGTCATCAGTGGAATGCAGCTGGGACAAAGTTCCTCTGTGGATTGATGACTGCCAGAACATTCAGTTCAGACATCCGGTAGTTAATATTGCATGCAACTAAGTTGTTGGCTACGTCCCCCCATCGCTATTGCGTCAATTTGTCAAGCTTTATTTGTAGCGGCCAATTACTCTCCATGTACTGATGTACGGATCTGGAGATTGTATCCATGAGCCAGCCAGGTTCATCATATTCGTGCAGCTTCCACTGCTCTGGATCTTCTTGATCACCTTGTTTCTGTTTTGGATCCTGCTCATTGTCGGAACATGCAAGATTGCTCACACTGTCTCCGATAGTATTCAACATCTGCTCAAATGGTTTTATGGGCTTTTGGTTTGTCATTCTCGCCTTTTCAGCATTTCTCAGATCTTCCAGCTCTTGCTTCATCGCTGTCTCTGCGTCTTGAACTCCCTTTGTAACCACAGTGGATTCACTATCCACATAATCCTTGATCCATGTCTGTTTTTCCACATTACAAAACAAGTTTCTTTTTCATAACTTCTCTGCCACCAGATTCTTTTCACATGATATGTTCGGCCCAGCTCCTAGTGCTTGGACCCAGTCAGCTTCAAAGCCGCACTTACCATCATTGGCTGGATGATATTGTTGCGTGAATAGTGCTATCGATTTCCCATAGTTTGCCAGCTACATTGGCAACAGTAATGCTAACTGGACAGCATGACTCAATGTTTAGGGTATTGTTCAGGTTACATCTGGTAGATTACTTGAGACAAACACCACCAGATGTTGTTTCTGTCGAAGAATTGCCATTTCAAATCTTACAAACGTGAGATTTCAGCAGTCTTTTGAATTGATTTATCCTGGTAAACTAACAAACAGCATCGGACCTACTCTGTGCAGATTGTGGGATGGTTGAAATCGTCTGAAACCTGCTGTGATACGCTGCAGAATTCAACCTCAGTAGAACTTGCAAGTTGGCTGTTACTCATTCTATTTTGACTTGAAGCTAACTATACTTTCCTCAATACTCCCCACTGGTTTTCATTATCACCTTCCTCTGCATTTCGATTGTGGCAAATCGTGGCACCATGAACACCTGAGCAGAGTGCAAGTGATTCCGAATCAAGCAGACCAACAGTCGTTTCATCCAATACATCATTCCCTATGACACAGTAACAATGCAGACTCCAGTCAGTCCACCATGACACTCCCAATGCAGCCACCAACAATATGACCCAGCACTCACATTGAGTATTTATCGGCAAAATGGGAAACCACAAGCATATGATGCAATTAATGATTGGATGTGCTTAAGTCCATATCAAGGTTGACAGCCATCAACTAAATATATAATGCACAGCTGGTGAACATCGAAAATTATATGATCAATTTATTGCTAACTATAGTGGACAACCTCCATTGTCGAGCAAAGCCTTTATCTGAACTGTCCGCAAAAGTGAGCATCGTGATGGAATACAAGCTGGGATATTTGTGGTCAACATTTGTAATAAGCAGCCTTGAGAGTAGATGAAACAGGCATTAAACACGTTCGAGGATACTATTGAAGGGTATATAGTATAATTAATATGCAGATTTAGTTCTTAGGAGCGGTTACTACTTTCTTGTAGATTTCGAACATGGCTGCTATTGTGGCAACGAAACAACATTATGTTCAACGAGAATAGTCAGATATGCTCCTTGCCATGAATATGGCCACAACAGCCGAAGGCAGGTTTTTGCATGCTGCAATAGAGGAAATGTAATACCTGATGAAGATACCTCACACGAAAGTCTGGAAAGATTAGAAGCTGGCAGTTGAGCATTCTGGGCATAGAATTGTGAAGTCTAGGATAGAAGGATACCCGGCTATGTTTTGTGAAAACCAAATAAACTGCTGCCTTCTTCACCAACGATGTATAGCCCAGAATGTACCGATACACTGCTGGTGTATAGGGATTGGTACACCTCCTCCAGTCCAATGTACACAGCAGACACTGGACTCATTGCCACCTGTTCCCTGAATGGGACCTGTGGCACCTCATATCGATGTGGGATGTCAAGCATTCCAAATTCAAGGTATGCCACTCCGATCTGTGTATATACATACTCTTCGTCCCAAAGTTCAATTGTTACATCTCAATGCATATCCCATGGATTACATGGACAATGACGATTGTATACTAGATTTGCTGGGCGATGAAGGAACATCCCCTAGTGAGTACACTATCAGTGGTGTGGTAATACAGCTGATGTCCATTGTGCAGACAAGAGCATTCTATTGAGCAAACCGGGAAGTGAAGGCCAGGATTGATTGAATGGAACGGGATTTTTCAGTGTATGATTATCTACAATTAGTGGGCATTTTAAATTATATTTTAAAGAATATATTTGTATGTATTATTAAAGCACAATGTAGTGGTAAAGGAGAAAGTACATGAAGACAATACAAAGGCTGCCGAAACACCATGAATGATATACTATGCCAAAGAAAATGATTGCACATTGCAGATACACTTGTGGCAAAATAATCATCAACTGTGAATCAAAGATTTTTTATCTTGCAAGTCAGGTCATTAAAATATGATTTTGTTGTTGTGATACATAATTGAAGTATTAGCTGCCTGTATTGGCAAAAGACAAAGCGACACGCTCTCTGCCACAGCTTCAAAATGAGCCTCAATGGAGTTTCAAAAATAGTTTGTGTTGCATCTTGGGTACTCTAAGTGGCGATTGATTGCAGACATCTATAAACAAGCAGTTTGCAGCCGGCAAAGGCAAATATGTCACAAAAATTCCCACGACATCCTCCCAGCCAATAACAACTTCTTTCATTTACAAAGGTGCAACTAAGTGTTTATGAGCATTATAGTCTATAAATGGGGTCAAAACGTTGTATACAGCCTAAAATGGCTAAATTGCACTTTGATTAACGATGAAGTATGGCCAAAAATGGTTAACGCTCCGTCGACACTCATTTTCAGATGATAGTTGTGCTGTCGTTGCATGCATTTCTGCGTATCAAGGTAACCAATACATTTGGTATACATTGTTGCGACCAAGTCGCTTGTTAATAATTTGACTAACATGACCAAAAGTCGTTCACACTGTATTGACACTAATTTCAAAATGGGGCATAGTGTGTTTGGCTTTCACTTTTGTGTATGAAGGCCACCAATAAGCTCTTTAAAAATGTCTTCAACCAACTGCCACTCAGATTACACAGAATGCATAACCATAATCGTTGACCCTCTGATGGAGCTTATTTTCAACACTGGGCAGAGGGCTTGTACCCCTTTTTTTTGATTATGAAGGTATCCAATACATCAAAAGAAGACAATGACCAACCAAATGCAATGTTTCATAATTGACAGTAGGATTACACAATGTGATCACATATACACAACCGGAAATGAACCACAGGAGATTGGTACCGATGGATCCAACTAATCCTGGTACAACCTGCATGTTGACAGTTATGGTATAAGTTTACCCTGTGAAAAGGGAGGAGGTCAGATTTTTGGACAGGTCTGGAACCGAACTGCACTGTTCTTGATATCTTAATCCAGATCCCTTGCTGGTTACCCAGACCTGTTGGCAACACTGCTTGGATGTATATAGTCCAGCAGCCTGGTATTGCGCCAATTTCTGCAATTCGCAATGTTTTGAGTGCATGCCTGGGAGTATTCTGGGGCGTATCATGGAACCTTACTTCAGAGCAAAAGTCAAGCAGGCACATCAGCACAATATATTGCTATTTCTGGAAGTATTTGACAGTTGTCGGACCAGAATTCCAGGGTTGCCAAATCCCAGTGTTGACTGAACTGATACATTGACCTTCAGGTGCAACTGGGACCTACAAAGTGACTGCCAGATATGCCGGGGAGTGCTGGCGAATACTATGCAAGGACAAAAATGGTTGGATGACAGCCAGTGGAGCACTGGGGAGCACTAGTGACACACCAGGGAGGTCTCAAGACAATACTGGGAGTGCTGACAACAAGGCATTGAAGCACCAGCAACAACTCTGGCATTACCCCGAATTACAGCAGGGCAGTCTGGAATGACAACACCTTCTTTGGGAATGCTGCTGCTGTGCTTGGAAATGATAGCTACTACTTATTGTTCAAAGATTTCTAAAACCCAAGTATTCAGATTGTGTTCTCAGCTATCTATCTATGTATCTATGTATCTATATAGCTACCAAATCTACACAGGGTATATCTGGACAGGCTGCAGGTGCGGCTGCAGAGCAATGCGAGGTGCACCTGCAGTTGACAATTGAGTGACTTTAGAGATGCATTTTGCGGCCATGATCGAATAAGTTTCAAGCTATACTTGCAGGCTGTCATTGTGGAAACTGAGAGATGCACTTGGAGGTCATGATTATGCAAACTTGGAGCCCACGGTAGAGCGAGTTTGGAGATACACTTGAAGGCCACAATTGAGAGAGATTGGTGGAGTACCTGGAGTCGTGTCTGGTCGATGAGATGGTTGCCGGGTGCTGAAACTCAATGGTTCACTGACTTACAGCAACTCTGAACCGTCGGAATGTAATGAGATGGCTGTATCTGTCAGCTCTTATGCAGCGCTGGCTGCTGGTGGTCAATCTTGTAAGAAGGCACACTGGAGGTTGAAACAACAGTCGGGTGTTAACTCGTAATCATGAGAACAAATAGAAAACTGGCAATCTTTCCTAGATGCTGTAGTACTCGGTGTGTACTGTGCCTGGTGTTCATCCAACGCATGGGTAGGAAGAGGGTGATGACTTGACTGTGTGTTCTGTGATGATGGTCGAGTTGTGAACAACATACAGATAGGGAATGAAGATGGGAATGATATGGAGGATATGAGCAGAAATGAGAAATCAGGGGTATGATATACCTGATTGGGTTTTGAAGACCTAGAGTCCGGGTGATTATCCACTGAATTGGGAGTTGTACCTGTGCTATCGGCAATTGTAAATTGACTCACACACAAATTTCTCTTAATTCCCAGTTTCTCATAATAATTTCCCATCTCCTCTCATCTCTCACTCTCTTGGCCTCAGCGCTACGATCACCTAAGAACCCAAAGCTATATCGTCCCTCTCTATCTCTGCATGCCATGATGTTGTTTTCACACCAAGTACAGAATCTTTCCCAGATTGCCTATCTCCCACTCCCAGCCAGTCTCTTATTTCTCAAATGTTCTGGTTGATTTCAATCCTCTACAATCCCACGATGACATGTTGTCCACCAAGACAGTCTCGGTTCCCTTGTTACCACACTTCTGATGAACTATCTCCGGATGAACCACCTCCAAAGCAACTTCATTTAAGTACTCCAGCAATCTGAATCAATTATGGCATCTAAGTGCAGCTTGAGATTCGTTTGGTCATGGCTTCCAAGTTTGTATAATCATGGCCTTCATGTTAATCTCCAAACTCTCTTAATTACAGCCTCCAAGTGTGTCTCTAAGTTCACCGGACATTATTCTCCAAGATCAAACTGTCATGGTGTGGTGAATAGGTGAAGCAAGCCCACCATCAAAGTAGAAAGTGTGATGAAGTGTAATGCTGGCTCGAAGAGTATACAAAGATCGTCAGTGGATATGCAGGGGTTCCTGGCCAATATTAACCACACATAGTGTGTCGATTAATAAAGGCATGGCCAGAGTGCGTGAGGAACCATACGAATTACATGGATCAATGCAACCTTGGCAAGAGTGTATGGGATGGGATGCAGAGCTGTGCACGATGCAGTCTATATTCCACACAATGAGCTGTTGGCAATCTACTGAGGGGTATCACAAATGTATATGCCCAATTGCTCTGTGCAAGTCTGTTATCTCTGTACCTTCCTATGTCCCCCAACCACAACACTCGGTGAATCTATATTATCTCTGCATTGCGGTACACCCCCTGCTGACTGCCCCATGCCCAACTGAGTGACTGTGCTGGTCAGTAAAGGATTTCCCACCATGACAGCCTCCAAGTACACCTCCATATTCTCCCAATTGGCATCTCCAGATGCACCACCAATTATTCTACGGTACTCTCGGCAGGCAGATTGACGGTATGTATATACATAGCGAGACCTATGTACATGATGGATGCCGCATTACAATCTACTAGAAAATGTTACAACTGTACCAGTTGCGAACAACGGTTACGAACCATCACCTCGGATCTGGGTCCTGGTAGTCACTGAAAGATTGCGTCAGTTGTTGTTGTGGGTGTCCCTACACCCAAGCCATCGATGGGCGTATGTTCCAATGCAAATCTCTGAGCCCCTCCAAATTTGGCAGGTTCTCGGTGGGTCTCCCAGCAGCTCCATCATTAAATTGATATAATGCTCTTGTTATTGCAGTTTGATCATAGTCTGTTATCAAACTGCTTATTCAACATCCAGTCATCCCTTCTTCCAAGTTTGGCTGTTTGCGATATTGAACATATTAGGATTGGTATTATTCCTTGTATGTTCTGATTCGTTGCTTAAAAAGGCGGTCAATAGTTCTGTTCTGAGCTTATGTATCCGTGTGTTACCTTGAATACCCAATATACAAAACCAAAAATTGTTGACACTCTGTTGACACTAATTTTGATGATGGGGTAACATAGATGTCATGGATGGTTATGCCTGAAATGGCTGACATTACTTCACATATAAACTAATGTGACAAAGTGAAACTTCAATTACCCAGGATGCCAGACCTAAAATCATCAACATTCCGTTGACACTCATTTTGAGGCTGCTGCAGGGAGCGTGTCACTTTTGTTTATGCCTCTTCGAGTTGCCAATACCACAATTATGGATGTCTGCAACCAATTACCATTTAGATTACCCAAGATGCAATGCAAAATATTGTTGATACTACATTGATAGTTATTCTCTGCATCGGGCAGTGACAGTGACAGTGTCTCCCATGCCTATAATGGTGTCCAATACGTTAGTTGTGCCTAACAGCGACCAAATAGCATCCCAATATCCTTGCTTACAAGACATAAGATCTATAATGGTCCATTTACACTCATTTTGATGTGTTGTTCATTCTCATTCTGCTTCCATTGATAATTGAATTCAGAATTATAACAAATTATTGGTTGCTTTTCTGACTGACTGATACTTGGCCCTTTGGCAATGCTGAGCCCAGTAATACTCTTGAACTGGTCACTCTCATTCGATTTAAATTTATTCCTCTTTCTATATCTTTCATTTTGGTTACTATACTTCAGTTTATCAACAAGCTTTCACATGCGACTGCTCACTATTCTCACATAATATATCATTCATGCTCTTCTCGGATACGCATTGCGAAGAACCTGGTGCCAATCTATTGAAAGATTCTGTCCAACTGTTGCATGTATCCCTTATTGCTTCTCGTTTCTGTTGCACTGACAGTCATCAACCCCTATTTGGCCGTTTTCTTCAACCCCCCTGTTGGCTGAAACAATCTGGGAATTGTTGGTGCCGCACTGATTTCCTGCTGATCCTGGCACTCCAGATCGTTGATGCCAATGCATAGCTCTGAATGGAATTCATTGTACACCTCCCAGTCGTTATCACTCTAATTTGGACTACCTAAGGTACCTGTCCAGTTAAGCGAATGCCCGGTGTCTGAAATGATATCAGGTGCACAATCCTCATCACTTTTGGCTAGATGGCGATGTATTCTGGTGTTTTGGCAGACATTGAATACATGAGTTTGTCCTCCAGCGAGGTTATTCGCAGTCACTGCTGGTTGCAAAGATGATGTTTCCGACAATTTGAATGTAGCCCCACCATCCCGTTGGCAGTTTGACCAGGCTGCATTGATAGTCCCTTCAGTATCTGAAATGTACCCAAAGGCTGCCATTTGCTTGTTTTGACCGTAAGATGTCTTCTGTGTAGAACGTAGATTTTGGCTGCACTGCCACATCTCCACAAAGTTATAGGCATTGGCCACTCTGAGCAGTTTCATTTCCTGCACCTCTCTGTTCATTTCCAAGTTGCCCTCAATTTTCTTCCTCTGCAATGCTGGGTCATTGCCTGCCAATTACCTGTTATTGGCTCCAGCGAACGGCCTTACTGCAACTGTCTCGCAAACAGTCTCGTCAGTGGTTTCTGACTGCCTGTAGCGGATACTCTATCACACAAGGAAACAACTGGCATCCAGCCCGGCACCATGTGCTACAATACTGAATTTGTTGTGGACCATATTACAGAAATCAGTGTACTTTCACCGCGGATCCTCATGTTCACGCCATCAGTCGGTCATATCTGGTATGCAAAATGTGCTGTAAATTTCCCTGTGTTCAGAATGGTAATTGTGGAGATTTAGAACAACTCACCTCCTGAACTTTGGCAATTCAGGTGGTGAATTCAAGTAGGGCCTTGCAGCTGTCAAGAAGTGTACTGGGCAATTGCTTCATTCGGGTGCCCTTTCAGCCACATTTTATGGTGAGAATTATTCTTCATTATCACTGGCCAAATTATATTGACCAAATGAACAATAACGAGATCTAGAAGCTGTTGCAGAGGGAAAGTGAGTGCTGCTTGGTACCCTTGCAGGTTTAATCACTGTCCAATGTCTATGGTTGGTGCAGTATTCATTCCCCACATACGTTCGAGATGCCTCTTGTTATTAGTTAGATTGGATATCAAGTCTTCAGGATCAGTATTCATCGCATTCTCTCACTTCCTAAACAATCACAGCTTCCGAAATGGGTCAAGGCTGTGTGCTGAAGTGAGAAGCATACCCTGAATTGGAGTAACCTCAGCATAACATTTGGACAGCTTGAGTTGCGCAAACTTCATCACACAGTATTAGTCTTCCATCCATTGAGTCGTCCTCTAAGCTAAAGCTCGTATAATACCATGCATATGATCCAACATGTCATTGCAGACAGTCATCACGTAAAGCAGATGAATGCTATGCCTTTCTGATCTGCACAGGGTCCAGCATTGGACTGGCCTTGATAGTTTCTTCATGCACTTGACAATGGTCCATTCATCCTGGGTTGTGAAAACTGGCCAGTAAGCATTGAATGTGGAGTGTTGAGCAGCTCATGGGTACATTCTGGTATTCGGTACGCTCACCTTACCAACTCCAGTGTCGAATTCCACAGTGTTTGTATATCCATAATTCATTGCACAGCTATTCGTATGTTCGTCATTGGACTGTCAATGAACTCATTCCGACCACCAGGTGTCTGTGGTATCAACCTAGAAAGCATTCATTGCAATAATATGATCAGTTTCCGGTGTCTCATAATATCTAGAAATGTATACTTTTTCAATTACCTACCCTAATCCCGCTCACATGGCCGACACCATGTTGTTTCCAGCATTGCCCTCTGTCTGAAGTCGTTGACACTTCCCAATGTCTATGCTTTCATTCACTCCAGATCGCTGATTGTGCTCTTGAGCTACGGAAGACTTGGTGCGGCCATTTACGTCTGGACTGCTCATGCATGCGCTTCAAGGAATCTGCATGATGTGCGCCATACATGTTATGCGGATTCTCAATGCAGGCCACTCAGTTCTGGAGGACTCCAACATTGATTGTACTTCCCACGTCATCACGTTGTTTTAGGATGTGTTATCAGTTCAAATTCCAAGTAAATAGCCTTCATCAAGCTCTGAATGTTGAATATCTTCAAATGTATAGCTATTGTTGGTGCAATATTTTGACTCTTGACAAATGATCCTTAATTAGCTTTCAAAAGAAAAGAATAGACTATCACCCTCATTGACAGTAAGGTGTACATCTCACAAGGCCCAATTTCTATCTATTAGGTAAGCAATGTCTGATACGATTGCAAATTGTTCTTTGATATCCACCCATATAAAGCGAAACTAACTTTATTTCTTGACAGCAATTGTTTCTCACATGCATCCATTGTCAGAGAGTATTCCCGCTGGAAAATGTTGCTAAGGGGGCTGGCGAATGGCAGCAGCAGCTCTTATCATAATGTATTATATGACCTTCATACCTCTTACTATGAGATAGTGTTTCATTGAATGTAAACCGACATAAATATGAACATGAGGTAGTAATTCCAGGTGTGTTGGTGAACGTTGGCAGATACAAATTTCTTAGCTGCCCATTTGGAGTGATCTGTCTGTCAATTGGGTAAATTTAAATCTAATCTACATCTCAAGTACAAATTTCTTTTTCGACAGGACTATTGAAATTCCTTGACTTCCTTGTCTCTTCAGTATGGCCAATGATGTATCCTTGACTGTTGAATTTCTCAATTCAGTAAATTGAGACTCTGCTAATTTCTTTACCTCTGCTGATTTGTAAACTAGGATCACACAAATCACAAATAAAGATAGGTTTATATTGCAAGATATCATAATCAGTAGCAATGAGGTGTTTAAAGATTTCGAATCAGAAATCGCAGTGGGGATTTCAATACTATGTAATCCAACTTGAGAGACTTTCAAAAGCTATGTTATTGTAAAGTTGACAGATGGTTCTTAAATACTGACTCCAGAGTTACGAGAAAGAACAAAATAAACCCTGTGAGACATTGCATGCATATTCGTGAAGCTGTATACAATATCATAATGCAAAGACTGACCATTAAAACTTAATTTTGTAACAATTCAGTTCAGTGCATTCATGTAAATTACTGAACCCCTACAGCATCATATGATCCTTCATTGATACTCATGTTTGGAAGGCTGTCCCAATATTGTCTCAAACACATTTGCACATAACGGCAGCCAATACATCAATTATTTCTTAATGCCATTGCAGAACCCTTTGTTTATTCATGATGGAAGACCAAAAATTATTGACATTCCAGCGACACTCATTTTTAGCAGGTGGTAGTGACATGATTGGAAGCATTGTTGCCCAGAAAGATGACCAGTACTGTGATGATGGGTTCATGCCATTACACCAAGATGCAAAATGCAACATCAACAATCGCCAACACTCCATTGAGGCTCAATTCTCTGATGGGGCAACCAGCATATCACTTTCCTTTATATCTATAATGATTCGCACTACTTCCACATTGGAAAAATATGACTCTACAGTCCAGTAAATGCTGAGACGGTAAGATTAAAAATTATTCCCACTCCATTGAAGCACACCTCCAAGTAATACTAACAGTCATTGGCTGGATGAGTGAGAGCACACAAACGCGAGTCTTGGCAAATTAAAATTGAGAATGCTATCTACAATAATGGCAGTCATCGGAAAGTTGACAGTAATGATCGATTTCCAACTGAAATTTGACCCTGGAAGATGCCTCCCAGCACACCTGCACAGTTGGAGGAGAGTGGGCATGTCAGTAAAACAAATACACACAGACATCCAAGCAATTGAGTGGATTGGCGAAAAGTCCTGTCAGAGATCAACAAACAGAAAGTTCAAAATATTTCACTACACTCGACAGAGTGCAGTATAGGGACACTGTCATTCGATTTGAACCATCCAACTGACTCTGGAGGAACTCTTCCAGCACCCCTGGATAAGTGAACAATTCCGAACGAAAAGGACACATCCAGATGACAAGCAAACCAGTAACGATGCTGGCCCCTGTGGTTAAGAGCTCTATTGGATGATTGATTATAAAGCCCCCAGATGAAGTAGATATGGACATAGCGGAAGCATGAAATTGTAGCAGCACGGCCGGTGCAATGTCTGGACAGACAATACGTGTGTCCTTCATATCTGCAACGTAGCAGTGGAAACGTATGAAAAATGGGAAGCGCCTGGGTAGGGTGAACTCACAGTGAGTAATCTCACCAGGAGACTGGAGGAGTCAAGTTCAGTGACCAACAAGGTAGCAGATGCCAATGTGATGCAGCCACAGCAAACTATCGACAAGTTGACAAGAATGCTAAAAGCACACCCAGCATGTGAGGAGACACAATGGCTTGGCATCAAAGATATGGCTGGATGATAACTTGATGATGTTGGATAATTGCGACAAGGGGAACGAAGTATGGGGGATGGGTATCTCGGACATGACCGTGAAAGTATTTGCCAAATCAAGATGTGCCACAGCAGCACTGGCCCAGAGAGTGTGAATTTATTCCAAAGACAAGACAGGAAGACAGGATGGCGGAGGCTTAGTGGCATTACAGTATGCAGACGCAATGAAGGTGAGAATGACAGGGAAGCTCCAGCTCCAGTAGCAACCAAAACCAAAACCCACACTGCAACTCAAGGTGGGGCCTGAGCCACAACAGAAACCCAAACCTAAGCTACCACCCACTCCTGCCAGACTGTCGGAGACTATCCAACTGTGAACCTGTAATCAGAAGTCCCCCACTGGCCCAGACCCCACCCTGAAGATGTCATCCACTATGGCATAGAGACATCTAATTTTAAGTAGAGATCAGAGTGTATTTCTGCCCATTATAATGGACCAGGAAATAGCATCAGCGACCAACAAAGTGTTTGTTCAAAAGAAGGCAACAGCCCTCGTCCAAATCATGAACACAAATGAAAACATGCCGCGTAATATCACGGCAATCCCCCACCACAGCCCTTTAGCGGCAATTCCACCGACATTCAACAAAGCTATTAGCAATGCAGGGCATAAAGTCGACCAGAAAGTCATTAATGTTGAACAATACGAATCCTGGGAAATGTTTACAGTGCATGCAGTACCAGTTGTGAGCAACATGCACAGTGGCACAGAGGGCCTGCAAAAGATGCGGAATGAGATCCATGATGAGAATGAAGGAGTGGTGATCTCTATCCAATTGCGATGGATGGTGAACCCTCGCAGGATTAGGGACAGGATATAGATGAGGGATATCTCCACATCATCAGTCATCATTGTAATGAAGGGGAACAACATAGTGCAGAGAGTGGTTAAAGAGGACATTACACCAGAGGGAGTGTGTTGCTGAGTCGAATGATTCGGGAATTTGGATCCAGACTACAGATGTGAACCTTGCTGCGGATTGGGCCACATAGAGAGGAAGTGCAGCAGAAATCCAATATGCAGCGACTCCTCAGCGCTACACAGCACCAGCACCTATAAGTGCTGCATCGTGGGGTGCATTGCGATGCAGGGCTCACTCTGCAGCCACACAAAGGAGAAATGCTCTAACAGCAACATAAACTGCATCGCACTCAGCAGTAGTTGCACAAACAAGGTAGAAGCCACCAGAGAGCCACAGCAGAGAAGGAGAAGAAAACATGGGTCACCCAGACCACAGGACCAACTTCAGGAGCGACCTGGATAGTGCCTGGCCAGAGGGTGAGGGCGCTGGAAAGAGGAGAAAGAGGTACGACCAAAGAGAAGATGACAGATGCAGAGAATGGGGGATTGGAGGCAGAGGACCTCACAATCGCAGAGAGCACCACACCAATGACAATAGCAAAGCCAGTACCGACCGCAAGAGGAACTGCAACGGCTGTGGGGATTGGCATTGAACCTGAAAATGGAACTGAAGATCCTGTCCCCAATGTGTAGAGCAATCCAATACAGCTGAGCAATGTCACGTGTATGGACCGTGGCTGCATGCGAGAAGGGGGTGAATCGGAAGGCGGATGTGGTGTATCTCCAACAATCAATGAGACAAAGGTCAGGAATCGGAATCAGTCACTATGTGTACAACAATACAAAACGAATCAGTGTGTGGACTATGGTGTGCAAGGGAAGCAATTGTACAATGAATTGAAGAACAGAGTTGGGAAAGAATGCAGGCAACGATAGTATTGTTGTTGACATCAATACACTTGCAGAGAATATAATAATGATCATAAACATTTTCAATCAGAGAGCAACGGAGACAGGAGAGAGAGCAGGGAGGAGACAAAATGGGCAGCAAATAATCAGGCAGGGGGGAGGTGGCATGCTGCTTGCAGGAGATTACGACACCCATAGCTATTACTCAGACCCGAGGTGCACCCAACTGAGGAAAGCCACAAAATAGAAAGAAATTATCGACCACCACAGGATGATAATTGGAAATGACAACAGACCCCCTGAATACTGGAAGAGGAACAAGAGGATGGGCGAATCCACTATAAACCTGACCTTGGCCAACCAACCATTTGAAAATTGAACGATTTTGGATGGAATTTATGCCATGGGGTGTGATCACAAGATCAAAGCATAGGAGGTGGACATGGAGCAGCAGGGGGAAGCAGATGGCACACAAGTTGTAGGGTGGAACCTAGCGGCCATGTGGCAGGAGGATAAGAAGCAGGCTGAGAAACTATGCAGAGAGCAGGTAAGGGGAAGAGTATACTTGGGGGTGGAGAACACAGGGGACAATGTCGAGCGTGAAGCTGAGTGGTGCCAGGAAGTACTGGGCAAGGTACTCAACACCGCTGCTAGGAAAATGATTATCTGTCCTCCGTTAAAAAGATAGTGGAATCCCAAGATAAAGGAAAAAAGGGGCCAACTTGGAAGAGAACGGAGAACACAGCGCACATCTATGGTGACTGCCCAGGCCAAGGCTGAGTTATGAAAGTCAATTCAGACAGCGAAAAACAGGATTTGAAATGGTTACTTGCAGAACCAAATGGGAGCTGATATCTGGAGTGCAGCGAAGTTAACCAACCCGCGGGCAGGAGTGACTGTGGACGCCCTGACTGACAGCGATGGGAACCGTGCAAATACCATCATTGAGAAACAAGAAATGCTTAGATCAGAGTCTGTTCACCAGAATGAGCACGAACCATCCATCAAACACTTCTCCAACAGGACATGCACACCAATCGGATACTGAGGAAAAGGTTGAATGAGAACTATTTTCTCAGTCAGTCGCGGAATCCCCAGGCCCAAACAAGCTGTCATTTGCAACTGTATGCCTACTCTGTGAATCGGAGAAAGAGTGAATCGTGGAACTAGCGAAAGCAACTTTCCAAACAGGCTGAGACCCAGCTGGGTGGAACCGAGCTAGTGGGGTTGAAATCTGCAACCCTGGTATGGATGACTACATGAAATCCAAGGGGTATTGCTTCATTTTGCAACTAAACTGCATGGGGATAGTTGCCAAAGAACTCATTGCAGAGCAACGGACTGAAGAGGCCAAGAGAAGAGGACTCCTAAGCGACAGCCAGTATGGAAGTGGAAACAGGCGGTCGGCTGTCAATGCGGCACCAATCACAGTCGACTAATCTCTCTCAGCATTGGAGGAGTGCCATATTGATGGAATACTCCTGATGGACATCAAGGCTGCTTTCGCAAGTATAAGGAGGGGGAGACTGATCCTCACAATCAGAGGCACAGGGATGGACAGAGACCTCATACGACAGTCAACAACGTGTCTCACCGACCACGTGGTCGATCTCATAATTGAGGGTCATATTATTGAGAGACACACGGTGGAAACTGATTTGCCACAGCTTCCACTGGTGTCTCCGATCCTGTTTGCACTTTACACATTGGGGCAAGTATAATGCGTAGACCAGAAAGTCTCTGGAGGAGAATGTCTGTCCATTATGTACAGTATCGGGTGGGTGGTAACAGGAAGCAACGTAATTCCAATCATCAGATATCAGGAATTCTACGCCACAGACAGTTTCTACTGGGCGGGAAGACGGAAGCTGGAGTTTGACACCACTTAAGCTGAAGGGGCACTTATCACCAGCAGACAAGACCGCAAATGACACCCGTATCCGAAGCTAAAAGCCAAGATAATACTTGGCAACAGCTTCATCAGGGGTAACTTGGAAGTGACCTGGTGGCTGGGAGTCAGGATGATCACCCACCTGATATTCAAGGAGCATCACAACCAATGCATGAAAAAAGCGAGAGCCTCAGAGACATGACTCCGGTCACTCACAGCAACATGTGGAGTTGTACTAGCATGTGTGAGAGAGGTACATATCGCCTGTGTCCAGGCCGTCGCACTGTATACAAGCAAGCGCTGGTGGGATCGAAATGGAGGCAGCCAGTAAGACAACCTTCAGCTGTGAATGCAGTGACATGCCAGCTTAACCTCGGGCGCACTGCCAATGACACTGAAAGGTACCCTCATGAGAGACTTAGGGTTTACACATGCAGCCATCTCCCTTAACGCCAGACACCACCATGGTTCGCAGCAAGGCAAGCAAGCAAGTGTGAAGGCTCCAAGTCGAATGATCTCCACCAATACCCCACACCTCATGCTCCGGTATGCAATGTTGCCGCCATTCCGACCACGCCTTGCAGGGGAATAGAGACGACATGCTGGCCAGACCCAGAGGAGGAGCCAGTTGTCATGACCATTATACTGGAGGACAAAACTGTGGCCATTTGTGCTGCCAAGCTATGCGCATGGGAAGTGGCAAACAAAGCAAGATCTTGCACCACGAGGCGGTGGATAGACAGATTTCGAATAGACAATCTAAAAATGCAAACACCTGTAGTGTATTTAAACAGAGACTGCTGGAAAGTTTTCTGCAGCTACCACAGTATCGGACAAAAGGAGGTGGTCAATGTTGCGCACTGCACAATTGGAGTTGCACTCTGAAACTCTGTTCCAAGTGAAGAGGGGCTGCAATCTGAACAGAGTCGCAACTTTGGCACTGTGTAGTGATTTGCAAGTAGCTATCAGATGGGTGGCCCACATAGACACAGCGTGAGAGCAGCAACTTGCATGAGCAATCAATAAGTATGCTAGGGCGCTGTGCACTCTGAGCATCACACTTTCAATCCACTGGGCCACAGGACACTCACACATCCCCAGGAACATTGACACTGACTGCCCGGTCATTGTGGGACGAAATGACTGTAGCTATGCCTGACCCAAGCAATTATACGCCTTATCAATGAATTGTGCAAGCCGACACTCCGATGGGAGGATGGCAGCAATGGCGCAATTGGAGGCCAGCAAGTGCTTCAAACAGTATGGATATAGACTGAATGGCAAAGTTGTGAGCAAGAGATCCATCCCACTTACACGCTTGAAATCACTGGCAGCATGGTTCTACAGACAGAAGCATGGGTATGCACCGACTGGAATTTACCTAAAGTGGGTGGCACACCAAGAGGATGAGAAATGCCGGTGGTGTGGAAGCTAAACACTACAGGTGCAGGAGCATCACTTTCGCCACTGCAGCATGTGGAAAGACCAGCAGACAGCACACTGGAAGAAGGTGGGAAAGACCACTGGATAAAAAGCAAGGAGATGCCAACATATGCATATCACTGAGCTTTTTTCCATAGAAACATGCAATCAAGCAGTGATAGACTTCCTGGCAGCTACTGATATCATGATGTGCTCATCGATACTAGAGGTGGAGTGTGGGCAAGAGGAGTAGGGGCAGAAGTGAAGGTTTTTGGACCCAGGGCGGTCTCTCGTTGATTTTGTTCATCTCTGTTATTGTCTCCAATCACATGATTGTTATTCCAGTATTACAGTGGACAGTGGGTTGCAGGTGGGAGCTCTGCCATCTTGCCGGCTCACCCAGAGCCCGAGGGGATTTCTGAGACTCTGTCATATACTAATTAGTGTGACAACTGTATGAATAAATCAAAAATAAAACATTCATTGGATGCTCAAAATTGTTTCCAAAGCTGCGTATAGTTAGCGTTGACAGCCGGTATATTGTGTTTCTGTATAACCATTTATATTCAAACGCTTCAAGGCCTCTCGATTTGTGATTCAATACTATGCACAGTATCTGACAGATGAATGACATAGACTCATCACATTTCAGCGCTTTCGGCCAGCACATTGGGGCATATACATCAGCCAAATGGAAATTTGTCCAGAAGCAACACGCAATCCTCCCAGACACACTGGGCGACTTCACCATTGCTTCTAAGTACTACTTGATGCTCCCAGACCCCCCCGGACCTAAGCAATGTGCTCTCAGTCTCTGCAACTGCATTCTCAGGTGCTGCTGAAAGCACCAACAGTTATGGAGGTGCATTCAGAATGCTACGAGATTTAACTAATAGAATAGGCAAAATTTGGAGCTACTGAGACCATTGTGTAGATCTGTGGGAGGTTTCAAGAGCTGCATAGACCGCTGCGCAGCTCTGTGGGTGACTTCAAGTGCCGCCAAGACCGCTGCTCAGCACTGCGGGAAACTTGGTGCCATATTCTCATCGCAGTGGCTCTTATATTACCAGAAGGCATTTCGTCTTTATTACAGTCACAAGATTCACTCCATCATATTATGGCATGAATTGTTTAAGTCTCTCAATATATACACATACAGTCAATCTGGCTGCAGATGGTAGTCAGGCATAGTTGGAGGATCACCTGGACACGCCCATTGAGGAAACTTAGAGATGCATCACTTTGGGGCCATTGTGGTGAAACAGTGGAGCTAGAAGGCAGAGAGCCCGCCATCAACACTCCACCGCACCTCTTGCAACATCCTGAGAGAAATCTTGAGAAAGAGCAGTTCTATTTCAAGCATAGATATCGGGTGCCATAATATGATACTACCTGTTGTTGAGAATCAACGCAATTGTGTGGATCCACAAAATCTCGGACAAAGTGAGTGAGACCCAAAGCTGGGAAAGATAGTGTGCGTATTTTCATTATATGATAAAATGAAATGGAAATGGCATGATGTCCATCTACTCCAGGGTCTGGCAAATTGATCCTCCGAATCACTGTATCCACCCTCATTACCCCTGTTCAGCCGTACAACTGCCAACGCTCGAAAATTATGTACCTGGAGACTGTGATCAAGAGGGTTTGGTGCTGCATTTGGAAGCCATAATTGTGCAAATTTAGAAGCTATAATTGTGAGACTTTCAAGTTATACTTGCAGGCTCTGATCGAGCGAGATTGGGGATGCACTTGGAGGCCGTGATCAAGTGAGATTGGAGATACACTTGGTTTTGTGATCAAGCAACTTTGGAGACGCACTTCGCCACCATGATTGTGCGAACAGGGAGCCCACAATTGTGGGAATGTAGATATGCACTTGAAGGCTGTTACCGGGCAAGTTTGAAGATGCAATTGGAGGCTGTGATTATGCAAACTTTGACGCTGAAATCATTGCAGCTTAGAGATACACTTGGAGGCTGCAATCAAGCAATATTGGAGATGCACTTGGAGGCCATGATCAAGCAAGATTGGAGGAGTACTAGGAGGCAGTAGTTTGGGAGGGAGGCACGACGGGAGCTGAGATTGTATTCATTAGTTGACTCAGAATTGTGGGAATGTAGAGAAATCAGGACAACGTGGTCTGCCGAGAGATTAGAGACTCGCTGCGAGAGGAAAGTCCGTTGATTGTGGGTTGAGGCAGTACTGGAAGTATGCTGTACTTGGTGATAACTCCTGATCATATCATGGAGAGAAAGGCAGCGATAACTTACCTTTATGTTCTTAGGTGATTGTACAGTTGATGTTGAGAAACTGAGAGGTGAGAGGAGATGGGCAATATCATCATCAGAAACTAGGACTTATGAGAAGTTCTTGTGCAACGTAATTTACAATCGCCAATACAGCAGGTACGAGTCCCAATCCGGCATGTAGTAACACCAATACGATGTCTTCCGAACTCAATCGGGTAAGGCGTACCCCTGATTTATCATATCTGCTCATATCTTCCAAATCGTTCACATCTTCATCCCCCATCCCTCTGTTTCTCGTCCACAACTCTAACATTGTTGCAGAACACAGAATTATATCATCCCTCCCTATCTCTCTATGTCATAATCATGAGTTGACACCAAGTACAGCACTCACTGAGTAACGCATACACCAGGTACAGCATACACCAAGTACAGCATGCACCGAGTACAGCATACACTGAGTACAGCATCCACCAAGTACAGCATACACCGAGTACAGCATACACCGAGTACAGCATACACCGAGTACAGCATCCACCTAGTACAGCATACACCGAGTACAGCATACACCGAGTACAGCATACACCGAGTACAGCATACACCGAGTACAGCATACACCGAGTACAACATACACCGTGTACAGCATAAACCGAGTACAGCATATACCAAGTACAGCATACATCGAGTATAGCATACACTGAGTACCGCATACATCAAGTACAGCATACACCAACTACAGCATGCACTCAGTAGAGCATACACCAATACAAGCATACACCGAGTCCAGCATGCAATGAGAACCACATCCACCCAAGATTGTTTGTCGTCCCTTCATTCTCATGATTACAAGTCAACCCCTGAATGTACCTTTAGCTTGTGGCATGCCTTCCTACATGATCGACCCGCATTAGCCAGATCTCCCTGAGAGCTCAAAGGTAAAGTCACATTGTCACATTCCCACCGCGGCGAGTGAACTAACCAATCAATACAGTCACAGCACCCGGCGTGCCATCTATTGACTGCCACTGCGTACTGGACCGAAGTCGCTCGATTACAGCCTCCAAGTTTGCACAGTCACGTCCTCCAAGCGCATCTCCAAACTCATATGATCACAGCCTCCAAACTCACTCGATCACGGCCTCCAAGGGCATCTGCAACTTTGCTCGATTACGGCCTCTATGTTTGGATGGTCATTTCTTCGAAGTGTATCTCCAAACTTACTTGATTACGATCTTGGAGTGCATCTCTAAGTTTACTCGATCACAGCCGCCATATGTATCCACAAACGCGCTCAATTACCACGTCAAGGTGCATCTCCAAACTCACTCGATCAAGGATTCGGAGTTGATCTCTGAGTTCACTCGATCCTCATTTTCAGGTGCACTTTGAATTGCTCACAACCACAGTCTGCAGCCAGTCAAGATATACCGTGGGTGGATCGGTAGCTATATAGATATGTAGTTGAGAATACAAACTGAATACATGAGTTTCAATAATCTTTGAACAATGAGTAGTAGCTATGATTTGGAGGCACACCAGCAGCGATCCCAAAGATGATGTTGTTGTTCCCAGACTGCTCCACTGTGAGTTGAGGTGCTCCCAGAATTGTCGCTGGAGCTCCCAGAGTTGTCACCAGCGCTCCCAGACAGGTCGCTGGCTCTCGCAGGTGCTCTCAGACTTGTCTTTGGTGCTCCCAGGCTTGTTGCGGAAGCTCCCAGATGCTACCTGGTGCACCCAAAGTTCCCTCTGGCGCTCTAAGATGTTCCCAAACCTATCACAGTCACTCACATGGTACACCTGTACCAGTCATCACTGATCCCAGTTACTCGGAATGCCAGGAGGAATGTCCTTCTAGGGTTTGCTGCTTTCCTGAAATTGACGACTCTAAGTTTACACTCCACATCCTCTCAGACACACATGGAGGCTTCCGGTGACTACAATACATTTTGGTGATGTAGATCTATCCACTAGGTTTTGATATGTATAGCCCAACATTGATACCATTCTTCATCCAGCTTATTCTCCTCGATTTCCACAACCTACCATTAGCCATTTTCTAACACTGGTCCATGTGCCCAAGGTCTGACTGGAGAGTGATGTTGTGGGATACATTGGTGAAAGCAGCATGACAGTCATCATTCATCCTGTGTCACATGGCTTATTGGCCGCTGCTTCCATCACTTGTATGACATCACTGACATAAATTTTGTTTATTTATTTGGTCGTGGTATTGATTTCTGCATTCTCACTTTACTGTCATATGCAAGACAATGTCATCTTGGCTGGTGGTCAAACCATATGAATTGCAGTCTAGAACATTCGCATGGTCCGTATGACTATTGTACATGCACAGGCATATTATTGTGGCTCATACATTGGTGAATGAATTGAGCAAAAAGCTGACATGTAGCAAAATAGGTGCAAGAATTGTAAGTCAAGGAGACACACGGTTAGAAATACAAACATTCGGATCCATTCCGGCATTAACGCAGATGCTGTCACCATGTCTGTGTCAGAACTAAATTTCTTGCTGGGAATTTCGTACTGAGACTATAGGTAGGGGAAAACAGTTTGAAACTCAATAGAAGTTGCTGTTAGGATTAATAACTAACCGGACATTAGGTTGCACTGGGGAGATGTGGTGCAATTGTAAGGCTGTGGTTCCCTGAATGTAGCCTCATATGAGTAGTTCCTGATCGAAAAGTCCTTAGCTGCATTTGCGATTTTCTGCAGATGATATGAAGAGACTCCATTTGCTCTCCAAATATTGTCAGTTCAGATGTGGCTGCACCTATATCTGCTTGTGGCTCAATGCCTGCTGGAACGTCCAATTGAGCTGTTCTGTTCATCTTATCTCTTCTCAGAATATATCGGATATGTGCCCCCATCTAGGTTGTGTCAAGTTATCAAGCTTCATCTGCTTCTGCCGAAAACTCTATATGCTCTGCTGTACCATTTGGGAGATTGTGCCCATCACCCTGCCAGGTTCATCGTATTGGTTCAGCTTGCTCAGCTCTGTATCTTGTTCATCATCTCCCGGATTGTCACCATCCTTCACTTCTTCGTAACTTGCAAGATACCTCAGACTGTCTCCAGTAGTGATATGCATCTCCTCAAGTGTGTAATCGGGCTTTCTAGTTTCCAATCCCACCCCATGAGAATTTCTCATATTTCCCTGCAGTTGCTTAATCGCGATGTCTGTGTCTTCCAAGTGCATTCTTGCCCCAGCAGTCTCTCTATCCACATAATCCTCGATCTATGTCACTTTCATCTGTTTGCTTAAAAAGTGTGTTCCTTGTCTGTTCTTTACCACCAGCTTCACTTTGGATAGTACCCAGCACAATGCTCTTTCGGTTTGGACAGGATCTGTTCGCTAGCAGCTCTTTCCTTTAGTCGCTTGATGAAATCGTTGTGTGGATCAAATTGTCGATAATAAATATTTGTGAAGACAGAAGTGGCGAAAAGTTCATTTGCAGAGCATTGACCTTTGCATTCTGTCTTGATATTGTTGTTGTCGGGCAAGATGTTGGATGTTACAAGTTGTAGACCACATGGAGGCAAGCTGCATCTTTGATATCAAGGTTGGTACATTTGATCAACTAGAACATAGCAAAATCTGTGTTTTGACAGTTACTGCACATGGAATAGTCATTCTAACCATACAACCTGACTTGATATCTAGCGTCCGATTCATGGAAGATTCTGAAGATTTCATGAGATAAACATTACCAGACATCCTTTCCATCGAAGATTTTCCCATTCATCTCTTACAATCTTGACATTTTCACTCTTCAAATTATACCTCTAACCAGACAAACAACATCAGACTGACTCACTGCAAATCACGGCATGGTTCGGATCCCCTGCAACTTGTAACTTTCTATGATATGATCCATCCTCAGTACAATGCTCAAGTTGGCTGTTACTCATTCTATTTTAGCTTGAAGCAAACTATATATTTCTCAGGACTTCCCACTTCTTTTCATTATCATCTTCCTCTTCTTTTCCACAGTGGAATATCATGGCTTCATGAACTCCTTGGCAGGGTGTAAGTGCATCGAAATCAAGCTGACCGACAGACACTTGATCCAGTGTGCCACCTACTTGGATACAGCAGCAACGCAAACACCAGGTAGTCCACCACGATGATGCCAATATGCTTACAATATGACCTGGCACACAGATTTAAAAATCTTCCAGATTACCAGAGGCAGTTAGAATACAACGCAGCATGTGACAGGATGTAAGTAAAGCTATATTGAGGTAGATGGCAGTTGACTGAGTAGATACTGTACCACTGCAATACGTACAGAGCTATGGAGCGAAATCATTGCTGCCTATACTGGAGTGGTCATATTGTGCCTGGCCGGCGATCCGACTTGATTGCGGACTTCAGGCCCAGCTTGTCCCAGCCTCCATTAATAATTCCAGCGCTCACACCGGCCCGGCCTGAATAGGGTCAGATACCACCCCGCCAGCCACCAGGCCTGCACGTAATTCAAGAAGCTTACATCAGTCTGCACAAGGCTTGGTTTGGTTGAAGCAAGGAATATGGCAATGTCAGCACTATGATTATTGAGTTGGATATGGTGTACATTTTGTACTTTAGAGACGACTTTGTAATCGGAGCAGCAAATGTTGCAAACAAAATATTCTGTTTTCGCTTAGTCTGCCAACAAAAGCCAAATGGCCACCAGGAACAACTGCCCGGCCAGCTGAACACATTGGGCTTGTAGATCGAACACCTGGCCCTCATGAAAACGCCACTGCTAATTGTGGCCTGGCATGGCCAGGCCTATTGAAAGCCGGGCTAGTCTGGCGACTCAGGAATACCACCATAACGGAAATTTATCATGCTTGACGAAGGGATTTGCCTGCCCAGTCTGCATAATCCATCATGACCATCCTGTCAGCCCTGCGATATTTGCCTTCGAATTCCATGATAAACATTCCAGCCAGTGGTCTACAGAGGCTGTAATCACTTTTGACAAGGCTATGGCTGTGTATATAGTAGGGGTAATAGCCGAATCTCACTATTAGAAGCAGCAACTATTATCATGTAGGTTTTCAACATGTCTGCTGCTATGGCAAGGCAAGGAGGTCATGTACAGCAAGAACAATCCTACATGCAGCATGTGTTGAATATGGCCATAATGGCCACAAGAGGGTTTGTGTGCGCCACAATAGAGGAAATGCAAAACCAGACCAAGAGACTTGTGCTGAAGTCCAAGAAGAGAGGATGGATGAGGTTGAGTATGCTGGGCATTGAACTGTGAAGGTTGCGATAGAAAGACACCCAGTTATGGTTCCCGATAATCAAATGGACTGCTGTCTTCCTCGCCACAATGGCACTGGAAACATTGGGCAGACACACAGGAGGCACTGAGGAATGGATGCACCTCCACCAGACCAGTGCAGACAGTCAACACCAGAACTGACCTCACCTCTGCGCAGAACGCCCTCTACGCCACCTGCGCCACCTGGTGACAATGATGGATCTCAATGTTTCCAATTCAAAGATGTGCCACCTGGGTATGTGTATATATGTACTCCTCTTTCCAACATTCAATTTTGCAATCTGGATGCATATGCCAAGAATAGCAACTGCAATAAAGATTATATTCCAGCTTTACTGACTGATGAAGGAACATCCACTGGTTGGTACACTATCTGCTGCGTGTTAATGCACCAGACATCCCATTTGCAGACAAAAGTGGCATTCTGAGCCATCCAGCAAGGGAAGACAAATGTTGATCGAAAGGAACAGGATGCTTGAGTGCATTATTATCAACAATTCACTGAGACTTTAGAGTATATTATAAAGCATATATTGATACGTATTATTAAAGTACAATGAAGTGGTAAAGGAAAAAGTGCATGAAGATGATAGAAAGGCTCCCAAACCATCAGTATTGATATACTCTGCCAAATGAAATGATTATATCTTGTGGATTTGCTGGTGGCAAAATGAGCATCAACAGAGTATTAATGATTTTTCATGTTGTAACTTATGCAATCACAACATGATTTGGTCATTGTTATACATAATTAATGTATTGGCCATTCTTATTGACAAATGAAACTGTGACACACTAGCTGTCTTATCTTCAAAATGAGAGTCAATAGAGCATCAAGAATATTTGGTCTTGCATCTTGCATGATCAAAGGAGTTCTTGATTGTTGGCATCAATAAACAAGGAGTTGGTTGCGTGTATTAGCAGATAAGCAAGAGATGTTCCCGCAACAACCTCCCAGACAGTAACACCTTAATTCAATCACCAAACTGCAACTATGAGTGCATGAGCATTTTAGCCTATAAAAACAGTCAAACCTTTGTATATAGCCAAAAAGGTCCACAACACACTTCAAATCACCATAATGCAAGGCCAAATCTGATTGTTGCTCCATTGACATGCATTTGTAAGAGATAGTAATGATTTTATCGCTAGCATTTCCACCCATAAAGGCAGCCAATACTTTCATTATATATTCCAGCAAGCAAGTCTCTTATTAATTACCTTACTTACAAGACCAAAATTTGTTTACACTTTGTTGACTTTGAGTTTCACGATCTGGTAGGGTGCATGTCACCTTCTCTCTTGCCTATGAAGGCAGCCAATACCTCATTTATGTATGTCTGCAAACAATCACCATTCAGATTACCCAAAAATTAAAACCAAACATCGTGAATGCTCCAATGATGCTCATTCTCAGGATGGGGTAGGGCGCGTTGTTCCTGTTTCTTTGGTTATACTGGTGGCCAATACATCAAAAAAAGATAATGACATACCAATGTCAATATTACACTATTAATAGTAAGATATCTGAAGGCGACCATGAATTGAAATATCCTAATAGCACAACCGGACATTTGAACTGATGGGTTATGCCAAACCCACTAAAACCCACAGGTTGACAGGTACGCGTCCATGTTCAGTCTACCCAGTGCCAGCAGATCAGGAACCTGGCCAGGTCTGGGAGTGAACCAAACATTTTGTGCAGTCTGAACCCAGATGGATTGCAGGTCACCCACACACATTGCTAACTCTAACTGTACCAAAGATGAATATCATATACAAAATAACTTGTGATTATTCAATCCAGATAATCACTACTGTGACAAGATGGCACAGGATGTCCTACAGAGCTGCGCAATTGTCTTACATTCTCTTGATGTCTCCCACAGACCCACACTGAGGACACAGCTGCTCCCATATTTGGCTATCTTCAACAGTGAATATTGGAGCATCCTGAATACACACCTATTTCTACCGGTGTGTCCAGTAGAATCTGCAAATGATCGTGCAGAGTCTGAGAGCACTGTGCAATGCTCCAAGGCGGTCTGGAAGAATCTGGCCGTACTTCGATGTGCTGGTAGTGTTGACCGTAGTTTGTGGAAGGTTTGCACATGAGTTGCCGATCGATTTACGTTGTATGGATCCTGAGAGTGAGACGTTGAGTGCAATTGGCTGCATATAGTGAAGCAGGCTGGAAGTGTGAAATGGAGTGCAATAAGGACTGTACTTGGAAATATGTAATGAAGTACATCTGGCAGGTTGATTTCAAGTTTGTTGTATACAGCATAATGTTTAGTATCCAGCATACAAATTGCATGTATAACATAGTAAAGTAGTCACCATGTCGATCCACAGGATATTCATAGTACCATGTGTCAAATTTACTACAAATCACTATCCCCAAAACCCTGTCGCAATGAGATACATCTTATTTAAGGTCATCGTTCCTGGGAGTCCTCATTCTCCTGTAACCTGGTGGGTGTCTCCAATTATCGCAGATAAACATTGAGATCATGGCATCAGTCCAGTTGCCTCCAATGCTTGTTGGCACCCTTTCTTCCTGCACCTGCAGGGAACTGCATTGGAATAGTGATTTCTAGAATTGCACAATTTTGGAATTCCATTTGAACCACAACCACATACCCCCAGACCCTCCCAGTGCGTGAAATACATTTGGCTAATAACTTTGGAGATTGTAAGAGTTCCATCCTCCAGCTCAGTTGCGACACCCTTTACACTTTCCATTAATCACACCAAATCAACTCTAAACAGAGAAACCCTCAGACATTGGATTCATAATAATATCTTCCTGCCCCTACTGTTCATACTTTCATTATAACCATTCTCACCAAATAATATCCAAACATACTGTGCCAGTTATAGCAACATGGACAATTACTCTTACTCAATGCATATCTCTGCCAAACCGCCACCACGACCTGACATGGTAGAGTACCAGCTGGTCATTAGATCGGATGTGTCTTTACCTACTACTCATACTCCACCGGCTATCCTCAACCTTGGAAAGAATTTTCGCTTCTCAGATACAGTATATATTGAGCCCACTGACTTGATAGCAGCTACTCACTTGTCAAAGTCATTTAAGTAAACATGCAAAAACCAATTCCAAATATGACAGATATTCCTAAACTTTTAACGTGGAACTCTCCACAACCAATTGACTGTTTCCGCAATATGTGGAATGGATTGTCCATCTGGTTCTCCAAGCCGGATGCCATTACTCTAATTCAAATTATTTATCTCTTTTATACCAACTCTGTTATGGGTATACTTGTACCCAACAGCAAGTCCTAAGTCCAACCACAGATTTTCAGACTGGAGAAGGACCAGCTTGTTCCCGGTAGCCAGTTACTGCTTACAAGCTTTATCCCTGGCTGGTAATTCAAAATTATCAGATGCTGATTGGTGATACTCCTAAGCAGCACTGCATATAGAATGAGGCTTACATTTCCTGGTATCAATTACCCCAAGCAGCCAACCATGCCAAGACTTGCATTGAGGAGATCTGCTGCTTTCTCTATGTATTCCTGATAATGTCTCAGCTGACATCCCTCAGGGCTTGAGATTTTGGTGTAAAAGATGCATTTACTGTAGAAGCAGATAAAATTCTTTACACAGCTGTACAGAGTATCACCAAGCAATGTTACTGTTGATTACAGTCTGATTCTCTTCCCTGGCAGGGTGATTCACATTGCAAAGATGCCAAATAAGCTAGCACACTAAGAATATATGTTTTTCCATATAGCAGTGAAGGGCCATAACTGGGAGCTTTGCTTATCATCAACTCCAGTAGGAGAGGATCCAATTACTACATAATTCCATATGGAATAGCTTACAGACATTATAACAATGATTTATTATAAGTGAAAATGTTTAACCCAGAGACATCCAATGGTCTCCTTTAATCAATAGATGGATAACTACTTGTCAACCCAACTTCCGCCAGCAGAGTTCTCACAAATGTGGATGGGAGTATGCAGTAACTGTACACAGCAGTTCTGACAATTTACCAAGAAGTATCAAATTGGAAATGGGAACCAATTGCCCTATAATTTTTGAGCTGGAGCTGCGATTAAGTGGATTTTAACCTTGCCATGGATGGGCAGTTCTCCTGTTACCATGATATCAACAATCGGCCCTCTAAGTTGTGAGAATTCACTGGTGCTGAGAATGGGAAAGCATTCAGGCTACAAGAGTCCCAAAGCATGTTGAGTAAATTTCACATTTCTTCCTGGAGAATGCCAGAAAGCACAAGATATACCAATTATTGTTGATGCCTACATCAAGCATATGGTGGGTGTGGAGGTTGCTGAGTTGTATCAAATCTATTTTAAAGCACAGCTAATAGACAGCTGCAATTAATATTCAGTTTATTACTTGGCTCCGGAGAAAGCCCGTATCAATCACCTTATAATCTATTCAGATTTTCCAGGAAACAAAATGATGACTATGAAGTACACTCACTTTGGTTACTTCAATGTGTGTAACCATCCAGAGGCTGGATGTGCATCAGGATGAATATTCATTATGAGATTTGGCTTTATGCAAAAATCTCCATACTGCCTCTGGCCACACGATAGTGAAAGTACAGATTGCTACCAGCTTGTACTCTCAACAACAGATTCATTTGTGATATTACCTATGGCATTCAGAATATGCCTTGGATACATGTATGTGCACTGGGCCAGCAGCATGTACTGAGTCAGGAATAACTATCATTGTAAGAAAATTATGTATCGGCTCAGCTGAAGCCTGTATATGCAACACTCTCTCTACATACTATGCTCAGTGTAGCAAGAAAGATAAAAAAATAAACAACTACACAAACATGTGATGCCAACAGTAGCCACATTAACACCCTGAGGGGCAAGTGACCTGGGAAAAAGTACTACTGTAGCCTGAGAATGGCCACCCACATTCATACCAAAATCTGTATTCACTGACAGCAAGCTGAAAGACAACCATAATTCCAACCATAAATTGTCCTCTGATGAGTCATAAATCCATTGCTTTTATGAGTATATGTCCCACACTTTCATCTCTGTGTATGTAGATGCTGTTGACTAGGCCTTTGAGCAGGCAATGCACTCAGCTTTCAGAGTTGACTTGGTGATGGGGCTTTGGATTCAATACTGCTATGGCATAGCTTCATTACATGTCTGAAATATATGGTTGCACTGAGATTTGCAGTCCATGCCATCATTGGCCAAATTGGAATCCAAGTACTCTGCAAAACTAATGCTGATCGTGATTCTGATGGAAATGTGAATGCCAATGTAATTACCATGGAAATGGAGTCTAAAATTTGCTGCACATTTGTAGTACGGAAGAACTCTCTAAGTAGCAGCCAGATAGCTAGCAAAGGGCGGCAAATTGTAACGAGAATGAGCAGTGACCGCATATGAAACATTCATTTTGGTTGCATCTGCTGCATTTATCAGTACACCCATGACCGCTTAGTAGTCTCTGATAACTGCCAATTACTTCTCCCCATGATTGTTGACCAAGTCCAATACTAGATTGGAATTCATGGGTGTCAAGAAACCTTGAGCATATTTCATGACGAATTATCCGAAAATGGTGTTGACATATACTGTCTGACAAACGCTGATGCTGGTATCTGTATGGTGGATAATCATGCCAAGGAATTGATGTGCCGGATAAGCTGAGGGCGGTGTAAACACAAGAGTGAGTCTAACATCATTGATATCTTTGTGCCATAACCACACAGCAAGTTTAGGACCATCAAAAACTTTCCTAGGTGTGGTAATAATGTTTGGAGTATTGAGGCCATCTATCCATCCTTCGGATGGAGTCATATAGATGACATCATCATTGATTCCGGGATCTAGAACCAGTTTCCACCCATATCTCCCTATGAGAGATATTCAATACCACAACAACGTATTCTTCCCAACAGTGGCATAAGTCTGACAACATTCTGTTTACTTCTATCCCCTCCTGTTGGAGCATGATGCAACAACAACGCTTCGCGCAAGTTCAATGTGGATAAGGTGTTACTGGGCAGGCTCAATGTACTATCTTCTTTCATAGCTCTGTTGCTGTGATGTGGTTAAAGGCATTCCATAGCTTCCATGTAGGTGAACAGATCTCCGATGGGTGTGGATGCCATTATTGATTCTCCGGAGGGCCCACCATGACTTCTTGCGATATATATGTCACTATCAGTGGAGCTGGAGATGCTGCTGGTTATTGGCATGATTTCTCGATTGCTGCTGCCGAATACAGGGCAGTCTGATCTTCTAAGCAGAGACACAGACTGTCGATGATATTTTCAGTGACATCAGCTAAATGCTTGGTAGTTTGATTCTCTCAGTGGAAGTGCCAGTTGTGGGTGTTTTCTGCACTTGCAGCCGAACACTGGGCAGTAAGATCCCCTTGACTGAGGCACAGGCTATCTGCATTTACTGCATTTGGTACTGAACGCTGGACAGTCTGATCATGATGGCAGACACACCAGCCCTGGGTATTCTCAGCTTTCTTACCAGAAGCTCCACACATGTGAGATCTGAATCACTTACCAAACTTCATAGGTTGACTGTCTTGTCCTCGAAGATGCTTATCTCCAGTGTCTATTTTCTTGATACATTGGTTGTCTTCAGGTAGTCTAGACATATCTGTGTCAAATACATTGTGTTTACGCTGACAGGACATGTATTTACTTGCTTTATTGTCAAAGACATCTTCTGCTCATATGTTCATTCTTTGGAATTCAGAATGCCAAATCATACACAAGGTAATTGAATTGTGTATGTTGCATACCATTATGCAAGACTTTGACCTGAGGCTGAATATGCCTCAGTAATGTACTTTAGTGAAGAATTTGGTGGTGGAACATCTCAATCGATCTTGCCTATGGAGAGAAGCTTGATATGATATTCAGTAGCTGGTGGCATCATGCCTAGGTTTGCCAATTTCTTACAGCGTCTGGAATGGCATATCATAGTGTGCTTGACTGATACTGTAATGAGCTGTTCCATGTAGGTTGCTTTGATACAGACTGTGCATATAGAATCATCATTGGTGCCATAGTGTTGACTCTGAAACTGTGAGAGACTTGTGAATGGACCTGGTTATGGCAGTCAAAGGTGAACTAAGAACAGCTGAAGCAGGTGGACTTGTAGATGTAATTGCAGGTGCCTTTGAAGACTCCATTGTAGACTGGGGGTAGCTATTCCAATATTTAGTTATATGCCTACCAAATCCAATTGGTAGATAGATAGGACAGAAAGTTGAATAGCAAGTATATGAAGAGTTTCAAGTTGGCAGTCCTGAATGACGTCAACATTGTTATATTGCCTAGTGGTTACTGAATTGTTGTCTCCAAGTTCAATATCTAGTACAGTTAGTCACAGCTTTTTGTTGTTTGAGAAACTACTGTTATTGTTGCACATGTGGTGGAATGCTGTACAGAATATAAGCCACTGAAGATTGGCGGCAGCAGCAGCGGTAGGACTACAAATGGTTAGGCAGAAGGGATGGCAGACTCCGGTTATAGTGAGACATGCTGTAGCAGTTACAGTCTTCACACTCCATCACTGCTGTATATGCTTCTATAAGATGCAATCGAAGCTGATATTGCCAAGGTGCCTCCACTGGAAGTAAATGCAGTCATTATTGCTGATGTTTCTTCCCTCCTGAGTGCATTTGTGTTTGCTCCATTCATTCAAAGTATAGCTGTCACATGTGTCATTTGTGTACTTACTGTTGTGGATGTCTCTGGTTCCACTGTTTCTTTCACCACATCCACTGACTATGCCTCTACCAGGATAGAGGGCACTGTGGGAGCGAAAACCGGCCCCTGCCGATGCATCTCCAATGTCTTTATTATGACTTGGAGTGGTTTCTGGTTCTAGAAGGTCATCCATGGCTATTTTGCATGCGGGTAAGGGCCATCTATGTATCAGGTCCATCAATATCATCAAATACTGAGATTGCAGTCATGTGAGTATATGCTTGGAGAAATTGCAATAGGTGATTGCATTGTATCTATGGTCCAGTTGCATGTGGTTGTTGCTATGCTCAGTGAAGTCTTCTGTTCATGGTTTGTCCTCCACAGGTTGGCAAGGACAGAACATTCACATACTATCATGTCTGCCAATATTGAATCTGGCCATGTCTATACTGGCTTCTAGTACTGTTAATATCTTGTAAGCGTTTCATATCCCTTTACCAATGCACTGTACTTTGGGGGAACAGCAAGGTCAGATTATAGATACAGCCAAAGCATCCTTAGTCTTCTAAACATCACGCATGTCGTTATGGTCAAACTCAACAGACTGAGATCAAGAACCCACTACAGTCACCACGGTGAATGATTGCATGGCTGATAAGACCAATATCATGTTGGCATCCATCGAGGATATGTGGTGTGAGTAAGCTTAGCAATGTCACCTCACCAAGTCTTGTTGAATGCGTGTTCAGAGGAATATATTGGGGATAATATTGTCAGATCATGACTTTGTGTTGATGGTATGTTGAATTTTAGTGCTCACTATGGTGATGGTGTCACTGTGATAAGGTTTAGGGTTCTTGAGGTTCTGTTGGACATTGTAAAAGAGACAGAAGGAAACATCTTGAGATGATAGATAGTAGTGACAACTGAGCTTATAATCTGTTTAAAGTAGTCATTGCATGATACCAGGATTCTGCAGTACAGAAATATTTGTAATCCATTATACAGTATTCAGAGTGTGTCCTGTATGCATGCATGCACACTCACCTGGCTACTCCAGCTGAGTCATGAACCACCATCATCTGAAGGAGATTAACCATCGCCTCAGCTGAAGATGATGTAACCAATACACATTGTTGCAGGAATGGACTGCTGTCCTGATATAAGATATACAGCAGTAGCTAGACTGATGCATAATCTCCCTTGGAGGATGGTTGTTCAGAACTCAGTTGAAGATACCAGCTGCGTACGCATACATATGTACAGGCTATAATTTGTATGCTACATATACAATGACAAATATTCCCATACTTGAGAACACAAGGCTTCTAGCGGTCAGTATTTCGACAAGCAATGGGACTGGAATCCTTGTGGCAGAGATAGGTTACAGACCTGATACATGGTAACTGGTTCATTGGCTAATATCTCATCCATATATCTTGAATCTTTCTCTTTCATTCTCTCTTCTCTCTACCAGACAATACACCTACTTGGTTCTTTATCACATTCATATCATCAGAGGTTATGAGTCTGGTAGCTGCTACATTCTGAATCTTTTCTGAAATTTGGAACGTTTCATTTCACACAACTATCTTCATATTATCATTTCTACATCACCTCATTCAGATGCTTACCAGTACCAAGTACTCCCCCTGCATAACAGCAATGTACATGGGTGTTATCAAGGATGACCTGTGGCCAATTGTCTGCAAAGAATGTCTATAATCTGAAAGACCAGCACAAGAAGTTGGACAGTGGAATACCAATGTACAAAAAGCCAGAGCGAACATCATGCTATATTTTAGTGTAGGGGAGACCAACTTCCGAAAGGGACTCTGGATTCAGTAGGTTATTGAAAGACACTGTAGATATTGTATGAATCAATACAATACATGTCATACTTTACTATACTGAAAGATTCTATCGATTTCAGCTTACAGATTATAACAAATGAGATTGCAAAAATGAGATGTGACTTTACACTGATACACATCAATCTGTCTGCTAGTGACTGCAAAGTTCTGGAGTAAACATTGACAATAAACCTGAGCATAAAAACTTTCTTGTTGGTATTTGAGATTCCTATGACAACTTTGTAATTCTAACTATGCAATCCTTTCTGCAGAATAAAAATGACAACCACAACACCATGAATGTGGAGAATCCAATTTGGAAACTTTTGGATGATGATCAACAGCGAAAGGGAGTTCTGCTGCCAATAGAGCCTATGCAAATTGGCTGGTCGAGTATCAAATCAGCACTCAATTCCAATCGAAAGCAACAGTTGTTCTGGTGATTCCAAGGTGACAAGCCACAACCCTTCTGCAACATCATTGAAACAGAAGGCTACAAGCAAAGAAACTGCTGAGTTGCTCACCCCAAGAATAAGTTTAAATCCTGAGATTCAAAACATGCAAGCCTAGCAGAGTTCCTGTTTGCATTGGCATCAGGTGGCATCATACCAATTGACAGGGAACACATTTATCATCTTTAAGGCTGTCTGTGAGTTCACATAGTGTGTTTATAAGTGTAGTCTGACAGTGGTTTCATTAGGACTGTCAATCTTTGTCACCTGACAGTTGTTCTGCCCAGGCAGTATATCTACATTACCTGTCATCGACATCATCTGATTCTTGTCTATTGTCTGTGACCAGCTTGACTCTGGGTTGACAGAGTGTGGGGGATGTATTATCAATTTTGAATCATGTGTTGAGCTGCTGGCAGGAGCACCAAATGTATATTTCTTGGGTATTGTCTGCTTGTATGGTATATGATATCTTTGTATCTCTCGGAATGGAGTCGGTTTCATGGGAGTTACCTCCATCATGGCTATCAGCCGACAAGATGGGTCCTTTGTCAGTGGCTTTGTTACTTCACTGTTTCAGTTTTGATGTTTGTGCATCTTTTGGATTCATGGAGGGCAGCAATAGGGGGAAGTGGTCCAGGTATTCGTGTGCCAGAGATATGTTTCAGATCTGAGACACGGTTACCACTTCAGGGGCTGATTTCGTGTACTTGTATTTCATGTTGTTCTTCTCTCCTAATCTCTTCTCTGTACCATGGATTGAACACACCTGGTTCTCACCAACTGCCATATTGTAACTCAAAATCTCCCTTGCTCTCAATGCCTTCAAGCCTGATTGCGAAGCACACCTCCCAATCTCTCTGCGAAAATGTGCCAGGGCTGTATTGATATCATTGCAGGGAGAGTTGAGTAGCATGAGCACTTACCAGAGGCAAAATGACTCGAGTTGTGTGCAGAAATGTCATATTTTGCACCATATATTGGAAGGACTGCAATGAGGCTTCATGTTTCATATCCAAAAAAAATTACTTTTATGAATATCACTATATGTAGAGTGTAGGTTTTATTCTGGAGACGTTAGCCGGATCGTAGTTGTGCATTTTGTATTTTCAAAACAGATCTATTTATGGGCCTAATTCTTTGTATGCACAAACACGTAGAATAGTCAAATTTATAAGCAGGTGTCACCTCCAGTCAGGTCCAAGTGCGATCTTGACAACAGCTGAGACCCCAGCTCAAATGTGTGGAAGACTTTATACTTGGTGTGGTATTTTCACAGCAGTGGTTTTTAGGGTTCCACAACCACATGCCATATAGTCTATCATATTTGTCTTTGTTGGATGTTGGTATTTCACCATACCAATAGAATTCACAACAATATAATATGGCATTTATTATCTATCTCAATGAATCAATCAATTTGTGTACAGCCAATCTTGCTCAGAACAGAGGTCGAATACAGTTAATGGGCCTGCTTGATATGCTGCTTGAGGAATCATAATAATGGAATTGGAGACTGTGTTCAAGGCAATATCAAGATACACTTGAAGGCATCCATGACATGTACCTAGTTGTGTACTTCGGGGCTATGGTTATGTGAAATCAGATATGAACCCACTGTCCATTTTGGCCTAAATGTAGAGATGCAACTTGCAGACAAGAATTGAGCAGTTTTGGAGATATATCTGCAGCTGAAGATTAAGAGAACTTAGAAAGATACATGATGGCCATATTCAAGTAAGTTTGAACATTGACTGAATAGCTATGAGTATGCAAACTTGAAATCCATGATTGAGTCGGCTCTGAGATAAACTTAGAGGCCACAAATAGATATCTTTGGATACACACACATAAGTTATAATTGTATTCACTTGGAGTTCAAAAATCACTGTGCTCTAAGATGTACTTGCAAGCCACAATCTGGTGAGTTGCCAAATACATTTGTACACCATGCTTCTGTGGACTTGAATGCTGTGATGATCAGAATGTGCAAATGCCCAGGGAGGGATTGATATTGCAAAATTTGAGTTGTACTAAGAAGTGGTGGTGCTGAAAGTGGTTGATTAGAAGGGAGATTTGACAGGAAGTAAGACTACATTTATTGGTTAACTTATAATTATGGAGACACGAAGAGTAGAGTACAATAAAGTGCACCAAGAGATGACATATCAGATTTAAAATAGTAGACATAAGAGGTATATAATAAGCAACAACAGATGAGAGATGCGAGTCAAGGGATGAGAGATTGGCTGGGATCAGGCAACAGTCAATCTAGAGATGATGCTACAGCAGGTGTCCAATAATAATCATTCCATTGAATAATCGTGTGTGAAGACTTATGTTAGTTTTCTCAGCTGATAATATAGTTCTGGACAAAGAAATGAAAAAGAACAGGTAATGGATGAAATCATGATGAGATACTGCAATGAAAAGAATTGTGAGTGCAGCTCAATTTACTATTTGAGAGGTACCAGATACAACCACTGAGGTGGCCAGTAAGAATACTGATACAAAATATTCTAAACCCAATCTGGCGTATTGTACCCCTGATTTCCACATACCCTTTCATTCTCCCATCCTATTCCTATCCTTATCCTTCACTGCTTCTTCACATCTATAACACCATCTTTATAACAGTACATAAAGTTATGACATATCTATCTATCCCTCCATGTCATAATTATGGCTTGACATATAGTACAGCATCCACCATAGCTTAACTGGCACCATTGATTCTTATGAGTAGGTGGTATCCCTTGACTTGATCATCAGCAAATGGAGTGTCTACCTACAGGTCAAAAGCTGCTAGCATGCTCACCTGCCGAGTCGAATAGTGAAGTAATTATATTAAATTGTATTGTAGTGAGTCCAGTACCCGATTAGCCGAGTCTCACCACCTGTCACACCTCCATTCCAATTGACCACCTTGAGATTGACTTTGTCCATTTGCACCTCCAATTTCCTTCAAACATGTTGTCCATCTGTATTTCCCAGCTAACATGATTACAGTCTCCACATTCATATGATCTTAGCCTCCACGTACATCTACAGATTTCTCACATCACTCTATCTGAGTGTTGAAGTTTGTACAATCAAGGCCACCCAACTCATCCGCATGCTGGCATGATTGCAGTCTTCAAGTGGATCTCTAAGTTTACTCAATCCAAAACTCAATGTTTGCATCATCCTAGTCTTCAGGTATTGTTGCAATCCTGCTCAATTATGATCTAAAGTGCTTCACTCTGTTTACTTTTGACTTGGTGTCTATATTTACTTGATTACTACCAGCAAAGTGCATTTCCAAATACACTAAATCTACATCTCAAGTGCATCTTTAAAGTCACTGGACCACACACTGGAAGTGCATTCCTATGTTCACACAATTATGGCCTCCAACTATGTTTCTAACCTCAGTCAATCACAGACTGCAAGAGCATCTACACACTTGCTCAATCACAGTCTTGAAGTAAATTTCCAAACTTGCACTATGATGGCCTCCAAGCATATAACTATGTCATCCCAATTATAGTAGCCTTGTACATCAACAATTTCACTGGATCAGATTCTCCAACTACATCTCTCAGTTTACTGCGTCAATATCAGGATCCACACCTCAGGTTGTTCCAGAGTACAGCCAGCAGCCAGTATATATATAGATCATGGGTAGAGGGGTAGCTACATTGATACATTAATATATAGAGTCAAAGATGAAAATGCAAACTGATTACATCAGTTTTGAAATTCTTTATCAAGGAATAGTTACTACAATTTCCATGTGTACCAGCAGCCTTTCCAAGAAATGGGTTATTTATTTTGAGTCTTCTCTTTCTCAATTTGTTATGCTCCCAGACATGTCAATTGCATTCCCAGGTGCTTCACTTGGAGTTACCAAACCTCCAAGGTCATTGCAGATTTATTGCCCAAATATCCAGGTCAACCTAGAGACTAATGCATTGGTTTATTCAACTCTTTGCAGCTATGGCCAGCATTCCCTGGTGAAGCTGAAGTCAACTGTATTGGTCTGGTTAACACCAAGATTTAACCAGACTGGGATATTGGTCAGATAACGTCCATACACTTCTCGAGATTCCCAGAGAATTCCCGAGCATTTCTGGGAATTCCAGTACCAGAAGTACAGGTCATTGATGTACCCCACTTTGGATAGACTTATTCTTTGCAGGGTATGTCATCACTTCGATTCTGGGTATGGCTGGTGTCAACAATATACACCAAATGTCATCATCCACTAAGACAAAATCAATTATCTTGAAGATTCAATCGCAACAGGTAATGAGCAAAAGTCTCACAATTGTTCAGATACTATCATTTTGTACATGCATGGATCTCTACGCTTGACTGCAGACATCCAATATAGAGATATGGTTGCACTCGAGAGTCAGTGTGTATCTATGGCAAGTTGAGTGGTAACATGTTTGACACCAATATAAGTACCACAGCTGTAACCTATATATACTAGTGCATAACTAGACTTTGGTTACAGGTCACAGTTACATCAATCCTCTGTTTCGGTGCGGACCTCCCAACCTGCCAAAACTGGAAAATGGGAAAGAAAGGAAAGCAAAATTAACAATGAAAGAATTACCCTATATACACAATCGTACAAACCAATCTGTCCCACACCTAATTGATACAGCTGGATAGCAACCTTTCACTAGATTTGGCACACAGGGACACACCTCTTCCATTGTTTGTTCATACAGCTCATGATAGAGTCGTTTATACAGTGCCAAGATCAAACCAGAAGAGTAGAGAAGAGTTGCGAATGAAGAAACCAATGTACAAATGAAATATCCAAACTACCACCATGTCATCCAGACCTCCACTCCCGAGTTCTGAACCTCTACTCTCATGGCCAATCAGGACACTCTTGGAGAATCTCATCAACAAGATCTTTGACCATTTGAATGGGCTGCACGGGTCCCCAGCCAGTCTGTATGTGGTTGTAGCCGGCCCATGGAATGATATAATACTGCTTCCAATCGCACAGTGTAGGTCTCAGTATGCAGTCAACTTCACCTTCCCGTATTTCCTCTACTATCACCGGTAGTGTTTCCGAGAATGGTTAACTTCTCACTGATAGTGGATAACCATCCAGTAGCGACACATGGAAAACAGTATTGTTCTGCTTTGGACTTGGCAAGTCCAGGTTGGAGGGATTTGTATTGATGATCTTACTTCCCATATGCGGTCCCATACGCTTGTAATCCAGCCTCCTTGAAAGTCTAGATGTTCTTAAGTTCCTGCTTGACAGCCATTCTTTGTCTCCAACTGCAAAAGTCATCTCTGTCCCACAGGCAGATTTTGTTTGCCACACCTGAGCCTCAATTATGTTCATGCAGAGAATTTGATGAGTCTCTTCCAGGCCAGCCATTCATAAGTCTGCCTGCACATGTGACATGATACTGGAGTCTTTGGGTGGTCTGAATTGAAATGTTGAATGGCAGTTGTGGTTCACCCAGAAGGGTGTCATCAGCATGGAGTAGTGAATGGAGTTTGTGTATACCAATTCCACCAGTGGTAACAGTTTCACCCTATTGTCCTGGTCATAGTTGCAAAAAGCTGGAAGGAACTGCTCCATTCTTTGGTGGTGCTGCTTAGTCAGTTTGGCAGACCATTTACAGGTTGAAAGCAGTCGAAAGTTGGTGATTGATAATTCCATCAGTGCAAAAGCTGTGCCAAAATGAGCTCCTAAATGCTTTGCCGCAATCGGTGGTAATATTGTCTGTTCTATTAATTTTCAAATACTATATTGTAAGTATATTGGTTGTAAGGTACAAAATGATTCACCTACAGATGCGAGTTGATGAACAAGAGAGTGACTCGCTGACGGTAAGAGACAGTTGATCTTCAAATGATCCTGTACTCTGTGTCAACATATATATTGAACCTTGGATGATGCAGCGAAATGACTTCACTTGGTATTCTCTGGTGATGGTAGGGTTACATAAGAGAAAGAGAGAGAACAAAAATGGAGACAAAAGGAGATTGGGGAAATCATTAGGAGAAGATGATATATGAGAGAATTTCATATGTGACTCAATTTACCATATCTGACATAGTAGATTGGATATCTGATCCAGCTGGTAAGACTATGGATATGAAGAATTCACAATCCAAACAGCCAGGTGTTACCCGTGTATCTGACATTCTTAAATATCGTCATTACGTATTTTTTCATTTCTACTTCCCCTTCTCTCTTGCTCTGGTCCACAGCTCTATCATTACTAGAGAATATGAAGTGCTATCATCCCTGTCTTTCTCTCCATATAATGATTCTTAGTTTTCAATGAGTACAGTATCCACCCAACATTCAGGTTGCCTACCAGCCAGTTTGCAATTATTCCTATAATTGCAAGTTACCTACTGAGTATTGCAAGATTTTGGCTTACATTCCTACAGATCAACTAACCCCTGCCTACATACTAAAATCTTCATGATTACATTTAACTCTCATCACATTCCCACAATGGAAAATTATATCAGAACTACAGTCCTTGGTTCCGCTGCCTCTACCTTCCAATTTACATGCTGCATTTTCATTCCCTCTATGTACGCATTCAATTTTACTTGATATCTATCTCCTAGTGTAATTTTAACATTACCGGATCGCCCACATGAATTACTCTATATTTCTCATGTTGCTTAATTGTTGCCTTGCAGAGCATCACCAAACTCAGTTGGTTAGCACCTTCAAGTGAATAGTATTCACAGTCTGTATATATATCTCCAAGTCTGTATAATCGTACCCACCATCTATATCCCCAATCTGTATGCATTATGGCCTTCTGCTCCATCTTTACATTTATCTTATACCCACCTCCAAAGTTCATCTGTCAGTTTACTCAAATACATTCTGCAAATGGATCTCAAAGTTCATATTATCATAGCATCCAAGTTTACTTCAAAGCTTACTTGATTATGTCATCCAGCTGCATCTCTACAATCACAGTCATGCTATCTCCTGCAGCACCTCTGAATGCATTTAAGTATTGCCTGCAGCCATTCCAAAAGCTTCTGTGTAGATCTATACATGTATGGATATATATATTCATCGACAGAAACATATTTACAGGAGGATACACACTGAATACGATTTTAAAAAGCATTCCATAATAAGCAGTAACTATATTATCCAAGTGCTCCAGCAGTATTCCCTCAGATTGTATTATTTTTCCCTGTGTAGTGTACAGAACATTACTGTATAACAAACAGTGTAGTCTGCATTTCCAGGCGCATCCAAGGTTGTAGCCTATATTTCTGAATGCTTGCAGTCTTGTCATCAGTTCTTCTCCATCTACACAGATTGAACAATATCACTTCTGGTCTCATCAAAATGCCATTTTATTCTTATTCTTCCTCTGGAATTGGATTATTCTGAGATTCTGGTTTGACAACTCCCATTCACTCCAACTCGCTTCCAGTCACCTATACTCATTCTGTTGAAGTGATATCAAGGATGGAATTGTACTGTAGAGTTAACTGACAGTTTAATGTGAAGGTACACTTAGAAGTATAATCAGAAGTGTGTTAACGAATACCTTGGAAATGGCAGTTGAGGTGGCTCTGAGTTAATGGTTAAGCACAATCTGAAATAAACTTGTTAGTAGACAATGATCTGTATGTGGCTACATGGATTGAAGTATGTTATATATTGTATGATATATAGTATCACATATGTATAATCACAGATGTACAGTTGCAATTGAGTCATTACACTGGTCTACGACATCTGATTGTGCTACAAGTTACATATACTATTGATCACCGTCTCTGAAATATCTTCTCAGTACATCATCTAATACACATGGTCATTCTTCTCAGTGAATAATGTTTGGTCCTCCTCAACAAATGCTATTACACCATATTTTATGTTAATCACCTTTTATAACTAACACAACTATGAAAGTACATAAACTATGCATAATGTAACGATTTTGTTGCAATAGTGATACTAGAGGAGCTTAATTGTTTTCTATCTAATAGGGTTGCAAGGGGAATATATATAAGAGTGTGAGTATGGCAGAATGCAATCTGCCTATATCAGAGTCAACAGTCTTTCCAAGCAATATGAGACATCACACTCTCTGGCCATGCATGACAACTCTGCCGCCAGCAGTTCGAGACATCTCCATCACTGGCCATTCAAGACACTCCAATCTCTCACCATAGAAGACATCTCTGACTCTGGCGATTCAAAACACCTCCATCTGCAGTCTACAAGACTAACCTACAGCTGTGACCTGTATATGCAACACGCCCCCTCTTCCTACACATGGCAGAGCAAAATTCAAATGAAATAGATAACACAAACTGAGTTCCATTGTGGCCTCCTTCAAACGCTGCGAGGGTGAGTGGGGAAAGAGTACTCCGGTAGCATGAGAATAGCCATTCATAAATACACCAAGAATTCTGTGTGCCTACAAGATAAGTGAAACAACCTCAAATGCAATCTGTATTACTGTAACCCCAGTACATGTGAGAATTTCTTGTGCTTATCCTTCGTGATAGCCTTTGTTAGTATGTCAGCCACATTCTTGTTCTTATGTAGATAGGAGCAGTCAACAATCTGGCAGGCATGGAAATCTCAACAATTGTGAAAGCCAACATTGATATGCTTTGTGTGAGCTTTGAACATTCTAATTCTGATATGACTAAGTGCACTCTCATTGTTGCAATTGATCAGCAGCGGTGATGCATCTCTGCCCTGAATATGCTGGTCGAGCCAGAGCGGCCAGCTCATTGCATGGATGCCTGTCGAGTAGGCGATGTATTCAACTTTGACTGTTGATATAGCAATGTCATCTTGCCTTTGAGACTGGCATGTGACAGCTCCATTCCTGCAAAGATAGACATGACCACCTTGAGATTTCAGGTCGGCACAATCATTGGCCCAATCCGAGTCCATGTAGCCAGTGAGTTGATAATCACTGCCAGTGGCTGCTGCTGCTGCCAAAATGCAGTGAAATGTTGGAAGGCAATTTGAGATACTGGAGATTTCTTTTGGCAGCGGTGAGATAGCTCCCGAAATAATAGCAATTGTTTCAGCAGTGTGCAGTGACTACAAATGAGATGTCAGGCCGAGTTGGGAGTGCTGCATACTGCAATGAGCCGACAATTGACTGATAGCTATTGATATCATTTAGTTCAGTCTTCCCCCAATCCACAGCCAGATCTACCTACACATCAGAATCCATTGGAGTTGATACATTGAAAGTATACTGCATATTATATTGTTTCAGAATTGTGGTGATCAAGGCCATCTGGCCAAGACTGATGCTGGTGTTGGTTTCGCTTTCCTCATGGTGGATATCAATGCTGACGTATTGTTCTGTCAGGCCAAGATTGGGAATCCTGCATTTTTCCAAGACCCTGGCCTTAACTTCGATCTCAGCTTTGGTAGTATCTTCCATGTACAACATTGAGATGTTATCAACATACAAAAGCAACAGAATACCATTGCCACCAAGAGACAGGTTGGGTTCAGGCAGGGACTGTATGAACATGAGAGAAAGCATGAAGGTGTTAATGCTGCTGTGCCAAACTCATGGTACATAATTGAGGCAGTAAAGTGCGTTCTCTAGTTGAACAATGATTGCAGGTGAGTTGAGCCATTCCAGCCAGCATTCAGGCATTGTCATCTAAATATCATTCTCATCAACCTCAGGATTGCGAGAAGCAGTGACCACATCCAAATGATCCATATTCCAGTAACATCTTGCAACTGGAGAGATGCGGTACTGAAAGGTAGTGAGTTATTAGGCTAGGGCCTATGCTTCTACGATGTCCATTTGTTCATAGCCTTTGCTTACTAGGCGTGCTTGGTATCATAAGGTGCTGTCAGGATTGTGTTTCATCTTTTAGACTCATTTGGAGCCAATTGGCTTGAATTGCCATTGCCTTGCTTCCATGGAGTTGAGAGTTGTGAATTTGTTATTGAGCAGGATGAAAATGAATTCCCCTTCCATTGCTCGTTTCCAGCAGTCATGTTCAAGGCTATCCATGGCCTCAGCATTTGTAAATAGATTGCTGTGGATATATGTTAATCTAGGAGCCATTGCCATGATGACAAGTGCATTTGTGGAGATCGTAACCTCACTTCATGTGACGCAATGCATTTGTAGTGGTGGTAGTGGTGGTGGTGGTGGTGGTGGTGGTGGTGGTGGTGGTGGTGGTGGTGGTGGTGGTGGTGGTGGTGGTGGTGGTGGTTGGCATGCCTGCTTGGTCATGGCGGCTATTCATTGGGATTTGTGATTTTCGTGCTGGAGATGTTGATTGTAATTGACTGTATCATTGGACACCAATTGTGCATTCTTCTCAATGGGAGCACATGATCTAAAACCTATTTTTCCAGGGAGACGTCAATGTTTGCCAGTGTTGGACAGAGTGTGATCTGAATCATTATCAGTAAAGTAATGATCACCACTTCTGTGGCTTTCACCTGTTCGACTGGTTCCTGGGTAATTGTGGAGAAGTTCATCTGCAGCAGTTTCATTGTCTTGTGCTTGGCAAAGACCATCACCACTGTTGATTCCAGGGATATATTCCATCCCTTTGGGTAGCTTGAAGATGTCTGTTTGGTCTCCGTCTAGGTATGAAGCATTGCCATTTCCCTCTCCATCAACAATGACAGCTGACTGTGATCGGACTACTTGGGATAGGGGTTCCCATATCACCTAAACTGTGGTCGAATTGTACATGAAACTAAATTTCATACACAGCTTGGATCTTAGGCTGAGATTCAGTGGCATTGAAGTTAAGCGATAAATCAATTGCTATAGCAGCCAAATCATCCTAGATGGTCCCGAGGTGCCTTGGAGGATATTTCAATACGGTCTTTAATTTAATTGCACATGTGAATGCATGGAGCATGTCATATGGGTTTGAATTACAAGTTTCATACTGGTTACAATCGTCCATTTTCAATCATCATGTATTTGGAGTTCGCTGGTTGAGGTAAACTGTGGTGTTGACTGCATATTTCACAACCTGATTTTTATAGTGAAGGTAGGACAGGGATTGGTTGTACATTGAACCACATGCAGCAAGTAGTAGCCAAAATGTCGCAATATTGGATTAACTACAGCCATTATCACATTGAAATCGGTTCACTCCGTATCCTGTAGCTTCAACTTGAGTCTGAATTGGTTGGCAGGCTGAGGTTCATGTTTTTAACATATTATCTGGGAGGAACCAAATAGAGGTGAAGTGCAAGTAATCGTAGATAAATAGAATATAGTAGTGATACCCGGTGGACATATGTATAGAGTATCGTCCACACCTAGTCGAATGCATAAGTTGGAATGGCTTTGTAGTGTGCATGGTTTTGACCTCAATGATATTCAGCTTGTACTTGGCCAGGGTGCATATGGTTAACATTGAGATGTCTTTTGTTTACTCATCAATGAGAGAGCATAGAGAATGAATGTGAGCTAGGCGGCAATGCCACAGTCATGTTTCTGAGATTGTGAGAGGCTTCCATGTAGGCTTTGGATACTTGGTGGCAGACAGACATGGAGGTATGGTGCTGGCCGCACATGGAGAGTCGGTGTGGTGTGAGATTGGAGTAGGCTTGGTGCAGTGTATGATTAATGGTAAAGTGGTATGTGTGCTCGATGATATTCTATCTCTCCTCTTCTTGATCCTTTTCAAAGTGGACTGTGTAGATATACTTGGTACTGTTGAATTCAGTACAGTCGCCGGAGATACAATATAGACGATATTCACCTGATTGCTGGTAACGGCACTTGATGGAAATAATGATGAGCACTTGCTGCATACAGATGTGGATGCATATACAACTGTATCCAATTGTTTGATGGAGTTAAGGTGGAGCCAGAATGAAAACATGTAGAGCGGATCGACTTCGTACTCCTGTGGAATGTTAACAACTCTATGGTGGCTTACTTCCACTTCGCTACCATCTCCCTGCTCAATGACTATTTGCTGACAAAGTTTCTTTATAATGTTGATTGTGGCATGGTCATTGCACATATGGTGGTATGCTCAGGTATAAATGACTCATGCCACTCAAGCTGAGGCCATGTAGAATGCAAGTTCATTGTTGGCTACTCAGATCAGATTGCAATCTCCTAAGATAGAAAGCCATGCTAATGCTTTGCAATTGGTGACTGTGTTGCATGCATCCCATGCATGTTTGAAGTGGATGCAGTTAGTTTTGATGTGTGCTGCATCAGCAAAATATATATTAGCCAGTATGAGGCTTCAAGAGTGACTGAGAGGATGTGGAGTATAACCTTGGAAGCGTCAATTACAGGAGAGTATCAGACCCAAGAAGTGCATGCTGGCCAGCCTTCACAGTAACTGGAATTTCTAATAACTGGTACAGCAGTAACCAGGATCTCTAATGACTGGTGTAGGAGTAACATGGGAGTGATTGTGATAAGTTTTGGAACACGTCTTTGTGCAAGACGGGACATTGAATACACCTGGGGGTGTTTTGGAACCAATTTGGAAATCCCAAACACACAGTGTGAGATGCCTTGGACCTTAGAGATGTTCATTCAGAAGACTAAAGGCGGTATCTAGCAGAGCACAATTGTCCACCAGCAATTGATTTCTCCCAGTGGGAATATGATCCCTGGCTTACTGTTAATTATCACTTCTGAAACATACTAGCTACCATCTTGTTCAACATGTTCTTTTTTGCCTCACTACCTTAAGCAACCAAATAACAATGGAAGATATTGAAATGTAAATGCAGGTACTATGAAACATGAACCCGACTAAACAGTCAGATGATATCCACCAACCATGGTGTCAATGTCATCCACTACTTCTCCAATCTCAGCAGGGCCGACGAAAGCAGGAACACACAATTCATTAAATGTGCACAGAAGCTGGAGGTGCTCCTTGGATTCTCTGAGTATTCATACCTGGCGGGTGGTTTAAATTGAATTCCAAAGTCATTTCGTTCGATTTGTGATATTAGACACAAGTGTAGTGACATGTTAGCAAGCTGCACATCTCAATGGGGGTTTGAGAGGCAATATGATATATTCAGATGGAAAAGGGGAGCAACTAACAAGAAAACAGGAGCGCCAGGTGTGGAGTACTTTGTGAAAAAGCAACATGCCAGATGGGGAGTGCTGAGTGAAAAAGCGGAACACCAGATGGGAAGTGCTGTGTGGAAAAGAGGAGTAGACAGAAGGTGTTGCAGAAGTGTGAACAGAAAAAGAAGACTGTCAACTCTAGGCTGTGGAGCGCTGATGGTGATTGAGAAGCACTCCATCTGGTGGAGGAGCGCCAGAAGAGGGGGTGAGGAGTATGTAATGAAATAGATGGGTGCCAATCACGAATGAGAAGCACCTATGGGGAGAGAGGAGTGCTCTCCCAGCGAATGAGCGCCGGAAAGGGGAGGGATGAGTAGTTCAGAGTGCATTGCAAGAGCAATAATCCAGACTGAGAAGCACTGGTGGGAATGAAAGATCTACCATCCCCAGTTGAGGAGCGCAGAAATGGGGGTATAGAGTGCGGAACAACATAGAGGAGTGCCAATCCAGACTGAGGGGATTGATGAGTGCCTGTCCCAGTGCCGAAGTGCTGCAAGAGAGGAAATTGACTGTGGGATGAAATGAAACAGTGTGAATCTAGACTGAGGAGTGCCAAAAGAGATTAAGAACCATCTATCCTAGCAAAGTTGCAATGTAGGGTGGTGAGTGGCAGGGTTTGAAGTGGCACACTGATGTATAATTGATGTGTGCAGTGGCTTCTGGAGTAAAATTGACTACATGGGATGCACAAAATGTACCTCAATATTCATCTGGAGAAAACATCACTGTAGCTCTTAATCCACTCGCATATTCAGTCAGTGCACAATGAATTCCTGTGGCTGCTAGTGCTAAATTCTGCGCAGCAAGTGGTTGGACATACTGGGATGTTATAGGCTGACACCTCATGTCATTGGTGGAGAAGATTAATTGATCATAAATTTGATCAAACACTTCCATCCTGGTGAACCATGATTTCTTGTCCTCAACGACCATGGAGATATCTGCATCATCGACCAAGACCTTCTAGATCTGGAGTTGAAGCACAAACTTAGATGGAGTAAGCAATAGATCCAAATTCCTGTGTCCATTCTGATTCCGGATTGGGACTGAACCAGAACCATTTCAACAGGTTTTACCGCATCAAAAAACCCAATAGCACTTAAAATTTTAGTTCTCTGGCCTGTTACATATTTTTGCAAACTCTGAACAATGGCTCCAAGTAGGCGTTTGAGTTCTCAGTGTCTCACACAGTATTCTATATGCAAAATATGCAGTTTTGGGTGCACTTTCACCTCCCGGTCTCCGATTTGCAATCGCAGCACAATTCATTGAGCCACTGGTAATAATGCTGAACATTGGGCGTTTTTCGCCGTGTCTACATTAACATTCATCAGATCACCAATCGGAGAAGGGCAGGTAAAAGAGCATCCAAAACTGCATAATCTACATATATACAGTACTGTAATACAATCAGAACTGAAATACTTAATTGGAGCTAAAGTTCATAGTTCACCAAAATGAGGCTCTGCTGTATGCAAGACCCGGCCAAAAAACCACAGTTTTCATTATGGTTGGGGTTTCAAACCACATGTCATTGGGCGGTTCAGTTCCTTGGCAATCCAAGAAATGTACTTGGGCCATGGTTCCAGTTCCAACCTGGACCACAGCTGGGTAACCTGGAACTATTGCTAATACTAGTCTCAGAGCACAAATCCAACTGGTTACTATGCACAAAAGTTTGATGCGACCCATTCTCCAAGCATCCATGAATGGTATGTGACTTCAGTTTTCGGTATGTATATTTCGGGGCATTATTAATATTGTCAATCGGGTGTAGGGGCATTAAACAGAATCCAAGACTTACAGCTTGTGGTGTATGCAGAGTGACTTTGAATGATGAACCGCTGGACATTTGACAGACTGATGGTAGACCTATAGCAGCAACCGCTGACGCCGACTGATGATCCTGAGCTGCAAAGGGGAGTTTCGAAGCATCCCCAATGATGAAGTACATGTTATCGGATAATCTTTGCCAAGGTGTCTTCCTGAGTGCAATTGGTTCCATGAATCTTTTTGCTTCCTCAGATGTAGACTATTTGTATTATGGAACATTCTGATGTGCACTTGCCTTCGCTTGTATGAGCATTCTAGTCCCCCCTAGACTAGGGTTGTGGCAGTACCTGGGCAGATGGTGCACAGTCAGAATTCGATAATTTGTTGAGTAGGGCTTATTTTTGGCATTGAAGTAGTGGTGGTGCCAATGACCCAGGTGATTGTCAGGAATTTGAAATAGCAGCATACACAATCACAGTATCGGTACAGCTCCATTTCATTGGCAGTTGAACAGTTGTAGTTTGTAATGACTGGTTTTGGCAGCACTGGACAAGCACAGGAACCACCATCTGGTAATCCAATTATCAACTTCGATGTCATTTGGAAATGTAAACTCTATAGTACCCTCCATTTCGTCAGTGCCAACCTTCTGATCACTATTGTCATTCCCCATACTTTATGATGTTGGGGACATTAGTCATCCACAATACTATGCATGAAGGAAGACAAATGGTTGACAAATATTTTATGAACAATGAAGATTGGCTGTATTCTTCAGTGCAAGTGCTTTTTCAAGGTGTGCTTGTTGATGCTACTTTGAATAGTGATTCCTCACATGGCTGGGCATAGGTTCCATTTACTGTATTGGAGATAGACAGTTGGGGATTATGGGAGAGAGTGTATGAGCGGTAACCATAAGATTAAGTGCAATGGAATAACAGGAAAAATGAAGCAAGAAGTTGCGCATAGTCAACGAGGAAGCAATTTGAGGCATGCGTGGAAGATTTCATGTAGGATGTCTTCATTGTTTGATAGGTATATTGAGGATGACAGTCTGGGGTTGCGGTTAAGGATGTTGTCAGGTGCAACAGACTGGATGGTTTGCTTGTCAGGCGCACCAGAAGGGATGGATTCCTAATGCCAAATGTTAGCAACACCTATCAGCAACACTCAGTATGGATACAAGAATTGGAGATTGCCTGGAACCAATGCACATAGAATACAACCAGATGCACCTATACTAGACATACAGGTAGAAAACATGCGACCTTAACTGAGCTGTCGTACTGGTCAAATGGAGTACTGAGAATCGGATTGAAAAGATGTGCCACTGTAGAGAATACCTCTAGAAGTAGTAATTCTCCATAAATACTCGAGCATATGAGGTGACCACTAGAAATAGAATCGGTACAGCAGTGAGAATATGCGGAACTCGACGGGTGAGGGCAGAGTTCCAAGGGGTCATCCTGTGAATCACATGGATCACAGAGAAGTGTTAATCTCCATATGTAATATATCTGCCAAAAGAATACATATATTTACATGATAGTCTACCATATCAGAATGCTGCAGCAAAGATTGCAGTCAGTAAGGCAACATTGCAAGCATTACCTCCCATTCACATGCTCATCTGGAGCATGTCCGCAGAGTATCATTCAGAATATTATTGCAGTCAATGGAGGTGGGTGACAACATGGTATACAAGGGAGAAATTCACCTGTAAAGATACAAGTATTGAGAAGAAATGGGCAGGTACAATGGATGATTCAAGGGTAATCTTATGGATTCAATTCCTCCTCAATGCCATGAATGCTCACAAATGAGTTATAAATACTCACTTACTTGCTGATATTATATTTAATATCAACTAAGTTGCATACTGTTAAATCACACATTCATTATTAGTCTTGCTACTGTATCATATGCTGAAAGCAATATTGGGGTTGGTAGCTATATGCTACAATGATATAAATACAAAGTTCAATGTCGTCTTACTACAGGAAGAGGAATGGGCATTGCATACAATCGTTTTGAGAATTTTGACCTGCACTGAAAATTGAATGGTTATGTTCAAATTGAGTGGCTAGGAATTGCAGATTTTTCATACTCTGACTGTTAGTTGCAATCTTGGAAGTAGTGTTTTCTGTACAGGAACTTTCCAGATGCTCTTTCTTTGAACTTTTCTCATGATGAAAGCCAGTCCAAATATTCCATTTTCTCATTCAAGTAGTAACTACCCCAAAATACATTTAGTCACTAATGAGTTACATTTGCGTTCAAAGCATTGACAACTTAAGCCTCTTTGAGAGAATAAAGTACATCGCTGAGTGGCAGTTATATGGCATTTTATAGAGTAGCTGCGCAGAAACTGGCTTTAAAGATTCTCACCATCAAGCTAGAACTCTTTTGACAGAGCTCAATATTGCAGAAGATATTTTAGCATTTCGAGGCAGAGGTCCAAACATACTCTGTAGCCAGTGTCAAGTTTAGTGAGGTTGATAATGGGCCAGGTCTATGTATATATAGTTAAGTTGTGCACTGCAACCATCCTCCAATGGACAGCTGATACGGAGCTAACAGTTCAAGGCATTTTACCGGCGGCCGTCACATACCAATCAAGCTAAATTTGATACGTAACCCGAGGCTGAGCGGGATGAGCTGCCTGCACCTTAATATACAGTGTGTTGATAGATGACAATATGTGTGCAGAGCATCCACTGATTCAAAGCCGAAGGAAACATAATAAGAATAAAGCAAACTACAATATATAGTGCACTATAGACTGGGGTGCATGTGGTTTGGAAACTTATTGTCACTGTTGAGGTGTTTCTTGGCTGGACGGATACATCCATAATGAGTCACAACATGTCAAACTTCGCGTCAGTCAAATGCAGAAATATAATTCTGGTATGGATTGCTGATTTAAGTTGTATCTGAACTTGAATTATAGCCCAACAAATATCCAACGGTGAAGGCTGCAGCATTGTGATAAATACCCGAGCTGTATCTCAGTCTTCGACTCTCTTCAATACAAATCTGAGGTGCGTCCGAACGACTATGATATGCCTGCACAAGCTGCTGCTTTCCATTGAATAAGTGAACCCAAGTTCAATATTCCGACAGGAGAACTCAATATCACATAGACAGTCCTTATTGCTGCATGGATTTGGCAATTGTACTATCACAGTCATAGCGATATCTGCCCAAGACTCTCTGGCAAATCTGACCATTGAGTAATGTCCAGCCAGAGCTGCAGCTTTGCAATCAATAAGCGAGGGTTGTCTCATATTCTGATACAAGTACTCAACATCGCCTGCACTGTCAAATTGCCCAACTAAATAAGCAAATATGCTGAGCTGAATCTGTTGAAATGTTACTCAAGACTCATGCCAATGATTATCAGGTGCACCTGAACTTCGATTACATGGCAGCAATACATTGGGTATTGGCTGGAATCAGGGAGTCTGTGTTTCATATTCTGATACAGCTATTCAACATCACTTGGACTTGGTTTGTTGCAAAAGGGGATTGCTCAATCTCCAGTACTTAATCAATCTTAATAAGACTCATGACATCTAGCGAGCATTCTCTGGTTGACCTGAAAGTGGTTGAATTCTACTTTCTTCATTCCATTGACTTCAATATGCATATGTGGCCTCACGACTCCTGTGTACCTCAAATTCTTTACTGACGAATGATTGCTAGCCCTTGACTGCATCTTGCACAAAATCTGACTCATGCTATTCATCCTGTGCGAGGGTGGGCCAAGAACTTATACTTGAGCATATCAATTCAGTTCAGCTCTTATTAGTCATTAGTAGTGATAATGATGAATGCAAATGAAATCCCACTTGAGCCATTTCTGTTTAATGGCAAATCAATTCCAACTTGAGAACTTCAATGCACATTGAATTGAAAGAGAGAAAGGCTTTGTTGTTGTGGTATAGTGTGCCTTACAAATGACCATGTTCACTAATTGTATCATTTAAGAAGATTTCATTGGTTGAATGTCTAAAGAGGTGTACCTTGATGAAGGATTCTTAACAATCAAAGATGATCACTCCTCTGACTGCAACATGTCTCCATTGCCTGTCAGCCATTCTGTATGGTCATAACATAACCCCAGAATCTGGTAAATCGTCAATGGTGTGATGTTTGGTAAACAGATCAAGGCATACAAAACTTTCAGTTCGGCCACTCCAGAGTGTTGATGGAGATGAATCACATGGTGCCCATAGCTATCAGGACCCATACTTGATTACAATGTGTGTGGTAGTTTGCTTTGCCAAAACTGAACAACATTTGGAAATGCCTGCCACTATTCATTCAATACCCAGAACTTCTGAGTTATTACAGCATAGTTTGCTAAAGTAAGTTTTGGACCACTCCTGACTACTTTGGGTGTTACAAATACTGATGGAATTGGTGTATTCTGGAATTTCTGCTACACTTCAGTTTGTTCAGCATCACGCATTTCTGCATATATGTGGAATATGTCCACATGATCTGCAAAATCCTTTGTTTGCCACCACTTGAAAAGAAGAACTTGTCCAGGAAGAGGTCAATATCGAACCGCTTTGCTGGAGGAGGTGCACAGCAGAGAGTATTTTCACATCTCGCTGGTGCTGGTAGATGCACCTTCCTTGATGCCACGTTGTCATCAGTATCGGGATACGTCACATATTTCTCGACAAAGATTGTCTGAAATATCTCACTAAGCAATCAGAAACTCAGAGTATCCACCAGCACGTTCAGTGGCCATTTATCACATCACTGTCCAGACATGTCATTTCAATCCTCTTTGTCTCGCATCAGTAACAGAAAACGTACCAACCACACGCAATGAACCCTCCATGTTTCTAAAGCACCCTGTGACGTGTATCTGTTCACAAGAGCCTTCAGTAATGCCTGCTAGTCCTCAATCCACTCAGGAAAAATTAGGTATGCATTCTCCTTTGGTATCCAAAGCAGTGGTTTTCCTGTGGCAAGTTTCAATCCCGAAAAACTCTCAATCATTCAATGCTTTGAAATCCCCGTTGTTCGGTGCACTGCATCCTTTTTAGCTTCTTTGTCCTCGGTCCGTATATCATGTATCATACTCGTCACAGCTGAATACATTGCATCCACACCACGATTTTCCACCACAGTATCATCCTCTAGATCTTGTATTCACATCACAACACAGCCATATGGTCTGATAACATCAGTTATAGACTGAAAGAAATTCCGGTGTAGCTGTGACTTGAACTTTAAATCCAATTTTCAATTTCAGCTCAATTTGCCAGCCCATACTGTTTTTAGTCTCGTACCAATGGAACTCATCAGAAATCCAAAAACTCCTTGCATAGTAGGAGAGTTGGCCATGTCTTGATGATTTCGCTCTTGATGTCAATATATCATACAATACTATGTGCAGATTCCATCGTTTTTCCAGCTTGTTAATACTGGTGTTCTGATTCTCTTGGGTACAGTTTGGATTTTCCACGGGCAACAATTTCACCAACACAAAATCGCTTTGAGATGTCATCTCCTCCATAACATTCTTGAAGGTCTGTGCCATCCCATTCATTTTGACCACAAAGATTGCTCAAGATCTGATGTCAGCACTGGATACTCCTGAGGTGGAGTTGCCTGGATCTTGAACTGCTGGCAAGGTACTTAATTCGGACTCTGCAATGGTTACCACTGCAATTTTTTACCGATAATTCTATGAAGAGTCATTCTGCGCCATAGTCACCCACTCTTTAAGAGTATTCTACCACATGATTAACAGTAGCAACCCCATAACAACCATCTCGCTCACCCATTTGCCTTTCGGAGCCTCCACAACCACAGAAAATATCTTTCCAAGGCGAATTTCATCTGCCACCAGGACTCCTGGCATATTTGAATTCCAAACCCATCTTCTCACCATAAACCATACTGCCCAAACCAGATGTGCCAGAGGCTTCCTGCCTGACTATCCTGAAATTGAATACTCGTTGCCAGAGACTTGGTCACCTTGCTATTGGCAAACTGGACTGGCATTTAGCAGCCTGACTGCCTGATCAAGACACTTGTCGTCACATGTATTGGTACATGAATTCTGCAACATAGTCAATACTGATCTGCTCTTATCTGCATCGAGGACCTCCTCACCATCCTCCACATACTCCTGAAATTTCCATGAACTTATGTGTGGTGTCTTTTCATCCTAAATAATCTCTTTCAGCTGTTACAATGTACGCTGGACAGATGGGCTTATACTACGGCACTCATGCAATTCATCACACTGTGAAGCCTATTACAGACAATTAAGCACTGGAACAAATATATATGGATGGAATACTGTGAATTCTATTTGTTCAATCAGATCTTACATCATTACAAGTATCATTCTCTTGCCCACTATCATCTTCTCCCTTCTCTCTTCCACCCTCTTTAGAAGCTTCAAAAGTCTGTGTATACTGATTAGGACTAGCAGCCAACTTGCCTTAACACAGCTAGCAGAGAATACTTTCACTGCTTTGAATATGTGCTTTGCAATCTCCATCCCTGGCACACACATCATTTCTAACATTAATGTTTTCGGATCGTGCCGTACTTTCAACTTGAAAGCTTTTGTAAGAGAATAGTTATATGTGATCTGCCCATATCTGAAGTCGATTATCGTTTACCCATGTGTATGTTGTCCCAACAACTCCTCGTCCAATTTATGCTGCTCTAAGCTTGACTATAACATCATTGTTAGAATCTATGGCTCTTTTGCACCTCCAATTCTGTTGATGAAATCAATCAGCTCCTCCCAGTGCATCATATTAGTATATGAGGAATCGACATTTTTGGAGGATAGAACAATACGATTGCCATTCGATACCTGGCGAATGATAACTATGGACAATGTATATGGCAACACTGACAGGTAACCTCACCCCGGGTTGACAGTGTGGACTCCCAAATCCGTCCCAGGTCACTTGTTGCCTTGGCTTCTGTTCGTTCTCATCTTCCAAATTTAACTTCCTCATTTCTTCAGATTCATCTCCACCCACTGCCAACTAATCCATTCAGCATTATTCAAATTATCGAATGGCAGCCAATCCTCACATGTCGCCAAAACATTTGCTACCACCCTGTCCCAGTGGAGGAGTCCATCACGAAGCAGATTCAAATGTAAAAGCCCCCAGATAATCGACCAATGCTTCTTCTTGAGTAGCCCAGCCACTCATACTTTCTGAAACTAATTGAACGCACCCTAGTTGGCCTGCCTCATTCTTTGGGCAAATTGCTTCATGCAGAAGTTGGTATGTTTCAGGCTGATTGTGGGTTTGCCATTAGCACTGCCGAAGTCTGACAAATTGTCACTCTGATTATCTGCACCATTATCATCATAGGTAACCTCCGGCAATGCAGCCAAATCCTCAATCGTTGCAATGGCTGTTCGCCGCTGTTCTGCAGATGACTACAGTCTGTTCATTTGGAGGTTCATGAGGGAATGCCCATGCATATCGGAAAGATGTCCAAGTCAAGGAGTATGGCTCGAAGTTATTGTCCGATTTACTGGATTGTGACCTCGCCATCCTTGAGGCACTCTCAGTGTACCTGAACATTACAGCCAGTGTCCTGGCCACTGCCGCAGGGGTAACATGTGAGACCCACCATAACCACCTCAGGGGAGGTCATATTCTTGCCATGGTGGCCCATAACTTGGAGATTGTTAGCTTAACCAAGTAATTGATTGCATTGCATCAGCAACAACTCTAGTTTCCGTCTGAAACACCTGGGTGTTCCGGACGGCTCTGACGGCTCTGGCGGAACCTCGTACCCTCTGACGGAGAATCAGATGCGACCCGTCGCCCAAGCGACGGGTCGCGTTGCATACCTCCCTTGCGGCGGCTGTTATACCATGCCTCTTATTCTTGCGACGCGTCGCGTTGTATATTACGCTCGCCGCTCCGGCGTCAGGCTTCCTTTACTTTGCGTCCGGAATGTGGAGAAGTATACGCACCATCAGAACGACACGTATGTTACACTCTTCGCAGGGGTTGCAGTTATGCAGTAGCCGTTTATACAACGCCTGGCGATGTTTATACCTTTCTTCGGCCCATAGCCACATGCCGCACTCTGATTTATGTTTAGCTTTGAGATTTGTCACTTATTGCAATACAGTCTTCGCTTCAGATACATCGCTTGCCATTGCATTTGCTTCGCCATTATCGTATTTTACATGTCTGAAATATACTGTCCAATCTTCGCACTCTCTAGTACTATGCCCGCAGTCCTCCACATTCTGCGTTGATCCATCATCGGCTTGTGATGCGTCTTCCTCCTCATCTGCATCGTTGCCATCCTTGCCCTCATACCCGTCGACATCGCCGGTTCCCAGGTCAAACCTACTATGCCCTCAGTCCTCTACATTCTGCGTTGATCCATCCTCAGCTTACGATGCTTCTTCCTCCTCATCCGCATCCGCATCATCGCCATCCTCGCCCTCATACCCGTTGACATTACTGGTTCCCAGGTCAAACCTCTCGAGTTCAGTAGCGGACCGTCGTCGCCGGTTGGCAGTGGGGATGGCATTGCTTTCGTCACCTTCATCTTCGAATTCCCCACAGCCCCCTGGCATCCCGAAATGGAGTTCGTCATCTGTGCAATTGTTGTCTATCGGGATGTTTGAGTCAGTGCTTCCGATCTCAGGTTCCTCAAGCGCCACTTCGGAGGTCAAATAGTCAAGAAGAATAGCATTGTCAACACGCGCTGCTTCCACGCTGATC
>Ga0307514_10000501_pt1 | contig 79351 bp, 60 predicted proteins | sample 16_EM_MG_FD_203088 | JGI IMG/M metagenome (GOLD analysis project Ga0307514, IMG submission 203088) | Populus trichocarpa ectomycorrhiza microbial communities from riparian zone in the Pacific Northwest, United States - 16_EM | ecosystem: Host-associated > Plants > Roots > Unclassified | place... | reverse complement strand
CCAGTCTGTCTTCCCCCCTTCATCCCCTCCCCTCCAATAAGTCGGCCTAGGACTAAACCCCGTGCAAACTCCTCCCCATCCAGCACGCCCCCGCCGTTGCGCAGCTTCACTTTCTGTCGGTTAACATAGATCCACAAGAACTCGACGTACAGCGCCGTCTGCAGCACGCCAAACATGACCGATACCGCCTCGGGATGCCCCCCTCCCGTCAATCGCACTATCCAGTTCAGGATGTACAGCGCCCGGTAACTCCCGAGCGCTACGAGGTAGTACGAATTGATCACAGTCGGCACGCTAGTGTGCGCCAGCAACGTCAGCTGCGGCAGCACCGCCAGACTCTCCAGGATCCACGAGAAATGCCGGAACAGGTCGAGCGTGTCCCACTTGGTCCGGCGGAAGATGACGTAGAATATCGGCGCGGACACGGTGGAGAAGACGAGGATGTAGAAGGAGAGTTTCCATTGGTTCTCCGACTCCCGCGAGCGAGGGAAGACGCGGAACATCAGGAAGAGAATGTAGAACGATGTCACTAGGTACGTGATTTTGAAGACGAAGTTGTATTTGTATAACGTTGCATCGTGCGAGAAGAGGTCGAGGTACCGGGTTACGAAGACGAGGGCGTAGAGGGCTTGCGTGAGGAGGGAGACACCTATGTTGTTAGCTGCGGGAGATGGGGGAGGGGAGAGACGGTGAACCTTCGGCGCTTTTGTGCAGGTGCACGGTGCCGATCAGGATCCCCTTCGAGAGGAGGTGGCTGAAGTCGCCGAGGAGGCGGAAGATGTTGAAGAGCATCTTGCGATGGTGGTGGTGGCTGCGGTCGTGGTGATGATGAAAAGAGCGCTGTCGTGTTCGAAGCATTCAGCCGCCAGTTGCATACGTTGCTAACACGTGACTGAAGCTAACAATGCCATTCTCTTGATGCTTTGTATGGAGATTGTTAGGAACAGCCAAATGAGAACAGCGAGAGGGAGTTTGCGTATAAAATTCCAGCACTGAAGGATTCCTATGTACTGCGACAGCACAAACTCTCCGCCTGCTGTCTAACGTATGTGCATGTGCATGTCAGACAAAATGCCCCTCGCTAGCTTTCTACGCGCTCTCGTTCAATCATGGCTTAGTAGCAGAGTCATTTTCTAGCTGAAAGCTCAAACTGGTGTCGTGCTATATGCTCTTCCATATAGGTAGTTGCGAAAACCGGGTTGAACGTTCTCTGGCTTCGTTGAGAGTGCAGGATCTCAACTGGAGGAATAAGCTTTGGTACCCTGCATCAAACGTAAATTTCTGCCCTCTCGAACCGTCATAATCAAGTTGGTTTCTGGGCAGTTATATGCGCAGAGGAGAGCCAGATAGTGCCGCATTGAGGTACGGGTGTTGGCTAGAGACGAGTGGCCCGTAACGCAAAACAACATTGCCCGTCGTGCACTCAGATATCTACCATACGCCTATCACCATTCAACATGGCTATCAAAGCTAGCTAAATAATATTCACAAAAGTCCAAATATTTACACTGCCCCCTGCCCTCCCGTCTGTCCCCCTCCCCCCCCTCCTGCATCCCACCCATCCCCAAACCCAACCCATCCCACCGGCGCCGCTAGGTCCGGAAAAAACTGTAAAAACCACGCCTCAATGCCATCATCCCCTTGCTCTCCTGCACTCTCCCTCCTTGCTTCTCCTCCCCCACCTCCAAGATCCCTCAACGCCCCTGCTGCCTCCTTAACCTGCAGCCGCTCCAACCCCCCACGCCCCATCTTTGCCATCGCACCAGCAAACCACCAGTACGTGCCTAACGCCTCGAGAATCTCACATGCAGAAACAAAGCTCTCCCGCGCCCCACCCTCCCCACGCCGGAGGATGCTGTAGAATGTTGTCAACGCGAGCGACATGGCGTAGGGCACAACTGGGAAAGGCGGCCACTGTTTCCGTGCGGCAAACAGTCGCAGAATCGCCTGCGCGCTTTCGAGGCGTCGGAGGTAGCTAGGGGAGGGAGTAGGTGTGTCTGGCGAGCGATGGGACAGGATCGAAACCGCGTGGTAGAATAGACGGAGGGTGTCTGCGACCTCGCCCTCGGCGGTCTCAGCGATCAACGAAGACAGTGGAGTCCACTCACTTTCCCATTCCGCGGATATGTTCCCCGGCCTGTACAGTGCGATTACGTCTGCCAGCATGTCCGTGATCCGGAGACTGGCGGCGAACCAGGTACCCGCGCTCACGGGCGTGGGGACGGAAACGTCTTCGCGCCGCACACCGACAGGGCGACCGCAGAGCGAGGCTTGAAGGGAGTCCAGCATCCACAGCACCCACCATAGTTCTTGCTCCTCGCGGTTTATGACTGCGCGGTGCAGGTGCAGACCGAGGGAGTAAGCGTGGTGGATTGCGGTAGAGAGCTGGAGACTTGCGGCCTCGTTACCACCTGGGCCTTCGGAGTGCAGGGCTAGCAGCGCGTGGATTCGTGTCAACGTCACCCGGTCGCGCTCGATCCCGATGTGGAGTAGCGCTGCTACCTTATCGGCGGTAGTGGCGGCGAAGGAGCGTGCGGAGGCGCCAGGAGGGAGGTGTTTTGCGCTCGCGGGGTGTCGGGCGGCGACAAGGAGGACTGCGTGGAGGAGGGGCACGGAAACGGTTGAGTCTGCGTGTTGAGCGCGGAAGGTGGATTCGTGGACGAAGGGGAGGAGGCTGTTGACCGAGGCAAAGAAGATGGAGATTAGGCCCTCGCGTGACTGCGGTGTAGGGAGCGAGAAGGCGCCAATGGAGTCCAGGTAGGCGAGGTAGGCGCGTGGGATGTTTTGCGTGAAGGCGCGGTGCGGTGGTGGGGTTTCGGGGGTCTGAGAGGACCATACGCCGCATTCGGTCAGATCGCGCTGTTGCGGAGCGGCGGAGGTCAGGAAGACGGATTCGGGGTTGAGGTCGCCGACGAAGCGGGGACGAGAGGTGGCTGTAGAGATGGTGTCGAGGTCGGCGATTGGGGGTTGCGGAGGAGACGGTGCCGGGACGGTCGGCGGTGGATTGGCGACTGGGACCAAGCTGCTGTCGTCAGTATCTGCAGAGAAGCGGAAAGGCGGTGGTGGTGGTGGTGGTGGCAGACCTGCACGCAATACCGTCTCTCGCACAGCCGGCACAGCGATCATGGTTCTCGAAGGGTGGTTCGCAGCGTCTCTATCTTCACCAGTCAGCGCCAGACACTCGGGTGTCTCGAATGGAGAACCAACCCGTCGACGCTTGCATTGTAAGCATGCGCGGAAAATTCGCCTTGGTGTTTGTTAGCAGATGGTCGGAACACCAGACTCGAAGCAACGTACTTCCGTGCACGATAGTGGTCGTTGTTCGCAGCAAACACAACAGTGGCCATGCTCTCCTTAAGCCAGCGTTCAAATCATGCAGCAGCAGGAAACAGCGTGCAGAATGCCCGACTCATGGGAACGGTGCGCTGGTTGGTGCTTGGAGGAAGTGTGCCTGACCAGAGGCGGCGAGCTGCTGCACGTGGGGGCGGTGCGGTTCTATTTGGTTGTTTTTGCTCAGGAGTGTCTCGGGATGTCGTCGATGTCTGGAATGCAGGAACTGGTGGCGACGTGTGTGGTGACAACAGAGAGGCGGTTACACAGAGACGACGCTTTACCCTGCCGTCTCACAATCGCACCTCGCAGGGGTTTACTCGTGCAGAACTGGATGTGTATTGGGCGATGCAGTCTACCGGTAACAATTCAAGAGTAAATGCAGTGACAGGAGGAGAGCAAGGGTAGATGAGGACGGTGGAGCGATAAGAGGAAGGAGTGTGCCATCTCCAGTCCTTACTGGCGATCCTCTCAACCACACCAACAAATTACGTACCGGATACTTGTACCGAATGCTCCGTCACACTGGACAGTACAACCTCCAATCGCACCGCGGCAGCTTGAAAATCCTGTCCGCAATCCCCCGCGAGAAATGCTTCGAGCGTCTTCGGGCAGCGGCCTAGCCGAGGTCGGAGTGGAGGTTGTTCTTACTACTATTGCTACTATTGCTGCTATGGAGGAGCCTGCGGTTGCGGTGGATCCTGCTGCTGCTGCTGCTGCTGCTGCGATGGGGGTTCAATCTGTACCTGCTTAGAACCCGCAACATCTTGCAGCCGTGCCGATTGCCATGTCAGAGACATCTGTGTAGGGGCACTACAAACCGATACATTCCGCCGCCGACTTTATGAGCCTGGCATTGCCCAGGAATCTCCTGGAAGAAAGCCATATGAGTTATTTTCCTATTCGGCGTCATCTGCAAGATATCAATATCGACGCAAAGCGCACCAACCGATCCAGATGGTATGTTGAAACGGCCCAAGCTTAAAGGTGCAAGGAATAGCATGTTGCTGTACCGTCATAGGTGGAGTCCGTCCGACCAGACTGCAATTGGCCGCTTGATATATCGAACGCCATTGCATTCTTTGGAACTGGTGTTGCGTCGAATTTCAACTCTATTGCCCTGTGTACCAAGAAAGCCCCCTCAAAAAATCTCTCTGGTACGAAACAGCGTCACCATCGTCACCAGGCTTGCGCTCAAAACGATACAAGATCGCACCGCAGTCAGAGGCTAGCGATTGAATGCAGCTGTCGTCTTCGGAGGCTCCCAATCCCAAATATAAACCCACCGGTCATATAGAGCAGCGAGGCTTAATCATTTCGGCCACCTAACCTAGGGAGTTAACGTTTCCAACCAACAACGACGGCGTAATAAGTTGGAGATCCGTCACCCTCCTCCTGGGTTCGACCTCGTCTCTGTATCCGTCAAAGTCCTTAATGTCTGGAATGTTGGTAGTCGAGATCACCGACTGAAGAGACTGGTTGATGAGTTGGCGCCCAACCGAGGTGGAGCTTATAGGGTAGATGTGTTTGTGGAAGAGGGTAGACCAATAGTATGTGTTAGGCGTGACGGTATTGTAGACCGGTGAGACGGTTGGAGGGCAAGTTGAATGACTGTTGATGAGGTTTCAGGCGCAGGTTCTGGTTCGCAAGGTTTGCGCGGGCGAGGTGTGCGTCTGCTGGCAGGATCATTGCTGGCGGGTACGGCGTAGTGTCGAGATGTTTGAGGCGGAAGCTGCGGACGCGGTTTCAGTCCTAATGCCATGCCACACGGTCCAGTTAGCATCCGAAGCGTCCTTTCATCGTCCGCCATCGACAAACAAGTGCAACAGGCTGTGGGCAGTCGTAGCTTCACAACGCGGATGGTCCTCTATATCACAAATTTCCAGTCGCAGGAGGGGTTGCCAGAAGAAGCAGTGTAAAAGCATGCGGCTCTCCGGCTGATCGGAAAGCACAGGCCCAGATGCACCCAGCGACTTCATCCGCCAATCACCGTGAAGCGAGGCGTCATTGCCCCTCACTCGTCCGGATGCATTTCCTATTATGGCTGCCCGCTTGCACTTCCCGATACGGAAATGCAACGTCGCTGAGCACACAAGAGAAACGTGAAACATGCAGACGAAACAAAGTGGAATCCCACACACCAGACGATAGTTGCTGCAGCTCTCACTTGCCAGAGATTCGTATGGGTGGGGATGCTATATAATGGAGCCCAATTCCCGCCGCCCGTAGATAAGTGGCAAACACAATGTTGTCGGCTACAAAACGCTTGATCCAATCCAGGCTGCGATCACAGAATATCACCTCGATCGTTATAAATGCAAGCACGGTAACACCACCGCCGCCGATACACGAGAAACCAATCGGCGATATCTCGTCTGTCTTCCCCTCGCTCTCGGGCAACACTCCTCCCCCGCTCCCCCAGCGCTTTGCGGAGCTGAAGCAACAAATCGTCGCCGGACATGAAGCGGCCGTGCAAGCCTCGTGGGACCGTCTCCTCCCGCAGCTTGCAACGGAAGTAAACACCATCCGCCAACATGGCAGCTCTGTACTCCTCTCCCCCTTCCCCGTCCTGACCACACTAACAAACCCAGATAATCCCCTCCATCCCGTTCTCCGACCTCCGCACCCTCTCCCCACAGACCATTGCAAACATCCGGCACAGAGGCTGCGTCATAATCCGCAACGTCCTTCCCCGCGACCTTGCCCTATCCCTCAAATCCTCAACACAATCCTACATCCGCTCAAACCACCCACACATCCGCGCCTTCCCCCCCTCCTCGCCTGCCGTTTACGAGCTATACTGGTCCCCCGCCCAGGTCGCCGCCCGCGCGCATCCCAATATCGTGTCCACCCAACGCTTCCTGCAAAACTTATGGCACTCCTCCGATCCTACCACGCCGCTGGCAACACAACACCCCCTCACCTACGCCGACCGCCTCCGTATCCGGCTACCGGGGGACGCAGGGTTCTCCCTCGGCCCTCATGTCGATGGCGGCTCCCTCGAGCGCTGGGAGGACCCGGAGTACCGTCGTTGCTACTCTCACATCTTCTCGGGCAGTTGGGAGACCTACAACCCGTTTGACGCAAAACATAGGGTTGGGGCAAAAATGGACCTCTATTCCGGCGCCGGGGCGTGCAGCATGTTCCGGATGTTCCAAGGATGGCTTTCGCTCTCGTCCACAGGACCGGGGGAGGGGACGTTAAGACTACTACCGGCAATAAAGACGCCGACGGCGTATTTCCTTCTCCGCCCGTTTTTTTCCCAGGGCAGACTGCAGGTACCGGCTACGCCCCATCTGCAGGGGGCAAATATGGCGGCGTGTCAAGAGTTTTCGGAAGCGGAACATCCGGGGTTACGGCTGGAGGAGAGTATGGTTTCCATCCCCCGTATCGAGCCGGGGGACTTTGTGGCGTGGCATTGTGATATGCTGCATTCGGTTGATCAGAAGCATCGGGGGCAGGGGGATAGTAGTGTGTTGTATATCCCGGCTACGCCGCTGTGTCCGGGGAATGTGGAGGCGTTGAAGAGGCAGAGGGATGCGGCGTGGGAGGGGGTGCCGCCGCCAGATTTTCCAGGGGGAAGGGGGGAGGGGGATTTCGTGGACGGGGCGGATTGGGGGAAAGTAGGGACGAGGGAGATGGGGATGGGCGATAAGGGGTGGGCGGTGGAGGGGACGGAAGGGGAGAGGGAGGCGGCGAGGGTGGGGAATAAGTTGTTAGGGTGGGAATAAACGGTGGGAGCGTTATGGGGGTTTAGTTTTAGTTTATGAGATTTTGCGGGATTTGGGTTTGGTTTTTGGAAGAGATGACTTATGATACTTGTATTCTGGAGAGGAAGTGCCGGAATAGCTGTTGTGGAATATATACCTTTATCCCTTTGTGTAGTATCAAAGTGTCATAAGCTGCACTATTAGCCTCAATATCGCAACCCACAGTTGATAAATAGTTTTCAGTCCTCTGCCAACCCCCCCTAGTTTTTCGGTAGAATGATGCAGACGGTGGGTTTGATGGTGCCAACCTAGCAAGTAGAAGCCGAGTATGCAATGCTCAAAATCATTCCCCAGCTTGCAATGGGTGATAACAAAAAGGCTCAGACCTAATTGTCATCGATTGCGCGAAGGGCCTTGCTGTTAAAATGGAATAAATCAGCCCGAAATCCGCAACCTTTTGTATGTAGGAATCTTATACCAAAATGTAAATGAGTGCCGGTAGCGTCGGGCGAACAATTTTATCAGTCCACTGATTTAAACCTGTGCATGTCTAGCGCTGTGGTACGTAGAATTTCATTGCCTCAAAACACTTTTGAAGTTCTTAAACCGTTGGTTTAGTTAGTCACCAGACTAGGATCGAAGCTGTCTATATCGTCATAGCTCTCACTCGTGGACTGAAAGGTTCCAGTAACGTAACATTTAGCCTTTTCCCAACACCATTTCTATACCTTTGTATTTGAAAGTTCCTCGACTGCCGGTTCGCGCCCTCACGTTTGATTCTCCTGATTTCATAGCATTCATCCATTAGAACAATATCTTCGGCATGGTGTAGTATGTTTATCGACGCCAACTCGCTTCCACGTCCCCGGACGTTACACCTTCATGTTCTTCTTTCAGAAGAAGGCTGTTACGGTTGCCGTTTGAGGCGAGTGTTCGCTGAACCCTTGTTAAAGCCTTGGTGGTAACAGCGGCGAGAAATCTTGGGGCCATTGCAGCGGAGGCGTGCAAGAGGGTCAGCGCTAACGAGAGACATTGCCTTGTTAGAGAACCTCCTTCCTGCGAATAAGGAACTGCTGGGGGTTGCTGAAATCGGCGGTTCTTTGTAAATCCGGCTAGCAATTGTTTTTTGCTTATTTGTATAGGCTCTACGTTGAGATGGGCCTGGGGGTGATTATGACAGTGCTGCTAGCCGAAATGTGTTCGTAATCTTGAAGTTCTACAATTTCCTCTGCTGCTTATTCTTTAGATTTGCCGGCAGCTTCGGCTGTAGAAGCGCGGCACAACACCGCTTTGAACATGGGATACAGCAAGCATCATTAGCCTTGTCGTTTCGTAAACGCTGAAAGAGGGAAGTGTACGAGAAATACAGAACGGGCAAAGATAAAGTCAAGGAGCAGAGAAAGTCCCAGGGTCAAATAGCTTTGCCATTACAATCTAAAAGACTACATAAAACAACTAAATCCACCCGCCTCCCCGTCAACAGGGAGCCACCCCATCACAACAGAATCAGAAATTGTATCCATAGACCCAGCCTTCGCAACCAAGGTAGCAACATATGCCATAGGAATAAGTTTTATCTTCCCATACTTACTTTATCCGCGATAGAACGAACAAACTCCTTCTCGGGAGTTTTCGACAGTGGCCACAGCGTGTGGGGTCTGGATCTGCAAACATCGCGACGCTGCGCATCATCTTTACCGTCACAACCTCATAGGCTGATATCGCGAGGTAGTGATCTGTAAGCTCAGTCCTCCCCTTCAGGTCTTGCAAGGAGCTTGAGATCAGATGGCGGAGCACCCATTCGATGTTCGCCAATTACGGTTCGTCCAAGTCCAGTCCGTTCCAGTGCGAGGAATCTTAGACTAGGCTCGGACCAGTCTGAGATTCTGCTAGATCAGTCCAATACTGCGTTAGTGCCAGGCTATAATTTTCGCCCTTATCGATGGTTTAATGGGAGAAACATATCTCGATTGCACTGAAGATCGAGACAGCACTGCCATTATATCACTTAGGTTGGGTATTTGGAGGTAATCGGTGAAGAATGTGGGGATGAATCATATTTCGGTGGAAATTACTAGTTCGAATGGATTGGTTCAGACTCCTCACTGGACTGGACCGTACTGAGCCCTACCTCAGATTGAGATCGTCCGGAGTAGTGGAATCATTATTCGCAAAGGATGTTCCACCTATAGGTCTAGTCAGCAGCACGCTCTGGACGACAGTAGCACGAAGAGTGAGAGATAACCAACAGCTTAGGCGTGCTTGGGCTAAAGTTTGCAAGATGTCGCACTCCATCCTCCACTTTATACTTCCTGAAGGCCCCTTTCGTCGGAACATAGCTCTAAAAGACAGTGCTTGGTTCAGCATCCCCTTAGTACCATCGACGTTGAGACGATAGACAGGCAGCGAGAAAAGCGTTTTCTAGGATAACAACTAGGTTTCTTCGCTCTATGTATAGTTAGCCCACTGCGTATAGGAAGAAATATCATCGGGCTTTCATAAAGATGACATGGTTGTTTGGAGTGGTCCGGTGTAAGGAGAAGAGATAGAAGGAGTGCAGGAAGTAGAAGACGTGTAAGTAGGATGAAGGCACGGTGGAGCAGTCTTTACCTACTAAATAGATACTCAAGTACTCGAGCAACAATTAGGAGTGAATCGCAGCCCTAATCAGTCAATCACGCCGCCAAATCTTTTAATCGCTAAGTTTCGACGTTCCCTAGGTAACGCCGTTGAGCAGAGAGTAGGCCAAGAAGAATACAGCTCCCGTGTGGAGCGAGAGAGTAGATGATAGCCTCGGACATATCAAACGTGCATTCCGTATTATTCTTTACGCCAGCGATTACCATATGCGAAGAGATTCTAGCGCCAGCTGCATGATCCCACACATCCGTCAGTCTATTCCTCGAACTACTAGAAAGCAGCGTTGTCAATTCCGACCCGACTTCTTGTTTCCTCTCCGGACCCATCTCCATCTCGCTCAGCCACTATTATGAGCAATGATTGAAGAGTTTCGGATGTTTGTCACTCAATATTACTGTCGTCCGTTTGACGATTTCCTGCTCAAGTTTATAACAGAGACGTCGATCATTACTTCCTCAATAACGCACCCGTCATTGCTCTCCTGCACGACCCAAACACACGAGCTCTAAGACAAGGCAGGAAAAGATCGGATGTCTTCAGCGCTTTACAGTAGCGTTTTAAGCAGGTAACTTCAAACAATGTAGAATTTGCCTTCTTCGACCTCAAAGGGTCGGTGCTGCCTTAGACCCACGTTAGTGGAAGCAATCGCGGAGACTAACCGGCGGAATGAAAATACTCAAACTAAACGTACTTTACAGATTCTTTCCTGGCGCTATTTAAACAGGAGGCGGTGGGCATCTAGATTGTCGACCACACGCGAATAGTAGATGTACTTTTCTGTTGCTTATTGTTTTGTACTTGTAGATGATAATGTCTTGGGATTTGAAGTGATAACCTGCGTGGTTATCGGAGAGGGTAGCCTGGATTATCTCAAGCCTTAGCAGACTACTCATGCTCAAGCCCCTAGGGAGAGGGTGAAATATTGGCAGACGGAGCCGGGGCAGGGCGCACGGAGTGATTTCTCGTGACCAGCTGCCGCGCGACCGTACTCGGCAGGACACGTTGGCTTATTTCCATCGAAAGCATCGAAAGCCCCAGGACCGCGGATTCTACAGACAGCTGCTTACTGCGCTGCTCGATTCGTCCCCGCACGAACTCACCCTCCCGCTCCCGCAGTCTCGCACGTAAAATAAGCCTCCCGCGCGAATCGAGCGAGGGCATCTTGGCTGTATGTAACCTTGTCGACCATTCGTATGCCAGACTGTTCATCCGTATCCGGGTATCCTGGTGTCTGCTGCAGGTACCCGGCTATTCTAACGACAAGCTGACGAGCAGTAACACAACCAAGGAGCAGAGCAGCAGAATGAAACATATGCTGGGACAAATCCAGTTCGATAATGCCACTGCAGGCAGGCAACCATTACGCCACTTATGCTATGCTGTGCTGTGCTATGCTATGCTATGCCATGGTAGATCTATCCGCGCGCGCTCTATACAATGCGTACATCCCCATCGCTATGCATAGCTCGCAAAACAAAACCGGCCTCCAGAAACAAAAATTAAAAACGCCAGCCAGGACTCCGTGAAAAGCTGTACAAGAAAAAAGAGCGGAATCAGCACGTAGAACGGGGCTAATACCCTCTCCCCACCCCCCCTCCGCCTGTCCCGTACCGGCCCCTGCTCCCGCTCCCACTGGCAATCGCACTCCCGCTCCCACCACCACCTCCTGGATCGTAACCACCGTCGTAACCACCCCCGTAGCCACCGTCATAACCACCGTCATAGCCACCCCCGTGCTGGCCCAAATCGATGTCGACAAAGCCGCCCTCGTCGTAATCCGACCATCCACCGCTCCCGCTACTGCTGCTACTCTCGCTGCACGCATCCGCGTCTTCCGCCTCACCATCGGTAGTCTCGATCTCCGTCGGAGTCACGCTCGGAACTCGGACCCCCGGGTGTGCGTCGCCGTTTCTCCATGCGCCGCGCGCGGACGGGACTACGCCCACGTCGTCGGGCGAGTAGTAGACTGACACCCGCCGCTCAAGTGGTGCGACTACTACGGGCGCGACTGAATTTTCGCTTTCTTGGCTTAAACGGCGTTGGCGGCGGCGGCGGAGGAGGAATGCGACGACGAGGAGGAGCCCAATGAAGGCCACGACGGCACCGGCGGAGATGCCGGCTATGGCGCCGACGGAGAGATTGGGGTCTGAGGCTGCGGAGGCGGTGGGAGCGACTGAGGAGCTGCTGGTGGCGCTACTCTGGGTGCGGGTGGAAATCGTCGTGCTCGTTGCGGTGGAGGGAACAGTGCTGCTGCTTCGGGTGTGGGTGGAGCTGGTGGTATTTCGATGCTTGCTGGCTGTGGGGGTTGGCCTCGTCCTCGTCCTCGTCCTCGTCCTTGTCGTCGTAGCCGTCTCCACCACCACCGGCGGCGGTGCCGCTCGTGTAGCATCCGGTTGAAACCCATCGGGGTACCTGGTTCTGTAATACTCCTCAAACCACTCATCGTCGCTCGCACTTCCACTACACACGATTTGTCTAAACCTATTCATTACCTCTCTCTGTGTCCCAATCCTCGACACCGCCGGATCACACGTTGCCAGACAGCTCTCCATCCGGCCTCTGTAGATCATCTCGAGGTCGCCGGCACCGCACCAGCACTCCAACTGCTGCTCTGCATTGCGGCCTTCGGTGCAAAAGATTCTCAGGGCGGTTTGGCAGTTGTCGCCGCAGGCGTCGAAGTCGGGGCCGTAGCCGACTTCCGTCGCCAATGATGGAACTAGGAGTAGGAGTAGAAGCGTCAGGAGGAGATGGTAGCAGAAGTGTGCAGAGTCTCCTCCTCCGCCAGGCCAGGGGGAAACCATCACGATGTGAAGATATCCGCTCGTTCGAAAGACGGTGGGGCCGGAGGTCCATTAGGTGTTGGGCATAAAGGCAGGCCAAATGTCGACGTGATCCAGGAACAATCAACTGTTCCTAACGTTGTTGATCGTGGTCGAAATAATATGGAAGCAAAAAAAATATGCAATGCGAGGTTGGATCCTGCCGAAATCTGTGAAGAGAGAAAGGGGACAACGCGCGCGCGCAGAAGACCAGAAGATATATATTAAAATTGATAAATGCTGAAGACTAACACAAAAAAGACAAAGGACAACAGCACGGGGCAGACGGGGCGGAGGAGGAGCAGTTCAACGGCTGTGCCCGCGCTCACAAGTTATTGCCGTTGCTATATATTTCGCCACCGCATCAATCGTGGCTGTCACCAAGGAAACGGCGGTTGGCGCAATCCTACGCATACAGGCCAATCAGCTTACGTAGTGGCGCAGTTCCCATCGGGAGTTTATTTTGTTTTTTTGGATTGGAGACATGGGTAGATCTGTATTACCCAAGTCTCTGGGCGCCTACTGGTCTACGTGTGTAGCGAGGACAAAGCATGAGTAAGTACAGACGAGGTGACATGCTATACTGATTGTAATTCGGATTTGTCCTGCTCGTACATGATTGGGTTTCTAAGAGCGAGCAAGTGACTCTTGTCAGACCGCTTTCAGGACTTTCCTAAGGCAAATCTCGAGCAAATCACGCAAATCTTTGGGGCGTAGATGTACCGAATCCATGGATCTACAAATTCGCCAAAGCTCGCCAAAAACATGGAGATTTCTAAATATCGAAACCGAACAGGATTAGGACCGCTCCGCAATCGCCGTAAATAGAACTGTCTTCAGCTCCGGAAGATCTATCCAGAAAGTCGGAGCCTTTTGACGAGACTCCTCTTTGAGGTCGTACATGCACCCGATGCAGATGCAGCACCCCATCTGCAGGATCGGCCGTCATTGGATTCGCTGATTCCGGGGTAATGCCTGTCAGTTAAAAATAGCGACCTGAAAACATCGCGTCGGCCGATTGCTGTGGCTGCCGTCAGTGTGGCCATTTAGAGCACCTGAGAGAGGCGATTGCAAGGCGAAGTTGCACACGTACTTCCCGCACTAAAAATACACCCTTGCCGCGGGGGCACGACGAAGACGAGTGATATCCGGTGTACAATCTTGCGTGCTGCATCGGCGATCAAATGTTACCATTAGGGTCCGTCACTCAGCCGTCTGTCAAGACACAGCAGCTATCTCCTTTACCAGTACAATAGTATCCCTTTACCAATGCCCCTTCCCCTGGAGATTCGTCCTCGATGAACCCTTGGACCGGCCAAGCCGTACAGGCGCTGAGAAGTAACACTCGAACGCAATGAAAAGATCGACAGGGAGTGCTCAACCGAGATATATGCATAAAGATGCATAGGTTTCGCTGGGAAGGCGATAGCCGAGCGGTTGGCGAGATTAGTGTATAAAAACTCTGCTGGTCTCCATTGAGATCACAAAACTCTGCCTCTCCTTTGCGTTGCCGCTCTGCGTAAAAATTTCCTCCCTGTACATTTCGATACTTCACATCGTAACTTGTTGTCGTTCCCAAACATCGTGGTTAATCTGGACCTGCCAACAGGTTTCACTGGCTGGCCCGTGATTTTGATCTCGAATCGTGACCTGCCTATAATTCCCTTTATTGCGTTGTTGGTGGATTCAGCGCTAGGAAAATAACTTCTAGATGCTTCCTTGCGAGATGTAGTTTCAAGGCATGACATTGAAGGTTTCGATGATGATCAGGGGTTTGATCACTGGGAGTGACTGGAGCTTTCGGAAACATTCTTCTCCTCAGAGTTAGAGCATCCGATCGGGTTGGCACTTTCCGTGCCGTGCGCAGAATTGTCGTGCTAATACAAAGCTCTCCATCGACGCCATGGCTAACCTCACTCTAGTTATCCGCCCGCCTAACACCAACATCAGGCTTTAATCATCGGCTACCTTCCTCAACCGTACTAGGACATAACAATCCGTCGGAGGCTTTGTATCAACACGTCAACGAGGTTATCGCAAGGAGAGAGCGGATTAGGAGTGAACGTGACTGAACTATCTATCGCAATTGATCAGTGATCATATCAACCCCTAATCACCACCGCTGCAAGGCTTGTCGAAACCTTCAATGCAGTCTCGCAGGATGCAGGTGACTTGCGTGGTGGAAGCTGCTGTCGGGTATCAAGAATATACGAATACTAATCTTCTAACTTCAGATATATTATATGCCAACACTAACATCAATGACTTCAAGATCGGCTACCTTCCGCAAGCGTACTAGGAATGTAACAAGATCGACAACCCGGATTTCACTCCTTTACAAGTTCTCTTCAACTTTACAGACCAGGATCCAAGTCACTATCTCCAGCTCTGCTTGAGCGCTCTCATCTCAATCCGCACTAATGACTTCGCTACTATTCCAAGGTACCCCGCTCCCGAGCATCAGGGAGCTTCCACGCCACTGGACGCTGCAATTCGGATGCTGCCATTCGGATGAGAAATGATAGTGTTGTTTTGGAAAGCATGGATCCGGGGATGGCTGTGGTTCCGATGGTTCATCGCTAGGCGACAGCAGCAGCAGATGCAATTAAAGACGTCCGACGAGCCTGCAGAAATGGAGGGGTGCAATGGAATTGTGTAAAAGCCCCCCCAATCACTCATATTTCACTCTACTAGTTGCTCTGTCCATCAGTTAAAGTTCCCTTCCAGACTAATACATATAGGTTGACCTCTGTGTCGTACCGTTAACTTATTACGAGCTAATTTCTTTATGCTGAAGTCGGAACCAGACACATTAAGTATGAATCGCGAGCGATATGATATAGAAAATGACAATATATCGACAGCGTACCACTAGAACCTGCTACCATGCAGCCCCAGAGCATAGATCTGGATAGATTAAGTATGGCATATCACACTCGGTTATGGTAGTTCTAGCGCGGTGCAACAGTGAAGCAAGGACCACCTAGAGCCTGCAGAAATGGGAGTGCAATGGAAGTGTAAAAGCCCCCCAATCACTCTCAAAGTGCAAATTATTGCGATATGACTCCCCTGACCGGCTGAAACCCCCGGTAACAGACCATAATGCTCTAGTCTCGCTCTCAGCCCTGCGTGGGCTGGGAATGAGACTAATGAGCCCGAGCCCGAGCTCCACCCCACCCATGTGCCCATGTGCGCTGCATTGCGCTTAACGGAAAATAAACCGCCCTTCAAAACCAATTCTCTCCTGAATTTTGGAATTCCCCAAATCTCTCACCCGCATCTTTGCGAGGTACCACACGCAGATGTATGGAAGGCTGCAGCTGGCTCGGGAGTACTGTTCAGTAAGCACCAAACAAAATATGCAGGGTACGTATACCAAAGCACGTCAGCTGGTATACGTATGTACATGAGTATATGAATGATCCTCTGCACCACTTCAGTTGGGCATGCCAGCAAGCACTTTGGTCAAAAGTACTTGTCAGAACCCACTGCTGTGGACACGCATTAGCTAGTTAGCTAAGTTACGTGTCAGTTTGATGAAATGTAGAGTATGTGTGCCGAATAGGACTGCCAGCCGCTAGCTAGATACAATAGAATGTCTTTGTTGACGGAATATCAACCAATCGACGCAGCATTCATGTAGTTCTGTTCAGCACCGTAAGTTGTTCCATATCTGAGACCTGCTAGTATATATGCGCACGTCATCGACACAGGATTTCCGTGTGAGGAGATCTCCGTAGGCTTGGTTCCTTGTCGAGTGTCTTTGTAATTTCGGGGCTGTTGCAGTGTTATCTCACATAAGTGCCACTCATACTCTATGGCCTTGATAACAGCACTCAACGATCAGGACCCAAATATTTTTTGGTAATTGGTGGTGTTTAGAGACGTCATATTTCCGGGCCAGGATTTTTCTCGCCCGCTTCCCCGAAATCCAGAGCTACGGCAAACGGTGGCTCGCTCGTTCCTTACTCACCCAATTAACGAAAGCATTAGATAGTATGGTTGTCATCACTCTCATATAATTGGCTTATTAACTAAACTAGAGTTTTCCTATTACCTTCTCCACTCTACTACTTATTCGCTATCAGAGAAGTGTTGGCGATGAGAGATGTTTTAGCGGCGCTGGCGATCGTGCACCAATCAGAGGGTGGTTGCGTGGTGCGGATCCGGGGTGTTTTGTCGCTTTCGTCGCCGGCAGTCATCTCATCATTGTCTTCAATCATGATTTAGCATCGATCTCGCAAACCAGTCCTTCTCCAAAGAGTGCAACGAGCATCAAAGTCTGGGCACAAGACCAATTCAGCATCAAGATTCCAGCTTTTAAGTGTGTATTCTAGCCACTATTGTGGACGAGCCCATGGCCAGTCGAACATCGGGTTTGTGTTCAGGTACCAGCAGAATACTATTGGCCTATGTACAAACACCCAACCCTTTCGACTTTCGACTTCAGTATCAAACCGTCCAGGTGTATAACCCTGTGTAGAACTACTTACTATCAATTGACATCTAAGTAGAGCGAGCCCCAGGAGCACAGCACCATATCATGCTATAATCAACAATGGCATGGCAGCAAAAACAGGACTCCGGCTCCTTCAATTCTACTATGTCTCATTTTTTTGGTCCTTCCTCACGAACCCCCAATCTAGATTCTATACATTGTGCACGGCGGTTCTCCAGATCCTGGTCAATCCGGAAGAGAAGCTGAAGAATATGAAGCTATATAGTGTGGGAGCTCGATCTTATACATGTGGTGCACCTATCTAATGGGTATATAATTTCCTTGCACCGATGCAAAAAACCCCAGATCTACGTGCACAAGCCCTCCCTTGGGTTCAACGACCTCCAGCTTGCGGCAGTGTTGCCTAAGTAGATGTTCATCACCGCCATCAGTTTACCAACCTCGGCAATGTCGCCGTGCTCCGAGATTTTCTACCAAGAAAGAACCCCTCAGATATTGATTAGTATTTAGCGTGAGACGAGATATCCCGGAACACGTCCAGAATTGTCCTGCAGGGAGTATTTGGTGCAATGCGAGGTGGCAGCTTCATCTGGGCGCCTTATGGGATCTCATTGAAATACGTTATCCAGAGCCCATGTTATAGCCTCAATTGAATGAAGTTTTGCTAAAGGTTTTGCTTGAAGGAGGAAGCAGCTAATAGATAGAGCGAGTGATAAAGTGTGAATTCTATTAAGAACGCCTTGGCCAGGGACCCAATACTGTGGTCAAAATTCCCCCAGAACCTACTTCATAAAAGAAAATCATACAGGGATATATTCATATATTCTCAAGCCAATGTTAGTGCCTGTGGATATGCTGATACCCCCTTTGATATGCTGATTTGTACGAGAACTTTGATAATGAGTTCAGTGCGATCGAAAGTCAGCCGAACTGCGACCTTGGCCAAAATCTGGACATGAGATCACTAACTAGGCAGAAATGTTGACAATCGCTTGCAATTGCGCTAATGACCAACGTCTATGTACAATATATATGGGAGATGTACGCAAGGTATTGGCCGTATGTCAGTGTGCATATGTAAGATTAAGTTTCTTGCTGTGATTACAATAAGCATACACAGGAGATAGGTAGGATAGAAAAATATACAAGCAACAAAAGGGTAGCTCGCCGCGAACACATTGATCTCGAGTGATATAGAGTGAACAACCAAAATTTGGAATGGATCAGAAAGCCACGGAGAAGCTGGGAGGCTTCCTTATTCATGATAATATATATTTCACTAACACAACAACGTTATATCGACCGAGTTCTCTAGCTTCCTGAAGTGTTTTAGTACCATTATGGGCATTCCCTCAACAGCGATCATAAATCCTCGAACTCCCTTTTAAACCCCCCCCCCCCATCTAAACATCGATATCCAACAAATAGTCTCTTATAGTTTCACCGGCCAACATACTCTTCATAACAGCAGCCGCCTTCGCAAGAAGCAACACATTCCCCTCCATCTGCATAATCCACCCTACTACATACGGCAGTTGCGTCTCATTCTCCACCAGCTCATCCGCTGAGCTTTGATGGAGCCGTATCAAGTCTGTCTGCAAAGTATCCCATAATTGTCGTAGGAATGCAGTGCATAAAAGCTGGATTTTGTAGAAATTGACCGTCACCAGCGGGAACTCGGCTTCCACCAGACTGCGCGTGAAGTGCAAGGGTTGTAGGAGATCATCCCAGGCTACCGATTTTTCTGTCGAGACGATTTGGTACGAGGACAGGGATATAGAATTGCAGTGCAGTCGTGTAATCTGCTCTTTTTGAAGACCATTTTTGGAGGTATGGAGACGCAGGATCTCGGACATGTCTGGGGTGACGCCTTTTCCGGATGCGTGGCGGAGGGATCGGTCTCCGCCTCGTTGGTCGTTGGGGTTGTGTCCGTCGCGGTGCTTTCGGCGATTCCCCGCAAATGCTTCCGGCTTCTGACCCATCATCAACATGAAGCGGACTATGAATTTGTTTTTCGGTGGTGCGCCGTGGAAAACTTGGTGGCCACAGAGGCGAATGAGGTGCTCCATCAGCTGATCTGATTTGGTTTGGTCGAGATGCCCAGTTTGCTTTAACATATTCCACAGCTGCATTGTGCATTGGATAAACCCGGCGCCGGAACAGAGGTCTGCGCCGCAGGACCACCAGTCTACCACTGCGTATGAGAGCGCATTGGCACATAGCCACGGGTTCATCTTCCAGAGCGTATCTTTCTGTATGGCGCTGCGGCTAATCTCACCCCACCCCTTCGCGACTTTGAACTGGTAGAGCATGTCGGTGCCGAGCTGGGAGTCGATGAATTCGATATGTCCTTTGAGGCCGGGAATAAACCCAACCATGTTGTCGGGCATCGGCATATCGTTTGTGGAGACAAAGTGTTCCCGCTCCTTTCGGATCTTGCGTGCGAAACTCCGCATGTGTGCTAGATCGTCGATACCGGCAGCGCGGCGTATGTATAATGTGTCGAGAAGCATTTGGACGGAAAAGACCAGCGCCATGGAGACTGGGTGGTTCCTGCCGTCGTAATAGTTTTTGAATTCCTGAAAGAGCCCGTCGTCGCCGGGGAAATAATGCGGTGGACGAACGAACGGGTAGAAGGGGTTCTTGGGAAGAAGCATACAGATTGCTACTAAATCGGGAAGATAGTTGAAGACGACGCATCGGTCCTCGTCTAGTTGTTCTTCAGTCGTCATCTTAGTGCGGTCAGCGTGGGGATCATAGTAGCCGAAAAAGCCCTCCTGTAAGATTGTATTAGCGAATTTAAGGATGAAGAAGCGAAACAAGGTCAATGTACTTTGGCAACTGGGCAATGGCCAGGTTGCAGGACGGTAGAAAAGCTCGCGATACTGTAGTAAACTCCACTCATGAAATATATCTGGATGGAGAGTCGAAAAGCCTCATTTTCCCCCACAATCCCCTTTCCGATGACCCCGTAGATTTGCTCCAACGAGTGCAACTCAGGAAAATCCATCTTGATCTGTGACTCGTGTTAGTGAACGCTTGCGAAGGTATACAAGAGTCACAAGACACACCTCGTATTCCAACTGCTTGACGACATTCACAGCCTCCGAAGTAACAAATGCAGCCGTTACTCGGGAGATGTCCCCCGCGGGCTTAACAGACTTCCATATATTATTGCAGTGCTCTCGTAGCCTTCCCACATCCTGAAAGAAACACAACACGGCAAATAAGACCTCCGCCTCGCGTGATGCCTTTCTTGCTGCATTCCCGTCGTCATCCTCAATAAACCTGTACTCCGACAACTGATAGATCTTAGCTCCGGCGGACTTCTTCTTCCCCGGTGGGTTGATAAGCGGATTATCTCGAATCCACTCGTTGTCGAGCTTTCCGGCGGTGCTTGCTTCCGGAAGAACAAGGTCGTCGGCGGCCTCTTCCCGAAATCCCACGCCCGATCCGCCGTCCTCAAGAGATAATGTAGCAACACGCTCATCTAGCTCATTCCCAGCGAGTACTTGGAACGCCTCTATCAGGATTTCGATTGCCTTTCGATGGCTATTATTGCTCTTCCATGCATCGACATCGCTGGAGTAGAAAGCAGCCGTGCGTTTTCTGAGTTTAATCGTGCCAGCAAGAAGAGTGAGGATTGTTTTTGGAACAGTGGTGCCAGAAGACGCAACGGATCGTGCAAGCTGGAGAAAGCGGTTCAGGGAGATTGCAGGGGCGTATCGATCATCTGGAACGGAGGAAGTCTGTCGTTTACCTTTGCTACCCTTCGATTTAGACTTTTTGGAGCTTGTCGTGTCCGAGGTGCTGCAGCTTGCACCTCCCTCTACGGGGGATGTCAATGTTGCGGCGGTAGTGACGACCCATTTTATGATTGCCTGTGAGTCGGCTTTGTATTGGCGGTAGGTGTTGTAGACACCGGCGGGCAGGCGGAGTGGAGTGGAGGCTGGCATTGCGAAAAAAGAGTGATGTGAAGTGAAATGTAAACTAGAAAGGTTAGGCTATTGCGGGGGAGACGTGTGTTGTCGTGACGTGTTGGGTCGTGAGACTTGGCATACGTCATTGGCTGCTGAAGCAATTTGGAGTGCAAAATGTCAGCCAGCTCGGTCTTCGAAGATTTTGTTTGGAAAATTGGGGATTTACAGAGGGCCGTGATTTCATTTCGCAAGGAGCAGCCAAAGTAGTGTCTCAGTACTCTCTAAGGTTGAATTAAAATCTCATTCAAGACGGTCTCTAACTCATTCAAGACAGTTTCTACGGTCTCTAACTCAGTTGCAACGGTGCTAAATAGGTACCCCGTTTTGTTACTGTTTTATCAACGTTACGATTTTGATGAGCGTATCGAGTTGGAGGTTTAGCGTCGGATATGAAGTTGGAACTATGGAAGCCACAGACCGACTATCATCGCGATTCTCATCCTCAATGCCTTTCATCTTCCCCTCCCCCGCCCCCTCTTGATCCTGCACGTTGTATAGCCCGTCGGGCGACCCTGCGGCGAGGCCGAAAAGCCCATCCCAACAGCCACTGGATCGGAACCCGACGAGCCCGGGCACACCGATAAGGTCGACACTAATGCAAAATACCCTGCAAAGAAGCGGGGAAGCTGCGCGAGGAGCTACAAAAGCCGAGGTTGAAGTAGTTGTGCTGACCACAAACGACTCTGACCCGGTTCGGACGTCTCCCTGCATGCCGACGGCATATCCAACCGCGGATAACGCGGTAGCCTTGGTCAGAAATTGCTTTGAAGACGGCTGAAAGCATGTACGTACGTAGAGAGAGATGTGCGACCTGTCCTCGGGCCCGTGAGCGCTTAAACTTTCGGGGAAATATCCTCGAAACGGTCTTCTGAGTCGGTGCTTTCTCCAATTGCAAATAGCATATGCAGATTAGTTAACTGCGGTCGTCGGGTTACCGGTGCTAGCTGACGTCGGTAGTATTCTTAAAAGCCGCAGAATCGTATGTTGCGCAGCAGGAAAACTCAACTGATCCGGAGACATTGAATCGGCGTTAGATTTGTGTTTGCGTTGGTGTAGACGGTTTGTGGTGGCATTTCCTCCACAAGTATGAGTGCGAATGAGGACGAAGACCTAGAGATTACCATCAACAAATGCCACAACGCGGGCCATCACGTATGCTCGACAAACGGAAGTGTTCGTGAGCAGTAGAGTATTCGAAGCGAGATGATTGCGGAGAGACGTATACGTAGCATGACATCATGATACAGCCGATACGAATTGTTCCCGGACTGATTCTGCTTGAGGGTGACGAATAATGTTTGTTCATATCAAGCAATTTTCGACCACCAATTTCTCTTCCACTTGGTATATGACCTTCAGCTCCCCCTGAATAGATGATTTCGAGTGACGCATCGGCACTCACTCGTTAGCCAATCGGAAAATAACACTGCGGAGATGGTGATGAGTGAGCCAACCATGCGGTTTTTATGGCTTGGATTGGCGAATCAAATCATATGTAGCTTATCCAAGAAACGAAATGGGGAGATGAGATAGTGTTGGACAGCAGTATGTAGCAATGGAACAGTCGGTCAACCAAGATCTTCAAAAGAGCTGCCGCCCTGTCTGCCTTTAATTTTTACTCTACCGAGTTATCCTTGACGGTGGTGGCGGATTCGGAAAGGCTACGGCGCCCCAAATTCTTCACCCCTTTCACAACTTCATGATCCGCTCCTGACCACTCCTGACCACCGTTGCCTACTCACCTCTCGGGAACTATCGCATCTCACGAGCTACTGATAAATGTGATAAGACAGCCTCGCGATATAGCCCCGGAATGCTGGTCAAAATCCAAAACATACCTGCAGACAATCCCAATCCCAGTTTCACAAGAACCCCAGTATCGCCTTACGTACGACACTGCTGGCTAGGCCATCGAGAATTGATCGGTTGGACAAATCCCCCCAGTATGATAGCTTTGTACCAAAAAATTTGAGTAAGCTCAAGAAATCTCAGCCAGTCGTTCAACTGCCGTACAGTCGAGTTGAAAACACGCCGGTGTGTGAACAAGATGCCGTAGTCTGCCAGAAACGACAGCAGCGCACGCAATCGTTTTTCATACTGCAAGCCCGATTAGAACCCCAAACCAATCTCCCACACTGCGATAAGCTTCATGGCTCTCCACCAACATTTTTTGCCTTGTCATTTCCCCAGGAGTACACTTACCAAGAGAAACATTTTTGTTTTGCGAACCTCGCATACCAACCAATCCGGTTGCATGTTATTTGTTGCCAATGAGAGGTCCGGTGACAGGGGTTTTCCGTCATCTCAGCATGTGCTCACCGATTGGACGGGTCAAGTGATATCCACGCGGTCTGAGTTGTGAACATCCAAAGTGGGGAATGGGACGGGTGAGTAGATGAAGAGGAAAATAGGTGAGTTTCACCGCGTATACGAAGTGTTCCGTTTCTACTATCATCCAGGGTTGTTCTGTGCTGTTGGGGGAGGAAACGTCAAGACGCGCCGGAAGAGTAGATCTTGCAACTCTTAATACTATCTGCTGAGTATCTAGAGGCGAGAACAAACGATGACCCATCAAGCCGCTAGCTGTACCGGTACAAACTGAAACTTGAAATGTGAGCTATGATTCACAGTGTGTCGGTGGGGGCTGACTCAAGGAGAACTCCTAGGAGATCGCAAACAACGTAACGCATTGACAGCAAAAGGCCGTCGAACCTCCTGCAGCCGGTATCCTGAAGGGGTAGACGCCGAAGAAGACCTGGCCCTGGCTACCCTCCATCTCATGTTAACCTAAAGCGTTCACCCTGCTGGGTATCGTGATAGTAGGTTTCTCGACGTGCACAGCGCTTGGTATTGAGAAGGCGGAAGTGAGCTTCCGTTTCGCATGGGGTATCTAACGTGAAGGAAGCTTTGGGGAAAGTTGCTTGGGTGCTCAACTTACCATGGACGTGTGATAGTCCTAAAATGGCCGTGAAGCCGGTCGGAATACTCGTTACCGGGGCTACTGTGAGTGCACATGTACTTTACATCTCTACCGCATTAACATGGCGCCTGCATTGCTACTCAAACCCCATTGGCGAGTAATACCATAGAAAGACACGCGCATTTGCATCCTGTATATGCACACTGAACTCCACTTTGGTGATCCGGGGAGGCAGATGAAGTCGGTGGATGGTCATAGAACTCTTGTCACAGTCTTTCTGCTGCCTTAATAAAAATAACAGATGACACGCTTCTGTATGATTCCATTAATGTCCGATGCACTCAGAAGCAGCTTACAGCTGGTTTATTCTCTCTGATTGGTTTGTATTTGAGTCTAATTGCCCGCCAAAGAGAAAATCAATCCATTGCCTATGGGGATAAACCTAGATGAAAATTTTTTAGAGAGGAAGGCCCCGCCATGTGGCTTCATCCGCTCGCATCCGTATGGCGAGCCACTGAGTAACATGCAAGCAGATGAGATAGATAAGATGATGCAAAATAAAATTTCCGATTGGGTGGTGCATGAATCTCACTCGCTTGATGCCCGGCTTCAGTGGATCGCAGAGATGAAATGAGCTTTTGTTGAATAGTTGATTTATTGATTGCTACTTCAGAATTCGAGAGTCTAGAAAGAAATACAACCCTGATAGAACGACCGACGAAAAAGATTTAAACTAGGGACGCATATTGAACCCAATCACAACACCTCGCTCGAGCACATCATACCTGTAGCCCGATCGAATGGAGCAATCATGCTCGCACTTTCGAAAGAACTTGCATCCTTCTAGGTGGATATTTTGACACCCAGACGCAGACCGCGATTAGTGATACACATGAGGCGAGACGAGATCATATGAGATGAGACGAGCCCGAGCCCAGTCTTGTACCGTCTCGTCCGGATGCGGTCCTGGCTCATCTTCTCCCACCAGATGGATGAAGTCTTAGCGAGACTTCGAGCAGAACACAGCAGTGCTCTATGAACTGCTAGTCCTCGCTCGTCCCCTCGGATTGAGTCCGTGAGATAACATCTCCGCCCTTACAACATTTATAGTTCTGGCACTAGCCCGAAGTTTTGAGACTGACTCGAGATCAAGTAATTATGGCCCCGGAGCGTCTCAATATTGCTCGAGAGCAAGTCTCATCCTATTCCGTGGCGAGCCATGAGACGACGTCCATGATGACAAGACGATTGCGAATGTCGACAAATCAATAACCATGTTATATAATTACAATGATGGTGAATATTTAAAAGCGCTGTATAGCTCTACGAACAAATTAACTCATGGGGCAGATATATATCTCATTCTGTCGGTTGATGATCTTATCACCGTAAGATCTCGTCACCTGACAAAATGAAGTATCTTATGAGCAAGGATTTCAATTGTCGCATTCATTGGCCGATTGAACCTCAACTTTGAATAACCATCTTTTTCGGCCAACTCGTCCCAAACTACGGTCCATTTATGCTCCTCAGTGGTTTGTAGACCTATGCAGCACCGCTAGGAAACTGCAGGAATAGGATATGTCATCTACAGATCACTAGACGGAGTACGTCTAGCGCATCAGGATATCGCCCTAGAATTGGCTTTCTAGCTCACATGGTCTACCATATGGGATCTTCAATATGGAGCTATACACGTTGGTCTAATCAAATATGTACTGGAGTCTCGGGACGGCACAGTTCGAAGCTATTGAGTGATATGTGATGGTTCACTAACAAAATTTCCTACCAGTGCAAGAAACTACCAATGTCTCATGATTTATCAGGCTCAGTTCAATCTTTATAACGTACTTCAGGTGTTTCGCTTTTTCACGGCACCAGGTCATGGTGTACATGTTGCTCTCGCGATTCTCTGGCATAACAATCACGTGAACACTCACTTCCACAAAATTTATACTCGAGTACGTCATTTATAGTTACCTCTTCATAGAGTTTTGGATGTTGGATAAAATCAATATCCATGGAATTCCATAACACTTGGACTATGATAAACCGAGCGTAGGGTAAGGTAAGATATTGGATGCGCGGGTCATGGGATAGTACAATTCGAATATTCCTATCCATTCAAATGCTGCGAGCGAGCCGAGTGCTGTGCAGTGCTAATCACAAGAGCTAAAGCTACAGTTATACGAAACGGCGGGGGGGGATTTTCAACGCTCCTATCTGTCTTAAAGTGTTATCAATCCTCTGAATACGTAATGAGCACTATTCAAAAACATTTAACGGATTGAAAACGCTTATAAAATTCATAACACTTTACTACAGATAGATCACGTTTATAAAAACCCCCAGTCTTTCGGCAGTAGCTAGAGCCATGGCCAGCACATCGGCGATGTTCGAGGGAGCAGCTAACGGCCAGCGCGGAACTAATGGTTATTCTAAGTTTCTTTGTCCTTTGTATTTACCTTATCGAGTTTACTACAATAAGGCCTGAATCGTCAGTCCATTCCATTGCTATAATATCCCAGGAGGCATAACGCTACTAAGGCGAGTTGCCCTGTCGAGTAGGTTGAAGTCTGTGACTATCCCTGCCGTTGTAAATGTTCCATACGATCGACTCCAGGAGATATTGGTGGGACTCGAGACACTTCGTTTCATTGTCCTCCAGGGTCCCGTAGTCCCTGCACGACAGAGAGTTCCTAAATGTCCCACACCACCCACCTTACCCTCGAGTATATGCCCTCGTACCCAACCCCTGAATGCTAACTCGGTGAAGGCTGAGAAGAAGGAGGATTCATCGGTGAAGCAAGCAAAAACACATACACTAGTCAGTACCTACAGCATTTAAGTCATGATAACCTTAAGTATTCTCGAGTTCAAGTAAGGAGTACACGTCTCGCTCACCTTCAGTCCAGAAATTCCACTAGCCTCGAGACAATCTCGAGACGTAGTCTCGGGCTAATTCGTCTCGTGCGCAACCCTACTACTCAGTTCAGCGACATCGCTCATGCATAGGAGTATTTTCTTCTTTCATGAAGCGCGATTTAAATTTGATGGTGGTGATCCCAAGCCAGATCCAGGAGTCTATTGAATGTTAATATACTGTCAAAATCGAGGATGAATCAATAATTACCGACACTAGCTAGCTAGTTAGTACACCGGCAATCATTGTCTACACGCCGCGGCCTAGGCCCCTTTCTTCGTTTTCATCTCATCGTGGGGTCTGTTTCCGCACTGACTAGCAGGCTCTAGATCATGTTGCGCGATTTCAGGCACGGGCCGCACGTTAGGTGGACTGCGATCAATTGTGATTGTCAGACTTCCGACAGTGTGTACGTGCAGAATCTCCTTCCCCTTCAACTTCGTCAAGATACGCCGCCCTCTTTCAATGGCTCCTTATCCGTTCCAGAGCTGGCTTCTACATCGTCGGCTTAGAATGTTGGTGTTTGAGAGGTAATTCTCCTGGGAAATTAATGAATCAAGGTGCAGGTCAACACATACTCGGAATCGAGCCAATCTGAACATTAACCAACAATCTTGAAAACATACGTAAAAGCGGGCCGGATCTGAATTCAATATGTTGGAATTTGTGATATTTCGCTGCCTTCTTCTTCTTTTGACCATCTACCCGAGAAGGCAGCAGAGGCAGAAAATAACTCATCCGAGTGACACGTCAGATGTGTATCTAGCCCAGAACGAAATTGGGAATTCCCAACAGCTTTAGACGTATTATTCACTCATCGATATTCCGCAGATACTAGGTCAGGTAGCGACTAAGAGAAGGATGTTATGCCAGGAGCTGCCACCTAACAATCACCAAGTATCACTTTTGTGTTGCAAGTGTTTTAGTACTCCATCTTGGAATCCTATTTAGAGGCTTGCTCTCCTCATTCAAAATGCTTACATACTGGCAAGATCAGAATCTCGCCATCACTATATATACCATAGAATTCATTCTACTTTGCTACCATGTGTCGTGCGTGCCACCTTGGGCTCCTCTTGGTGACATGCATTAGCGCGCCGCCCATTATCATTGACACCTCCCATACTGACTTCTCCATTTGCAGCCCGAGGCTGCATTGTACGCATTGGGGACCTTGCATCTCAATAATTCCATTACCTCGCGTATCAAAACGGACCCTAAGTGTGGCTCGCTAAACACTCGAGTATCACGAGCATAAGCACGTCAACTAGACCCGTCCAATGAAAACGCCAGTAGGACTCACACTGGCTCTTGGGCTTCTCCATAATCCTGGTAGCTAAGACTGGTCAGCAGATACCCATCGAATCAACCAGGCCTTACCAACAAGAGAAAGACAATAGCGGTTATCTGGTAACGCTGGAAACATAGGCAGAAATTGAATAGTTTCCTAGGCAATGAAAGACAGGAGTCAGTTAGTTTAGGGTTGGGATGAAGCACCTTTGGATCAAGGATTCGGGGAATTAGAAGTCAGTAGCAAGCTCCTATTATATTGTGAGACCTCTTTGGGTTTGTAACCAAGACGGTAGATATTGTTGGGAGCAGACTTCGATCGATCACAACGGACGTCCAAGATATAGGCTCAACGGCAAGGCACTAAAGCTACTCAGTCCACAATGTAGCGACTTTGTCTTGGAAGGGTAGCCGTGCCATATCGCGCCACCTACCCCAGCTTTCGAAGGAGTTGTATACTCATGATTCGTCACTCGATGTTTCAGTTGCATTGAAATCTGACACGAAATGATGACAGATACATTTCATTTCTCGAAGTAATAGTCGCACAAAGATTCCATGTTTTATCTTTGTGTATTTGTGATATTCCGCCCTCTCGAACCCTTGGTGGGAAGATGTCTCTAGAAGGCAGAAAGCCCTCACCCACGGGTGTCTTCATGACAGGTCAGAAACTCTAAAACCGCTTCTTTTGGTCCCCTTCAAATCGGCGTCCATGTATCAATAACCACTGGCTCGTGGGTCCAAATTTTCTGTATCCCATGTATACTTAATGCACCTACTTCTAATAGAGGCCTGGGGATCCCAACATGCACAGGTAGCACATGTTTCGGCGCGTGTTGAACAATTGCTCCAAAACAGGTGGGGCTGAAACTGGGGAAGCCAAATATCAGGGTGAATATGCAATTATCTGCGTCAAACTCCTCAAATCTTCATTACTGAGAACCTCTGGTTACAGTAACTCATTACCTAGGCCATGGACGTGGTGGCAAATTCTATCGGGATTCCGTAAAGTCAAACAAGTTTTTACAGGGGAACCGGCGCTCACCCATGTAGATGCCAAAGCGTACATATGTAGAGCTGCTTAGAGTGAATCCACTTGGTCAAAACCGAGATGTCTCAGCATCGACCTCTTCGCGCTCTTTTTAATGATTGCCGCCAATAACCTTTGGTCCATAACTACAGACACGATAGCCAGTCGATCCAGTTTTTGTGCTGTGTTTGACGCACCACGGCGGCACTGGCTCTCGTAGAGAACATCCGGTGCTAACAAGTACTATACCATCAAGCCATGACCAGCCCCTTAGTACTCACCGGAGACACTCAGCTTGTCCGCCGGGAGCGGACTCACCCATCAAGTAAAGCCACCGGCGTCTAAGACCAGTCCACATGGCCATAATTCTTTCTAACTTGAACTGCACAAGCCACAGATCTAGAATGCCCATTACAGCATCTACCAAGGTTGGCGAGCAAGAACCAAGGTAGAACTCCGAAGATACGCCAGCCCCCCATTTCTAGGGCTCTCTACAGTGCAGAAAGCACTGAGTGAATCAACGATGAAATAACCACCCACAGTAGTAGATCGGTCCACCGGAGAAGCCTTAGTTTCTACTTTTCCAGCAGCTGATAATCAAGTTGGGTGATGTTGCAATGTTGAGTATCTACCCGTAAGTATCTTGAATAAGTTGAGAAACAGACAGGCTGCTCCCGCTGCCACGGAGCAGCTCCAGAGGTCGTCCCTAGTAGCCAAACATCGTGAACTCCTATCCCACACTACGCCATCCTTTCTCCCTAGGTCTAGATTGGATCAGCCCAGAGACACCGGCAGAATCACGCACCAATTATTTAGCGTATCAGATTCTACACCTACTTTAGTTGTTTATTTCCTCGGTGACCACCGAAAAAACATCAACGGAATTATCCATGGCTATCTTTCCGCCAAAGAGAATGCTGGTGCTTTTGTTGAACTTGACACTTCCAGCAAATACGATCCGCACGTTCTGCATAATAAGGGGTCACCATGCCTTATTCGCGGAGAAAGACGAGCCAGCCTCTCTACTTGGTCTTCTGGGCCCGAGTTGCAACAATGTCTCAGAAGATGCTCTTCCGGAGCGCGTATTCGAGGTCACCGAGCTTATTCTTCGCCATCGGATCAGCTGTGAAAAGCCATCCCATAACCACCCTATCATTGTCATGGCCACTTCTTCCGCGCGCAAGTACCGTGGCTATCGTCTACAAACAACCAGTTGGAAGCGAGCTATGAATACGATAGTCTTCAGCTATCCTACCAAAAGGTACAGTCACCACGGCTCGCTCACTCGTATGTCGTACCCGAATGCGTTCAATCCCCTTTGGGCCAATCGATAAATCACTCTTGTGAGTAACCGAGGATCACCAATCAAACGTCGATCCATCAACTAGCAAGCCCTATATCCTCGTCAATAATGCATAAATAGAAAATGCACCGGTTATCAAGGTTATTCTAGCGAATCGCTGTCGATAGTAGATCAAACTAACCCCTCCATCGTCCGAATGTCCGCCAACCCCTCATCCCAGAAGCAGTTTCCCCGAAGAAAATTCGGACGACTGATCAGCCTCTCCAATCCACCATCCTTTCTAAGCTGACTACCGGGTTACCTGTGTTTGCTCAACGACCAGTGAAGATTCATTTCTCGATATCTCGGTGATGTTGATACAATACAGTGAGCTCAAGCCCGTATTGAGGCTGTGCTGGGTTCTACTGGCACACGGATTATCCTGCCCAATCGCTCACGAAAAATTTGTCCTCGCGATCAACGTTCGGTGCGAAGGCCGCACCAGTTCCCACGACTTATCTTCGATCTCGAAACTTGAAATAATCTCAGGGCTTCATCGCACTTAGTATAGGAAGGTAGTTAATTGGACTTCACCACTCAACGAGCGCCCACCGAAAGTCACACAATCACCTATGATCACTCGTACCACACAATCCCGGCACCTGAGCACTCACCAATCAGCATTCAGTTTCGGACTAGTCATCGCCACATCCTCGCCATACCACCAGGTAGTACAGATCAAGTGCAGAATATGCCGCATTGCATAAATAGACGTCCGATGTCTCCTTAGTCACCAATTGGTTATATCAGATTCCCAGCCCAACACCCGAGCCACTTCTACATAGCCGTAACCGAGAATAGGCGAAGTGAAGTCCATTGTGAAGTAACATAACCGCGGTCAGTGAAGAGACTTCGTGAATAGATCTAGTGCGACGTCGGCGTTATGTATTGGAGCATTCGTATCTCGGCAATCCTCTTACAAGCTTGGGCGGTTGACTGGTTTCCGATTCCAATCGGACATATAATCAGATGGATAAACCATCTTGCACGTAGATCTCTTCTCATCCCTTCGGAGGGCTGCCGAATGGGGGATCAGAATAGTTAATGCTGGCATCCTCCCCTTTTTTTATTTACCCCGGATTTTCTGCTCTTCAGTTGACACTGTAGATCCCGACGACTGTAAACGCACGCCATAGCCTACGAGTAGAGATAAAGGTGAAGAAAAAATAGGTACGGGTAGAATCCGAGATGAGATCTCTCACAAGAGCGAATCATCTATTATGATCCCCTAGCACGTGTTTTATCCCTGTCGCGGTCGGCGTTACACGCCAAATACTTAGCCCACCTGAACAATTGGTACCCTCCGTACCAAGCACCTGCCTGCTAGGAACATCGTTGGAGGCCGCGGAGCCGGAGAAACCGTCAAACCAGTCATTTGAAAGATTGTGTGGATTCGGTTTCCCCGTAAACCACTCCAATCGCATTGGTCTTAATCCGATGCCTCAGGGGCACGCAAGCCCGTGCCCAAGAGAGGAACCAATTCCATGAGCGTCGGTCACGCCTGAGAAGTTACTTTCATGGTGAGGACGATGTGACCAAAAGTAGCCGCGTGGGGTAAGGGGGGTGAAAGTGGACGGATTAGACGGCGAAGCGGGGGCTTCATCTTTTATCGCCACCTAGCTAGCTAGGTCCGCGGCGAATCCATACTATAATTCGATGTGCTAAGCCCTACCAGAGTCCTCGATACTAAGCTGATAGAGTACACCGAAGTACAATATGTAAGCTGATTTGCGATTGGCTATACACGCGCGGCGATAGGGTATTGATATTGGTGCCTCATCTTCCCAACTATGCCAGTCTGAATTAAATTCCAGATCCTCCATGAAGAGGGTTAGGGTTCTCGGGCTCCATATTCAGCAGCCCACAACGTTTCAGCTGTAGCACACCTCACAAACTAGGCTGTAGTATGCATGCGGAGTGCAGAAAAACCCGGAACTTGGCTATCGAACAAATCAGCCGGCATCAACCGGTAGCAGATGGATTGGTCAAAATTTATGTCCCATATCACATCCATGTAGATGCTCCGGCCCGAGGCCGTGAGGTGCACCTGTGTCGTAGATAAAATACAGAGATACTTATGTACGAAGTACATCCATCGTATGCCGCCTGCATTAGTTGTGATTAGAATTTTTTAAGTGAAGAGAACAGGATCATTTGCTTTTCCACGAGAGCTAGATATCGGGACGCGCCCGAGCTTTCCGCAAGCAAAAAGAAAATACCTTAAACAGATCGAAATGCGAACCTTTTGCATCTTTTACCGTAAAACCTCAGTTAAGTTAAGGCATGTGAGGCATATATATAAAGCAAGAGGCGTTTTATGTTTCCAAACCCTCGAGTAGCGACGTAGGGGGATATATCGAAAACCGCAGCCGGTGCAGTGATACCTCCGAATCGTGGAGGTGGCGAGCGGGGAGTTCTGCAAGAAAGGCTTTGTATTCTCTCCTAATGTGGATAAAGCAATCGTCCGAGGTAGATGTCCAAGGAGGGTGAGATGCGCATGAAAGCGGTATTCAACATCCTGGATTCTTGATGAAGCCTAGGCATCTCACTCAGCGTCGACATCGGCTTTTATTCACGGAATCTTACTGAATTCCAATCAAAGTATAGATTTTATATATCAAAATCCAGCTGCCAGGGATACAAACACGGTCCCCACATTCAAGGCCATCTCCATCGGAGAATGGAAACATGCAGCTGGAGCTAATCAGGAACTGACGGTCTCTTTCCAAATCTGATATCATTAGATGATAATTTCAATATCCAAACGGCAGCTGTAGGTTTGCTTGATTGCTCGCATGGTTCTGATACGGAGGTGCATATCTAGTGGCCGTTGGGACGCGGGGGGCTGCTTAATTCAGTAATTCCATCTCCACCTATACGTAGAAGTCCGTGCCTCCTTCAAGTCAACGTACGGCATTCTTTCGAGCAAGGGAGTTTCTATTGAAACAAAGGCTGAGACTAAGGTACACTATAGGTACATGCCTCTGTTGTCAGCATTATCTCTTCCTTTATGTACCTATTCCTATAGTTACCCAGTCACATATATACAATTTGCTTCTTCGTCGTAGCGTAATGTAGGCAGCAGGTACCGGCGCGTTGAACCATAACCCTATAAAAACAGGGCATACCCAGAAAGGCAGTTCAGGTCATAATAGGCAAGTACCTAACTGCAGCTGTATGCAAGCAGCCCAAGAAACCAGCGGGGCTGGAGATATCAACGTCAAACCAGAATTGCAGAGTAAAAAGCATCGACGCAGAGTTCAATTGGTTCTCTATTCCTCCGTTTGTTTCAAAGGAAAACACTCACTATGTACAATGCAGAAATATTATTCCATGTATCTATTCGTTCCTAGAAATATCTACATGAAGCTTCTTGGAAGAGTCGTCACACCCGAATGATGCCACCAGTGAAATACAGACAGACCGTCTTCAGTTCTTCGGAGGTATACGGAGAGTGGGGTATGGTCTTGTGCAGTTGGATGAAGTTGATTGGCAAACGTCCTATTGATTCTCCTATATGATCGGGCTTTGACGAAGCAAACGCCTTTGCAGTGTCTGGTTGAGCAAAGTCAGCGAGATTTGTTGGGACACGATGAAGATGGAATTGCAATAAGCTAAACGATCGAACAGGGTGATTTCACAATCCCCGGTGTTACTCATGGTTAGCGAACCAGAAAATCCACGGCTGGCAAAGCTGCACGAACAAACGTACAGAGCAAGAGGATAGTAACGTGAAAGCAAATCGGAAGTTGCGCACATAGTAACTACAATATAGTAAGAAAAAAATAGTAATTATAATAGGGACAAACCTATGCTGACCACTAAGTAGCAAGCTCTGCCTTGGCATATACCGGGCGAAACTCAGCGGACTTGTATATCAGCTCAGCACGGTATTCACGACATCTGGGAGTATTTTGCCTCTTAACTTGATCCCATGGCCACAAGGCCAAATACCTACTATACTAAACATCAAGTTGGCTCGTATTTCTTTTCCCTTGAGTGAATTTACTATCTACCAGGTACTTACTCAGGATTTATAATTTATTTATTTATAAAGTATATCATGCGACCTGCAGCCTAAGGCCACATTAACACATACCCGATAGCACTTAGTAATTGGAATAAAAAAGGAACTCTTCTCAAACACTGCTCGTCGTTTGTTTGAGTGTGCATGCGCGTCTGTGTCTCGGCGTGGTCTGTTAAGGGAAGCCAAATCATTCTCATGAATTTCGGCTTTCGGCTTTGCATCTTGACTGAGCCGTTGCGTCTAGACATCTGCAACTGGCGTTTACTCATACAATCGTACATTGTGTCCGCCGATGACGGCTAAAAATATGACAATCAAACAGGTTCCGTTGAATTCGCTTTCCGATCCGCATCGGTCTGGCCTGTGCCGACCGCCAAGGTATGAAAATATGTGAGAAACAAACGGGAAAATATCGCCTGTGTCAACTTTGGTAGATTTGACCCATGGAGACCAGCAAAAAGGCCGTACGTCGGAGATTCTAGGTCCATAGGCGGATGTCAGAAATATAGAGTATTGTCCTGGTTACAGTGGTTCAGTCGTCAGCAGTCAGCAATCCATCCCGGTTTTTTGGGTCAGCGTCAAAATTGGTCGTTCCACACGGGTCTATCGTGAGATATGTCAGCTCCATCCTGTCTAGAAGAAAAATGGTCGGCGGTGGATGAACCTTGCTCGTCTTCCCGAGACCCAATGGCCAACGTTTCCTCTGAAGGCATCTCAAGGATAAGAATTGCGCGCAAAACGTTATGTACGAAATCGTAGGGAGCATCGCATCCGGCACCTGTTACTGCCTCGACCGGGGTCCTCGTACCGTGCCGTCTTCGAACAAATAAGGATTCGCCCACACTCATCTCCAAAACTTGAACTGCGGTTGGTCGGCTGCAGCCCTAACCCTTGGGCCCCCTTGAAGGCTGCACGTGCACATCCTTCGACAAACCTGGCTCGTCACGAATGTTTGGCGCCGCAAGCTTGCTGCAGGCGGGGATCGTTCACTCGTTCGTTCCGTCGCGCCTGCGAACCTATGGCTCCCTTTCTTCGTCCCACACTTTTTCGGTTTTGCTCAGTTTTTGATGATAAAGTTCATGACGTCGATTTGGGCGATGGAAAACAGCGAGCAAGCGCTTTTGGTCTTCCTCTAGCTCGAGTTCTCCACACCCTTACGAGCACCACATGGCGATGGTTGTCAGCAAGCAAAAGAACTGAAACCTCGCTTGGGTTGTGTGACTCGGTAAAATAATAAAAGTGAGGCCACCACACCCACCACCTTTCGATATGATGACAACCGTTTTTTACCCATGCACCCCCAGTGGAAGAAGCCGCAGTCTAATCGAGAGAATCAGATAACGGCAAATGAAATGAAGCAAGGGCAGCTGGGTTGTTCCCCGTGGCTGCAGGAATTAGATAGGAAGAGGGTTGATACACGCCGTTAACGATGCGCGTCGTGTTAGGAGCACATAATTACGACCCTCATGAATCATGACTGGCAGAGCAGCCAGTGTCTACCACGTACGTACATACCCGTGCCGCGTTGATGCGAGATGAGATTTTGATGCGCGGCTGGTGTGGTTAGACGCGCGCGGTTTATATGTAACTAACACTTTCTGGAAGTACACGCATGTAGTGACCGGCGGGCCGATAATGGGAACCAGGAAATCAATAGTGACCCAGAAGAAAGTGGTTCTGGAAGCATGTCGAGAGCATCTAGAAACACAGAGAATTTTTCACTGACACTGGTGAAGCCGCGAGAGTTTCGGTTTCAGATGTCAAGATGTAACGCTGAAACGGCGATTAGACTGGGTAAGGGGTCCGTGGGATGGGTACTTGTCGATGAAGGTCATAGCGGTTCGTTCTTCCGTACATACGGTATCTTTCATTGAGAAATAAGGTAGACTACAGTTTTAATGCACCAGATTGATATCCGTGCCCGGATCCGATCCGGGGGCTGAAGTGGCTCTGGGTGATGAAGTTTTTTGGATGATTCTATTACGCAAGGAGAACCTCTTATGCCTCTCCTGTTTATGCTCTTGATTTTAAGTCCTGGGTACCGTAACAGAGTTCCTAGTTTAAGTGCCGCTTTAAGTGATGCCTGGGTAGATGATCACTGCCCGATGCACGTCCCCGATATCAGCTTTCAGATGTGTAAGGGAACTTCCTTGTGTAAGGAGAAACCTATAGATAAGTTAATCGCGTACTACTAGAAAAACCGGGCTGAGAGGCTTGTGTTTGATTCACTTGCGGGGCTTGGGTGTACAATCTACAGTCTAAATGCCTAACTTGACTGCCTTGCTGTTTCCATCCCAAGTAGCTTGCCGCCCTCTACACACTTCCGGTCCCGAGAGTCGAGACGAAAGGAAACTTACCAGATTCCCGGATATCACATTCTACTCTCGACTTCGGTGCCTTACCTTGCATTTTCGCGGCTTTTCTAACGCATCTGTCTGCTCAGCTTCACTGATTGAGCAATAGAGACAAGTAACGCAGTAGTGGCTGCAGGTACATTTGTATCAGTCGTTTGCTTTTCCTGCTACTGCGGCTGCAGGAACAATTTGGCTTGCTGCCTGCTTGCTCTTAAGGCTTGCAGGTTGAACTTCGTGGTTTCAGCTGATTTGATCATTCCTCAGACATACAGGATGCAATGCATGCATGGCGCAGTAGATGAAGTTTTCTGGTTCATTTCGATCGACGTTTGTGCCGCGCAGCAGCGCTCTTCCTGGCTATCTTTCTTCCGGAGTCATACTCCGCAAGAATCCATTTCTTGTAATGTGTGTTTCCAGGTGAATGTCTCTAGAAAGGGTACGAACCGCGGTATACATAAGCGCCACGCACATGTACTCCCTCCTTCTGCATATTACCCCGCTGCGCCGCCACCACGGCCACTGTTGGAGAAGCGAATCGCCAGCACCCCTTTTGCATGCACGGTTGGGCTCACGATCGACATCGATTGGATAAGGCGATTTGAGCCGCCATAGATGACGCTAGACCTCCGGGGTGAGGCGCGTGCTGTGGCTTCTGTATGGATGAAAGCAGCCGGTGCGCGCGGCTGTAGCCAGGTTTACGGACCAGCGCTGGGATTTCACAAAGGCTGTCATGATGCACTAGGTCTGGAACTCGATCGGGAGTGAACGGAGGAATTGTGACCGGTCACACGTGAGCTTTTGCATCCTCCGGCCAGCCTACCCTTTCTGGCATCGAGGATCGTCTTTGTTCGGTCCCATCTGATCGTGAGATGAAGTGAATTCAAATGCAATTATCCCGAGGATGAGACACTGTTGTGGATATGATATGGATGCTTGCACTTCAGAAACTTGATGTCGAGAGAAGTGAAGATTAATGTGCCGTGCGATTCCCCCACATGAGTAGGTACCGAAGCTAAGGGACTACTAACTGTAAGAAGACTCAATACAACCCAAGAAGGAATTCGTTTCCTCCTCTAATCGCTCGACTGTCAAAGTATTTCCTTCTTTCATGTTTTTTTTCGCGCTCGCCGCATTTTCAGGCGGAAAATTGTGGTGGGTAGGTGTTACAGGAACGGTATAGAGCCGGCTTATGCACGAACTGCAGGTGTTTTCAGTCACGGGCTGGCCGGGTACAGCCTTAACGCTGGGCTTTGATTCGTCGGAGTGCGGGGAGGGTGGTGGGGAATGACACCAGCATGTACAGAGCGGAGGCATTTAGACAACTCAGTGTTCCTTCTTGATGCCTCTGAGATATTTGCAATCAGGAAACCTATAAAGTTATTCCGTTGCATGAGATAGACATCGATAATTAGGGTTAAGTTGATATTTGACTTTCAATCGATGATTTACACGCTTTTGAGATTTTCGAATTTCACTTCCATATGCCCATGGCCCATGAATGCGTGATGCATGTTGCCTGTAGCGCGTGCCCTCAGCATCGCAACCTATGAGAATTTTCACCGTCGCTCTGCTGTGCCGCATGAGGCATGTAGAATCAGTTCCGACAGGTTGGTTCACGATGCATGTCGCAGGCTCTAATACCTGAGTTGTTTGGGCAAAAAGCCAGAGGGGAAACATCAATCACGATTGCTACGTACTGTTAGATTTCTTGCTTTCGTTCTTGTCCTTTCTATTTCTTCCTTTCTTCTTTCCCGATTGAGCCCCCTCCTTCCCCGCAGACAGGAGAATATGTATGCATCTCTGGCGGTTCATGAGAATGGCGATAAAGGGATGAGGGCGGGTAATCTGAGGTTTTGTTGTTTTTTGTTTGTATTATTACTTTCAGCATATGCTCTAGTCAGCCGTTGTGTGGTGACCTGGTTGGTCACAAAGCTGACCCTGCTCAGGAACATCTATATTATGCGATGCATTAATAATATTGCCTTGCTTCTCTGCGTGGGCGCTTCCCCACCCAGTTACTGACTTCGAAGCTTTTCTTCACGATGATCCTCAATTGAAGATAGTGACCTGTAATCAAGCGCAGAATCTTCAGAGCTTTGGGACACAGGGGGCGCTTAGCAGTGAGTGAAACTTAGACATTACGGAATCCACAAGCAAGTACATCATCGAGAAGGTGGTCTAATGGTGAGCGTCGCCGGCGAAGTCTAGTTTCTAGCGTGTGATCACGAATGCGATCCGATTCAAAGCTAGCGAGTGAAAGATCGTTCTTGAAACGAGGGCTTGCATGTTGTATGGTGAAAGATGGATGAATGCTTCCTGTCTTGGTCTTGTCGGACATCGTCGCTTCTCAGATAGTCAAGAAAGCGGAGGCCCCTGCGCCAGTATTTTTCTTCCACCCACCCATATGATAATTATTATTAAATATATGCCTTTTTTTTCGGATCACCTAGCATGGGGGTGTGAGAGGGGGTGGCCGTGGCCCAGAAAAAGCAAAGTCTTAGCCAAAAGAACCGAAGTCGACGGAGTGGACTGCTGTTGTGTCACCCTCGACTATTCGACTAGGCCGAACGACAGGGGACTCACTGCTGCCAGGCTGCCTGCAAACTAGTACCCTCTTCTCAGCGGTACGACGCTACTCCGAGCAACCAGGAGCTTAAAGACTAGCGAAAGGCCTTCCCCTACTTAGCATACGTACATTTGCACTGCGCTCTTCGCATATATCATCTGGGGTCCCCACTTCAGATTTGCAACCTACCTGCTTGACACTACGACATCAACTTCGAGTCTTGAACTAGCAAACACCCGGCCACTTACTATCCCATCACCGCCTTATTAAAGTTGCCTTTAAAAGTGTCCAACTAGGGCGGGGAGGTCTTAAGCACAACTCCGCGCTACCACTATCTTATCCAGTCCCGTCCCACCTCACATCAACCTACTACATAGCACCACTCCTCAGTATCAACTCTGGACAAGCAAATTTCCATCACAATCAGTCTTTCTTCTACGAGGCACTAGAAGAAAGAGCAACCATCCTTTCCCCGAGCCTCCCCCAGAAATCCTCCAAAATTCAGGAATTAGAAGTTATACCACGGTCTTTACCGTGGAGCCCAGCATTCCACGGCCACCCTGCACACTCGAGTGCAGGTTATCCGGGTTTCGATACGTTGTCAGACGTGCTGGCGCACGCCGGCAGTGCATATCAGCAACACCGGATAATGAATAGTTATCACTCAGCAGCGGCTGATGATCAGCCGCAGCAGGACTGGGTTCCTTCGCTACCTGTTTGTATCCCCTGATTCAGCTTAATTTGTTTCTTGAAGCGCTTTTACTGAACGCCCGGTAGAGTCAAACCTTGAGTTATCATGCAACATTGGAAAGTCATCACCATTCGCAGCCACATCATCACGGGAGCAATCATTCACACTCCCATGGCCATTCTCACGGACCCTCAAGCCATGCGCACACTTACCCGAGTCAACACATCACAACTTCGCTTGTAGAACATGTCGCCCCTATCCTTGAATCCCCATCCTTTTCACAGGATCGCGAGTCTCTCCATTCGGAATCTCACGACGACAATAATGAAAGCACTGCAAATACGACACCCCTCAACAGCATGCCTCCTCTCCCTTCATATCAGCTGTCAACTCTGTGTCCCCTGCCTAGCCAGCAAACAGCGGGGTTCAAGCGGCCATACCAGCCAGATACAATCACTCCAGCTTCCTCGCCACAGCCATCAAAGCGGAGAAAGAGCACCAGTAAAGAAGCGTGGACAATGACGGAAGACGACAACCTCCTACTGAAGCTCAAGGATGACGAGGGCCTGCCATGGAAAGCCATCGCATCTCGGTTTCGGGATATGAATCGGGGCGAGTTCCGAGTTCCGACACTTCAAATGCGATACAAACGTCTCAAGGAGAAGCTTCGAGTTTGGGATGCTGAGGATGTTTGTACCCTTCTTCTTTGTCTTCGGTTAATTTGGGGCGTCGTATTTGAGCATTTAGCTAATATGTAGGCAATAGATTCAATATCTCAAGGACGCGAAAGAGTACATCGAGAAGCAGAAATGGGAGTTGATATCGTCACGGATGCTCGAACTCGGTTGCAAAAAGAAGATTCCCGGAAACACATGCGAAAAGAAGTGGAAAGAGATTTGTCCACAGCCCATCAACACCCAACAAATTCCCTCCTCTGGGCCAAACTCTGCAAGCACCAACAGTGCGACCAGTACTACAAGCGATGGGCTGATGCAAGCTTGTGAAATGAAGCGAGAGTTGAGTCAGGTCAGTGAGGAGGAAGTGGAGGGCCTGGGTGTGAGCATGGATGGCAGGGAGTAGGAAGATGGCAGTCATCGCGGAATACAGACTTTTCAGCATTCAGTTTGGATTATGGGCATTGGACGGGTATTGGGGTTTCTTCGCTGCTTTATAGCTAACATCGTCATCATTTCGTATATTAAAGAGGGGAAGCCCGCGAGGGTATCAACGGTGTTAACGTGTTTTTGAGGGTTGTGTATTTTCTGGGTTGGGTGCCTTTTCCTTCTATCAGTCTCTTTGCTTTCGCTTTATATGGGTAACGGGTTTTACTTAGTCTTCTTTTATTTTCTAACTTCTCGTCTTTATCTTTTTGTCCTATTCTTTTGCTTCTGGTTGTTTGAGTAGTAGGTAACTGATTTTCATCAAGGTCTGTCTTGCCGGCTCTTTCCTACGTGTCTCGTTTTTCTTTTGGGTCATTGTTCAATTAACTGGGTCTTTGGATTTTGGATGCGATAGGCTGGAAGGGGCCGGTTGGGGCGGCAGGAGTGTGGGGGTTTATCTCTATTCATTTTCCCTTCGGCCATCGTCGTCTTTTGGTATGGTATTCTTTACTGTCTGAGGCATTCTAGTTACTACTCTACAAGTAGAAACTGCTGGCGTTTCTGCTGCTTTGGATTGCCACCAAGTTAGCAATTGATCGATCACATTTGTTCCTGTTGTGGTAACTATAAGAATTTGGGTGCAGTCGAGTAAAGTGAAGATACTACTTCGATTACCGAAAACTTAAGCCAGCATATTTCTACTTGGTCTGATCTGACGAAACGAAGATGGAAACATCTATATACCAAGTCAAGCTATAGGGATGAAACCACTGTAAGAATTCACGATGATCGAGACAAGAGCTAAAGAAATTTTCCCGTGGTGCCCCCGTGCCTCCCTCCCGCGGCTTAGATTGGTGTCAGAGCTAGCAAGATCTTCAGTCGGCGCTCAGACCGATTTCGGCTGGCCGGTAGCTTAGCTCACCGGAGCCCCACTACATTTACTACAGCTGCCTGTCTCTCAGCTCTAGAATTGATCCATCGTGGAGGAGTCAAAACTACGTCTCGCTCCAGCCCTAGAGTACTGATAGTGTCTACTCTTACTAGGTATCGGGATATGCCCCCCGCGAGAATAAGATACACCTGCAGGAGGTGTTACGGGTTACGGGAATCTGTATAGCTATCTAGCTCTTTCGGGGGGTTCGCTAGGTTTGCAGAAGCAAAGCTAAGCACTGTTAGGGGATGATGCAGCTGGAGCTAGGGGAAAAGCGAAAAATCCCAGTAACCCCCTAGTATTTACAAGCGAGGGATTCGAACGGGGTGGGTGCTTGCTTCAAATTCGACGACATATCGTGGGTAATGGGGTAGATAATAATGTTCACTGATCGTGCTGGGAATCAGTATCTCACTCAACCTGAAGTATATGACTTTGTGGGCACTTTTGCTTGGTGTAGGCCGTTTCGTTTCTGACACAGTATTGGTGTTTTGCTTTTGTTTTAATTGCTCATAGTTGAGGGCGGTCCCTACATATGTAGAATATCCTAGCGTTTCTTTCTTTCTTTCAGTCTCTCAGTTTGCTTTTTCAGCTACATTCCTTGCAAAAACCCTATCAGCTTGAGGCAGTATCACACGTGCTCACGAAATATCTTCTACCATAGCGTGACTAACAGGTAGCTCATGACGTACCTTCTCCAAGAATTAAACGCTCTTCCAGTTGAATGATACTTGTGTGTAGCGAGTTCATGTAGGTACCCGCGAGGTGCGCTCGGGATATGCATATATTGGGGGCGGGTTAGGGGGAAATACCGACCACGTCGGTGATTGCTGAAGATCCGGGAGTTCTTCTGAGTGGTTGAGGCGAGGCTGAGCCAGCCCCCTGGATACGAGTGATCGGCCATGCGGGCCGGGATTACGTAGAATATTAGGGCCATAGTAAGAGCCTAGTCAGCATTCCTTTGGGTGTGTTACCGACATTTTATGCACATTAACCGCAAATTGGGTGTTAATCGGGTTAGAAATGACCTCAGTTGAGTTATACTGTGAGATTTTGTTAACGATATTCAACTTGATATGCATCGTTAAGCCCTGTAGTGCCTAATCCCCGGGAGAGTAGCAGCGTATACGTAGAATCGAGCAGGCTAGATGCATTCACGCCGCAACATCATGAGGCAAGTCGACTCGAACCAGCTTTGCTTTGCCGTCGTCGTACATAGCTGTGGACGCAATGACTGATGATGGGATAATCACCATCAAGGCTACCTCCCGATGGAGACCTGAGACAAAACGCGCTAAATAGAATACGTACCGCGAGTAGATGGGTAATGGGCATAGAATATAGTTTCATACGTTGCATTCGAATAGACGTTGACTTTTGTAATGACATGCATCACGACATTGAAGGCCGAGGAAAAGCAAATTCACAAGTTGCAACAACTATAGTACTACTTATCTAGTTTGTAGACATAACATGGCATCTGTGGCAGAGAGAAAGCAGACGGCCGCAAATTACTTGCCAACCACCCTACTATTAGTTATTCTTTTTCCATTAGCACATGATCACTGGTACCATGCTATCGAGTAATAATGGTTGGATACGATGTTACTCGTCACGGCTCAGTACTGTCAAGCCATCTATTGGTCCCTGAGGCCATCACTGACTTGCTTCAATCTCACAAGAAAAACCGGGTTCGACTGAATTTCGCGTAACAGTAAGTGCTGCTGTATTGCGATCTGAAAGGCGGGTACGTGCAATTTCTCATGATTGGCACCTCCTCCGGATCATCCATACCGGATATAGACGCAGTGCAGCGTGCATCCGGAGTTTTACGACTAGTCAAAGAATGTTCGTTCTATATAATGGTGTTTATCGCATGCTATTCTTTATTTTTCAACGGGCTCTGATCCATTCGGTAAGTACTCGCTTATCCGCGGCTTCAACTCCAATTTTAACGTTGAGTGAAATGCTGGAAACCTTCTGAAGAGCTTTTTGGGCATTCTTGCGCCCTGCAGAGGTGATCGTATCCGTGCTTAGCGAGTTTTTGACGTTACATTCTGTGGGATATTTTTTCCGCTCGTCCTCTCAGCAATTCAGGGAAGCTGCCTACGATATTCATTGGAAACATGGTCAGTAAGGGAAAACTTGACTATGTACATGGAATGGGGAAATAATATTCCAGTGAATAATCCCATTTCGCTTGCGCAGAAGGTATCGAGGACAAAGATTTGCAGAGTTCGTCGGGATGGGTAGTGGTGCACCTTGTTGAATTGGGAAAAATGGTGGGATATTGCATGGTATATGTTGGTTCCGGAATGGGCTTTTGGTGAGATCACGGTTTGTCATTCGATGAATACTTGCCGCGGTATGTGCAACACGAGAGAGTACAACTAGGCAAAATTGTGCCCATATCAGTTGCGGAGATGCTCTTGCTGTATGTTTATGTGGACTGCTTCAAACTGACACCCGGAACCCACTGGTCCGGGGGCTCGACGTATTGGCCACTTTCAGATTTGACTTCTGGTGCAGGATGTGGAAACACGACGCATGGGTGATTAAAAAGATGTATGGAGTGATTTGGCATCAGTTCCCACTAGCAGCAGCTGGGAATTGCATACATCTTACGCCGCTCTGCACGACGCGACGTCAATCTCGGCTGCTGATTTAACTTGGAAACGGGCAAAGTTCAATATCCGGAAACTCCGAGGAATCCATGCGCTGTGGATGGATGGGTTACTTCTCAGTGGATCTCACACATCCTGTTATAAACTGGCAGACGTCCCCGGACTCGTCCTGGAACGGTTACATACACGAACAGACTGTCCGAGTACATCATGTGTACCGGCTCACCTAGGGGTCTGCGCATGCCCACTGGTGGTAAAACTAGCTGAAAGGTGGTTCTCCGTAATCGTTCATGGCCACCGTTATGCAGATATGTTCAAGTTTAGAGTTGGTTCGTCGTGATAGAGTTCGATATACAATTTGCCTTGCTATTTTCAAGCTTCGTTTTGCAATGGTATATGTATATATGTGTGAATGAAGTTCATTCAATTAGACTGTACAATATTGATTCTCGAACCAGCCGGCACGTAACAAAGCGACCGAAGACAAGAAGCGCAGGTACCGGCAGTAAGACTCGCTGCGCTGCTGCATGTCAACACATCCCATGCGCTGGCTTATGTGTCGTACCTGGCATATATTAATCTACACTTCATATTGGACTGTGCTGCGGCACTTCGAGCAGTGGATCACCCGAAGAAGACGGGACAGCAAAGGAATTAGCATATGTCGTCACTCGTGTCAATAAGGAGTGATGCCTTATGAACGTTCGACATCGACCGCGGAAATGGTGAACTACAACAACCCTCCCGATCACAGTCCTAGACATCATGCCTTAGTTAGATCACTCCAACTGCCCAAATGAAAGTGTTGGGGCTAACATAACATTCTGCAACATTCGTTTTCTGTCGTAGTCGATCTCATCGATACAGCCTCAAACAGGTATTACAAACACGATGCTAAGGACCGTTATTAGCGCCTGGTCTGTTCCGTTATCCAACATATCGTGACTAGGAGCTACGCCTAGGAGCCAATAAGGATCTATTGTTAGCGAGCGATTTCTATGTCCATGTTGCTCTAGATCTACATCTAACCGTGTTCTAGCGGGCCGTATTCTCGGATCACGATGGTGTGTGTACTGAGCACAGTAGAGCAGGGAACTATAATCCCAATGTGGGGCCGAGCTGAGCTCATGAGGAGGGAGGCGACAAAGTTTCATTCTCGATAAAGATTGATCTATTAGCCGATAATTCAAGGGTTGTATGGCTTCTGGACCTATGTTTAGATTCAAATGCGGAGTTATAGGCAGAAAAGAACTTGTCTGTGTGCCACTGAGCGAATTCTGGCGACGCGTCTCACGAATCAACAATGGATATCCTTATTTAAGCAGCACTTTGCAAGAGGATTTTACTTGTTGAAAGAGAAACTGCACTGCACTTGGTTCAACGTTACAACTCCTTAGGTAGATCTGTATGGGATTTCTGTTGATTCCCGGAAATTTGATTTTGTGTGATGTGATGCCAAGAGGTGTGATGAACGCACTCAATTGGTTAGAAAACAGATCGATAGTCGATTGGCTGGCAGGGAGTCCCTATCGATTGGCTAGACGAGGACGTTGACGGTAACCTCGATACGATAGGCGGAAGAATTGACACAGACATCCGAGTTCGAAGTGCGCGGCGTTTTCCGTTTAGAATTGGCTGGGGACATCACAAATTGTGAGACGAGGGAAAAAGATCAAGTTCCAGAGCTCATAGGTACTGGGTGTCTGACATTAAGTGACTGGTCCGGTAGCCGTGAATACTATACATATTTCAGGCCTACGGCTGCCGCATCGTGGTGCTCTTCGAAGTTACTTCGAAGTTCTTATCATACCCCTCTCCGTAATATAGCGCGTGGCGATCACGCAAATTATATTGCTTGTTCTGGCGTAAATCCGTCGTCCGCGTCCACGTGCAGCTGATGGTTGTTGCTTTAACGATATAAGTCGGACTCGAAAAGCTTTCGATTCCTGAATATTGCTTGCTATGTAATGATGGGAACGGGGAAACTACCGAGACAGTGTCTCGGGAAGCAGCAAAATCAACTCTAGAATTACGTGCGTGGGGGTATTTTTTTTTCTCCTGCATGTCTCCAGTGCACGTGTTATTATTCGGAACTAATATGTATGTTCCCGCAAGCCTCTCTCATGTAACCTGCGTTCCCGGGTCTTGATATTCTCACTGATTTTCTGGTAGCATGGGACTAGGGATTCCGGGCAGGAGGAATTGCCGGGCGGAATTGCCGGGCCTCAATTAAACGTCTGGAATAATTGAAGGTCACGGCACTCAATCAATACAGCACTGTAAGATGTAGATGGTAATTATTATTCAAGTCATGCCTGTGGAGGTTACAGGCTGCGGAACGGGTGAGACGCAGTATTATGCATTTTCTGTTATAAAACGGTGGAGTCTACGAGTCCATGTTTCATCGCATCAATGGTTTTCTCGCACAACTGCACCGTATTAGGGCAATAATAAATACAGAATCAATGCTCCTTCAAGGGACATTGCTGGGGGGAGCTGCCTATACGTATACCACCGTACATAAAACCTTTAGTGGGGCATCCAGGGAAGCAAGAATCGCCGGAAATGCGGATCCAAATTTGTCGATAATTGGTAGATATAGAGATCGGAAGAAACGGTGCTACATTACTCGATTAGGCCGAGGGTAATATGGCAAGAGGTGTGTTCGCTTCAAACTTGGACATACGGGAGCCCGCATTCATGTCTTGAAACTCCCCAAATGGTGCAGCTCCAGCTGGTAGGAACATACCGAGCGTGAGGTACCTGTAGTATTTGGATATCTAAGTTACCTTCCGCACATCAATCCCTAGCGAGTAATGAATTGCGATCAGCTAACATCCGTTTCATGGGTATCGGACGGTGCCAATAAGTGCCTATCTCTAGGTTGACTACATTCCCAGCCCAAGCAAACAGATAGCGCAAGTCAAGTTTATTTCGATCAGGTGGGCTCATGGTGAAAATAGTGCTCCGTATTGCATGCAAAATGCTTATCTGCTGGAAATCTAGCATTTCTAACAATCGGACAGGATACCAAGAAGCGTCCAATGAAGAAAAACTTGTCTGACCGTAATGTCGTATCCAGCTTCTATGATCGAGCGGACAAAAAGGTATGGATGTGTTTCGGAAGGTTAACCCCAACCATTGACTTCCCATGAGTGCTCAAGGACTGGTTTGCCTATACGCCATTTATTTATACATTGCATGGCAGCAGCGTATGTATCACGCTGCTGTAAATGGGAAACGAAGACAGGAAATGCACAATATACTGTAAGAGAGATGATAACCCTTCGTAGGTCCAGCAAGCTGTAGGACAAGCTTATAGTGTGACCTGCGAATCATACAGTAAGAGTTCGTTATTGCACATTTGAAGCAAGAGCTTGATTCGAAATTGTGTGGTGGGATACAGTATACTGGTAGTTCGGTCAGATGTGGATAAAAATTCGAGAGGACGCTGGTCTACAAAACAGACGTATAGAGAGTCAACGACTGAATGCCTGAATAGCGATGGAGAGAATCATTACACAAGGTGTCAGACAGCTAGGATGCTTGCTAGTTACAATCCGAGTATAGCAGTCACCGACTACCAGGACCAGGACAAGGACCCGGGAAAGATGAAAAACAATTGTCGTAACTAGACAGGATGGCTCAAAGATGTGGGACGGTGCTGTGTTCTGTGACTCCACTGAGTTCTAGTTTCCGAATGAATTTCATAACGTTAATGTTAATGTTAACGCTAACATTGTGCTGTAGATCCGGACATCCCGTACCCGCCTTGTCGTCACCAGTCACAGACTAGCTAGACTGACGTGAAGCAAGAATTTAGAGGCATAAATCGGGAGTCTATGTTGACGCCGGCATGATCACAAGGTGAATTCGATATTTAAACTAGCAAGAAGGGCTGGTAGTGTAGTCGAGATCAGTTGATCATACATCTTGACGAAGTTGAACAAAAATATAGTGATCTAACTTAGCTACAGTATGTATTGGTCTTGGCATCTGAAATAAACTCGATATATAAATGCAATACATATGAGTTATAATGTGAAAACAGCAACGGTACTGAAGATGGCTAATATCTAAAGAACAGTATGCAAATAAGAAGAATAATACTGAAGATGGTATACAGTGTGGATTGAAAGTGTCATAAAAGGTTTGAGAAGATATACTGATATATTTGTATCAATGTCAGAGCTGATGTCAAAAGATCCCTTCTCTTGCCAGAGAATGAATCTCATAATTTATACATATATACAAGTGATTGTCCGTAACCTCAGTTGCAGATCAATAATCCCAAAAGGTGGAGAAAAACTCCTCTATGGTATGTAGCAATAACATTACAATGGAACCAATACCAAAATAAGTAAAGAAAAACTCAGTTAAGATACATTAATAAGAACTTAGTTGAACAAAACAGAAACATTTAGACATATTTCAAACATAAGATTAGAAATCCATATACCACACTGGAATATAAAAGAATATTCTTGACTAGTTCTAATTGGAACTTTCTGGATATACATTGGCAAAAGTGCAAATTGACTATAGGCTGTGCTGTGTGCACACGCACACACATACAGCTCATAGCAAGCTATCTGTGGACCCCTGTGTGATGTACAGCCTATAGTCAGCTCTAGTCAATTCATTGAGATGTGCGCATGGATCTATGGAACTATATATAGCTGCCAGCCAGAGATGCACCTGACCTGTCTTTACTGCCTGTAGTTACCCTTGATAATATATCGGTACTGCACATAGAATTGCTGCCAGTCCGCATAAGAGGCTGCTGGCAATTGTTAGTCTGCTTGAAAGCCTGCTTGATAGTCTGCTTGACAGCCTGCTTCTCCTTGTTACTACAGGGTACAAAACAAGGCGTCTTTGTGTCGCCGTAGCTATGAGTGGTTAAGTGGAACCATTGTTATGCTAGAGAAAGGAATGCGGAAAAATTTGCATATTAAAAAGCTTTGATAAGTCCAACAGTACTGGCATATCAACGTGGACTACAGGCAGTAAAGACTGGGATAGGTCGATCTCCGGCCAGCAGCTGTATATAGTTCTATTGGCCCAAGCACACATCTCTATAAATCGACTATAGATGACTATAGGCTGCGCATTGCGCAGGGGTTGATAAAAAGCTTAATATTGGCTGAGCGTGTATACATGTACACGTAGCATGCTCTATAGTCGATATGCACTTTTGCTGATGTGGGAGAATTCTAGAGATTATGCCAGGGAGTCCACTTGAGAATGTACTTGGTTTACTTGGGAGCATACCAACAGTGTGTATGGGAGTAAGTTGAGAGCATACTAGGAAGTGTACATAATAAAGAGTAGAAGTGTACAATTGAGTGCAATCAGGAGTACACTTCAGAGTATACTTGAAAGTGTATAGTGAAACTTATTTGATAGTTTTATTCAATGCAGCATAGTGTATTCTATCAAGCACTCATATTTGAAGTTATATTATAACAATCTAGTCAACATCCAGGTCTATAGATTATTGTGAAGCTACACATTACATATGCTATAACTACTGGCACAAATCCTGCTTCTCTATAAGTTACACATAACATAATGTCATTTTCCCTTATACAGCCATTAATGCTGGTGAAGTTGTGAAGTCATGAAATTTGAAATAGTCATTAATACTACCCCTAGTCTTGAAGTAACAAACTACACCGTAATTGTTAACCATCATCTTTCTAATATATAGATTTGCAATTTGCTGTGGCAATGAACAATTCAATCTACTGTATCATGTCTTATTCTTAAAAAAATAAGTCAAACCCGTTAAAATTGACCATTTCACACCAAATACTTTCTTGTAACCAATGTGGTAGTTATGACTGTTGCCATTACAATGGAGGTTACTATTATTACAATGAATTTGCATGATTATTGTTTTGTATGAGATTTGATATTGGGTAGTATTCATTATTGGACAACCACTGTGTACATGTAGCTGTTATTTTCGGAATATTTGGTACAAAAAAACCTCAGCAGCTTGGAATTATCTACTATTAGACACCGGGAAAGATAACCTTTCAAGATGCATAACTCATGGAGAAGCTGATTTCGGGATGGTAAATGATACCATATTTGACCCATGACACTATCAGGTCTTATGGACCTGCATATAGACTAGATTCCCATAATATGTATGCAATTATGTGCACTTGCTACTATGTATGCTGCATTCAACAAAACTGCCAAATGTGGTTTTTTGCACACTCCCAAATTTGCTCTGCAGTATACTCCTGATTGTACCTGATTGTACACACCTTATCTGCTTGACTTATGCTCCTAAGTATGCTCTCAAGACGCTTTCAACTGCACACAATGGCATACTCTCAGCTTACTTGACTGTACTGTCCTAAGTAAGCTCTCAAGACACCGCTAATTGCACTTGATGGTACACTACCAGTCTTCTTGACTGTATGCTGTCAAGGAAGCTCTCAAGACGCTACTAATATCACTCGATGGCACACACCTAGCCTGTTGTCTGTACACTGATAAGTAAGATCTCAAGATACTCTGAAGTACACCTCCGAGTTGCTTACAAGTATACTTCTGAGCCATCTATCCAGTACGGTGCCAATTGCACTTGATGGTACACTCCCAGCCTACTTGGCTCTACACTCTCCGCCTACTTGGCTCTATGCTCCCAAGTACACTTTCAAGTGAGCCGATACTTCCAATCTCACTTGACTATATGTTTCGATGTTAACTCCTACATGCTCAATCCAGAGATTTGCTGAGTTGTAGCCGCTAGACACTGGGAGGTATTAGGCTGGTGGCATATGGCGGGTAGTGTTTGGCAGGTAGCATGTGGCAGGTGGCTGCTGGAATATGCTGGCCGAAATTATGACATCAGTTTATATGGTAGGCTGACTATAATTTTTAGCACAGCCACCATGACAAGATGTCACAATGCCTCAAGGTCATGGAATTGATTGTGGTAGCATAAGAAACTAGAGAAGAGGTACCCAATTGGATCTTGGGGAGAGCAGATCTCTGACTCAGTTTCCTCAGTGAAATATACAGCCAGTGTCCCGTCCATTATGGGGGTATGTATGCACATTTGGTTTGGGGCGGATTGCCATAATTGTGATGGTGATGGTGATGGTGATGATGGTGGTAAAGGTGATGGTGATGGTGATGCTAATGGTGATGGTAATGGTGATGGTGATGGTGATGGTGATGGTGATGGTAATGGTGATAGTAATGGTGATGGTGATGGTGATGGTGATGGTGATGGTGATGGTGATGGTGATGGTGATGGTACTGAAAGTACTTAGTCAAGTCGGTTGGCTACATCAAAGTCAATGTCAAAGCCTTAACAGACTTAAAGCCTTAACATACTTAACAGACTTAAAGTCTTCTTTTGGCCAAAGCCTCCACAAACTCAGAGTTTTCCATCTGCCAAAAGCTTCCCATGGAAAACTCGACGCTTGGAGAACATGCTTCTGCATGGTAGATTGAGAAACTTGTTCAGTTGTAGATGCAAGGAACCGGAACAGGTGGAGCAGATAGCATGTAGCGTGCAGAGTTAGGTAGGTGGCGAGTAGCAGGGGGCCGAAATCTTGACATCAGTCGATATTATAGTCTGAAAGTTATCATTAGAGCTGTAAGGTGAAAGGGTGGAGCTAGTTGGAAGAGAGTCCATGATCGACACTCTGATGCACCTCTTGCAGTATTCCAAAATGAAATAGTGAGAATTAGTGCTTTTGGGCCGAGGAGCATAGGAGGAGGATAACAAGTTATGATTCTACTGGGCCGTAAAGATCCATGCAATTGTGTGGATCTATGAATTGTCAGAATAAGCAAGATAAACAAAAAGAAGTGAAGAATGGAGGGAATAATTCATTGAACGATAAGATGATAAAAGATAAGATGATGCGAGATGCGATGAGAGCCTATCTACCCTAGGGTTTCACAAATATATACTCTCTGTCGATCCGTCCATCTCCACTGCCCCTGTATCTGTATATACCTGCTATTGCCCTATTCCTCCCCATCATTTCTGTTTTTCTGTACACCTGCTGTCGCACAGTCCTCTGGCACACTGAGTGGTGGTGGCGGTGGTGGTGGTGGTGGTGGTGGTGGAGGTGAGAAACAGATTTTCCCACCACCGCAGCCACTGAGACGATAACTTGTGATACATTATGGCTATGGTGTCAACGATTCCAATCTTAGATTCTGCCAGAACGGTAGATAATTGTATCTTGGGGAGAGCAGATATCTGACTCTGATTGTACAGTAGAATATACTGCCTGCATCCCATTGATTATGGGTGTTTGTGTACACATTCAGTTAGAGGCTGATGGTGATGATGGGAATGGTGCTGATGGTAATGGTAATGGCAATGATGATGATAGCAATGGTGATGGTGTTGGCGATGGTAATTATAGTACTAGAAGCACTTAGACAAGTAGATTTGCTACGTCAATGCCAGCATCGAAGCTTCCACAGACTTAGAGCAATCTATTAGCCAAAGCTTCCACATTCACATAGTTTTCCATCAGCCAAAAGCTTCCCATGGAAACCTCTACTCCTCCCAATGCAAGCCAGTCTTAAGAAGGCTATCAAGCACGTGTTCAAAGAGGCATTCAAGCAGGCTCTCAACAGTGCTCAGCGATACTGTGTACTGTAGCAGTATAGTAGAGCAGACTCCAGATAGTCAAAAGTGAAGACAGGCATAGGTTCATCACAGGCTGCCAGCGATATATGGTTCCATAGACCCTCATGCCCATCTCTATAAATCAAATAGAGATGAATATGGACTGCATGTCAGTTAGGGGTCTATGGGAAGCTTGCTATGAGCTGTGCGTGCAGGGGTGTGTGTGTAGTGCAGTTAACAGTTGATTTGCATTTTTGCTGCATGAAGTCAATTGGTTGTACTGACACATATTTTGTTTTGGAAGATTAGACCAATAAATGTTATTTTATCACAAATCCACTTAGTATATGTTATTTTACTGCACATCAGGAGGCACCAAGGGTATCATTTGAGTGATAGCACCAATCTGAAGTGCACATTGTATTTCTTCTACCCATGGGAATTTAAAGATAGGGGCTCCAGGGTTTTGATACTCCAACATTGTAATTGTCAATGTTAAATGATCTCAGAAATCGAGTTTACTTGCTAGAGCAGCAATTGTGAGGAGGACTGGAACTGGAAGAATGAATGACCTCCAGGGCTTATCAATTTATACCTGCTAAATACCTGCATGACATCATGGATATCACCATTTTATAGCTGGTCATTCTGAATCTCAATTCTGACATAACTGGAGAATTAACAAGGGTATATCTGGCTTGTTATTTGAGTGGGTGCATTTCTACCTTCTCTTGAATGCATCTAAGTCGTACATACTCTAGCTATAGGAATTTGGAGATAATAGGCTGATTTAAATACTAGATACGTATTTGTAGGATTTGTTAATGTACATCGGCAAAAGTGCAAATCCACTATAGGCTGCGATACGCGTACACACGTACACGCGCAGGACATAGCAAGCTTCCCGTGGACCCCTGCGCGATGTGCAGCCTATAGTCATCTATTGTCGATACATAGAGATGTGCGCGGGGGCCTATGGACCTATATACTGTTGTCGGCCAGAGATGGACCTAAACCTGTCGTTACTGCCCGGAGTTTTCGCTGTTATAGTATCGGTACTGTACACACAATTTGCTACGAGTCCACTTTACCGCCCTAGGCGCTTGAGAGCCTCCTTCAGAGCCTTCTTTAATGCCTGCTTGAAAGCCTGGTTGATAGCCTACTTGGGAGCCTGCTTGGGAGCCTGCTTGGGAGCCTGCTTGGGAGCCTGCTTGAACGCCTATTTGAGAGAGCTGCGCTTGAGAGCCGTGCTTGAGAGAGCCGCACTTCGGGTGGAGTAGAGTTTTCCACAGGAACGTGTTGGCCGATGGAAAACTCTGAGTGTGTGGAAGCTTTGATGCTGACGTTGACGTAGCCAACCTACTTAACTAAGTACTTTCGGTAGAATCACCATCGCCATCACCATCACCATCACCATTACCATCACCATCATGACAATCAGCCCCAGACCGAATGCACACACATACGCCCAAAATCGACAGGAAATTGGCTGCAGATTCCGCTGAGAAAACTGAATCGGAGATCTGCTCTCTGCGAGATCCAAATGTCTACGTTTCCTGCAGAATCTAAGGCTGCAATTGTCAACACCGTGACCTTGAGGCATCGTGAGATCTTGTCGTGGTGGCCACGCTAAAGATAAGGTTCAGACTATGATATCGACCGACGTCATGATTTCGGCCAACAACACCGCCTGCCACCTGCCACACGCCACACGCCATACACCTCCCGCGGCCCGCCCGCCAATCACTGCCCGCCATACACCACCAGCCTTATGCCTCCCGGCGCCTGTCATCTTCAACGCAGTAAGTCTCTGGATCGAGCATGCAGGAGCATACATGGGAGCATATAGTCAAGTGAGATTGAGAGTGTCTTCCCTCTGGAGATTGTACTTGGGAGGGTCTCGAGAGCTTACTTGGGAGCTATAGTCAAGCAGGCTGGGAGGTGTCGTCAAGTGCAATTGGGAGTGTACTTGCGAGTGTGCTCGGGAGTGTGCTTGAGAGCGTCTTGAGAGCTTACTTGGGAGCGTACAGTCAAGCAGGCTGGGAGTGTGCCATCGAGTGCAATTGGGAGCGTCCTTGAGAGCATGCCCGGGAGTGTATTTGGGAGAGTCTTGAGAGCTTACTTCAGAGCGTAAGTCAAGCAGGCTGGGAGTGTCCATCGAGAGCGATTGGGAGCGTACAGCCAAGCAGGCTATGAGTGTGCAATCGAGTGCAATCAGGAGTGTACTTGGGAGCGTGCAATGAAGTTCATCTGGCAGCTTGCTTTCAAGTTTGTTGTATGCAGTGTGATGTATAGTATCCAGCGCACAAAATCGCATGCGTATCATAGTAATCTAGTCAACATGTAGGTCCATAGGACATTCATAGTGCCACGCATCAAATATGCTATGAATTACCGTCCGAAAAACAGCTTCTCTATGAGTTACGCGTCGCGTAAGGTCATTTATGAGATATTCGTGATTATTGTAGAGTGCAGTGGTACAAATTTTTGCCAGGTGCTGTTATAGTTATATCTAAGGATTGAGAACAAAAGCACAGTTTCCATTACTAGGTGTTCAATAGCCATATTTCTTGAAGGAGTGAAGTTAGCCTGCCCCTTGTGGTGGCGGAATGGCGTGTGTAGGTATTTGACATACAAAAAAAAAAGAATTTCAATTGTGTAAGAGGATCTCATTTATCTAGACTTATTCCCCAAAATGTCAGGGAATCGGGCTGTCAGTTTTGGCACCCTCAAAGACCCACCAAATTGAACTTTATATCAGTTTTTCAGCTGTATTCTGGATTGATTCAATTTAATTTATTTCATAGTGAAGTTAAAAGATTCACGGGCCATCACAGCTATTGTACTAAATGCTATACTCAAAAGAAGTGGTGATACAGATTATACAGCCGCGCTCAACATATTACTCGCACCGTTATTTCTTGCTCGTTTGTGTCGCATGTAGTACTGTACTACGCGTATATGTAGCACCATACAACGTTGCAACACCGAGGAATAACAAGCATGGAAAATGACGAAGAGAGGATCCTAGGACACTATCATCGGTTGAAAGAGGTGACAGATGGGGGTTAAAGGGGAGAAAACACATGAAAGAGCTTGTGTTGTTTTGAGGGGAGGTAGTGATTGTGATGATGGTGCAGGAGTGCGTATACAAGGAGTTAAGTTAATTATGAATCACATGACGTCACATGACCGAATATTACAATTTATAGCTTAAGGTTCGAGTCCTAATAACAACTGCTCTCACCGAGCTGCAAGCTCAGCCCTCTAAGCTTGCGAAGACGTTGGCTCACGAGTGCAAGTAATGGCTTTTGGTTTCGACTTTGCACGCACAGGTCAAACGCTCAAGGTGAAACATTTTATTTATTTCTAAACACAATTTGAAGCTCTTGAACGCAATTTGCTTTAACACTAGTACACTACAACTTCTGAAGAGTAAATTGGCAAGATATATGATCAGTGATAGGACCTCCCAACTGGCAACGGAGTCCTACTTAGTATCCCAGCCAGTCGTTCCGAAGTTCCCACTCCAAGTCTTCTTCTACGATTTCGTCTTGGTCGTTATCGGAGTCATAGTGCTCTAATTCGAAGAAATTGCTGTCCGGAGAATATACCCTGGGTGGCCCACCGCAAGACTTAGTAGCCGTATTGCGAGACTCAATGGCATTGCTAAACGGGGAGGAAGGGGGGGAAGATTAGGAGGAGGAGGAATTGAGAGTGTACGAGACGGCTGTGTAGGGCCTATGTTACAGGTCTTGAAGGCATGACCGTCACTTCATTTTGGATCACCGAGTTTGAGAAGAGTTGTAGAGACTAAGGGTGTAGATAGTATAAAAGGTGGAATTGAGAGTTAAGAGTAGGTGTAGAGGTATTGGCAAAGTGTGGGCGGGTGTTAACGAAGACTGGAGAGGGGAGAACAAAATCGTTCGGGATGTTGGCGAAAGCTACCAGCGCTTTCTGAGGCTCCCAAGGGATGGAGTGTTATTTGCGCGGGGTTGGAATGGTGGTTGTCTGGTATATACATTACTAAATCTTACTATAACTTTCAAAACTTGGGATAGCAAGATATGAGCATATATAGGAATAAACTCTCTTCTAGCATTATTGCCCTGTGCTTTGTTGTATATGAGATCTATGCGCTGCTGGACAAAACATAAGTACTCTTTTGAAAAGGTTGGAGAGCTATCGCAGTCCTCTTGTCCTCGAATTTTGATTGTCTCGTCGCGGAGGTGAGCATCGCTTCTATGATATCGATTCAGGGTGTTACCTCGCGCGGTATGAATGGGGGGATTCCCTGATGCTTATATCGATCGCTAAGCGCAAATTTCCATTGAGCCATCTACACGTACTGGACATTTCCGGTGTCTACTATTTTTATCAGTAACTGGCACTATCGTCAATAGTGTTTGTGGTGTGATTGTCTTCTTCGAGCTAAATAGTGACGGAAATGACGTCTCCTTGAGATGTAGAGTTGGGTTCAGATGAGAATTTATGACTGTTTCTTCATCCTCGAGTTTATGTACCCCTCCACATTCTGGGCTAATTTCATTCAGTGTATGGCAGATGGAAAGATGCGACCTTAAACGATGTCGCGCTTAGCGTTTAACGCGCTTCTTTTTTTTAACTTCATACCCACAATCGGGGACGCACATTGCCTAGTGCTTTATGACACAGAACAGCCTTCCATAACTATTAACCCTTATATCCTTGATTTGGCGTTCACTCAACAAATTGCAGTGAAATTTTCTGCATAAGCGTCTGATTGAGCTACAACTTTCAAAGCTCAGAATGCACCAAGAGCCAGCATAGAGAAGGAAGGAGGATCGGCGGTAGCTTTTCTGTTTCGCTTAATAAGTGATTTGGGGCTAACTGTGCTTACGGTCTCAGTACATAGGTGTCTGTGTCATGCCAGAGTATCAGACAGGTAGGCTCCTGCAGTACCAATCATGAATAATGATAGCCCTTGACAGGCATTATGCCGTGATAGACTTAGTGGACTGAGTTCGTGGTCTGACGGAGTAAGTTGAAATGGACGGGAATGTTTCTATTACCCATGATCGCCATTCAATGGGACCACGTGCGTTCTAGTCCTGGTGATACAGCAGCAATATAAATTGCAAGCAAGTGACTACGAGAAGCGAAAAACCAAATATAGACGAGGAAAGAAGTTGTTTTGAGGATAACTCGCAGGTCGGAGTGGTCGGAGCCATGGCGAACGCAGAATCACCATATGCAACTGCTTGTGTCTGGTTCATGTCGTAATTTAATGGTATGGAGTCGCAATTCCGGGTACGAATTCCTCAACTACCGGCGTCAGTGAGTTGCTACCAGGGTCTTAACGGCGGGGGTAGCCGAAGACCGATCGGGGGTCCTGCTCCTCCAGGGTATCCCTGCTACAAGGTGGGCGACAAGCGACGCCAGAATTCAGTGTCCCAGGAAAAGGCGGCACTTTGCGCGATATTTCTAAACACTTAGTTGGGAGAAGAAGCAGCAAACCCCTGGACTAGCCTTAGAATTTTCAACAGAGTTTGGCGACGACGCCCATTCGCTAACGCCCCACGCTTTGGAGCTGGAGGCCTGAAGTGTCTGCTAGGTTAGGGGGTGTTGCGTTCTGACTTGGGTGTTACAGGTCATATATCGTCCCGGATGGCATTTACAGATATTACTAAAACTGGGCCGTTTATATCTAGATCTAGGGTGGCTGTGAGCTACTATGCTACGAATGCCTGAAGTCACCACATAAAAGTGTGGGTGACCCCGTACAAATACCCTTGGTCACTCGGTATTTATGGAATCAAGGTGTTAATCGTACTGTCACACGATACTTTTTGGGCCCCAATATATGCAATGAATATTTCTCCGAGGGCTGTGCCCAGGTCCTCGGAAAAATCGAATCTGCCGTGGACAACATAGGTGCCGGCGGGCTTATCTTCTCAATTATGATCAGCTCGCATTCTGGTCCAAGCTCTTCCAGCATGTCACTTCCGGTAGTCTTAAAAGCTCTCTGGGATCCAGGACCACCTTGACACCGTCCCAAGAACCAGGCTACTTGCATTGCGGATCAGTACTTGCTGGGTGGGCTTGGGGCCATGCGGCAGTTGTCGGAGACGAAAGTACCGAAATCTGCAGCGCAGTTCTTAATCAACAAACAACTGAAACAATACTCGCCTGAGCTCGTCGAACTGCTAAGAGAGTAAAATTCTTATTTCGCACTGCACCATAACGAAAAGTACGCAGACCGGAGAGCCAATTCAAGGCGATTTAGGCCGCTTCAATGGAACTAGTGTGCGCTGAGGAGTTTCGGCTCCGGGGATGGCGGCCCGCGAGAGTCATCCGTCTTCTGGGTATGTCAACCCGAGATGGTTGGAGTTGATCACACTACTTCTTTCCCGAGTCGTCCTGGGTAATCCCACCAAAGAACAAAAGAGCATTCCTGAACGGCACAGTTGGCTGAAGTCAGTATGGTTACAGAAATGAAGATAGGAGTTGCGCAGCAACTGCATTTCTACTGCCTAATCCCAACCGATAGACGTTCATCGCTACTCGCTCCAATGAATTGATTCCAACTAGGATTCACCAAATATTTCCTGGGACAACAGTACCAAATCATGATTTACCCTTGCGTATTTATGCAACTGCTGTTGGTGCAACCCTGGTCGTCTGTCCACACGGATAGCATAAACAGTTGGGTGTTGTGCAGAGCATACAATATGCAGCGAGGTGTTGTGTAGAGCATACAATATGTAGTGAGGATGTAGGTTGGGTCGACCGGGCTACTTGTCGGATAGACTACTATGTTTGGACATTGTAGTTCCATAGCATTATCATCATCGATCTCAGGGTAGTCTCACCCACGTGATGTATGTCATTATCTTCCTTCCTTCTTGTATTCTTATTGTACAGCTCTAGACTTCTAGACTTCCACATATACAGACAATCAACCCATGTATGTATATAGTCTTATGATCATATATATCTGACGGGGGCTGATTGCCGAGGAAATTAAAGGAGAGGGCTGGTAGTGGTCGGCTAATAGTTTGTCTGGCTGAGTAGCTGTTTCGGTAATGGTGGAGAAAGGAGCTCTGTAGAGCAAAAGAATAAGCGCCGCATCCGCGTAGGGATTCTAATCTTACGGTTTACACAAACTAACGCTTATAGCGCCATAGACTACTAGATAGCTGGGCTATGCATCAACAGGTCTTGTTGGTTGAGAGACTCAGGCTTAGATCACAGTGAGCTGCAAAACGTGGTTTCCGATATCCGTCTGAAGGATTGTCAAGATTACTAGCAGCGAACATTGCGATTCCGTTTCTGCAAGCTACGGGTGTGCATGTATAGAGGAAATTGGATGGGGAAGGAAAGGGCATCCATGGTGTGGTGGTTAACCTTTTGCCAATTCCGTTGTAGAGGTTGCCATTCACGCACGCAATTCACTATCTATCCCTTCTTGTGTAGCGTTTAGGTGACAAACGTGAGCTAAATCACTAGATGCCAGTATCACCCGAAAGCTTTGATGCTAAATGTGAGTGATATTTTGCGCAAAGGCTGTGTTTTAGCCATAGGTAGAGTGGTTTATCTCGGTTTATACAATATGTACTGTGAGGGTTCTTACTTTCTACAGCACTCTAACTTCCCGAAGCCTACTTCATTTCTTCCTGTGCATGGCTCACAAAGGAATCCTAAATGGCTTGCTATACACGAAAGGATATATGATTCTGATTGACATGCTTAGAGCGGATGCCATTCTGATTATTAAACCGGATACAGACGTCATAAAAACCCGGATGTACTAGATAAACTTGTGCTTCCAACGCGTACACAATATCATTTAGTATGTGAATCTATTTGTGCATCTGGGACAATGATCCAATTCCTAAATAGGGTGGCTGATTGTATATTCATAGGTAACCACTCGGTATTTGTAAAGTACTCTCTGTTGCATATATGGACCGCCTCCCTGATGTACGACTTATGGGCTTCAGCTGGGCTGATGGGAATCATGATCTCACGATGATGATGGTCGTTCCAGACTCACCGGATCGGTAAAAGTGCAAATCGACTATAGACTGCGCTACGCGCACACGCGCAGCTCATAGCAAGTTTCCCGTGGACCCCTGCGCGACGCGCAGTCTATAGTCATCCATAGTCGGTCCATAGACATCTGCGCGTGGGACTATGGGACTATATACGGCTGGCAGTCGATAAACCTCAGCCAGTCTTGACTGCCGACAGGCTTCGCTAGTGCTAACACACTCATTGATAGCATTCTTGAGTGGCCGCTTCAGAGCCCACCTGAGAGCCTGATTGAGAGCCTGATTGAGAGCCTGTTCGGAGCCGCGCTTGAGAGAGCTGCGCTTCGGCAGGAGTAGCGTTTCGACAGGAATCTTTGGGCCGATTGAAACTCTGAGTTTCTGGAAGTTTTGGCGAATAGAAGGCTTAAGTCTGTGGAAGCTTTGACATTGACGTGGACGTAGCCAACCTACTTGACTAAGTGCTTTCGGTACCATCACCATCACCATCACCATCACCATCACCATCACCATCACCATCACAATCATCATCACAATCACCAACACCATCACCACCATCACCATCAGCCTCGGACCGAGTGTGCACACATACGCCCACAATCGATGGGAAGGGGGCAGCAGATTCCGCTGGAAAATCTGAGTCGGAGATCTGCTCTCCCCAAGATCCAATTGTCTACCTTTCCTGCAGTATCTAAAGCTACAATTGTCAACACCATGACCGTGAGGCATCGTGAGATCTTGTCGCGGTGGCCGCGCTAAAGATAAGGTTCAGACTATGATATCGACCGGCGTCATGATTTCGGCCACCATACGCAGCCCGCCACCCGCCGTCCGCCACCCGCCACATGCCGCCAGCCGAACACTGCCCATCATACGCCACCTGCCTCACGCCTCCCGGTACCTGGCGCCTGCAACTCAGCAATTCTCTGGATCGAGCATGCAGGAGCATACATGGGAGCATATAGTCAAGTGAGATTGGGAGTGTCTTGCTGCTTGAGAGTGTATTTGGAAGCGTAGAGCCAAGTAGGCTAGGAGTGTGCCATCGAGTGCAATTGGGAGCATACTTGAGAGCGTGCTCGGGAGAGTACTTGCGAGCGTTTTTGTTTTGTTTTATTCATACTGTATGCACTCTAATTAGAGTATGACAGGACCTAATATCCCCTCCGCCTCCGGGCTAGCCGGCTAGATGGCGGAGCTCCCCCCCCGCTACCCTTCATCCCCGCTGACAAATGAAAGCTTAAAGACAGACCAGAACAGAAAGGAAAAGAAAGGAAAAGAAAAGAAAACGCAGAGATCTCTGCCCGCTGCCGCCGCTCCCCGCACCTGAGTCAGCCTCTGTGCCTGCTCCATCCCTCCCTTCATTTGGGCGGGAACTTCCCGACTTCAGTCGCCGCCAGGAAGTCCACCACCGCTTGATCACATTCGTCTCTGGAAAACAGCTCAGAGATCTGCACGTGTCGGCATCTGCCCGCTTTCCAGCCCGTCGCCTTTCCCACCGCTTTCCACAGTGCTTTCTGCTGGTCTCTCCACCGGCTGCAGTGGCGGAAGAGGTGTTCCCGCGTCTGGGCCGCCGTCCTGCCTCCACCGCCGCACCACCAGCATTTGTCGTCCTCACGATGGCCGAACCGTTTTAGGTAGACTCCAGTGGGTGCATGCCCGGACTTTAGTCTGTAGAACCTGGCGGCCAGCGATTTCACGCTTGTCATTGGGATAGGTCTCTTGGTCCCCGCCTTGCCCTTGAGTCTGTAGCCGAAGTGCTGGCCGCACTTGTCGGCTTCCCACTTCGCTTTGGCTGCTGACCTTCCCTCGGAGATCCGTCTGGCCGTATTCGCGGCCGAGGTGTACGGCCGCTCTATCGCCGTGTCCCCCCTTGCCTCGCGGGCTACGTTCGCCTGGCGGTCTGCTTCTTCGTTCCCGGGGATACCGGAGTGTCCCGGAACCCAGTGAATCTCCGTTTTGATGCCGTGGGCGAGGAGAGCCTGCGCCTTTCGATTGATCCGTCTTGCTAGCCGTTGTCCGGGGCCTGGCTCCAGATGTGCCGCCCGCCGAATGGCGGCTTGAGAATCGCTAAAGACCGCCACCATCTTCACCCCATTTCTTTGCAGTATTTCTCTCTTCTCGATGGTCTCCTCGAGCGCGAGTCCGATCGCCCACAGTTCGGCGTCAAAGACCTCCATTCGTCCTGTGCCCAGATAGCTGCGGCGGGACCTCCAGTCGTCTCTGTGCTTGCATACTGCCGCGGCTCCCACTCGGCCGTCACCTGAGCGCGATCCATCTGTCCACCACATCCAGACTCCCGCTCCTACTTTGGCCTCTTTCTCTCTTGCCCATCGCTGCGCGGCTCTCTTGGCTGCGGAGGCATCGTCCAGTATGACGGTTCTGACCACTGACTCTTCGCCCGGGGGCGGCCAGCTCATGCCTTCAGTTGTCTGGCCGTGTTCGTGCTCTCTCTTCACTGCTCTGCATACCGGCGCCCCGGAAGAGGGGTTTTGGTGTAGTTGTCTTAGCTTATTGCTGCACGTGTTTGCTAGCCTCGCCGTAAAACGCTGCTGTCTGGATTCTAAGATTACGGGCGCGGGTGTAAGCCCAGAGTCTCTCATTAACGCTCCTCGTGGGGTCGTGGGTAGCGCGCCCAGGATAGATCTGGCTTGTCGATTGAGGAGAAGTTGGAGATCGTCTCGTCTGCCTGCTTCGTTGGGATCCCACCACAGTTCGCTCCCATACAGTGCGACAGCTTGGACGCATGCCACTTGGACGGCCCTTACGCTCTCTGGTACTACCCCGTACGTCTTTGTGAGGGTTCGGAGTCTAGCTTCTGCTGCCCTGGCTTTCTTCATGCATCGGTTATGGTGCTCCTTGAGCGTCAGGTGCGCGTCCATCCAGACCGATTTTCAAAGGTTTGGTACTGTTAGGTTCTATTTCTTGATTGGTACTCGTTGGAAAAGCTCATACGTTGGTAATTAGCATCATTTAATTTTGGTAGGTCCGATGTGACGAACCGGGTGATAGAGTTGACAGACTATGGGATGGAGGAAGTGACAGATGAGATGGAGAAGATATCGGTGGGACGGCCGCGCAGACTAACTTACAGAGCTAGCCTGATAAGAGCTTTAGGGTTAGCAGAAAGGGTTGACATCGTAGGACTCCATGACCAGGGATGCGTTCAAGTAGCGACCACGCTATCCTACTCCATGTTTTTGTAGGGTATAACATATATCGAACATTTAGCCTGCATGATAGGATCCATGATCTTTGTTGGCACGGGATTTGGCCCGGTGGCTTACAGCCCATGCCGAGGAGGTGGTCTAGCCTCGGCAGCGATACTCGGCATCCTCGAGTATCTCGCCTTATTTCTCATATATTTAAGCCTACGTTTCTCTCTCTTTGTTTGGTAGACAATTACTTTGTACGATAGTCAATTCAATATCTCTATTCATACTCGATTGATCTTAACAATCTTGTAAACACAACTACTAGTACCGTTTGGTTTTAGAAATGGATCCACCAAGTTAGAAACGAAGGGGGACGAGTAGAACATATGCACTATTACTCAAGGTAGGTGCACTCGTGTCCGCGGGAGTTCCAAGTATGCTTGTGGTCGATTGCATTTGACTTAGCTCATCTTCCCAGTGTACTTGACTCCTTCGCTTGTCTCACAGTGTATTTGTAACTTGGTTCGACCGTATTATTTAATAGAAGTCGGTAGCGTCTCTCCGAAAACAGAGGGAGAATAAGGTTCTAGGAATCATCAACTAAACTTAAAATGTGTTGGTAGCCAATTGAATCTCAGTCAAAGCATACAATACCACTCAAATGCTTTTGTAAAGGACAATACCGACTTATACCAAATAATACAGTACCTACTTAAACTTAGGTATGTATCCCTAGCCAAATAAATTGCCGCTTCAGTCCCAGCTTGCATGGATTTTCGGTCCTAAGTGCATGTTGCGATCTGCGTCGTCTCATTCCCAGACTGATTTCGGCTAACACCCTCCTAGAAGAGGGAGAAGTCAAAAAGTCAAATTCCGAGTGCCGGCCCGAGTGCCGAAGAAACAAGGCTTATCCGATTGATTGCAAGCAGATTCCGAAGGATTGGAGGTTTGAACTCCGAGAAATAAGACTGTCTCCGGTTGGTTACAATCGGTTTCGGATAACAGATAGTCTGGAACCGAAAGCCTACAGGCCAATCCCGAAAACCGAAGCTGAGTACGTTTCCAAAAGCTTATAAACCGCAAAATCCTATTAGCTAAAAAGTACTTCAGAAGTACCTAGCTCAGGAAGTTTATTTTTTCACTTAGCCAGAGAGATTGCGAGTGAGGCTAGATATCTAGGTGCGAGACAAGGATCTACAGATTTAAAGCTATTAGAGCTTGCTTCCAAAGCTATGTACTCAGTTATGGAACAGGACAAGTGAGTTTCTCAGCTCGTGATCTTGACGCCCCCAATTCTCGCCCCCAATATTCTAGCTATTCACTTTCCCTGCTTCCGCCGGAATGTTCATTTGCAGGAGAAAGGCTTAGATGCTGGGTTGGCGTCGGGATTGAGCATGTCGTCGAGACGGATGTTGGAGTCGAGGCTGTCGTTCGCTACCAGGGCTTCGTACTCCTCTTATATTGCTTTGTGCCAGTTCGCAGCGTCCGGTGATGCTAGGGCGTCTTCCAGCGTGAGGGGATCCCTGTTGGTTGGATTTGAGTCGGAACAAGCAGGGCCTGGAAGACCTTCTCGAAGTCGAATTGGAAGCCACCTCCTTCTTCCTGGCACGTTTCAGACATGGCAGCGAGATGGGATTCTCTTCGCTTGGCGCCTTATACTCATGGCGGTACCCAGCCTGTTGGAGCTGCTGTAGCGTTAGTGTAGCTCGGAAGTGCAAAAGGAGGTGCAAATATGTGGAGATAGGTTTAGACTGAGGGAGACATAGAGCAGGTATGCGCACTGGGGCGGAAGTAGGTAGTTGGGGCTTAAGGAAGGTAAAGAGAGGGGTATTAGAGCAGAAGTCAGAAGCAAGGTATGTACTGACATTCAACGTCAACGTTTGGCTGTGGTGTGCTGTCTGGGACGGTGTCAGACATGGGCTGGTCTTCGACCGTAGAGGTTGGAATCTGTAATCCGGGTCGAGCATGGCTCTACGGACGGTTGGGAAACTTGAGGGTATGACCCATGGATAAAGTTTGGTTTTAAGAGTAGGCCTAGATAAAGACTGAAATGTAAACTGATCAAACCTAGGGGTCTGTTCAACGGTGAAGCCCTGTATAGGATATTTTTCCCTAAATACCAGTATCACAACTCCGTACCGTGTCCGTGGACAAAGTCTGAACCTTAAACTTTATCCAATTACCACTCTTAAAACTGGACTTCGTCCTGGGGTCGTGGGACGAGTTACAAAGTTGTGGGACGGAGTCGTGTTTTGTATATTCTTGACTTTCTACAAACGATAATTCGTAGCGGGAGAAAACCTAGACCCCAGAAGACTAAGCACCAGTCACGAAATCGATTCGCAATCAGTCGTAGATATCCCCGGATGGTGTCATCCGATTTTTTCCTCCACTGGTTTGCCGATCATTCCGAAGACGAAAACCTACAATCAACGCTAACTACACGAATAACACGCATCCCCTTCAGTTGGCTAGTACATCTATGGATTTCCACCCTATGTTATAATTCCCTCACTGCTAGGCATCCTCCCTTTCCACGCGTTAGGACCTTCTAGCCAATTGCGGCTTGTTGAGAAAGCTCACCTACCGTAACTCCTAGAAATCCTCCCTGCGGTTCTTCGGTATTATATCCAAACCCTGCGCTCGCGTTAGCCAGCGATGTAGCTATGTATAAAAAAAACACCCGCCATAACCAGAACCTGCCTACCTTTACCCTAGGCGAACATCCTCCTTTGGAATGACCGATTTCTTCATCGCTATTCTCGTCGTTATGCAGAGATTCACCTAGTGGATGTTGGAGCATATCCACATCTGCCTCATTGTCGCTGTCCGCCTCCGGAGACATAGCTAGCGTGCACTGAAGTCTTTCCTCGTCTATCCCCATATCATCAACCTCATCACGATTCTGGAGAGTCTTGGATGTGCCCTGCGACCTTTCTGCGCCATCGTTGTTGACATCGTTGTCGACATCGTGGCTGCTACCTAAGGTCCTGGATACGGAAAGCCGCAGCAGCCCATCATGAAGTCCCTCCATTAACTCGTTCTCACCCTGCAGCTGAAGTGATGCCGCAAGTTTGACACGCGATGCAACCAAGTTAGCGATGGCAGTTACTGTGAAGGGATGATTGTCCCCTAATGTCATCTGATTTGTATTAATAACCTGAATTAGTAGTTCCTCGGACTCCTTCCACCGCCCTTGATCCTGGTATATTGATGCGAGGTTGCTAATGCTGGTTAAGGTACTGGGGTGTTGTTGGCCAAGTACCTTCTTTTTCGTCTCTATGACCTCGAGAAACAGCTCCTCTGCTTCTTTCCAGCACCCCTGATCGTGGTATGTGAATGCGAGGTTATTCATGGTGATCAAGGTATCTGGATGCTCTGGGCCGAGTACTCTCTTTCTAGTCTCCATAACCTGTACCTCCAGTATCTCAGCCTCCTTCAACCGCCCCTGGCTCGACAATGTCGATGCGAGTTTGCCTAGGCTGGCAGACGTATCTGGATGCTCTTGGCCTAGCACCCTCTTTGTCGTCTCCACGATCTCGGTCTCCAGCTCCTCGGCCTCCTTCCACTGCCCCTGGTTCTTGTATGTCGATGCAAGGTTGCCCATGATCGCCAAGGTAAATGGATGCTCCTGGCCAAATATCTTCTTTTTTGCCGCTATAACTTGCAAAAACAGATCTTCGGCCTCCTTCCATCGCCTCTGGTTGGAGTATGTTAATGCGAGGTTATTCATGCTGATCAGGGTATCTGGATGCTCTTCGCCTAGTACCCTCTTTCTCATCTCCATAACCTGCACTTGCAGCTGCTCAGCCTCCTTCCGTCGTCCTTGGTTCCTATATGTCGATGCGAGGTTATTTATGCTAGTTAAGGTATCTGGATGCTCTTGGCCGAGCACCCTCTTTTTCGTCACTATGGTCTGCAAACACAGCTCTTCGGCCTCCTTCCATTGCCCCTGGTTGCGGTATATCAAAGCGAGGTTGTTCATGCTCGTCAAGGTATCTGGATGCTCTTCGCCTAGTACCCTCTTTCTCGTCTCCATAACTTGCGCTTGCAGCTCAGAAGCCTCCTTCCACCGCGCCTGTTCGTTGTATGTCGATGCGAGGTTGTCCATGCTATTTAAGGTACCAGGGTGGTCTAGGTTAAGTACCCTTGTTTTGATCTCTATGACTTGCAAAAGCAGCTCTTCCACCTCTTGCCATCGCTTCTGGTCCTTGTATGTCACTGCGAGGTTATGCATGATGGCCAGAGTATCTGGATGCTCTTCACCTAGTATCCTTTTTATCATCCTCATAACCGGCACTTGCAGCTCCTCGGCCTCCTTCCACCGCCCCTGGCTCCAATATGTTGAGGCGAGTTTGTCTATACTAGTTAATGTATCTGGATGCTCTTCGCCTAGCACCCTCTTTCTCGTCTCTATAACTTGGAGAAACAGATCTTCAGCCTGCTTCCACTGCTCCTGTTTCTTGTAAGTCCATGCGAGATTCCCTATATTGACTAAGGTATCTGGATGTTCTTGGCCGAGGACCCTCTTGAATGTCTCCATGACCTGTACAAACAACTCCTCAGCCTCCTTCCATCGTTCCTGGCCCCGGTATGTCGATGCGAGGTTATGAATGTTGGCCAGGGTATCTGGATGCTCTTGGCCAAGTGTCCTCTTTTGTATCTCTATGATTTGCAAATAGAGCTTCTCGGCCTCTTTCCACCGCCCCTGGTCGTGGTAGACCAATGCGAAGTTACCCATAACAGCTAAAGTATTTGGATGCTCTTGGCCGAGGGCCCTCTTTTGTATCTCTGTGACTTGCAAATACAGAACCTCCGCGTCCTTCCATCGGCTCAGGCCATAGTATGCCAATGCGAGGTTGTGCATGCTGATCAAGGTATCTGGATGCTCTTGGCCTAACACCCTCTTTTTCATCTCTATGACACGGACCTCTATCTCTTCGGCCTCCGTCCACCGTGCCTGGTTTTCATATGTCGAAGCGAGGTTACTCATACTGGTTAATGTATCTGGATGCTCTTCGCCAAATGTAATCTTGAACATCTCCATAACCTGTGTCAACAGTTCCTCAGCCTTCTTCCATTGCCCCTGGCCCTTATATGCCAATGCCAGATTATGCATGTTGAGCAAGGTATCTGGATGCTCTGGACCGAGTATCTTCTTGAACGACTCTATGGTTTGTACAAATAGTTCCTCTGCCTCCTTCCACCGTCCCTGTTTCTCGTATGTCATGGCGAGGTTCCCTATGCTGGCTAAGGTGCCTGGATGCTCTTCGCCGAGTACCATCTTTTTTGTCTCCATAACCCGCAAAATCAACTCCTCAGCTTCCTTCCACCGCCCCAGGTTCCCATATGTCAAGGCGAGGTTGCCCATGCTGTTCAAAGTAGCTGGGTGCTGTTGTCCAAGCACCCTCTTCCGCGTCGCCATGACTTGCACCTCAAACACTTCGGCCTCCCTCCACCGCCCCTGCTTCCAAAATGTTGACGCGAGGTTATTAAGGCTAATCAAGGTATCTGGATGCTCTTGGCCATGTACTTTCTGATACATCACCAACACCTGCTTCTCCAGTTCTTCGGCCTCTTTCCACCGTCCCTGTTGGCGCGATGTCGATGCGAGGTTGGCCTTGCTGATCAAGGTAGCTGGATGATCTGGGCCAAATAGCTTCATGAACGTCTCCATGGTCCGGACACACAGCTGTTCAGCCTGCTTCCATCGTCCCTGGCCGAATAATGTCGCAACGAGTGTGGTCATGATTTCCGCAGCCTGGAAGCTCTGAGCACCTTCTGTGCTCTCCAAATGTTTTAGAAGCTCTTCCTGCAAAATCTGTGCTTCCACCCACTCTCCCAACAGGCTGTGCGAGTTTGCCACCTCAGAGATTGATTGGAGATAATACAGATGACGGACTCCTTCTTCTTCCACTATTTTGTCCCGGATCCGCATTCGCAGCGCTTTTGATTTCTGAAATTCCCCCAGTTCATTCAGCAGATACCCGACGATCCTGTGTAAATCCATTGGTATGAAGTGGAGCTCCCCAAACGCTTGTACCATATCGCCAACTTCTCTTTCATGCACTTCCAGGGCGTCCTTTAGCTTTTTCAATCCCCAAGTACGATATTCGTGGACAATGTCGACCGGAAGTAAACGCCCGTTGAACTGGCGCATTCTCCCACTCTTCCAACTTGCAGGCTGTACCGCTTCTATTTCAAACTTCAAATCCTCAAGTTGTTTATTACATCTTTCTAGCCATATCTGGCATTCATTATCATTTGATTCGACACCAAACCCAACTTGATAGCAAAAGGCAATCTGGAATGCGACATTGGCGGCAAAGGTTTGGTTTCGATTCGCGAAGTAGCTGTGTTCGAGGCTCTCTCTGATTTGTATCCGCACACGGTAATCGGCTCCCATGAGGTCTGCAAGGTCTTCGGCAATCTTGAAAACTCAGCTATAATTTTTAAGAAATATAGTCAGGGTTAGATAATTACCCGGTAATCTGTAGGCGTTGAGAGTGTCGTAGTTGTCTCCGATGGTGCCACTGTAATGGGTCCCAATGTAGGTCTATACTACTTAGTGAATGGCCTCGAGTTGGCATGATCATTCTGAAACTTACTGTTCCTGGTTGAAGAGATGTACTAGTTGTCCAAGATCAGATGCCCGTTTTTCAGGGTCTAGCAGAACAGTTAAACTGAAAAACTCTTGTAGACGCATCCTACACTCGACATTCAAGCCTGGCATTGATTCCATGTATTGATTGGCAATGTGTTCCACTTTATCATCATATTTGAGCTGCTCGAGTGTTGTACGGGGCCCAGTTGACGCGTCAAATAGGTATTCTGTACTGGTGCGCGGAATGTTTGCGCTCCCGAACAAAACCCAAAGACATAGCATACCAAAGGAATACACATCTGCCTTTTTGGCTTCTGTTACGGTAAACTGCCCGAAATGATGTTCAGGAGCATTCCACGGCCTTGACTTCGGTAGAAAAATCTTTGCAGCTTCATCCGCTGTAGGAGTTTCATCCCCGGCAAGAGTCTTATCCGTGGAAACGCTCATAGTGGAATACCCGAAGTCGGCCACCTTTACTGTAGTCTTGCCGGTTGCGTCCTTGAAAACTAACATGTTTTGGGGTTTGATGTCGCCATGAATGACGCCTGTGTCCATGTCAGACACCCCTCCAAAGGTAAAAATCATCTTGAATAACAAACCATAAGTATGCAAGGCCATGACGGCACATCCAATGTCGGCGCAGATTTTGAGGCGGTCATCAATCGACATGTCCATGCCCTCACGCGAGTTCATGAACTGTTGTAGATCCCACGCTGCTTTTTCAAACACGAGTACAGGGACAGCATTCTCCGTTATCCGCTTTATTTCCCAGCATATTCCTTCGAGGTTGACTATATTCGGGTGACTTTGAATAGAGGGTTGACTGAGAATGAGCACCTCTGATATTAATGGTAAAAAGTCACTGTCTGACTCTCGGGAGCTTGGATCTTCATCCACGTGGAACCGCTTGAATGCAAGCGGCATCTCGGTGCTAAATGTAGACTGGCTTATCGTTCCAGAGCCACCTTTGCCGAGAGTACCGAGGGCAGGCTGCCATGTAATGGGGAGGAAGTCGACATTGCATTTTTGGGCAATGGAAAGAAATGTAATAAGATCGCTTTGGGAGTCCTCGTTGCCAAAATTTGTGGAGGCGGAGTAACGGGTAAATATTCCATCGGAATGCAACACCAGTTTGGTGTTTTGCGTTGAAAACATGGTAGAATAATAGCGGAAGGTTTTACGTAGTCTCGTATGTAGTCAACACCACCTTTCAGACGTAATAAAAAAGCATGGAAAAGGTAAGCGGTATATACTAAACAATGGAGTGTGTTTATGGCGACTCTTTGTTTAATTGCCACTCAGCCGAAGTATTAATACACGCAAGGGATGAGGCAGTATAACCCAAATGCTTATCGCAAATCTTAGCCGAAAAATTCGTGAAATCAATGAAGGATGTGTGCGGGTAACACGAAACAGCGCACTGCCTCGTGCACATGCATAAGTGACCGGGGTAGGTAGCTACTACTTAGTTATTCAGCTGTACTCTACGCGTCATACAATGCATTGTGAAACTTGATTTTATTTTAGGCGGAAACAGCACTCGGTGTAAGCTGCTCAGAGGTCTGCGGCTAATAATCATGGCTTCGTTGTGTGTACAACCCGGAGCGCAGGTGGTAATTCCTTGATCATGAAGGCTAGATCGTGGAAACTAGTTATTCCATTCCCCAACTCTACCACCACTCTCATTATCATGGTCCACATCAAAATCTGGCAATACCCAGCACACACCGCAGCAGTTATCTGCCATTCTTGCCGAAAACTGTTGCTTTTCTTAAGACTACCTTATTAATTCTTATAGTAATAACCTAAAGACCTAAAGATAGCGATATACAGCAGGCCGTGGTCAACCCAGTGCTCATCCACCAATTTCTTCCCCGTAGGCTCTCTGACTAGAGTCTGAGAGAAACCCCCTCCTCAATCACGTAGGGAAAAACTTTCTGTGAAAATATAATCTTTCCGAGCCAGGTACTTCAGCAATGCTTTTCAGCGAAACCGATCTCGCTATCGAAAAGCTTTTGAAACGTGCGTAAGCTTCGGTTTAGAGAGTAGAGTTTCGGCGATACGGCGTTAGCCCTTTGGCTATGGAGTTGCAGATTTTGTAGCCAATCGGGGGATGGCCTTATTTCTTTAGGTTACGAGTTCTGCACATCGCAGTTACGGTTCAAGAAACAAATAAACTCATTCTCAGAAACCTGTTGTAAACAATGGGAGTCTGCCTTATGTGTCGGGTTGCAAATTTCCCATCTTTGGAAACCTGTTGTAGCTCCCCTTCTCGGAGATTTTATCTTTGGCGTCAGCTGAACTTTATTGTGCAGCCGAGAACAACCAATAACATGCTGTTGGAGGAAGCCGTTGTCATTTGTAAACTGTTACACAACCGAAATCCCTCAAATTGAGGCTGTGCATGCCAGCACCTTATCGCATGCAAGCACATTATCGCGAACCCTGTACACAGCCGGGCGATCGACAATGCACCCGCGCAAGGCGCTCGGAACGCTAATCACACAGCCGAAATGCTAGCCGCTAACACGGGATCCTCCATAAGGCGTCAACGTCACATGGCAGTATCTTACGATTCTGCCTGGTGTATTTTGCATATGCATATGCATATGCAGAGCCCCACCACATACTATCACAAATCGCAAATGATCCCCGTGTTCTCGTTTCTACTGCAGGGCACAGGGTCCTCTTGCAGCTGTGCGGGGTATAGCCGTCTTGGCACGGCAGACAGCATGTGCTCGGGAAACATTATCCGGTGTGGAATACGGCTGAGAACAAAACGCTGCAAGAAGGGATCATGGATGCTGCAGGGAATAGAGTCATCCTGCCACCTTGAAGATCCATATAGTTTTAGTTGTGAATTACGAATCTTGGCGGGCATAGCCTCGCATTATAGGATGCAGATGTATTGGAGATTCAAGTCTAGTAGCCAAAGTTGGAGCCAAAATACAATTTACATAGCGCACTGGCTTTGCTACCGGTGTTATTCTGCAGCATTACACCTCTTATCACTAACGGCAAAATTGCTGCCTACCGTGGGCCAATTCGTAATGCACAATCAAATTCTTGATTTTGAAGGTGGCAGGATGGCTCTAATTTGTATACAGCGACTCTCATTCATAAGAAACGCCGCAAAATAATAGGTTGCGAACTGGTGTCCATGACTGTAAGCTGCCGTCAAATCATCATATTTCAAATACACCTGTCAACACGGACAATAATATTGCCGGCATCGTTACCACCGGTCGAAGGAATCCGAAATCCAGTAATGTCCCCGCTTCAATGTAACATACACTCATACAGTCCATGGATGTGTCACCAAAGCCTAGGGATGAAAATAGCCCGTCTCGTCCGTCCGAAGGCTCCCCCTGCCCTTCAATGGGCAGAGAAATCTAGGACTATTTGTGCTAAGTAGTATAAAGCTCAGACAAACACCTAGCGGGTCCTACAGTCAGTCGAATTTTTACTGTAAGTTCTAGAATGAGGTCGCAAATACACTGAGTCACCGAGTAGACCCACACGTGCTTATTCACTATCACTCACTCACCACCCGGTACTCAGCACTTCGAATACCACTGTATCGTCTCCGCAAAACTTCTAGACCCTTCATGTGCATAAATGCATAGACTCTACCCTTAGGTAGTTCACTGTTACAGGTATACTTGTGCCGGAGATATGTTACAGATCTGATACACGGTGACTGCTGCAGGGGCTGATGTCTCGTCCATATATCTCGAGTCTTTCTCCTTCTCTTTTCTCTGTACCATAGAATACACGCACACGGTTCTCCCCAACATCCATATCGTAACATTCACCGTCGATTGCAACACGAGTGATAGCTGCGTGATCGAGTGATCGATGGTGACCACGGCATGAGCAGCTTTAACTGCTGTTACAGCACTGAGATACACGTGTATGTAGATGAGCACTTGTGCTGGTCCCAAATAGGGGCAATTTTGGTGTTAACCGTAAACCAAATACGTCCGTTCGAGTTGCAATAATTTTCAACTCGCGTTGGGCTGTAAATCCAAGCTACTAGACCGCAGGAACTAAAGTTACTGTTCTTATTCCGCACTTACCTGGGGTATTTTCGTAGAGACATGACTAGTATTTCGCCATAACGGAAGTCGTAGGGGTTGGGGGGTAGATGGACAGGGCCACAAGGCTTGCGCAGCAGGAGGAAGAGCAGGAGTCAATTCAAAGATGTAGCCGGGAATCTGCTTTATCATGACACTTGCACTTTGTTCTAGCGATGTAGGTCATCGGGTTGAGGGCGGCTTACCATGTCCAACAACCGCTGCAGTTTCTAAGACGTTCAAAATCTAAAATCTCCCATGCTCAGAGCTCGAGGATGATAATACGCTAGCTACTACTCATCAAGGGCTTGTCGGTATCATGCATGGCTACTATATGCTGATGCCCTATATACACCCCCATTTAGTCTCTCCTCTCCATTGGCTGATTTGATTCTGCCAGGTTTGCGGCTTTTTAGACCAGTAAATGCTTCATGTCATCATTATCATCATCTATCACTATCACCAGAAGTCGTGTCATAGGGCTTTATCATACAAGAGATGTGTCTGCCTGCGGCCGGTGTACGGATAGTACCATCTTGTTTCTTAATGGTGTGATTCCGACGGGGTGAACACCCAGGTTATAAGAAATTTGGAGGCAAAGTGAGGCACTGGTACATTGTCCAATATACGTTATCTCAACTGGTAGCAATCAAAATTTGATATTTAGATATCATTAGATACCTCATCACAGTGCCTAGGCTTTGACCCTTAAGCGGGCCGTGTGATACTGAGGGGAGTTTCAACAGGCTAAATGTTTGCCAATCGGAATCATTCCAGGTTTCAAAAATCCCGCGTATATCTGCTTAGATCTACAACCAACACAACTCAAAACCGCACGCACGAGCGCATTCCCCAGCGCACACACAGACGCATTTCTAAAGATACTTCCAAGCGTACTCACGGACACACTCTCAAACGCATTTGTAAGTGCACCGGCAATGGCCTCGCCTGCAATCAAGTCCACTCAGAGAGAGAAAAACTCACCACCATGCCTCCAGTCCACCTACAAGTGCACCTATCACCGAGCCTACAAGTTTACCTACAAGTGCACATATTGCCATGCCTCTGAGTCCACCTCCTAGTACGCCTACAGCTACGCATCAAGTACACCTACCGGTTTACCTACCATCTCATCTTTCAGCCCACTTTGCCCTACCACAAAGTCAAAGCCCACCAGGAACAGTCTGTAGACGGCTCTTGGTCGCTGACGATAGCCTGGCAGCGATAAAGCCGGATGACAGACTACACTAAGAAACTGCTCACCATTTTCGAATCAAGATTTTGGCACTGACGTTTAGATTATTCGCATCCTACCTTCATAATTACATATTCATCAATGACTACACACTCTCACAACAATTATTTTATGGAATATAACTATAACCATAATGTACGGTCAAGGCTTGGAATTTCACAGTAAAATAACATGCCATCGAGTGATAGATCGTGAAGTTGTGACAGTGGCAAAAGATGCGTGCAAACCATCCACCGACGAATAGATGCTACTACATATTGAAGAGGGTCACCAGAAGCAGTATGGGGCTGCTTTTGGAAATCTGCGGTTGCTCATGCGCTCAAACATACTTAGAACCGACAGTCCGCAAAGAAAACTATGGAAGGCTGTGGTTGGATTATGATGTACGGTATAAGCTTGGAACCTTCACAAAAACAATGAATAGTTAGGCCAACACAATCCATCGTTACCAACAAACATGGGTGCCTTGTCACTACTTCCGCGTTGACCCACGTCCATCTGGGTTGATGAATTGGTGTCCAAGAGTGTATCGGTGGATAAAATTGGCAGCACAGGCAGGATCATTGGGGTTGTAGTTGGAGAGGAAATCACATGTTTTCATTCCATTCTAATGGTAGGTTCTACAATTCGACAGCTATTCTACAACATATTTGCGTTTCCACTGTTCTCGGTGGCGAGCGACTACGTGCTTCTAGCTCTCATCACTGCCACTGACGCAGACCATCATTCTCCGCAATGATGTCGTATGGTGACGCATCTAGCAGATGCTCAGCTTGACAAAACCACATCTCAGGATGTATATATAAAAATTCCATCTGTACGTGTTTGCATCCTGAACGTTGAGATAATTCCTCTCGTGTACCTGAAATTTCGACTATTCTGCTGCAGATTGCATCATACACCGTTATTTCACTACTGAAACTTCTCTACTAGGTGAATAAGGTACAACGGAGAAACCCTCATAGAGGAGATGAAATGTATGGGTTATCCTCATCGCATCTGTACCTGGAACAGAATCACCGTCTTTTGGAACTATGCACAGTGCGCTCTACATTCACGGTGACGTACCGTGGCCTATCACGGTATATATAGCCCTAGCAACGGTGTTATATCACATGCCCTAAGATTGTCACTCTCACTATGACGCTCTTACCGCTCTCCACCGCAGTGTCAGTGCCTGGCCCATGTTCGATGTCAATATGACCTCTATGTTAGTCTCAGACGTATCGGCGTCCACATAAATGTCGATGTTAGAGCTACCCGGCATGCCAAACGGTAATGGATAGCGTGGTGACTGGCATAGTTCCCCGCAATGATTCCACCAGTCCAGACGATCCCGGTCCGCGGTAGGGCTCAGTCCAGTCCGGTCTAATGGGAAGGTCGGACTGGACTGATCCACAGACTGGCAGTCTTGGACTGGACGGGCTTGGTCTGGACCGATCCATTTACGCATATAATTTTGACATTGCTTTTTAGCCAAATACTACCGAAAACATGATTCATCCTCACTTTTTATGACCACTCACCCCCGAGTACTCACTCTGATCGAAATTATACCACTTCTGTCTGTATATTCGGCTCCATCGGGATATATTTCCCCATTAAAAGACTAATAACCGGGAAAGTATACCCTAACCCTGGACACCGTGAGGGATCGGTCCGGACCAAGCCCAGTCCAGTCTGTCAGCATCTAGGATCGGTCCGATCCCAGTCCAAAAATTTCTTGGACTGGACCTGGACTGGACTGGACGGTTCCGGTCTAGACTGATCCATTGCTGGACTGGTGGAATCATTGGTTCCCCGGCTATAACCTCAAATGTGAATCATTCAATATGAAGGATTCAAAGAAACAAAACACCCATATCAGAGCTCTGTGTTCTGACGTTGTTCTGGTCCGTTGAAATCAGTCGGCAATGATGCTACTTAGCAATGATCGTTAATGAAAACAGTTTTTAGTTTTTATTCAAAATAACGCACTGGGGGACGATATTATTCAAAATGACCTCTTGAACCCTTCGTCAGGTGGAGAATATTATTGGAGCAAAAATCCTCTTATATGGAAAAGTAATTAAGAAATAAAAGGGTTTCATCATTAATTTATCAGATGCATGGCTCCTTTGTGCTTCTTCCTATCACATGAAAAAATGGGGTTTTAAAACATTATTAGTACCCTACTTTATAAGGTGTGGATTTGCTATTTGACCGTTAATTGTTAATAACGATTGTAGTAGCATTAAGAACGGTGGAAGAATGGTCGTCCAATGGTATAATATCAAAACGGTAAGTATTTCATCATAAAGTCTCTACTTTTTTCTTGTGGTATCTTGATTTTGTTTGAAAGTTGTGAATGGCAAACGCCAAGGCTGTCATTGGCGAGGGGAAATCGAGGTACTGCTATATTCTAGTTAGAGTGCATGCAGAATGATTAAAACAAACAAACAAGTTTGTCATTGGCGACACATCAATTGATAATGTGTAAGCCATTAATCCTGACATGACAGCTATTACAAAAATGGTAACTTAACATGCAACATCACATTTTTATAACTGGAGTGAAAGTAAAAATTAAATACGCAACAATTTTCTAAATAGTTTGCTTCATTTTAACTGCTATTTAGTTTAACATATTTGGTTATACTGCATAATATGATCTCCCGGAGGCCTAGAGTTATCCTGAATGAAAGCTGAACAAGTTCTTTCGAGATGATTGTGTACAAGCATGGTACAGAGATCGGCAGAGGAGCAACTGAGCCATAACGTAGGTTACCCTGCCATGCAACACGACCGGGCGATGCAACACCCGCCCGCTCCCACTTCCGGCCTTCTCTAGCCCAACCAAAAATAAACTGGAAGGGTTAGAACAAAAAAGGAGCCATATACA
>Ga0307514_10000500_pt1 | contig 79389 bp, 91 predicted proteins | sample 16_EM_MG_FD_203088 | JGI IMG/M metagenome (GOLD analysis project Ga0307514, IMG submission 203088) | Populus trichocarpa ectomycorrhiza microbial communities from riparian zone in the Pacific Northwest, United States - 16_EM | ecosystem: Host-associated > Plants > Roots > Unclassified | place... | reverse complement strand
TTAATAATCATGCGCACCGCTGATGGTTTTTCACATCCCGGTCATGGCGACATAATTGCATCATCTTGCGAATCCGCTTGATAAGGCTGCCCTTATCAAATCATTACATGTGGCTCAGATGTAATCCTGCTAAGGACCGTCTGACTGATGACATGAGCTGATACACAAGAAGGTGTTTTGCTTGGTGACCAATGGTATCCACTTCCGAATGGTAGTCACGTGTACTTGCTTCAGTCATACATGTATCATTACCACTATCAGGGGAAAACCCCTAACAGATAACCAATGATGGGTACTTGTCAGTAACTTTCGGGTTATCTGACATGCATAACGCCTGCCCTAAGCATTCTCAGAACTTTCAGTCATGATTACCTTTAGCAGGGTATGAATGGGACATGTTTCGATTGGATATGCTTAGGCGTAGTGGATTCACTGAAGCATACGCTGCGGCAGCTGATTTGATGATGCAATAACACTGCAAGATCAAAAGGGCTACAGTCCTACCGAGCGTGCTATTTTCAACCAGATTCATTTCAAGTCACTAGCGGGATCATGTCTGATCGTATAGAACAAAAGAGTTTGCCCTGCAGATACAGCAGTCGTTAGCCTGAGCTATTACGTGGAATCTTAAGCCCAATGTCTTTTGTAAGGTTGGTCACTGGGCACTTCCTGGCCAAAGAGAATAGTCTCAGCCTAAGCACAGTGTGACTGAGAGATTATGACATTGGTTGATGATATGAGACCTGGAGCATCCCTGCACATTGGTTTGTGACAGTACGGCAACAGCAAGAGTGTTACGATTCAAAGATCGAATATACTTGCCATGTAATCTATGTTGGCGTAGTAGTGGTTGGCCGCCACGTAAGCCTATGATGCAATCATACTACAGTAATGATTAGCTCAAAGACACTACCGCTATGTCAGTAAATGTACCCAACTACCGAACCTTACGAGTGTGAGATGTCCAAGTTGAAGTTATGATCTGATATATGATATTGTCCAAGTGTGGCATGATTGTTATCATGAGTGTAAAACTGTAATACCTCACTTGCATGTACACGATGACCTTGGGGATTCATGGCAAACTCTACCATACGCATTCATTTGGAAATCCAGTTTCTACTAAAGACAGCATATGGACGTGTTATGAATGTAAGCTGCAAAGCATGTTGCTATCAAAATCAGAGAGACGAAGTATGGGTGCGCTTGCGTATACACCCGAGAAGTTTCTATACAGAGATCACATTGTTCCGGCAATGAGAAGGACAAGCTCTAGCAGCAAAACAATCAGCGATTCCTACCAGCGAAAGAAGACCTTTATTTATTATTGTATTTTCATGATACCTATACCTATCTATTATTATATATATAAAATCTATTAGCTTTCTGTAGCGGCAGCCCTGCACCTTTGATAAGTATTATACATATGACCATTAACTTCAAGAACGACGACGACGTTATAGTATATGTTCTTGAAAAGATTATATCCTACGCTAGAGATAATCAGTACATAATTGTGGCACAGTGTGTATGGTGGCTAGCTTCTATTATCGGAATACAGGAAAGATTGGTTACTCACATCGATACATTACAAGTACAAAGGAAACTTGATTGCGCTCCTTGAATAGTAAATTCCAACTCAATAATTATCCATCCTGATCGGTAACGACAAATTGAGAAGCAGAATTCAGATCGCGATAACCAGAGTTGTTACGATAATCGGGATTCAAGTGGATCCGAAACAGGACTGCATAGTACCTCCAAACATTCTCTGCACAATCAGATATTAGAAAACTATGAGGAGTTCTTGCGAATTTCAGAATGCGATTGAAAGACGATTGCCAGGAAGAACCTGCATAGTAGCAAGAAGCTGTAGAGAAAGCTTGCTCAGCAATCAGAATGATTTAAAAGGAAAACTCGAAAGAACTATCAAGATCAAATTCAAGGAATTGAAAGATCCGAGCTAGATCGAAGAAAAAGTGCAGGAGAGTGCCATTGTTGTGCTTGGCCACATAATAGAAAAGGCACTCATAAAACTCTGAATTGCCATAGGTGTATTCAGAAGGAGAAAGGAACTGCACCATTTTCAAAATACCAGAAAAAACAAATTAAAGGAATAGTTAAGGAATAGAATCTAGGGCCATTCAAAGTACCTATACTTAGGTCATTGGAACCCCCCTAACACCAACCAGGCGACTTCCTGGCCGTTAGACCACTGAATTGGGATGAGATAATCGACAAAGATGATGATGGTGAGAACTGGGTGGATCCCGGAGTGCCGAGCGGTGGAAGGAGCAGTCCTGGCGATGGCATTCACAATGACGATGGCAAGCGTGAGGAGGACACGCAGGGAGGTGAGAAAGGGACTAGGAAAGGGAATGGAACAAAGGATGGGAAGGGGAAAGGGAAGGCAACTGAAGACGGAAAGCGGAAGCGGAAGGGGAAGGGGAATGGAAATGGTAATGTGAAAGGTATTGTTAAATGAACCCCAGCGGGAGATGATATCTCTTGTGCTGTTGCTTTGCAATTGCAGAAAGAAATGTCAGAGGCAGAATTGGACACAGAGGACTAACTAGAGTGGGTACATTTTGAGCTGGAAGCATCGTCCGCCGAGTCAATTTCCTTAGATGATGATACTAACTCTACCTAGTCGGACAGCAAATATGGCTCAGAACTTTATTCTGATGTGGATATGTGCATGGAGGATGATGTGGATGCACTGGACGGCATTGGTGTAGCCAGCAATGTGGATATGGAAAGGGACAATGATGTTGAAGATGAAAATGATAAAAAGGAGGAAGATGGGAAGGAGGAGGAGGAGGTTGATGAGGATGAGGATAAGGATAAGGATAATGCCAAAGAACCTCGGACGATTGGCCAGGGAGAGATGGTAAATACATTGGCTGACAATGTAGACACCATGGCCGACGATCAGCCAACCGTGCTACCTGAACAAGGGCAGAAGATGCTCGAGCATACCCCACGGCCGCAACCTCCGGCGTCTGCCCCATTGCCACAAACCATGCAGCCTCGCCCAAGACCACGAACTCAGGAGACTCACACCCTCTGTTGGCTGGAGTTTTTGGGGCTTGTGACACAGCAAAGACCTCACCCAGTAGCATCAACTCTGCGGGAAGCAGAGGCAGCGGGAAACACCTCAGATGTCGATGTGGACCAGCAGCTACTCGGCGAATCGGCAGGTGGCGACAGTCTCCCCGATGTCCCTCGCCCCGATGTCCCTCCCCCCGATTTCCCTCTCCTTTATTTCCCTCTCCCCAATGTCCCTCTCCCCAATGTCCCTCTCCCCAATATCCCTCCCCCTGATGTCACTCTCCCCAATGTCCCTCTCCCTGATGTCCCTTTCCCCAATGTCCCTCTCCCCAATGTCCCTCTCCCCAATGTCCCTCTCCCCAATGTCCCTCTCTGTAATTCACGCCCGGATGGCTTAGTAGGCGAGGAGTGAACTAGTCCTTGCATTGCAGAGGAGGTGCACGTTTGGGTTAGGGTCTGGTTCTTGTCTTGTAAGTTTCCTTTGCTGTAATCGATTCATCTCAGGCACTGATTTAGGCACGGGTGGAGGTGTTTGGTTCGTTTGAGTTACCGGTGTGGGCTTGTTCGTTTCCTTTGTTCTAATCTATTTATCTCAGACATTAATTATTACATGTGTCGCAAGGAATTTGAATTGCTCAGGGTATATTTTTGATTTATTCATAGTATTATGGGACATCGCGCGTGCAGTGTTTTTGCAACTCCTGGCGTATAAGGAACCTCCTTGTGATTGCGTTGAGGCTCAATAAATCTCTCAAGTATCATGAGAGTATACCCACACCAGACTGCTCAGGCCCAGCACCAACTTTCGTCCCTTTCTACATTGAATACTCCACTCCTTGTCTGTCGTCGACAACACCCGAGAAGGCCCCTTTCCATTGCCCTGAATTTCCATGCCAAAAGAAGTTCACCTCAGACAGCTGGCGACTTAAACATATCAAATTACACCATCCTCAACACCTGCAAGTTGCACGCCAGAAGAATCTAACTGTTCGCAGCGCACCCCGACGCGTTGAACCTGCTCAGCGTCATGAATTCAACGGCAACAAAGATTCAGTCAAAGACTTGGACGCGTTGAACCCGCTCAGCGTCGTGAATTCAACGGCAACAAAGATTCAGTCAAAGACTTGGACATGTTTCCCTACCTCGAACACGTTGAAAACATCGCAGACTCAGAGTCTCAACCACTGCCACCTCCTCTGCTGCAGAGGGAAACATACCCCAGTGTTAGGGGTTGTCCTTCATAGGGGTAATGATACTTGAATTATGAATACTGAATGCATACATATCTGCGATATGCATAACACCTACGCATGTATGATTCAAATGGTCAGTGATATGCTCTTTAGCGGGAGTTCATATTGGTCGCACGAAGAGTATGAACAAGAGCCACTCGTATCACTTAGTAATATGCAGCTTCGGCTGTTCCACCTCTGTTCACACCTGGATACAATGCCGGATTTGCATGCATTGTCATGCATGGCAGTTGATAGTCAATATGCGATTAAGTGGACTCTTCACCCCTACCTGTAACAGACTAGGATATGGTGGAGCATGTTCCAGTCAGAGAATTGTCTAGACCATAGCATGACGTAACTGAGGGAATAATGACGTAAGCTTGGGCCTAGAGCGACTACAACTCATTGGCTTGATATGTCTGGATCACAATGTAAACTCGTATTGGATACGAGCTTACGCGTCAGGATTCTACGTTGGCATAGTATCAGTTGGTTACCGATTAAATCTATGACCCAATTAAATAGCTCATCTGCATGAGGGATTTAAGAGGTGATAAGCATCATCAACTTGGTTGGTGGATACTCCAACTACCGACTTGTATGATTTGCAAGATGTCTAAGCTCAAGTCTGCATGAAGCGATGGATGGCCTGAGAGTATCAGGAGCGTAAAGCATTCAAACCACATTGCATAGTCACCGCGGGTTATCACCAAGCACGACGAGAGCGGGGTCACGATGAAAATCTGGCAGACAAGCGTTATTATAGTTCTTGGGTGTGGGAGCTCAAGACGTAGAATGTTCATATAAACAGGCGTAGTTGTTGCGGGACATTGAAGGAGGCAACAAGCAATACACAATCAACACAGAGACACTGAAGATGATCTTCAAATATTATTAAGAATTCTATCTACAAAATCTTTACCATTACTTCCATCATCCACCTTCGTGACCTGGCAACATTTGCCTGGACATCATCTGACACCTGCTGAATACGCACTGCAATGGACGGTCAGGTGTTTTGGCAATCAGCTCTTCACTTTGGAAGAGCAACATTTAATCTAGATCTACCAAGTGGTTTTTCATTTCTTCAAACTCAAGAATATCAGCTACCTAGTGCTGAGATATCTCAACACCGGCGGATTACCATTCGAGGAGTTTTCCAAGGAGTGGTTGTTGGACGGGGAAGTCTGTTATACGTATATATCCAAGACTGACAGTGGAGGAGGTTTGCTTTTCTGGCAGCTCTTGAAGAAAGTCAAGAGGTTGAGTCTTAGAATAAGACGAGGACAGAGAGAGAACTTAGATACGCAGTTGTACTTAATTCAATAAATGTTGTATTGATTATTGGGATTGAAAACCCCCATAACACCTGACACTGGTGATCCGCTGAGCGATTACATTGCCGAGCCATGGGAATGCGACGCTCAGGGTTGCCTTAAGACGAACTTACAAAACAATCCCTACTACCTGTTTACGACGCGCGAAGAGTACAAATATATGCACTGTGGGATCAAGAAGAAGGGCATGAAGACGTACTATGACAATGTGCTGAAGGAGGAAAACACCGCTCTGCGTTTCCCAAGCTTCAAAAATGGAGTAGGCGTCCAGAAGCTTCTGGCTTGCACACCAGATGATCTGGCTCTCGGGGAGTGGGAATTATACACTCTCGAGGATATGAAATGGAATGACAATCACCAATGTCCTATCAAATACTGGAGTCAAGACATCATCAAAAGCATGAGATGGTTGTTGTGGCAGCCAGCGTACGCCGAGCATCTTATTTAAGCCCCTCAGCATTGCTTGAAAAGCAGTACGCCACCGAAACGCCCCTATACCGAAATGCACACTGCAGACTGGTGGTGGGAGAGACAGGTAAGAAGAGATACCCGAGCATGATGACGTGCTAACCAACATTAAGTCAACGCTCAGAGTGGGAGATACACTGGTTCCCTTGATCATCATGTCCAGCAGAACGCATCTCTCGAATTTTGCTGGCGACAAGAAGGAGTGACCTGAAGATATGACAATTGGCAATCTATCTTCGAAGATCCGGCAGATGCCCTCAACGCACAGCGTTGTAAGGGTCACTCTCCTGCCAATTCGGATCAAGAACCGCAATATTCCTCAGAAGCGGCTGGATAACCAGCAGCAAACAAACTGATAGGTGCTGAACAAGGTACTCCGGCGGGTACTCCAGCCTCTCACCTTTAAACAGAATGCCAGTGCTGAGAGCAGGTATTACAATGTGCTCTGTGCAGATGGCAACTTCAGGTGTTGCAAACCAGTTTTAGCAGCATGGCTTGCAGATTGCCCTGAGTATAGCGACCTACATCATCTCAAGCAGCATGTCTGTTTTTGGTGCGAGTGTCCAAAGAACAAACTTGGAGATTATGTCCCTCCTGACAAGCTAAACCCCTGGCAGAAGCACGACCTGTGTCGATCGCTCAGCGATGCCAACACCAAGGAAGCCAATGCCAAACTCTCATCGCGCCATGTTCACTAAGAATTCAACGTGTTTCAACATATTCTTTATATCGTGAGTGACCTCCCGAACCCCGACCTCTTCCATACAATCCAGATTGGCATACTTGATCACCTCCAGAAGTGGATTTTGCACTTCATGAAGACGCACAAACAGCTCGAAAAGTACAATGCAATATTGTTATCTGTGCCTGCTTACCACAACCTCACAGCAAAAACTAAGACACATGAGGAACTTTCTCAAATGGAATGGGAAGGAGATGAAAGAAATAAGCAGGTACCTGCTTGGAGTTGTAACCTAGTCTCTACGAGGAGGAAGCCCCGCTCAGCGTCCCATATTCGATCGCCCAATTGAGTGCACACTGGCATGGTTAGAATTCTATGTCTATGTTCAATATAAATCTCACGATGATGCAATATTGAGCTACATGGAAGAAGCCTTGTGTCGTTTTCACACTTTCAAAGATGTTTTCTTACTCGGGCGAGCCGGCAAAAAGGCGAAGGCCAAAGCCAATGCCCTGTGAATGGAGCTCATCAAGAAACGAAAGGTAGATGAGGACACAAATGCTGAAACTGGGACGCCGTCCAAGAAGCGGTGCGGAATGAACGCCTTGCTGGATTATATCAGCCATGAGATAGATGTTTCCAAGGAGTTAGATGCTGACCTCAACTTTCTGAAGATCCACTTGATGTCTCACTGGGTCGAACAGATTCGTCAATATGGAGTGTTGCAACAGTATTTTGCAGAGAGACATGAACAAGCACATAAAATGAATTTCAAGGACGGTTGGAATGCCACTAATTCAACTTCCTGCCACAAGTAATCACCTTTCAGCGTGGCATTCTCTGCTTCAATCTCAGAGAGCTTAATCTCCAAGCCTTTGCTCAGCGTCGAAAGAACAGCGCTGCCAACTTCAAAGTCCTCCATTCTGGCGCTAATCTGGGTGCCTCCCTGTGTTAAGGGTTCTCTCCTTCCAGCGATAATGGTACTTGCGATAGGTAACATGAATACATATCATGGAGTTACTCTTGGTCTAGTGACGTGACATGCATAACATCTTTTCATGACCTTGCAAGTAGGCCAGTCTCATGTCCTTTAGGAGGGATATATGAGAGTCACATGTCGATTGGATAAGCTTCGGCTTAGCAGAGTCACTTTACATGATGCAGCTATGGTGCCATAGCGGAGATACGTTTTATCGGCCGTGCACATAGTTTCCAACCACATTCATTATACCTGATACTAGCGGGACTTGTCTTTTCAGACACAGTAGTCGATAGTCAATATGCGAGTACGAGGAACCTTGGACTTGTTGCCTCAGGCGATACAAGTTATCGGGGCACTCCCCAGCCCAAGAGAACAGTCTCTGCCTCAGTATGACGTGACTGAGGGAATTATGATGTTGGCTGATGATAAGAGGCCTGAAGCAACCCTGCTCATTAGTTTGAGTTAGAATGCATTGCAACGTCAGCTTCCTATTCAATCGGAGCTGATGCATCCAATTCTGCGTTGGCATAGTATCGGTTGGTCGCCGATTAAATCTATGATGCAAGCCAAATAACCTTGAGGTGAGGCAATTAATCGCGATAAGCACTACTGACCAGAGTCAGTAGTTGTTCCAACTAATGGCTCAAAGGATTGTGAGATGTCTAAGTTCAAGTTTCATCTGACACATTGTCTGACATGATACCATGAGCTGGATGGCCTGATTTTTATCAGGAACGTACTGCTTTAATACCTCAGCTGCATGAGCACGATAACCTAGTGGGATGCATGGCGTGTTATCACTGGGTGCGTGGCCGGACCGCGATAATGCTATCATGAGCATTGTAGTCATAGCGTTGAAGTAAGGGCGTACAAACCCTCGAAGACGACTATAAAGAGATGGCATTGCTCTCGCAATGAGAAGAAGTATCAGCAGCAATCCGCAGTCAACAGTCAGAACACCGAAGACAATCTCAAAATATTATTAAGAATTCTATCTATATTTTACCAACCATTTCTTCCCTCATAAACACTCGTGACTAGGCCTTGTATGCCTGGACATCATTACACACCTGCCGAGTATGCACTGCAACAGAAAGTCAAGTCTTTCGGGAATCTTCTTTTTCAATTGGAAGAGGCCTGTTCAACCCACATCTACCAGGTGGTTTTACATTTCTGTGAGTACGAGAATATCGGGTACATGGTGCTACAATATCTGAACACCGGCACATTAACATTCTAGGAATTTTCCGAGGATTGGTTGTTCGACGGAGAAGCTTGATCTTCCTATATTCAGGAGACGGCAATTGGAGTCAGTATGATTTGGAAGCTCTTCCAAGACGAGGGCAAGAGGTAGAGTTTCAGGAAGAAACAAGGAAAGATAGAGAAAATGGATAGGCGGTTGTACTTAGTTCAATAAATGTTTTATTGATTATTGGGATTAAGCAACCCCGTAACACCTTGAGCTCCCAGTCATATGCAAAGCCTGAATTCATAGGACCCCATAACTGCCATGAGGAAAAGCATCCTGACGCTATGATGAAAGACTTCAGAGCATTACTCCACAATACACAAGACGCAACACAGGGCGTGACAATATACAATGGCACACGGAAGTTTATCAAGCATAAGAGTCGTAACAAGACATATATATTGGATGATCAACTGCACACAATGGAGCTCTGGATTTACCATTGTATTATGGTTCAAGTTGAGGGTTTGGAAGGTGAACACATATCTCGGATTTCTCGATGCACAGGAAGCCACTGCTGGCGCAGTGGGGACCGATGGAATGACTGGGTGTGGGTAATGCAACGCCCAGGGAGGTGTTATGGTGCGCTGAATGGTTGTCTCCTATTGCAACTGCAATGACTGATCAAAATCAAGCTCCTGAATGAGAATGGAGCTTTCATTGAGTACTGGTTGCCCTGGCGCTCAACACAATACCTGAAAACTCGGGTAACTTGCTTCAACAACAACCCTAGTTTCCGTCTGAAACACCCGGGTGTTCCGGACGGCTCTGACGGCTCTGACGGCTCTGACGGAACCTTGTACGCTCTGATGGAGAATTTCACGCTTCCCGTCGCCCAGGTGACGGGTCGCGTTGCATACTCACCGCCATTACTTTGTGCCTCGTATACGCACCATCAGCATGACATGTGTGTTATACTCTGCGCAGGGGCTGCATTTATACTGTAGCTGTTCACACAATGCTTGGCAATGTTTATGCCTTTCTTCGGCTGATAGCCACATTTTACCTCTCTGCTATTGCTATATATCGGGTGCCGCACTTGCCCCATATATGTTTAGCTTGGAGATTTTGTCACATAATGCAATACAGTCTTCGCTTGGGATACCTCGCTTGCCATTGCATTTGATTCGCCATTATCCTATTTTACAGATCTGAAATATACAGTCCAATCTTCACACTCTCTAGTACTATGCGCTCAGTCCTCCACATTCTGTGTTGATCGATCATCGGCTTGCGATGCTTCTTCCTACTCATCCGCATCCACATTGTCGCCATCCTCGCCCTCATACCCGTCGACATCACTGGTTCCCAGGTCAAACCTCTTGAGTTGCGTCACGGGCCGTCATCGCTGGCTGGCGGTGGGGATGGCATCACGATCGTCGCTTTCATCACCTTCATCTTGGTAATCCCAACTGCCCCCTGGCATCCCTGAATGAAGTTCGTCATCCGTACAATTGTTGTCTATCGGGATGTTTGGGTCAGTGCTCCCGATCTCAGGCTCCTCAAGTGCCACTTCTGAAGCCAAATAATCAAGAAGAATAGCATTGTCAACACGCGCTGCTTCCACACTGATCACCATGGCAGGCATTGGGTTCTCCACCTGTTGGATATGACGCTTGTCTGTAGCAAGAGTGTTGTTATACACCCTCTGTTGATAGCTCTCCGGTAGTGTGTTCCAGGTATTCATCAAGAACGTATATGTTCCTGCAACACCAGGCGAGGTTAACAACTTGCGACCCGTTACAGCGCAGCAGGATGCAATCCTACCACCATCATTCTTGTGGTTGAAGTTGTTCGAGCGATCAGGTCTTTTTACTTTCAGCTTTGACTTGGAAGCTTTCGGATGAACACCTTTGTTCTTTTGCCACTCCAGGAGAGCATGGCAGAACGCGGTGCATGTGAACATGATCAGTGGCGAGGGTATATGACCGTCCTTGTGGTTAATTATGGAATTATAAAATCAATCAGCATACTTACCGTGGTTATTCGCCCGAAGATAAAATTTGATGTAGATATACCGTGGAATTGCTTCCACCAGAAAGTAAAGTGGATGCTAGCCATTCGTTATCAGCTTGTGACTCTCTCTGCGTTGGATTTGGACCGTGTACACCACCTTCCACATGCTCTGCTACCGGAAAAAGATACTTATTGTCTGCCAGAAGGGAATCAATGAATTCCAAATGCTCTGCGGCGGATTCAAAGTGGTGGAGATCATAAAGCTCTGCAATGTTGTCCCTTGCTGATTGAATAAAATGGGATTTAACCTTATCGACTTGTGCACGAACCTTGTACCGGTTTGAGTGTGTAATATCCACCGTGAGCTGTTGATTCAGCATACCCCTTTGAAGATCTCTTTTGTGCGTGCCTCAAATGCTATGGACCAAATGTTGTTTTGCTGCATAGCGGTGTTCCAGTACATCTCCATTGTCTGCCAGTGTGGGGCTTCAGCTAATGCTTTCGCAACATGTCGCGTTGCATAACTTACCATCTCCAAGTCGCTTGCACTCATAAATGGCCGTCTGTTCCACATGTAGAGCTCCAGGAGTCTGCCCGTTGCAAATACAAGACGCGTCATGTCTGAGTGACCAGATCGATGGATGCTGCGACTGCTGGAGACCATTGATCGAGGTGTAGACACTGCCTGCAGTTGCAAATGCCACTGCCTGTGTCTCTGATTCTTTTCGGTAGCTCACGTTCGCAGTGGATTTGTAATGATCGTGCGGGCGTCTGGATTCGGGATGGGGGAAGGCAGGTTTTCAACGCCGCTGAGGGCAGTGGGAGTGTGAGCAATGCCGGATGCGGGGCTGGATACAACGCGACGCGTTCAGTCTGTCTGTATGGTTCCGCTGGGAGCTGGTGTGTTACGACTGCTAGTACCCGGCATGGCAGTTGGAGTAATTATTGACCGTCGCTGTGTAGCGGATGGGGTGGAAGTCACGCGTTGAGTGATAACTGCAATGCGAGAATTGTTCAGCGAAGATGAGGGGGTGGAGTTCTGACCTTGGACTATAGAGGGTACTGAACTCCTTCTTTGAGACGAATCCCTCTCGCCAGCAGGTACCGAAACGCGTCTCTTGGCAGGCGGAAGTTGAGAATTCCCCGAAGGCCCACACATTAGTTGATTCTGACGATTAGCAAGACTTCGAACATTTCGTAAGACCAGAGTCGTGTCACGCTGTGGGCTTTGGGAACACATATTCCGATATAGATGTTCATCATTAAGAAGGTAGGAATAATATCCTCTGCATGCATATGCAATGGCAGGCAAGGTAGACTTCTATTTAAGCGACGACGGACGGATTTGACAAAAAAGGGAGGCGCGGTGTAGACCGTGCTGGACTCTCAACCCTGACAATATTCGGTGACAAGATCCCTTCAAAAGCATTCAATTATACAGTTAACTGCCATCAGATTAAACTCGGATTAAACTGAGCATTGATATTCACTGTTACAGCAATGTCTGAAGGTTCATTTGCACCGCTTGAAGGGTGTATATGCCATCTTGGCGCGATTATCATCCTATTGCACTCGTTCTTGGCACAATACTTCAAACTATTGATTGTCTATATCTTCAGCTTCCCGGTGGAAATCTGTTAGGGGTTCCCTCCTATCAGTGTAATGGTACTAGTTACCATGCAGTATGCTCTTTAGCGGGGGCATACTAGTCATGTCTCGATTGGATAAGCAGGGGGCTCAGCAGATTCATTGAAAGCAAAGCTGCGGCAGCTGATTTGATGATGCAGCAACTAGCCAGATCGAAAGGACCATGTCCTGCTGAGCAAGTTGTTTTCAACCAGATTCATTCTTAGAAACTTTGCGGATGCATAGGATATGCACGGCAGTCGTGCAAGTTAAGGGCTCTCCTTTTAGGGGCACGTCCGGGTTTTCTGTTGAACACCTGAGCACATATGACTGAGGGACTATGAGCATTGGCATTAGCCAAAAGCGGACATCATTCATTGATTTGATTGAGCGGGTTTCGCAATGATAATCACTGATTCTGATTACGCGTATAACGGTCTACATTGGCATAGCAGCGGATAGTAACCTACTTAAGACAATGAGTTATTAATCTTGGGATGAGTTCATAATCCAAAGGACATGTCACCTTAGAGTGGGCATTCCAACTACCGAACAAGAAAACAATTTGCAAGATGTTTAAGTTAAAGTCTGGTCTGATTTATGTGCCGATATGATATCATGTATGAACACGATAACCAAAGGGACGCGTGGCCACCTCTACCAGGTGCGATCTATGAGTGTAAGACGCATAGATACATGGCTATCATTGAGGGATTAAATCATAGTCTGAAGGGGGTTTTGAGAGACTATACAAGATCATGTTGTTCCAGGAAGGAAGGGGAGTATCGGACTTGAGATGGAACAAGAACGAGACCTACCAGTGGAGAAATATTCTTATTTATTAATGCGTTTTTATGATACCTACTCCTATTATTATATACCTAAGACTCTATTAGCTTTCTATTGCGGCAGCCCAGCACCATCAAGAAGGATCATTATACGAATGACGATTAGCTTCGAGAGCGTGAACGACGTTATAATATACACACTAGAAGAGATTATATTTTACGCCAGAAGCAACCAGTTTATCTTCGTGGCACAGTGTGTGTAGTGGCTAGCGTCAATTATTGGACTTGTTCAAGGATTGATTATTCATATGGATAACCTCAAGAGAAGATCGGATATCGTATTACAGGAGGCTACACCTTACGCTGAAGATACAATCAACCGAACCTATAAGAGTCATTATAGTAGAAAAGTATTGGCAACGCATCGAGATATCCAGGAAGAGTCGAGAATACCTGATGAATTGGTTTCGGCTGTACCTAGGGATCTTACGAACGATAAACGAGCAGATCAGATTCTGGATCGAGCCGAACAGTTCATAAACAATTTGGAACGAGCTCAAAACACTTGGCAACGTGGCCAAGTGAATCCCTTGCCTCAAACAAAGAAGCAACTTAAGAAGACTCAAAAGATTGAACGGCTTCGGGGTTCTAACAGTTCAGTGGAAGCCTTACAAACTCAAAGGTTGCAAGAAATACGAGATGTGGTTATACAGAACATCAGTATGATATAGGATCTATGGCCATGAACCTAGTACTTACTTGTGAGATACGAGGATAGTTACTTAGGGTAAAGCATGTTAGGGGATTGTCCCTTAACAGTGATAATGATACATAACAGATCGAAGAAAGTACATGTCATGGGTTAAACCTATGGGATGCAAAATACCTACTTTCAAATACGATGTTATGTTTGTCAGTCAAGTGATCTTTAGCGGGATTACACTTGAGTCACTTGTCGATCAAGCAGTGAGGATTAGTTCCTACTGTCGGATTCAAATATGATGATGAAGTTATATTGCCTGCTCTGGAAGTGAGAAACCTTCTCAGATGTGCATGACTCTTGGCCACGATTACTATAACTAGCTAGCGGGACAAACACATACTTAAGTTGCAATTATGCAGAATTAGATGTGCAGCAGACGTTATTGCAATATGCGAGTACGAGGGATCTGCAGCTCATGCGCTACGCGGTGAGAACAACTGTGGCACTCCCCGGTTTACGGAAGGTCGAAATCTAAGCATGCAGTGTCTGATGGATTATTGGCATTGGCTGAAGATAAGAGGCCTGGAGCGAACTGGTATTTTTGATTAAAAACCATATGCATCGCAACGTCATATTATGGCGTGTCAAAATCTACGTTGGCATAGTATCAGTTGGTCGCTGATTAAATCTATGATGCAATGCCGAATAGCCAATTACGGTGAGGCAAGAGAATATTGCAATTAAAGCATTTAGAAGATCAAACACAGTTAAATTGCGATTACGCAGAGTTACGTGTCAGTCGTAAATGTTCCAACTACTGAAACAAACGAGTAGCGAGATATCCAAGTTGAAGTTCTGATCTGATACGTCATTCGACATAATTTAATATGATGGATGGCCTGATTTTAATCAGGAGCGTAATGCTTCAAAACCACATTTATATTAACACGATAACCTAAGGGAAGTGTGGCAGTCAATTACGGGGCGCATTCAGTAGAATGTAAGACGCAGCCATAATACTGCAATTATGCGATAAGCGGAATCATAGCATGGAAGTCTGGGCGATAAGAATACTGTCCCTCGAACATGACTATAAAAGAGATCATGATTGTCCAGGCAATTGGAGAGAACAAGCTCTAGCAGCGAACAGTCAGAAACCTACCAGCAAAAGAAGACCTTTATTTATTATTGAGTTTTTATGATACCTATTAGTATTATAAAAATCTATTAGCTTTTTGTAGCGGCAGCCCCGCACCTTAAGTATTCCCTTGCGCCTTATGACGATTAGCTTCGACAACGATAACCACGCTATCGTATACGCATTCGAGAAGATTATTTCCTACGCCAGGGAAAATCAGTACTTCTTTGTAGCCAACTGTACCTGGTGGATTGCCTCGATCTACGGATTAGATAATCAGCTACAACAGCATATCGATAACCTAGCATTAAGACAACCAGCGATTATTAGAAGCATATCTACGACCCCAAGAGATATTGCTCGAAACGTTAGCGTAGAATTCAATAAGCAGTCATTAGAGGAATCATCGAATAGTTGCGTTAGGGACCCTTTGAGAAGGACTAGGAAAGGACAGGTTAATCCTTTACCCCAGTCTAAAAGGCAACTTAAAAAAGCTAGGCAAGCAAAAGCCCGACAACTTATGCAGCAAGTGACTACAAATACCAAGCTTGCCAATTTATGAGAGGAGATTATTCGTAATCTTCAAAAAGAATAGGATCTACGGCTATACTAGTATCCATACCTGGTACCTAAGTATCCCCGTAACAAAGCACCCCCGTAACAAAATCCCCCTTTGGTAGAGCTAAAAGCATCGCAAAGCGAACAATGACGTATTCTCTATTCTATGACATCAGTTGCATGTGCTTTTTCCACTGCTAGGTGTTGGCAGCTGTGTTGGATGGTTGCACAGTTGGGACAACTTGAGAACTATTCAGTTTGCTCCGAGATGCAAGAGGTCTGAGCGGTAAACGTGGTATGAAATGCCAAAGCAACGCCCAGCGTCGTAAACTGTCCTTACCATGTGTACTAAATCTCGTCTCGAGGCTCCTCATTGATGCGGTGCCTGGTGCTTGTGCAAGATGGAGGCTGGGCCGTTTTGTGTTCATTAACCAACAAAACGCAGGATATGAACCAAATCACAAGAACTGGAGTATATATATCCCTTCTTCCCGCCTACACCTCGATTCTCTTTTCCTCCAGTATTGAACACACCGCCAGCAATTAAACACACCGCCAGCATCCTGAACTATCTTGACATCACGTGACTTGCACACAACAACGCCTCACGTTCCAAAACACACCCGATTACCTACACAACTTTGTACGTTCACCCCGTGCTTCCTTCCGCAATGTCCAACTGTATCATAATGCTAAGGCCTCGGATGTAGATTCATTTTCAACTCGCAGCGATGGCACCAAAGGGCAGCCGCAAAGGAAAGGGATAGGCAACTGCTAGGGCAAAAATGCCGACATCGTTTATAAATCGACGCCTGACGTTGGATCGGGACCGTATAAAGGGATACATCTCGGAACACATCCATGCACTCATACGGATATACAATGTTTGTGGTGTCAAGAATGAGAGGGCCTGTGACCTCTTTTATGATATAATCTTTCTTGATCCAGTCACGACTTGCCACTTTTCACAATTCCGGCTGATGTGGCCCCACCACAGGAGAAGGAGTTCACCATATCAGGAGTGGTGGGCAGCGTTCCGCGCATACATGGGGCAAATGTTTGACAAAACCCGCAATCAAATGAACAATTGGAGGTGGGACAACCCCGGTGCCTGCAGGGATGAAGTCGATTGTTCCAATCCACAGACAACCAGCTCGCGAAAGGTTAAATGCACTGGCGAGTGTTTGTCTTCGTATGGTAGCGATGATCTCAGGGCAAAGATTGAGCCACCAAGCTGCCGGCAGTACAAGCCAGGTGACTTCCTGGCCGTTAGACCACTGAATTGGGATGAGATAATCGACGTGGATGATGATGATGAGAACTGGGTGGATCCCGGAGCGCCTAGCAGTGGAAGAAGCCGTCCTGGCGATGGTAATGACAATGACGATAGCGAGGGTGAGAAAGACACACAGGGCGGTGAGAAAGGGACCGGAAAAGGGAATGGAACAAAGGACAGGAAGGGGAAAGGGAAGGGGAAGGGGAAGGCAAACAGTAAAGGGAAAGGTATTATTAAACAAACCCCAGGGGGAGATGATACCTCTCGTGCTGTTGCTTTGCAGTTGCAGAAGGAAAGGTGTGAGGCAGACTAGGACATGGAGGGTTAAGTAGAGCCGGTATATTTAGAGCCGGAAGCATCGCCCACCGTGTCAATTTCCTCAGGTGATGATACCGACTTTACTGAGAAGTCGGACAGCGAATATGACTCAGAACATGATTCTGATGTGGATATGCACATGAAGAATGATGTGGACGCAACGGACAGCATTGATTTAGACGGTGATGTGGATATGGAAAGGGATGGTGACGATGATGAGGATGAAGATGAAGAGGAGGAAGATGAAGAGAAGGAAGATGAGGAGGAGGTGGAGGAGGAGGATGAGGAGGAGGAGGAAGATGAGGATGAGGAGGAGGATAAGGATGAGGATGATGGCAAAGAACCTCAGACGATTGGCCAGGGAGAGATGGTAAATACATCGGCTGACCATGCTGATACCATGGTAGACAATGAGCCAACTGTGCTACCTGAGCAAGGCCAGGAGATGCGCGAGCATTCCCGACAGCCGCAATCTCCAGTGCCTGCCCCATGGCCACAAACCCTGGAGCCTCCCCCACGCCCACAAACTCCAGAGACTCATACCCTCAGTGGGCCGGAGCTTTTGGGGCTTTTGACGTCGCAAAAACCTCGCCCAGTGGCGCCCACTCTGCGATAAGCTGAGGCAGGCGGAAACACCTCGGATGTCGATGTGGAGCAGCAGCTACTCGGCGAATCGGCAGGTGGCGACAGTCTCCACAATGCCCATCTCCCGGATGTCACTCTCCCGGATGTTCCTCTCCCCGATGTCCCTCTCCCAGATGTCGCTCTCCCTGATATCCCTCACCGTGAGACGCGCCCAGATTGCTCGGTAGGCGAGGAGTGAACCAGTCCTCGCATTGCAGAGGAGGCATGCATTTGGGTTAGGGTCGGGTGCTTGTCTTGTGAGTTTCCTTTGCTGTAATCTATTCAGCTCAGGCACTGATTAAGGCACACGTGGAGGTGTTTTGTTCGTTTGGGTTAGGGTTGTGGGCTTGTTTGCTTCCTTTGTTCTAAGCTATTTATCTCAGGGCTTGATTATTACACGCGTCGCGAGGTTTTTGAATTCCTCAGAGTGTATTTTTTATTTATTCATAATATTATGGGACATCGCGCATGCAGTGTTTTTGCAACTCCTGGCGTGATGGTGTTGAGGCTCAATAGATCTCTCAAGTATCGTGAGCTTATACCCACACCAAACTGTTCAGGCCCAGCTCCACCTGTCGGCCATTTCTACAGTGAATACTCCACTCCTCCCGTGTCGTCGACAATGCCAGAGAAGACCCCATTCCATTGCCCCGAATTTTCATGCCGAAAGAAGTTCACCTCAGACAGCTGGTGACTTAAACATATCAAATTACACCATCCTGAACACCTTCAGGTTGCAAAGAATCTGGCTGTTCGCAGCGCGTCCCGACGCGTTGAACCCGCTCAGCGTCGTGAATTCAATGCTAACAAAGATTCAGTCAAAGACTTGGAGGTGTTTCCCTACCTCGAACACATTGAAAACATCACAGACTCGGAGTCTCAACCACCGCCACCTCCTCTGCCGTGGACAGAAACATACCCCGGCGCCGGTGCTCCACTGAGAGATTACATTGCTGTGCCATGGGAACGCGACGCTCAGGGTTTCCTTGAGACGTACCTACAGAACAATCCCTACTACCTGTTTGCGATGCGTGAAGAGTACAAATATATCCAGTGTGGGATCGAGAAGAAGAGTATGAAGATGAACTATGACACCATGCTGAAGGACGAAAACACCGCTCTGCGTTTCCCAAGCTTCAAAAACGGGGATGGCTTCCAGAAGCTCGTGGCTAGTATGCCAGATGATCACGCTCTCGGGGAGTGGGAACTACACACTCTTGAGGATTTGAGATGGAATAACAATCACCAACAGCCTATCAAATACAGGAGTCGAGACATCATCAAAAGCATCAGATGGTTGATGCGCCAGCCAGCCTACGCCGAGCATCAGATTTACGCCCCATCAGCGTTGCTAAAACAGCGATACGCCACCGAAACGCCTCTATACTTAAATGCACACTGCGGACTAATGGTGGGAGACACAGGTAAGCAGAGATACTCGAGAATAATACTGTGCTAATCGAGGTTAAGGCAATGCTCAGACTGGCGGATACACTGGTTCCCTTGATCCTCATGTCCGATGGAACACATCTTTCGAATTATGCTGGCGACAAGAAAGAGTGCCCTGTATATATGAGAATTGGCAATCTATCTGCAAGAATCCCCCAGATGCCCTCAACGCACACCATTGTAATGGTCGCTCTCTTGCCAATTCCAATCAAGAATCGCAATATTCCTCAGAAGCGGCTGGATGAGCAGCGTCAAACAAACTGAGAGGTGCTGAACGAAGTACTCCGGCGGGTACTCCAGCCTCACACCTTTAAACAAAATCCCAATGCCGATAGTGGGTATTACAATGTTCTCTGTGCAGATGGCAACTTCGGGCATTGCAAACCGGTTTTTGCAGCATGGCTTGCAGATTGCACTGAGTAAAACGACCTACATCATCTCGAGCGGCATGTCTGTTTTCAGTGCGAGTGTCCAAAGAACGAACTTGGAGATTATGTCCCTTCTGACAAGCAACACCCCCAGCGGGATCACAACCTATATAGAACGCTCAGGGATGCCAACACCAAGGCAGCCGATGCCAAACTCTCATCACTCAATGTCCATCGAGGATTCAAGGCGTTTCGACATATGCCCTGTATAGTGAGCGACCTCCCGAAGCCCGACCTCCTCCATACAATGCAGATAGGCATGCTTGACTACCTCCAGAAGTGGATTTTCCACTTCATGAACACGCACGAACGGCTTGACAAGTACAATGCAATCTGGTTATCCGTGCCTGCTTACCATGATCTCACACCGAAAACTAAGTTATATGAGGAAGTTTCTCAATGGAATGGGAAGGAGATGAAAGAAATGAGCCGGTACCTGCTTGGAGTTGTAACCCAGTCTCTACGAGGCGGAAGCCCCGCTCAGCGTCCTATAATCCATCGCGCAATTGAGTGCACACGGGCATTGTTAGAATTCTATATGTATGCTTGATATAAATCTCACAATGATGCAACTTTGAACTACATGGAGGACACCTTGCATCGTTTTCACACATTCAAAGATGTTTTCATACTCTAGTGAGCCGGCAAAAGGACGAAGGCCAAAGCAAATGCCCTGAGAACGGAACTCTTAAAGAAGCGAAAGGTAGACGAGGAAACAAATGCTGAAACTTGGACGCCATCGAAGAAGCGGTGCGAAATGAATGCCTGGCAGGAATATATCAGCCATGAGATAGATGTTTCCAAGGAGTTGGATGCCGACTTCAACTTTCCGAAGATCCACTTGATGTCTCATTGGGTCAAACAGATTCGTCGATACAGAGCCTTGCAACAGTATTTTGCCGAGAGACATGAACAAGCACATAAAACGAACCTCAAGGACGATTGGAAAGCCTCCAATCACCATCTCAACTACCTGCCGCAAGAAATCACCTTTCAGCGTCGCATTTTCTGCTATGAAATCAGAGAGCTCAATCTCCAAGCCCTCGCACAGCATTGGGAGAACAGCGCTGCCACCTGCAAAGTTCTCCCTTCCGGTGCTGATCTGGCTGCGCCACTCGGCTCCCAGTCATATGCGAAGCCCGAATTCATTGGGCCCCAAAACTGCCGTGATGCACATCATCCTGGCGCTAAGATCAAACACTTCAGAGCATTACTCGACAATTTACAAGGCATAACGCACCGCGTGGCAATATACAGCGGCACGCGGGAGTTTATCAAGCATAAGAGTCGTAACAAGACGTATATATTGGATGAACAACTGCACGCAATGGAGCTCTGTATTTACCATGGTATTAAGTTTCAAGTTGAGGGTTTAGATGGTGAACGCATATCTCAGATGTGTCGATGCACAGGAAGCCCGAGCTTGCGCGGAGGGGATTGACGGAACGACTGGGTATGGGTAAAGCAACACCCGGGCAGGTGATATGGTGCGCTGAATGGGCATCTCCCGTGGCAATTGCAATGACTATTCAAAATCAAACTCCTAAACAAGGATGGAGCTTTCGTCGAGTACTGGTTAGCCCTGGCGCTTACCACAATACCTGAAAACTGAGGTAACTTGGATCCCGTCTCGAAATTTGTACAAGTGAGAAAAGCACCGGCAGCCGTTGCTTTGCACGTTTTCAGCGTGGGAAATATTGTCAGCTGCGCGCACATCATTCCAGAGATAGCTACTAGTAGTAACACAGGAGACGGACGGAACAAGCGATGGACTGTCAATAGCCACATAGATCTGGCGACTTGGAATGATGTGTATAGTTAGTAAAGAGAGAATTGCATTTTGCGCGCAGGTAGAAGGAACGCAAGGAGAGATTTTCACAGCATCACCCATCGCCTTGCAATCCCGTATAATTAGTGAACAGAGAATTGCATTTTGCGCGCAGGTAGAAGGAATGCAAGGAGAGATTTTCGCTGCGTCACCCATTGCATTGCAATTCCGATGCAAGTGCGTGCCCAATGAATCCATACCGATGTATGGTCACAGTTGGCCACAATCCCAGCGTGATCGTTTAAAATAGAAGACCGACAGAACGAGAAGAAATGGTGAAACAGCGATCAGAGGGCGATATGCAACGCGACGCGTTGAATTGACGCCGGGGTGTGTCTGATGGTGCTGACAGAGCGTGTCCACTCCGATGGAGCCATTCTGCCCGGACGGAAATATTTTTTGCTGATGTGGATCGCGACTCGAAATTTGTACAACTGAGAAAAGCACCGCCGGCAGTTGCTTTCCAAGATTTCAGCGTTGGAAACATCGTTGGCTGCGCGCACGTAATTCCTGAGATAGCTACTAGTAGTATGACAGGAGACAGACGGAACGAGCGATAGATTGTCAATAGCCACATAGATCTGGCGACTTGGAATGATGTCTATAATTAGTAACGAGAGAATTGCATTTTGCGCACAGGTAGAAGGAACACGAGGAGAGGTTTTCGCAGCATCACCCATCGCATTGCAATCCCAATGCAAGAACATACCCAATGAACCCATTCCGACGTATGGTCACAGTTGGCCTCAACACCAGAGTGTTCGTTTAAAATAGAAGACCAACAGAGCGGGAAGAAACAGTTAAACTGCGATGGGAGGCCAATATGCAACACGACCAGTGGTATTAACGCCCATGCCGCCACTGGGATGTCACTGACGGCTCTGACGGACCACCGCAACTCTGATGGAGCCATTCCTCCCAGACCGAATATCTTTCTACTAATGAAGTAACCCCACTTTTTTGGATTTTGACTAAGAGGTATGTTTGGACCTATACGTTTCTAAAACCCTAAAATAGCTTGTGTTGTTCGAGCTCCATAATCGAGCTGCAGCTTCAGAGACCTGATCTCAAAAGACAGCTTCTGCTCAGCATCTCTCCAGATGTCCGGCAACGCTTGTTCACCTGTATACCACACATCGTCGAACAGGCTTAAACTCACAACGCTTCTAATGCAGACTTAACTACATTTCGACTAACTTGTATGTTTGGGCCACCAAAAACCCGTATCTTCAAATTGATTATGTCAACCGATTTCCATCAAGAGAGCTCGAAGAGATAGAATCTGAATGCCAGTCTCCGCTCAGTGGCTCAATTGGTGACCGGCTAGCTTCTGCCTGAAGTTTGTGACAAATCATACACAGACAATATCTGATTTCCTCCAATGTCCAATCCCAAAAGCACATGAAGAACAAATTGTGATGAAAGCTCGAGTTAAGACAATGCAGTTTCTGATAGTACAAGTAACTGTCGAAGTAAGGCGAGCCTGCAATTCCAGCCATTGCATTGGATTGAATTCTGCATGCCAATTCAATGCTTGCTGCACCTCAATTGACCGGAACTGCATGCTGTTATTCATCTTTCCGCTGTCAGATAAAGTCTCATGACCCATTCATATTGTTCTTATGCACTGCTTTGAACCCCAATATCTATACTAAGTCAAGATTGTAGCATTAAGACTTATAATGAGTTTCGGATTAAATGATGCAGTGTATGCAAGATATTATGCGCAACATCTTAATTTCGGTGACTATTTCTGACCCGTTCACTAGCAATCTTGGCATTGACGAGAACAGGAATCGATTAGATTACCCCTGAATCTTCATCGCATCTTCACAGTTCTTTCTCTATGCTGAATCCCTCCTTTCTAAATTCATATCCTGCGTCTTCTCTTACACTGACTGCATACATATTGTGAATCCAGCAGACTCGGACCGCTGAAAGTGAAGTTCTGCACACTACATTGCCTAATCGACCGCTAACTTTGCTGCAGAATCCTAAAACAACAGATTATCATGAAAATAGAGTGCCCATCCGACTGGTATACCGCATTTGGATATTTATATTTATCCACTATCAGCAACAAACTCAGTTTGAACCCATGTAACTTCCAGTGTTGCCACTCAGCAAGGTCCCAACTCTATCCTCCATCCAAGTTGTCCAAGATTCTTCAACACACCGACAATTCTGTGCCACGCTGTCATAGCTCATATGCTCGAACTAGAGGAACAATGAACTAACTTCGGTGGGAGTCATATGGAGGGGCAGATCATGATCGACCCATTTCTCAGTATTCCATATGTCCGGCCCTGAGAGTTAGTTAGTGATACAACGTTGTTAATGTCTTGAGTTCTTCAGGTGTGTCGAGATCTTCAGGTGCATCTGGTTCAATTCTAGCTATATTGGCTTAAACCAAGCTCCAATTCTGGTATCAATTGCGTACTTGGATACGAGTGCTAACATTCGGGAATTGGGGGCATGAAGAATCCATCTAATCTGGTGAACCTGATACTTTCTAAATCACAACAAAGAACTAGCATTGACAATATAAATTTGAACTGCCAACCTATCTTCCGGACTCTTTCCAGGCACGCCTTAGATTGCATCCTCCTGCACCAAGCATCACTGTTTCCTGGCACGCCTCCAATTGCATCCTCCTCGACCAAGTGTTACTTTGTTGCCCTATTTTCCCGTTATTCTCCTAAACATCATACTATATTTACCCTTATATACTTCTGTCTACATTTTCCAACTTCACTTCATCATCATCAACATGGAACCTATGGCCAGCCAGGTGAGGAATCACTATTCACAGAAGAATCAAGAAGCACACCTTCAGAGAGCACTTGCACAGGCATTAAAGAAGACAGCCAATCTTCATTGCCAATCAAATGTTTGAACTTTCAACACAGCCATCGAGTATAGTATTGGAGCTTGCTAACGTCTGCGCGATAATTCCTCTTATGAAGCAGGATGATGACAATTCCGATCGGGAGCTCAGCAAGGACAAAAATAAAGACCCTGGAGAGTCCACCTTGTCATCCGATATTGAAGAAGATGATTTGGACAACCAGCAGGAGATCCTACATCTAGACCAGATATGCTATGATAAGTCGATACGAACTACAAGGGTTCCACTATGAAACAAACGGAGCCATGTATATACTGTCATTGCATCCACTTCACTTCCAAATATGTAACATCCGGCCGGGGCCATAGCACCACCATTTCTCAAACACCAAAAGTCAACCATCAACATATTACCCAAGTCTGAAGTTATACCCGCCCAGACCCTCCCACTTCCCAAGGCTGCTGGAGACCAGAATGTTCCTTAACCAAAGGCCGGTGGAGATCACAACGTTTCTCAACATCACAAGGCGACTTTTGAGGTAGTGAAACAGTTCTTGAAAGCAATCGTATTCACAAAAACTCCCTGGCCAATCATTTCCGATGAGAAGTACTTGATGGTTGACGAAGCTTGGAAACTCGCGATTGAAGCCCAGGATCGTCAGTGGGCATTAGCAGATGCTCCTGTTGGTACACCATCAGTGTGTCAATTGCCCGGTGGTCCATCTCCTAAAATTGATCCGCAAACCCAAGAAGCTGTAAGTGTTTATTCTGTTTCTGCTCCTCGATTGGACTTATGATGATAACCCCAGAAATATCCATCGTTAAAACTCAAGATTATTACAATTTGAGAGCATTTGGCAGATGGAGCTCATCGAACTATTGTCCGCAGTTACTGGTTGGATTTAGGATTGGAGACTCAGCTTTGAATCCAAGTAAAGAAGCTTCTGTCTGATGATGCTTATCTCTCGAAGGTCATCGATGATACAAAGTCCTGGTTCACACAAATGGAAGTGCTTGACTTAATCTACCCTCAGTTTTTCTTCATGGCACCAATAGCTTGGGGCAACAGCCGACCACATCGCAGTTCTTTCAACCACTCACACCACAGATGTTACGGCTTGTTGCCACAGCGATTCATTGTGTGCTGTCTCAGTATGCCACCGGAAAGAAGGTTACAGTTATGTTTTCTCATGTTGAATATCAAGGTAAATTTTGCCTTTTCACAGTGGTAGATTTTATTACTGCTGACGCCATTGCACTCATCAATTACACATGGCGGGGCTGCATTATACCCCTGCCCCCCCCCCCCCCCTATGGTGCTCCTCCGGTATAATAGGCGCACCTCAATCCCCATCAGCGCACCTCAATCCCCTTCGGCGCACCTCAATCCCAATTGGTGCTCCTCAGTCTGGATTGGCGCTTCAATATTTCATTCAGCGCTCCATATAGTCTTGTTTGTCCGCACTCATTCTCTAGGATGAGCACTCCTCAATCCCCTCCTTGACCTCGATATGCAGTACCACTATTTCATTCCAGACTCTGTGCCTCCCTCACCTTTCCGTGTTGCTCAGCCTGGATGGGCTACTCCGTTGGATAGACGCTCCTCAATCCCTGTCAGCGCTCCTTGGCCTGAATTTGCGCCCCTCAAATTCTGTTAGGGGTTCTCTCCTATCAGTGTAATGGTACTAGTTACCATGCAGTATGCTCTTTAGCGGGGGCATACTAGTCACGTCTCGATTGGACAAGCAGGCTGCTTAGCGGATTCATTGAAAGCGAAGCTGCGGCAGCTGATTTGATGATGCAGCAACTAGCCAGATCTTTCAGGACCATGTCCTGCCGAGCAAGCTGTTTTCAACCAGATTCATTCCTAGAAACTTTGCGGATGCATAGGATATGCACGGTAGTCGTGCAAGTACAGGGCTCTTCTTTTAGGGGCACGTCCGGGTTTTTTGTTGAACACCTAAGCACATATGACTGAGGGACTATGAGCATTAGCGTTAGCCAAAAGTGGACATCATTCATTGATTTGATTGAGTGGGTTTCGCAATGATAATCACTGATTGTGATTACGCGCATAAAGGTCTACATTAGCATAGCAGCGGATAGTAACCTACTTAAGACTATGAGTTATTAATCTTGGGATGAGTTAATAATCCAAAGGACGTGTCACCTTAGAGTGAGCGTTCCAACTACTGAACAAGAAAACGATTTGCAAGATGTCTAAGTTAAAGTATGGTCTGATTTATGAGCCAATATGATATCATGCATGAACACGATAACCAAAGGGACGTGTGGCCACCTCTACCAGGCACAATCTACGAGTGTAAGATGCAAAGATACGTGGCTATCATGGAGGGATTAAATCATAGTCTGAATGGGGTTTTGAGAGACTATAAAAGATCCTGTAGTTCCAGAAAGGAAGGGGAGTATCGGACTTGAGACAGAACAAGGACAAGACCTATTAGCGGAGAAATATCCTTATTTATTATTGCGTTTTTATGATACCTATTCCTATTATTATATACTTTAGAATCTACTAGCTTTGAGTAGCGGCAGCCCCGCACCCTGATTTGCGACTATCTAAGTACGAGCGATACGATCTTCCTGGCAATGACTATATCTTTTGAGAACGACAGTGACATTATAATTTACGCCTTGGAGAAGATTATCGCATTCGCCAAAAGCAACCTGTATATTTTCCTGGCTCAAAGTGTGTGGTGGATATCCTCAGTGATAGGATTACAAGCTGGACAGGTTATTCATATCGATAACCTACGAACCAGGTCCGAAATAGTATCCGTGCCTAATGACGTTATAGCTACGACCCCAGAGCCACTAAAGGGAAACGATCTAAGTCAGCAAGATAAGATACTTAAGGAGTGCGAGGAATATCTTCGAGACTCCTGAAGATTACAAGACCTTGAAGCTCTTAAGGCTAAAGGGAAGACTAGGACTGGACGGATAAACCCATTAGCATCAACTAGATCTGCTCTTAAGGTTAAGAAGAGAAAGAACGTTTCGGATCATTCTAAATCAAAGGGAATCGAAGAAGCTGAGATTTCAAGAAGGAAAAGTGCAGGAGAGTGTCTACGTTGTGCTTGGCCCTCAAATCGGAAAGGAAATCACAGGGTAAAGGATTGTATAACAAGAATTAAGCTCGACCCCAGAACAGTGCTAGGTTTCAGAGCTTTACGAATCGAATCCTCTGAACAGGAATCTTCTGACAGCCTTAGCGGTATTTAAGATAAGTATTAGAATCTACGTCTGTGTACCTGGGTACTTACTTGTGAGCTACAAGTATAGTTACATAGGGTAAAGCACCCCCATAACAGTAGAGTGGGGCTTCCTCCTCATAGAGACTAGGTTACAACTCCAAGCAGGTACCGGCTCATTTCCTTCATCTCCTTCCAATTCCATTGAGAAACTTCCTCATATGACTTAGTTTTTGGTGTGAGGTCGTGGTTAGCAGGCAGATATAACCATATTACATTGTACTTGTCAAGCCGTTTGTGCGTCTTCATGGAGTGGAAATTCCACTGCTGGAGGTAATCAAGCATGCCAATCTGCATTGTATGGAGGAGGTTGGGCTTCGGGAGGTCGCTCATGATACAGGGAATATGTCGAATCACATTGAATCCTCAGGGAATATGTCACGACAAAAGTTCAGCATCGGCTGCCTTGGTGTTGGCATCACTGAGCGTTCCATATAGGTTGTGATCCCGCCGGGGGTGTAGCTTGTCAGGAGGGACATAATCTCCAAGTTTGTTCTTTGGACACTCACACCAAAAACAGACATGCCACTCAAGATGATGTAGGTCACTATATTCAGTGCAATCTGCAAGCAACACTGCTAAAACCGGTTTGCAATGCCTGAAGTTGCCATCTGCACAGAGAACGTTGTAATACCCGCTCTAGGTGCTGCGATTTTGTTTAAAGGTGAGAGGCTGGAGTACCCGCCGGAGAACCTCTTGTGGCCCCTCTCCGTTTGTTTGCTGCTGCTCATCTAGCCGCTTCTGAGGAATATTGCAGTTCTTGATCAGAATCGGCAGGAGAGCGACCATTACGACAGTGTGTTGAGGGCACCTGGCGGATCTTCGAAGATAGATTGCCAATTGTCACATATACAGGCGACTTTTTCTTGTCGCCAGCCGAATTTGAGAGATGTGTTCCGTTGGACATGAAGATCAAGGGAAACAGTGTATCCCCCACTCTCAGCATTGACTCAATGTCGGTTACCACATCATCATGCTCGGGTATCTCTCCTTATCTGTGTCTCCCACCACCAGTCCGCAGTGTGCATTTCGGTATAGAGGCGTTTCGGTGGCGTATGGCTGTTAAAGCAACACTGAGGGGAGTAAATAAGATGCTTGCTGTATGCTGGCTGCTGCATCAACCATCTCATACTTTTGATGATGTCTCGACTCCAGTATTTCATAGGGCGTTGGTCATTGTCATTCCATTTCATATCCTCAAGAGTGTGTAGTTCCCACTCCCCAAGAGCCAGATGATCTGGCATGCTAGCCACAAGCTTCTGCATGCCATCCCCATTTTTGAAGCTTGGGAAATGCAGAGCAGTGTTTTCTTCCTTCAGCACGTTGTCATAGTATGTCGTCATGCTCTTCTTCTAGATCCCACACTGGATATATTTGTACTCTTCACGCATCGCAAACGGGTAGTAGGGATTGTTTTATAGGTTGGTCTCAAGGCAAACCTGAGCGTCACGTTCCCATGACTCAGCAATCTAATCGCTCCACGGAGCACCGGTGCCATGGCATGTTTCCGTCCGTGGCAGTGGAAGTGGTGGTATTTGAGACTCCGAGTCTGCGATGTTTTCAAGGTGTTCGAGGTAGGGAAACGCGTCCAAGTCTTTGACTGAATCTTTGTTAGCATTGAATACACGACGCTGAGCGGGTTCAATGCGTCGGGGCGTGCTGCGAACAGTCAGATTCTTCTGGTGTGCTACTTGAAGGTGTTCAGGATGGTGTAATTTGATATGTTTAAGTCGCCAGCTGTCTGAGGTGAACTGCTTTCGGCATGAAAATTTTGCACAACAGAAAGGGGTCTTGATAGGGGTTCTCCCTTAACAGTGATAATGGTACTAGGATATGGTTGTGAAGGGGTACATACCATACTCAGATATCCAGTAGCCAGTAATATGCCCTTGAGCGGGGGTTCATATTAGTCACAAGAAGTGTTCAAGCAGAATCAGTCGGAGTAAGCCGAGAACCGCTTAGGGCTTCTTTCATTCTCTGGAATCTATGCGGAATATGCATGATAAAACATGCACAGCAGTTGATAGTCAAATGCGAGTAAGCGGGCTCTAATCCTCCTTCTCCGTAACGGGTTGCGCAAAGGTGCGGCACACCCCGGTGTAGAGAATAGCCTCCACCTAAGCATGACGTAACTGAGGGATTTATGACATTGGCCTACCCAGAAGCAAGAACCATGCATCACTTTGCATGAGTATGGATTACAACGTAGGATAAGTGTCATAGATCTACATTTCCACAGCATGAACTGGTATTCAGTAAGCCTGCGAGAAACTACCAAATAAACTCAAGATAATGCGAGATGTCAAAGTTGAAGTTATGGTCTGATTTATGAGCCAAAATGATATCATGCATGAACACTAGTGTTAGCAACGGGTCCAAATTGCCAGGTCGGTTCCGGGTCCGGTTCCACCCGAACCCGGACAGTGGCAACGGGTCTTACCACAAGAAAAACCCGGACCGTTGGAAATGGGGCGGTTTTACCACCAAAAACCCGGCAATTCAAATTCACCATTTTCACTCCAATTAAATATTTGAGTTCTGATCGTATCACAACATGATCAGTATGTAGATTGTGCAGTTTCAGTCGCTCATTCACCTCCCGCTTTCAGATTTGCGATCCCACAAGTACTCGTTGAGTCGCAATCGAAAACTTGCCAATTTCGCTTAGAATCAGCCATTATTTCATAACCACACTACAAAAATCGGTCGGAGTGGAAATTTGAATGCAGGAGGTGAAAGAGGGGCTAAAGCTGCACAATTTACGTATTGACTATGTCATGATACAATCAAAACTCAAATACTCAATTGGGGCCAAAGGAGCAGGAACTGTATATTTGGAACCACGGTCCAGTTCCAACCAGGCAAAATACCTGCGGTTCTATGTCCGGTCTGGGTATCAAACCTGCCAAGCCAAAGCGGGTCGGGTTTTTCCCCAGGTCTGGAACCGAACTGAACCGAACCACCGGTCAAAACCCGGACTGCTGGCGGGTTACCCGGACCCGTTGATAACACTAATGAACACGCTGACCATAGGGAAGCGTGGCCGTCTCTACCAGGCGCATTTATTAAATGTAAGACACACAGATATGTGGCTATCAATTGAGGGATTAAATCATAGTCTGAAGAAGGTTTCGAGAGACTATAAAGAGATCACATTGTCCTGGCAATGAGAAAGACAAGCTCGAACAGCTAGAGACAAAACGGTACCTACCAGCGGAGAAATATCCTTATTTATTATTGCGTATTATGATACTTCTACCTATTATATCTATACCTAGAATTCATTAGCTTTGTATAGCGGCAGCCCCGCACCCTGACGAGACAACTATATACAAACACCAGCGATACGATTATATAGGGAATGACTATATCCTTCAAGAACGACAACGATATTATAGTATACGCCCTGGAGAAGATTATCACATTTGCCAAAAATAATCAGTATATCTTCCTGGCTCAAAGTGTTTGGTGGATTGCCTCGATTTTAGGGCTACAGGCCGGGCTAGTCATATACATCGATAATCTACAAGCAAGATCCGATCTAGCATCTCATCCAGAGATAGGACCAGATATTGCACAGACAACAACTTCCAAAAACGATCCCGAACGGCAGGACAAGGTTCTTAGAGAGTGTGAGGAATTCCTGCGAGACTCCCGCAGGCTGCATGATCTGGCAGTGCAAGGGCTGGGGAGATGATCTATCAGCAGCGATGCGGATAGTGAAACACAGGAAGGTTCTCCTCAGTTGGCCTGGAAACCACCCAATGTCAAAACTGTCCTGAAAGACGTATCTGCGTACTATTTAGGAACGAGGGGGCTCTTGGAGTAGTGATAAGAAGCACGAGTATTCGGATGCACTGGCCGGAGGTGACACCGAGCCCATCCGGAAACAGTCTGAGGGTAAAGCTGTGCTGTCTTCACGTTCTCTGTGTTTAAACCAGTTAAGACTATAGGACACCTGTGGGACTTCTAGTGGAGCGAATGCTGAAGAAGTTTTGTTTAGTGGGCAAAGTCCGGGCATACAGGGATGTTGCCTATATGTGGCGGTATGCTTGGAAGATGATGTGCGCCAACGATTTACTCTGGCGTATTCGGGTGCCTTACTCGTGATGGATGCTCAGATTTAGGAGATCCCAGAGAACACTTATCGCTGAGACATCCAGGCATAGCGAAGCAGACTAAACATCTGTGAAGCTATGTACGGCCGAGGGAACTCGAGACCGTGGCGCGACAGGACGGATGCCGTCGTCGACTCTATACGCAATCTAGTGCGTGGTTGTTAGCGACTGGAGCCTAAGGAACAAAGATCGTTAAAAAGCTTTGGTACTTGAAATGCCCTGATGAAGCGAATGCTGATAGGGGGCATCAAGTTAAGTATCAGACTGCACTACACTGATATGAAGGCCAGGGAGAATTGCTAACGCAATAGAATGCTAAAGGCCGTATTCAGCCTTCATGTCGAAAATGTCTACTTTGACATACCACTTAATGTGGAAGGCACCATTCTAACGATGGACTGTAAAGGCTTCTGGACAAATCAAGACGGGACGGGTAAATCCTTTAGCGTCAACCAAGCAAGCTTTGAGAGTGAAGAAGAAGAAAGATCACAAGCAATACGATCTGACAGAAGGGATTGAAGAAGGAGAAATTCAGTGAAGGAAAAAGAACGGAGAGTGTCTATGTTGTGCCTCGCCCTCTGGCCATAAGGGTAGTTACGGAGTAAAAGATTGCATTCGGAAAACTAAAATAAGTTCCGGAACAGCGATAGGCTTTAAGGACTTAAGGATTAAGTTATCCTCACTGGAATCCTCCAATAGCATCAAGCGACACTCGAAAGAAATAGGATCTACGACCGTGAACCTAGTACTTACTTTAGTATCAACGGATGCTTAGTTGAGTTACTCAGGGTATACACCCCTGTAACAGGTCTTCTCTGGCATTGTCCACGACACGCGAGGAGTGGAGTATTCACTGTTGAAAGGGATGAAATGTGATGCTGGACCTGAGCAGTCTGGTGTGGGTATAAGCTCACGATACTTGAGAGATTTATTGAGCCTCAACTCCGTCACAAGGAGGTTCCTTACACGCCAGGAGTTGCAAAAACACTGCATGCGCAATGTCTCGTAATACTATCAATAAATAAAGAATAAACCTTAAGCAATCCAATAACCTTGCGATGCGTGTAATAATCAATGCCTGAGATAAATTGATTAGAACAAAGGAAACGAACAAGCCCACAACCCTAACCCAAATGAACAAAACACCTCCACGCGTACCTTAATCAGTGCCTGAGATGAATAGATTACAGCCAAGATAACTCACAAGACAAGAACCCGACCCTAACCCAAATGCATGCCTCCTTGGCAACGTGAGTACTGGTTCAACCCTCACCTACCGACCCATTTGGGCATGCCTCAGGGTGAGGGACATCCGGGAGTCTGTTCCAACCAGCCGATTCGCCGAGTAGCTGCTGCTCCACATCGACATCTGAGGTGTTTCAGGCTGTCTCAGGTTTTCCCAGAGTTGGCGCCGCTGGGCAAGGTTTTTGCGGCGTCACAAGCCCCAAAAAACTCCTGCAAACTGAGGGTATCAGTCTCCGGAGTTAATGGTCGTGGGCGAGGCTCCGGGGTTTGTGGCCGTGGGGCTGGTGCTGGAGGTTGTGGCCGTGGGGTATGCTCCCACATCTCCTGGCCTTGCTCAGGTAGCACAGTTGGCTGATCGTCTACCATGGTATCTACATCGTCAGCCAATATATTTACCATCTCTCCCTGGCCAATCGTCCGAGGTTCTTTGCCATTATCCTCATCCTCATCCTCATCCTCATCCTCCTCCTCATCCTCATCCACCTCCTCCTCCGCCTTCTCATCTTCCTTCTCTTCATCCTCTTCATCTTCATCGTCACCGTCTCTTTCCATATCCACATCGCCTTCTAAATCAATACCATCCGGTGCATCCACATCATCCACCATGTGCATATCCACATCACAATCACCTTCGGAGTGATATTCGCTGTCCAACTTGGTAGAGTCAGTATCATCATCTGAGGAAATTGACTCCGCGGGCAATGATTCCGGCTCTAAATATACCCGCTCTAGTTAGCCCTCCGTGTCCAAGTCTGCCTCTGACATTTCCTTCTGCAACTGGAAAGCAACAGCACGAGAGATATCATCTCCCCCGGGGGTTTGTGTACCTATACCTTTCCCTTTACCGTTTCCCTTCCCCTTCCCCTTCCCCTTCCCTTTCCCCTTCCCATCGTGTATTCCCTTCCATTTCCCGGGCCCTTTCCCACCACCCTGCGTGTCCTGCTCACCCTCGCCATTGTCATTGTCATTGCCATCGCCAGGACGGCTTCTTCCACCGCTCCACGCTCCAGAATCCGCCAAGTTCTCATCATTATCATCCTCGTCGATTGTCTCATTCCAATTCAGTGGTCTAACAGTGAGGAAGTCGCGTGGTTTGTACTGCCGGCAGCTTGGCAGCTCAATCTTTGCCCTGCGATCATTGCTACTGTACCAAGAGAAATGCTCATTGGTGCATTTTACCTTCCCTGAGCTGGTTGTCTACGGATTGGAGCGATCGACTTCATCCCCGAAGGCACAGGGGTTGTCCCACCTCCAATTGTTCATTTGGTCACGGGTTTTGTCAAACATTTGCCCCATATATGAGCGGAAGGCACCCTACCACTCCAGAACAGGCTAACTCCTGCTCCTGCAGTGCGGCCACATCATCTGGAATTGTGAAAATTGGCGAGTTGTGACTGCATCAAGAAAGATTATATCATAAAAGAGGTCCCATGCCCTCTCATCCTTGCCGCCGCAAACATTGTATATCCGTAGAAGTCCACAGATGTGTTCAGAGATGAATCTTGTTATACGGTTCCAATCCAACGACAGCCGTCGATTTATAACTGATGTCGGCATCTTTGCTCTAGCATTCCCCTTTCCTTTGCTGCTGCCCTTTAGTGCCATTGCTGTGAGTTGAAAATGAATCTACATCCGAAGCGTTACCATTATGATACAGTTGCACATAGCGGAAGGAAGCCCAGATGGAAAGTACAAAGTTGTGTAGGTTATTGGGTGTGTTTTGGAACGAGAGGCTTTATTTTGTGCAAGTCACGTGACCTCAAAATCATGATGCTGTCACTGTGTATAATATGGGAGGAAAAGAGACAGCAGGTGTAGGCAGGAAGAAGGGATATATATACTCAAATTCCAGCGGTTGCTTAGTTCAACTTGTGAGTTTTGTTGGTTAACAAGCACAAAACGGCCCAGCCTTCATCTTGCTCAACCACTGGGCACCTCATCAACATTGAGCCTCGAGACAAGATTTGGTACTCGCGGAGAGGACAGTTTAGGATGCCGGGCATTGCTTTTGCATCACACACCAATTGCACAGCTCAGACCTCATGCATCTCGATGTAAACTGAGTAGTTCTCAGGTTGTCCCAACTGTGCAACCATCCAACACAGCTACCAATGCCTACCAGTGGAAAAAGCACACGCAACTGATGTTGTAGGATAGAGAATACATTATTGTTCGCTTTGGGATGCTTTTAGCTCTGCCAAAGGGGGATTTCAACTGGGAAGCTGAAGATATACACAATCGATGGTCCGATGTATTGTGCCAAGAATGAGTGCATTACTATGATAATTGCGCCAAGAAGGCATAAAAACCCTTCAAGCGGTGCAAATAGACCTTCCGACGTTGTTGTAACAGTGAATATCAATGCTGAGTTCAATCTGAGTTCAATCTGATGGCAGTTAACCCCATAATTGAATGCTTTTCAAGGGATCTTGTCCCCAAGTATCATAACGGGCGATATTGATTTAGAGTGTAGCGTGGTATACACTGCACCTCCCCTTTTTTTCGAATCCCTCCCTGGTCGCTCAAATAGGTATCTACCTCCCCTGCCGTTGCATATGCATGCAGAGGAAATTATTCCTACATTCTAAATGTCGAACATCTATATTGGACTATGACTTCCCAAATCCCTCACCCTGACACAACTCCGGTCGTATGAATTGTTCAGAAACAACCAAAGCGTAGGCCTTCAGGGGATTCTCAGCTTCCCCCTGCTAAGGGACACGTTTCCGCACCGGTGTAAAGGCATACGCCCGTGTATGGCTTCATAGGAAGGTATATCAGTAGATACAGTTGCACACGTGGATATCAATATTGTAGAGTAGTATAAAGGTAAGATTATCGCTAGAGATCTAAGGCTCGTGGCGAGCCGACTATATAAAGCGGGTATTACCCGGCCCTGGACACGACACGTGCAGCCCTGCCATTACATTATCCCCCTCTTTAGGTGCAGACCCCCTGGGCTGCATAAACCCGTACAAGAGTAGGAAAGGAAAGGAAACAATCAAACAACTGTTCAACGTACGCAAACGTATGAACCCATAACTCCCACAACCAATTAGTACTGTATGGTAGCCATTCGGTGGATCCGGCGCACAGGGAAACTCCACCTCCACTTGACTTATCTCCAGAGGTGGTAAAAACCCGTGCCGACGCCATTTGTACTGGGCCAAGATCCAAAGAAGTTAAGAAGCAATGAGAAGAGAAGAGAAAGAAGGAACATCCAAAGTGACACCATCCTCCACATCTCCACTTCCGGAATGTCCGGCATCCGACCATCCAATCTTGCAGTCGTAACTCGTACCAAGTGTAGGTCATTGTCGGGATTAGACACAGTAATCTCGGTGAAATCTCCAATCATAGTGTGAGCCTCGTCTTGATTCGGCGGCATCGGTGGTGGCTTCCGCTCGGTGCTCATCATCATCATCGCCATCGCCATTGCATCAGTATATCTATCTTGTCAGCATTCCAGTAACCGGTCATACTCACCATACTTTCAAGTGCACTGGCACTCAAGTTCTCCCAATTCCTTGTGAACTCCGCAGGCCCTGCCCATCAGTGATCATTATTGCTGCTTTGGAAGCTTCTGCTCCCGGTATCATAGCTGTCGGTAATGGTCAATGACACATGACCTCGTATCTATCTCGTAAGCTTCTCATACAATGGGCATTCATACCATATATTTTCAAGCGCGTTTGCGCTCTCCTGAGCCCTCGTGCATAGCTTGGTCGGCCAATCTAGATTTATCAGAACTTCCCTTGCAGCCAGTGGCTCTCACACGGTGCCCGTCAGTAGTTATATTCATCCTCCTTCGGCATCGGCCAAGCAGGCTTATAGCCCTCCCGTAAGGTTGTTGAACATCCAGTTCGGTAAGCCATTTGGTAAACATCCCAGTCGGTGCCTTCGGTAGAGGGCTCCCGATAATCCTAAGTTCCTGCACCCTCCATTCAAGGCAATCCGGTAATCATCTTTTGGTAGTTGTCTCGACTGTCTCACGATGGCATTCGGTGACTGTCTCTCGCGATGCCGTTCGGTAAACCATTTGGTACGTTCGAAGATCATTTTCGGTCTCATTTGGATCTTCTTCGGTAGACATAATTGCACTTGTTTGGCATAGATCAAGCGAACTTGATTATCTCATCATCTCTTTGGTGCTCATGCAGTCGCACTGATCATCCTCTAAGTCGGTGCACTTGTAGGTACACTTAACATCTGCCCTGTGCTCGGTGCACTTCTCATCTCCAATTGCTCGCCAGCTTTCATCCGGGTATTCTTTGCGTTGCTTCTCCAGGTGTGATTGCTGTCACTTGTCTGAGTATCCATATCGTCGTGTTCTGAATTCGCTTGTCATTTCATCTCTAGATGCACTGGTTGACTTTTCTCCATGGACGCTTGTTCACTCTGCTGGTGATCACTTCCAAGGTATATTCGTCGACTAATCTCCAGCTGCGATTCACTGCCGGTAAGTGCGCTCCAAGGTGTTTCCTCCCAGAACTTTCGGTACGGTGATTGCTTGCGGTAGGGGTTGCTGTTGATTCCGGTACAGTCATCCCCGTTTGTGTGTCGTAGCTCCGCCGACGACTAATCCATAGCAGCCGTGGATCTCGGGATTGCCGAGACTTATTCGGGATTGCCGAGACTGAGTCAGGATCTCATTCGGGATTGTAACTTGGGCATGTGGCTTATTGATTCATCTGTAGGTGTGTTTGCCATCACTTCCCTTGGTGCACTGTTCGCCGTTGCTAGCCTTCTCTATTGGTGAATGCGTTTCACAGTGCTGCATTCCTGCACTTCCGGTACGGTAATTGTTCGCCTTAAGGGTTGTTGCGAATCCGGCACTGTCATCCCCCTCTTTAAGGATTGCTGCTCCGCCAAAGATTAATCTCGTACGGCTTGTGCGGTATCGGCATTGTAGTTGTGTCTCAGGATCTGATTCAGGATCGTATTCCGCATTGGAACTGGGGCATTTAGTCGGTGGAGTCATGCCGCCGGTAATTTGTATGTCTGCATATCTGCGCTCGATTGTAACTTCGTAGCTTCATATAGGAAAGGAGATTGATTGTCATCCGTCTCCCATAATCCATCTTCTAAGATCCATCTCCTGTCATCCATCTCCGGTCATCCATCCATATTCGGTCATCCATCCATATCCGGTCGCGATCCATATCCGGCCGCGATCCATCTCCGGACGGGATCCATCTCTGGTCACCCATCTCCGGCCGCAATCCATTTCCGGCCGCAATCCATCTCCGGCCACAATCCATCTCTGGCCGCGATCTCACTACGGCTGTGATCCAGTTTGTTCCAGCCATTCGTTTCCACCATGTGCATAATTGCGCTCGTATGGGCCGCCGCATTCCGTGACTTTTCCTATAGCTCTGTAAGCTCTCTAAAGGTCATTGTTACTGACCTCCATAATGTCCGTCTTCCATTGACTCTTCATCGCAGTCCCATATTCCGGTGACATATCGTCCTTCATAAGAAAATACCCACTCATCGATCCGTCCATATGGCATGGGATCATTAAGTCCAAATCCAAATCCATGATCCGGCCTCTTGAGCACGTGATCTTTATCCACGCAATTGCGTGAATACCGCTTAACTCAACTCAACTCAACTCAAAACTCCGTTTGATTGTAATCCGCCCATATGGCAAATTGTAGCCAGGTTCCAAGTCGATTGCATGGTCAATTGACCGATACGGCGCAAGTATCTCCAGCTCTTTGGTGAAAATCTCCACGAATTTGTTACGGGGGTGTTTAAGCCACGTTTCAATAAAACATTTATTAACTTAAATACAGCCGCCTATCTAACTTCTCTTTAAATCCTCGTCTTATCCTAAGACTCAACCTCTTGTCCGTTCACAAGAGCACCCTCTAAAAACAGTCCCCGTTTTCTTCCTAATCGTGAACTTGGAACGTATCGATAAGTTCCTCGAAAGGTAGCCTGCCCGTCGAAATAAATCTGCAGACGTCGTACGTGATGCCAAGATATTCTGTCGAGTGAAATACCCAGTATTGACCAGAGGTATTCCTGGTTTCCTCGTACCAAAGAAACAACTCTCCGAATTGTTGGACGAGATGATCGTGGGCCGTACGTTTCTTTGATTGACTCAAGGTAAACATATATCTGAAATTCACTGGTAAGGAGTAGAGAAGATATTTTGAAGTTTTTGTGTAGATAGAATTCTTAATAATATTTTAAGGTGTTCTTCGCTGTAATGTCTGACTGTGGATTGCTGCTAGAGCTTGGTTCTTCCCATTGTCGGGGAGACAATGCGAGTTCTTTATAGTCTTTAGCTGGCTCATGTTTTGGCCGCCATTCCTCTGACTATGACAACGGACTTGCTTGATAGCTTATCTCGGGATGCTGTCCCGAGAGCCGCCACGAATTCCCTCAAGGTTATCGTGTGCATGCATGATTGGTTTGAAAGCTTTGCGCTCCTCGTATGAGGCCATCATCATGTCATGATATCAAACGCATCGTATGACAACTCGTAACTTCAACTTAGACATCTTGCTTATCGTTCGTTCAGTAGTTGGAATGTCTGACGTCATATAGACTGATCAGCGCTTTATCGCAATATAATAATAACTTGAAGTTATTAATGCCTCACCATACCAATTTGGCTATTCGGCATTGCGTCAGAGATTTATGTTGGCGACCCACCGATACTCTGCCAACGCAGATTATGACACCCTCTTGGGGTTGCGATGCATACTAACTCAAACGAATGAGCAGGGTCGCTTCAGGCCTCTTATCTTCAGCCAATGCCAATAATCCCTCACGCACTGCATGCTTAGGATCCGGACTTCCGTGATCCGGGGAGTGCGCACATTATTCCTTATCCCTGTGAGATAAGGTGCGACGATCCCTCGTACTCGCATATTGCATAACGCGTGCTGCACACCACTAGGATGTGTTGTCCCGCTATCAAAGTATAGTAGGTGTAATGTATAATCATGCGCACCGCTGATGATTTTTCACATCCCGGTTATGGCGACATAATTGCGTCATCTTGCGAATCCGCTTGATAAGAACTGCTCTTATCAAATCATTACATACGGCTCAGATGTAACCCCGCTAAAGGCCATCTGACTGATCTCATGTTTTCATTCACAAGAAGGTGTTTTGCTTCAATGACTAATGGTAACCACTTCCGAATGGTAGTCACGAGTACTTGCTTGAATAACATGTATCATTACCGCTATCAGGAGAGAACCCCTAACAGAATTCTCCGTATATAGCTGGGATATGTCCTCCATCGTCTGTAGGCACCATCTTTGTCGTTGTGCTGGCTTCATCTGGAAACGTTAGTTCTCCATTCGTACTAGATATGGAGCGGTATGAAGGAACATCCAGGAGCCCGGATTTAAAACGGTTCACCACAATAGGGTCAAGCCCCGCCATCCAGTACTCCCTTCGTATCTCGGCGTGCCGGTAGCAGTCATTCAAGGTTCCCTCCTGGACGCTCTTCTGCCGCCACTACCACCGCTGCTCCCTGCTCGCCCATCCAGTGCCTGGTGCCTATCTCACCACTAGAGATGCTTTCCACGGTCACTCCCAGCAGCCCTATACGAACTCCCACTCTTAGGAAGAACGTCCAAACGACCGCCTCACTGGCCAGTTGATCGTCAAAGGCATTGGCTCCAAGTATTAAAATATCCGGAACACCACAGCCTCCTTCGGAACACGCCTCCACCCTAGCCGTGATCCAGGTACATTCCCGCGGCATACCTGATGGCCTGCCCGGTCCACTGCCACCTCTTCTGCTCACCCTGGGGTTGCAGAGCCAAAAGTCAAATGCTTTGCAAGTCGACACTAATTCTCCAGCTCACACAGTGCGTCCACCGTGGCAGCCACCAATTTGTACGAATAAGCTCGCTCAGCGAATCGCATACTTGTCGCACCCAATTGGGACTGTCTGACAACCAGTAACGTCCATTCCCACGTGGGGATACAACACATCAATTGAACCTCCACGCGCTTTAAATACATGTGGAATCCGCTGGTCTCCTGAAAGTGCCCAGATGGTCCATCCGGTAGCCCCGTGGATCCTGAGAATCCCGGCTACAAATAAACATCATTTCCACTGCAATCCTAAAAACCCTCTTCATATGCCATCGTATGGGCACATATCCGTATTCGCTCATTGGCGATCGGCCTTCATTGACTTGTTTGACGAAATAGAATAGAGTTGGCGCAGATGGCTCTCACTCCTCACAACGATCCGATTCGGTCATCCAATCAGGTGCCAACGGTGATAATTGACAATGGTAATTGTAAATCGTATCTGCTAGCCACTTTAGAATATTCGGGGTTATTATACTTCCCATTCAGAGCTGAGGCACGATGTGCGATCGCTGCTCCATTATCTTGAACTGTATCCATTGATCCATATATAGCCTTGTAAGACTTCCGTAGCTGCTGCGGTAAACTCCCAACATCATCCGTAACGTAGATAATTCCATCGAGTCTTGCAGAAGGTAATTGCGATTGGAACTGCCATCGGTGGCATCGCTAGATGTGAATCGTGCGTATCGCATAAATCCGCCTTCGCAGCTTCCGTAACGTAGATGACTCCATCGAGTCGTGTAGAAGGTAATAGCAATTTCAACTGCCGTCGGTCATGTGGATCAACGTGAATCGCGCGTATTCCGTACACATCAATTGACTATCATCAACAGTGAACTGAAGTAGAACTGGCTTCAGCATTGCCGGTGACGCGACTCTCGGTAGCATATAGGCTATGGAATCGTCCCTGTAATCGTCAATTGACTCAATTAGGAGGTAACTCATCAAATATCATTGATGCCACGATTGATAGCTTTGGAGTTCTTGTATGAATCCGTTGAAATGGACTTCGGTTGAATTGGTCGTTGACATGTCTTCTAGCCCGCTGGGGTCTGGAATCAACTCGGAATTGTCTCTGCCACTGTTAACCTCAATTGGGTTGACTTATCAAGACACTTCGCTTCTGCAATCAGTGCTCCCCAATCTGTATGATATCTCGCGCGTAGACTATATGTCGTGACGCGTCGGAAAGGTATAATTCATGAAATCCAGTATGCGAAACGTATCTGAAATTGTATAAGCAATAATAGTGTAAAGGCATACGCCCGTGTATGGCCTCGTAGGAAGGTATATCAGTAGATACAGTTGCACACGTGGATGTCAATATTGTAGAGTAGTATAAACGTAAGATTATCGCTAGAAATCTAAGGCTCGTGGCGAGCTGACTATATAAAGCGGGTATTACCCGGCCCTGGACACGACACGTGCAGCCGTGCCATTACAACCAGCTGGCAAGAGGGATTCCTTTCAAGGAATGAGTTCTGTAGCCTCTACAAACCCTGGTCAGAACTCCACCCCCTCATCTTCGCTGAACAATTCTGGCGTGGCAGATATCACTCAACGCGTGACTTCCACCCCGTCCGCTACACAGCGACGGTCAATGATTACACCAACCGCCATGCCAGGTACATGCAGTCATAGCTCACCAGCACCCAGAGAAACCTCAGAGACAGACTCAACGCATCGTGTTGTATCCAGCCTTGCATCCGGTATTGCTAGCACTCCCACTCCTCTCCACGGTCTTGAAAACCTGTCTACCCCCATCCCGAATCCAGAAGGCCACCCAACCATTACAAATCCGCTGACAACGAGAGCTACAGAAACGAAATCAGAGGCAAAGGCAGTGGCAATTGCAACCGCGGGCTGTGTCTACACCTCGATAAGTGGTCTGCGGCAGTTGCTGCATCCATTGATTTGATCACTCAGACATGATGCATCTTGTGTTTGCAACGGGCAGACTCATGGAGCTCTATATGTGGAACAGATGGCCGTTGATGAGTGCAAGCGACTTGGAGATGGTAAGTTATGCAACGCGACATGCTGCAAAAGCATTAGCTGAAGCCCCACACTGGCAGTTAATAGAGAAGTACTGGAACACCACTATGCAGCAAAACAACATTTGGTCCATAGCATTTGAGGCATACACAAATGAGATCTTCAAAGAGGTATGCTGGAGCAACGGTCCATGTTGGATAACACACACTCAAACCAGTACCAGGTTCGAGCACAAGTCGACAAAGTTACATCCCATTTTATTCAATCAGCAAGGGACCATATAGCAGAGCTTTATGATCTCCACTGCTTTGAATCCGACGCAGAGCATTTGGAATTCATCGATTCCCTTCTGGCAGACAATAAGTACCTTTTTCCTGTGTCAGCGTGTGTGGAAGGTGGTGTACGCAGTCCAAATCCAATGCAGAGAGTGTGAAAAGCTGCTAATAAATGGCCAGCGTCCACTTTACTTCCTGACGGAAGCAATCCCAGGGTGTATCTACATCAAATTTTATCATCGTGCGAATAACCGTGGTACGTATGCTGATGGATTTTATAATTCCAAGAGTGATGACAAGGATGGTCATATACCCTCGCCACTGATCATGTTTACCTGCACTGAGTTGCGCCATGCTCTCCTGGAGTGGCAAAAGAACAACGGTGTTTATCCGAAAGCTTCCAAGTCAAAGCTGAAAGCGGACAGACCTGATCGCTTGAACTACTTCAACTACAAGAATGACGGTGGTAAGATGGCATCCTGCTGCACTGCAACGGGTCGCAAGTTGTTAACCTCGCCTGGCGTTGCAGACAAGTATACATTCTTGATGGATACCTGGACACACTACTGGAGAGCTACCAACAGAGGGTGTATAAAAACACTCTTGCTACAGTCAAGCGTCAGATCCAACAGGCGGAGAGCCCAATGCCTGCCAAGGTCATCAGCACGGAAGCAGCGCGTGTCGACAATGCTATTCTTCTTGACAATTTGACCTCCGAGTTGGTGCTTCAGGAGCCTGACATCGGAAGCACTGACCCAAACATCCAGACAGACAACAATTGTACAGATAACGAACTGCATTTCGGAATGCCAGGGGGCTGCAACAATTACGACGATGATGGAGATGAAATCAACGAGAGCGATGCCATCCCCACCGCCAGCCGTTGACGACGGGCCACAACTGACCTCGAGAGGTTTGACCTGGGAACCAGTGATGTCAATGGGTATGAATGTGACAATGGGGACAATGCGTATCCGGATATGCAGGAAGAAGCATCGCAAGCCGATGGTAGATTAATGCAGACTTTGGAGGACTGAGGGTATAGTACTAGAGAGTGTGAAGATTGGACAGTATATTTCAGACCTGTAAAATACGATAATAGCGAAGCAAATGCAATGGCAAGCGATGTATCCAAAGCGAAGACTGTATTGTACTAAGTGACAAGATCTCAAAGTTAAACATATATAGGACAGTAGAGCATCCGATAAATAGCAATAGCGGAGATGTATAATGTGGCGCTCGCCCGGCAAAAGGCATAAACAGCGCTAGGCGTTGGATGAATGGCTACAACGTAAGTAGAGCCCCTGCAAAGAGTGTAACACATGTGTTGTTCTGATGGTGCGTATACATCACCACATTCCGGATGCAAAGTAAAGGAAGCCTGACACAGGGGCGGCATGCATCCACGGGGTAAGTGTCCATGGGGTAATATAAAACACGACTCGTTCCGAGAATAAGAGACATGGTATCATTGCCGCCACAGGGGCAGTATGCAACAAGACCTGTCGCTTGGGCGACGGGTCGCGTTTGATTCACCACCAGAAGTTACAAGGTTCCGTCAGAGCCATCAGGGCCGTCAGGAACACCCAGGTGTTTCTGATGGAAAATAGCATCAGCAACAACCCTAGTTTCCGTCTGAAACACCCGGGTGTTCCGGACGGCTCTGACGGCTCTGATGGAACCTCGTACCCTCTGACGAAAAATTTCACGCTGCCCATCGCCCAGGTGACGGGTCGCGTTGCATAGCGGAGCACCTGGGAGCGCCGGCGACAATCCTGTGAGCGTCTGGGAGCACCTCGAATCACAGTAGAGCATTCTGGGAAAAACAACATCTTCTTTGGGAACGCTGCTGGTGCGCCTGGAACTCATAGCTACTACTAATCGTGCAACAATTTTCAAAACTCATGTATTCAGGTTGTATTCTCATCTATGTATCTATGTATCTATATAGCTACCAATCTACAACTCAGAGATACACTCCGAGGCTGTGATCAAGCGAATTTGGAGATGCAATTGGAGATCAAAATTGAGTGAACTCAGAGATGCACTGGGAGGCCGTGACCGAGTGAGTTTGGAGACGCACTTGGAGGCCGAGGTCGACGGAACTCAGAGATGCACTTCGAGGTCGTGATCGATCGAGTTTGGAGATGCACTTGGAGGCCGAGGTCGAGGGAACTCAGAGATGCACTTGGAGGCCATGATCGATCGAGTTTGGAGATGCACTGGGAGGCCGTGACAGAGTGAGTTTGGAGATACACTTGGAGGCCGCGGTCGAGTGAACTCAGAGATGCACTTTAAGGCCGTGATCGAGCGAGTTTGGAGATGCAATTGGAGACCGAGATTTAGTGAACTCAGAGCTACACTGGGAGGCCATGATCGAGCGAGTTTGGAGATGCACTTGGAGGCCGAGATCGAGTGAACTGAGAGCAGCACTTGGAGGCCGTGATCGAGCGAGTTTGGAGATGCACTTGGAGGCCGAGATCGGGTGCACTGAGAGCAGCACTTGGAGGCCGTGATCAAGCGAGTTTGGAGATGCACTTGGAGGCCGTGATCGAGCAAGTTTGGAGATGCACTTGTAGCAGGCTATGATCGAGCGAGATTGGAGGAGTACTTGGAGGTGGTCGATCTGGAGGCGGTCAGTGGGAGGCGCGCCAGGTGCTGAGACTCTATTCATCGGTTAGTTAACTCCAAACCATGGGAATGTGACAAGGTGACTTCACCTTTGAAGCTCTTATGCAGAACTGGCTGGTGGTGGATCGATAGGGAGGTACACCGGAAGCTGAAGCTACATTCAGGGGTCAACTCGAAATCGTGAGAATGAAGGGACGACAGACAATCTTAGGTGTATGCTGTACTCGGTGTCAACTCATGATTATGGCATGGAGAGATAGAGAGGGATGACTGAACTTTGTGTTCTTGCGATGATGGTAGAGTTGTGGACAAGAAAGAGGGAGATGGGGCATGAAGATGAGAACGATATGGAGAATACGAGCGGCTATGAGAAATCAGGAGTACTACTTGCCTGATTGGGTTTAGAAGACCCTGTATCGGTGATATTACCCGCCAGATCGGGACTCGTACCTGCCGTATCGGGGATGGTCAATTGACTGGCACACGAAATTCTCTCAAGTCCCAGTTTCTCATGATGATTTCCCCCATCTCCTCTGATCTCTCTCTTTCTTGTGCTCAACTCTACCATCACCTAAGAACACGAAGCTAAGTCATCCCTCTCTATCTCTCCATGCCATAATTATGAGTTAACACCGAGGACAGCATACACCAAGTACAGCACCAAGTGCATCTCCAAACTCGCTCGATCTCGGCCTCCAAGTGCAGCTCTCAGTTCACTCGATCTTGGCCTCCAATTTCATCTCCAAACTCGCTCGATCACGGCCTCAAAGTGCATCTCTGAGTTCACTCGACCTCGGCCTCCCAGTGCATCTCCAAACTCGATCGATCATGGCCTCCAAATGCATCTCTGAGTTCCCTCGGCCTCGGCCTCCAAGTGCATCTCCAAACTCGATCGATCATGGCCTCCAAGTGCATCTCTCAGTTCACTCGATCTCGGCCTCCAAGTGCATCTCCAAACTAGCTCGATCACGGCCTACAAGTATATCGCTAAGGAGCGATGGTGGGTGTACGGAGATACAGAGGTAACGGAGGTGGGATGAGCGACGCGGAGTATATATTCGGGAGACCCCGGGGTAAATAGATAGACAGCATCTCATTTTCATCTCATCTTGTCATACAACGAAAATACACACTCTATCTTTCCCAACTTTTGGTCTCACTCGCTCTTTGCGAGATTTCGTGGATCCGCGCAATTGCGTGGATCCTTATGCATTGCAATCCCGATGCAAGCGTGTACACAATGAACCCATTCCGGCGTATGGTCACAGTTGGCCACAACGCCAGAGTTTTTGTTTAAAATAGGATACCGACAGAGCGAGAAGAAACGGCGAAACGGCGATCGGAGGGTGATATGCAACTCGACGTGTGGTATTGATGCCAGGCACGGAGTAATCCGCCACCGGGGTGTCTCTGACAGCTCTGACGGAGCGCGTCCACTCTGATGCAGCCAGTCCGCCCAGACGGAAATGTTTTTTGCTGATGAGGTTTGTTGTTAATGTAGATTATGTAATCATTAGACTATTGTAAGTACCATTATCGCTGTTAAAGAAGAACCCCTAATAGTCTTCCCAGCGATAGCGATATAGCTGCATCATCTTATATAAATCTGCCAAGCCCTAGCACTTATTCAATCAACACACGATCCAAGTGTAATTCCACTAAGGACAATATGGCTGGCCTACTTGTGCTGTTATGAATATGTGTTATGCATATTATGTGACTAGACCAAGAGTAACTCTAGGGCATGTATTCATATAAGTAACTCAAGTACCATTTTCGCTATTAAAAGAGAATCTCTAATAATTGTCTGTAGTACCAATACTCATGTCTTGAGCAGCTGATAATGAACACAGACATTTTCAATTGAATGAATAGATTATTGTGTGATCTAGATAAGCTTCTACTCAAACATGATTGAAAACTGATAGCCTGGGAAAAAACAATCTTCCAGAAATGCTTATTTATCAGTATATCAATTGTGAGACAACAACCAAGCTTATACAAGCTGCACTATAAAAGCAAACATTGTTGTTGCACTACTCACAGGCCTTCTGTTAGATGAAGTTGTTAGATTGAATCCATATATCTTCCATATAATATCTCTAGTTGTATATATCTTATACCTCATTTTAGTTTCTATTGGTTTGCTGGAGATATCATATTATATCCATTCTAATACCTCTATAGTGGTAATTATAGTACAATGGTGAACTGCCATTCAAGATTATTCTTTACTATTTCAAGCATATAACAAAGAAATATAGCAGGTATTTAAAATTTCTGTTTCTCTGCTGGATTTTATATATTCAATGTACAGTAATATACTACTATTGGTACAAATATCTAGGGATACAAATGCTCTTCATTCCACTAAAGGCTATTGCAATCTCTTTAATTCTCAACATTCTTGAATTATACTGAATTCAAACTGTCATAAAGTTTGTTTATAAGTATCTTTGCAGTCTATATCAAAGAGCAGATTGGAAAAATGTCAACCAATTCAGCTCCAACTAGTACTGTATATTTCTTGAAATGTTTCCTAGACGACAATTTAGGATAATCCTATGAAAATATGCAAAATCTTTCTACCTAAAAGGGTTCATTTGCACAATCTACAACTTGACTTTATCTACAGCCTAAATATGGTTACCCTTCTTTTCAGTAATCATTTCTAGGTATGCTCCTGTTCTACCACTACCCACCATACAATAAAACTCAATCGAGCAATCGAGCAACAGTGCAAGCTAACAATTTCTTGGTTATGTGCCTGCATGAAAAAGATTCAAATTCCCCCAAGGTGGCTATGGTGGACCTCAACTGTGCCACCTGCCCCAGTTCTCAGAACAAAGCCCATCATCTCCAGGTGCACCTCCAGTGTCTCCAGCACCACCAGGAAACAATCCAGTTATTCGGCCGACGTCTTTCACCTCTGCTCCACCTGGATCTCCTTCCGGTGTAATTCTCCGGTCATAGGCGGTCACCCGGTAACATTCGTTACAACTGTAAAAGCTATGACGCTCACAGCAGTACATTGTCCGTTTCACTTACCAACATCTTCAAGGGGAATTGACTGCGGCACCAACATTTAAATCTATTAACTAAAATGTCCCCTATCCATACGCTGCTACCGACATTATTGTGCATAGGGTAGTCTGGAGATTCATTTCCTATCACTCGTATCATGTTGCAGATCCTGAAGGAGGTTTCTGATGGAAAAGGAATGCTTAGAGGATATGATATCTTCAAGCATTTCCATCCCTATATAGAACAGGAAACTGTAGAAAAGTAGTTGCAGCCAGCTTGCTTAAGATTAGAAACCAGCTCAAGTAACTCCAGGTTCAATTTCCTGCACCAGTTATTGCGGATGAAGACTCCTTGAAACCCACGAAAGTTACGGAATCACAAATGTACCTCAAGACTAGTGTATTACCCTTGAAAAGTCCAAAACCTATTGCCGCGATCTTCGGCAATCTAGAATCTAACTAGGCCATGTAGAATTGTGGCTGATGTTTATGTGTCAAGTAGTGAAGACCACCTCCACCTGTCGCGATCGCAGCCGCAGCTAGGGTCATCAACGACCATGAAGCCATCATTAACTCCGAAACATCAAGGCGGACAGCTATTAGCTAGCACGACCAACTGACGGATGGAATAAATACTAGGGCAATGTCCACGTCAAGCCGAGATGAAAAAGTGTCCAATATGCCGCATATGTGCGAAGCACCCCGAGTAGTATCTCTGGGACAGGGTCAGGGTGGACTTCCAGGTTTGTAACGCGTGAAATCTTGTACCAATCCAGTGGGATGTCGGCAATTAAAGCGTCACTGATTATCACTTCGGTCCCGACACCGTTAAGATAGTATTGTTCCGTCAGTACTTCGCGCTACTAAATACTTAGGTAAAGTAAGGGGTATGTATGAACCTCGCTCCTCCCAAGCCAAGACCCGAAGTTCACATCCGTAGAGCTGTGCCCGCGGTGACTACCATGTCAGGATCCCAAGACAATATCAGTGAGTCCTGAACAGACAATGGATAACGTGAGATGAAGTAGAATTAAGTGCAGCCATCAATTAAGATCATCACGCAAAAATACATTCATAACCGATGACGAAAAATACTGTATCCACAGATGCGGTTCGTGAGAATGATCGACCTTGCTTAGTTCGAGAGAGGCTCGCAAGACACGCCATTAAGAGGCAGGCGAAACCCTTTGCGAGCCGGTGTCTGGGATCTTTTTTTTCCTGACTCCGTAGTCTACTACGGGACGAGGTGAGGTGAGGGTGAAGGACTGTCCAATACGTAACCGTACAGTCTGTTACGATATGGAAGTTGGGAAGAACCGTGTGCATTGACTATGGTGCGATGACTGTGTACAGGTCTAAAGATCCAAGATGTGTAGGAAGAAAAGAGTAAAGTGTGAAGTCTAAAAGAGCAGTCACGAACCCTAGGGCTCCGACTCATGTACATCTGTAACAGTCTGACAGAAGTATATCGAGTGATACCTGGTGATATATTCCGTAGTAATGATAATGATAATAAGGATGCTAATCAAAAGCCCAATTCAGCATGGTGTTGACGTATGGAAATAGTGTCCCTGCATGATTCATTCTCAAATACAACCAACCAGAACGGCGTGTCTACGACCCTGCATAGCGGTACTGGGGCCTGAAGAACATGGGTGCATTTAGAGTACCGTCCAGTACACTGATACCAAAGATAAGTACATGATGGCTAGCACCAGTGTAGTTTGACCAAAACCCGCTCATTTGTCAATTTTTTGATACTGCGGACATCACCTATTGGTAGAAAATGGCGATCCTTGTCGAGAGCAAATCATGAGGACGCCATGACTTCACATACGCCTCATCACTCGTAACAGAGAATCAGTATTTACACCAACAGCTGCATAACCAAAAAAATTTAGCCCAAGGTGACGATGAGTTGCAGGGTATGGTAGCAAGCCAACTGACTTTATCTCTACCAAAACCCTGACCGTGATCTCATGCATGAACACGAATTTGAGGAAGTAAAGTCCTTCGTGCATTTTTCAAAAAGAAAAACTTCCAAGAGGAATAGACGCCTACCACCAAAAATATAACGCCAGATACAACACACTGCACTTACACTCCTCACAAAAAAGAACAAAATGAAACATTCAAGTAAGCGTAACAGCCGTAGTAAAACATAAATGACGAAGAGACAGAAGAGACAATGAACCCCGCCAATGACACCTTACGCATGGGAATGGCCCTAGAAGAATCATCGCAGATATGCCATCCCAAAGAACTCCACACATCATAAGTCGCTTTGGCAGTCCCTCCGCAATAAATTCCAAGACTTGGATATTATATAGGGTCCCACCGAAGCCCGTAAAAATTGACAAACGTACCAGTGAAGACTCCAAAAAAACCATACGCCCATCAACTCGATAGCTTCGTTCGTTTGTTTGCGCTAACTCTGGGACTTTGCTTTATCTTCTGTGCTGTCGCCCCATTCAATCCCCCTCCGCCATCGCCGCCTCCATCCTCGGCTTCGTTCTTAGCGTTGCTGGTTGTGCTGGCTCTTCGGCGTTTGTTCGTCTGATTAGGGCTCGTGTTAGCGCTTCCAACGGTCGTGCTTGTTTGCGAACTAGGATTGCTCGTGGGATGCTGATGCTGCGAATGCTGCGCTATCATACCAGGGGCTTGCATGTGGTTTTGTGCGGGGCTTGGAGTTGCTCCACCCCCGACAATATGCGGCGACTGTACGCCTCCCATTCGTATATCAACCCCCACCGATGGAGAACTGGTCATCGATATGCCGAGTTGTTGGCCCGGTCCATGAGGTATTCCCGCCGTACCTGGACCGCCAGGTATACCTGAGCGCGCCATTGGGCCGTTGGGCATTCCCTGGGTGTGGTGTTGCTGCTGCTGTTGCTGTTGCTGCTGCTGCTGCTGCTGCTGCTGCTGTTGGTGTTGGTGCGCTGCTTGGTGCGCTGCGAGCTGGTGGTGATGATGCGCTGCTTGCAATTGCTGATTCACAAGCGCCGTCAACGCTTGAGTCGGGCCTAAATGTGGATTTTGCTGGGAGTACGCAATCAACTCTTTCATTTGCGAAAATGTCTCGGCATTCTACATAAAAGCTGTCAGAAGGCCCTATATATTCCTAGCACCGTCCAAACGCACCTCAAGAAGTGAAAGCACCATCGGTGGGATCCCAAAAACGTTTGTAACATTTTCTGGTATTGGAGGTGGGGCACGCTGTGGCCGCTTTCCCAATGCCTTGCCACCAGGGGACATTTTCATCAGCTCCGGCGAACCCTGTTTTAACAATTCATTCATGGAAGCCCTCGTTACATATTCCGTGTGGTTATGTGTCGTAAAATCCAACATATCAATCTGTTGGTTCTGATTCAGATGCACCCTCAATCCGCCGTGTGCCACCACCTGCATTATCAATTAGCACTGGTGATAAGGTTCCCAACACGCAGAAAAACTCACGTGACATTCATTCTCAAACCAATATATAAAACTTGTCTTCGCACAGTCCACTATCGTTCCTTGGTTTACTGTTGGCTTTTCTCGTGGCTGCTCAACAAGCATCTGAACGTTTCGAATCCCACTTTCAAAAAGCGTGAAATAATATCGTGCCAGTAGATTTGTTGTTATTTCGAACTGTTTCATTTCACCCTTTTGGTTGTGTACAAGCCCTTGTCGCATAACCCCTACTGGTGAATAAAATTCCCCAACGAACTTTCGCCAGTGGTTTATATCGTTGTTCTGAACCGAGGGGTTGAAGCTGCCGAGATGATCAGCGAATTGATGTAGTCGCAATACCGACAGGCCGAGCGTTTTTCTAGCGATCCTAGGATTAGCATAAGGCAGTGCACCAACTAGTGTAGAAGAAATATTGCACATACTGTGCGTTTACTGCAGCTGCCCGATGTTGCGCAGCAATAGCTGCTTGTTGCTGTGCTTGAAGGGTACCCATTTGCATCTGTTGTCCTTGTTGGGGCATGTTCATAGCTGCAGCCTGAGCATTTCCTTGTGCGGCCGCCTGGCTAGCCATCGTGTATTGCTGGGCTGCTGCAATCTGATGTTGCTGATGTTGCTGCTGCTGCAACTGATGTTGCATTTGCTGTGGGAATATCCCTCTTAACTGGGGATTTCCAGCAAATGCTGCTATATTGCCTCCAGGCATTCCACCAGGTCCACCACCTGCATACATGCCATTTGGTAGACCGCCAGCACGCATTTGTGGAGCGCCACCATTGGGACTCTGAAATGCAGCCATTCCGGGGTTGCTAACCGCCATCCCATTCATGAGGTGCTGTTGTCGTCGCTGTTGGGCAAGCAAAGCTTGTTGCTGTAACAGGTGAGGGCTCTGACCTGCGCCTGCAGCAACTAAAAAAACAGTATTAGTAACTACAAGACTATAAACCCATACTCAAAGATAATGTGTATTGTGTAACGGTCCAACCGAAAACAAAATGGTGAGAAAAGGGGAATGGAATTGACTGACGCGCTGCTAATTGCTGCTGATATGCAGCCTGTTGTTGTGGGTGCATATGTTGCATCGTCACAGCATTGGGTTGCCCTGGGTGTCCCTGAACATGTTGCTGCGGACCCTGCTGAACTGGGTGCTGCTGCATCTGATTCGGATGTTGAGAATAGGTTGCCGCCATCATTGTAGGTATATTTGGGCTTCCTCTGTCGCTATCGGACAGAGCAAGCTAGTTTCAAATTAGTCCGCCGCGACACAGGTAGTGAGCGAGTGACAAGTCGCGTCCAAGACTAGATTGAGAACTCGCGCAGCTGGCAACTGTAACCGTAGTTGCCGGCGAAGGCGCGCTTAAGAAGCTGTAGCTTCCTGGCGTGGCGTCGGGCAGGTAGCGACAGACAACAACCGAAGAAGTGTACGTAGGACAGCGAATCGAAATAACGACAAGATATGGCCAGCCCGAATAACCAGAGCGACGACCGGTAAACCGTCAACCAGGCGCGAGTGAGCGCGCAACGACAGATGTTGCAGTTGTCGAACGAACAGCGGTGACGGCAAACTGGCGGTAGCGAATTTAGTCGTGAATCGGAATAAAGCGCAGATAATTCACGGATGGAGGGGTTGCAAGACGGGAGGTGGTATTGGTATTGGTATTGGTGCAGTGGGTGGAAGGTTTGCGGCTCGGGGAGTTCTCTCCAAGGTTGGTGGTGGTTGGTGGCTGAGTGATCGATTGTTTTCGCTGGTTGCTTTGGTGGTGGGATGTTCGACAGTGCAAAAGCGCTCCACGTATGTACCTTTGTAGATAGCAACACGACAGTCCAACAACCAGAGCTGCAGAACCTGGTAAGCAGAAGATGAAGAAGAGACGCTGGTCCTCTCTCACATCTACGCTCAAGCGAAAGGGGGAGTAAATTCATCCATCCATCCATCTCTCTATCGGAGAGTGGATTTCGAGGGGGAAGGCAAATTAGCTTTGCCCCTAATTGCCCAAAATAGTACTAGCGGATATTATGCCAGGGTTAAGCACCTACTTACTGAAGTACTCATAAGTATGAATCACAACTTCTCACACACGGCGGTATTTCACACCTGAAGAATCATTGCGATCTTGCTAGGGCAATACTCCAATATGCGCCGTGTTCCGTCGCCAGTTACCCAAATTCGCTGTCTCTCTTCTGACCACTGTGATGAAATGGACAGGCTAGGTGGCACAGCCGATGCAGGCCTGGTACTTCACCAGTACGTACAACGGTGGGGCCGAGTGATTAACTATGGTAGAAAACCGATTCTATCTTTCACTTACGTCGCTGTTCAACAAAATAGTAGGGAACATCAAGATTGATCTCTCTCATCAAGAGCACAGTTTGAGAAAACCCGAGATCTTAATCCTGCAGCTGTCCCAGGGCAACATGGCAGAATATGCACTCTAGCGGAAGTGAACGAGCACACAATTTTTACGGGGATCCAGAATACCTAAACCTAAACCCACTGTGTCGGCCAAATTTGCACATGTCGGCGAACCTTTTGGCTTGGCAAGTTTCTAAAACCCTGCATACAAAAGGACGTGCTGCTACTCATCAACCACGCACAACCAGCCACCGCTGCAAACATATTCTCAACACCTTAGACCAGTATTGATATTCATTCAAGTGGTATGTTTGTTCTCATTACTTTCTCCCTCCGCTTCATTTGATGACTTTTGCACAACTTCTTTCCCAATCGGAATCGACCTTGAAGAATACGAAATGCTGTTCGGGACTATCTATCCCTTGTGGGATCAAGGTAGACCTGGTACTTGCCAGTAATTTTTGTCTGATTGGAGCACTTTCATCGCGTTATATCTTCAGTTACGTGCGCTAGGATCAATACTAACGATCGAAGTCACAGATACTTGTACCCTCTTCGCCACGGACTAACTTAGCACAAGTTAACTAAGATAAATATTTGTGTGAATCCCCCCACATTGCCATAACTTCGTCGCAATTTCATGTACATTCTATTCCTGATGATACCATTCCTACATTCGCAGTTTCCTCGGTAGTATGCGCATAGAACCCATCTTAGCATGCATTGACCGCCGCGAGACCTTCCTTGGAAGTCTGATTTTGAGAATTATATACACTTTTGCATCTTCCTAGTTTCGGCTTGAGAAACACCATTGCTAACTTCTACAGACCGGCAGCCAGACTGCTGTTGATAGGCTATTCAATCAAGTAGATAGATGAATAAACAGATTTATACATATAACATACTCAATCATAATCGTGAATTATTTCCCACTTTTCGTAATAGCTGTAGCCCGTATATGTTTTCTAATCTGTACAATTCCATTACCGTTTATTCCGATTGCGCACACCAACTTAGTATGCGGGGGGCGTGTTAAAAGGGCGATTCATATATGGCATTAAATTCGAGCAAATTGTGAATAAACGGCATCAGGTCATAGAATCACAAGACCCACGCTTCATCCTTCCCTTAGATCCATCACTTCGTCACAGATGTCACAGAAAAGCTACCGTATATCACCAGTTTCCACGATAGAGCACAACGACGGGATGAGGCTGACAGAAAACCAAAGGACAAATCCGAGAAAGCAAACAAGGAAACGCAAACAAACATGGAAGAACACAATAAGTACTGATGTAACGAGCAAGCAGAAGCTAATTTTCCCTAGCGATTCATGCACATTGAACATACCACTACAGACCAGACACGATGCAAATTTAATCCCGTCCGGAGAAGAAGCACGGTCATAACAGGCAGTTCACCAGCGCAGACCGTATTAGAAGCCCTGTATTTCCCACCGGTCGAATAATAGACGCTTACAGAGTGTCATGTCATCAAAAGCATCAATCAACATTGTCATCACACAAAACCGTCGTCCTTACCATTCACACTGGCGCCACCTCGAATTCACCGAGTTGCAAATCGAAGAGGGAAGAATAATGTGTGAAGAAAGCATTAAGTACCAGGTGGCCCGGAAGCGCCAGGAGGAGCACCACTTGCTTGTTGCTGTTGCATTATCGCGGCGTAATACATAGCACAGTAACTCTGATAACCACCATAGGCAGCATAAGGATCATCAGCAGGCGCAACAGCGGAAGCACCAGTTGCAGGGACTGGCTGTTGAGCTTGTGCACCATAATTTGGCCACGATGATTGTTGTTGGGTGTCTGAACCGCCGTATTGTGAATGGGACCCTCCGCCTTGTCCTCCTCCTCCCCCCCCTCCCCCACCACCCCTGGGTCCGTTGCGCGATTTATTGAGCTGGGCAAAAGAGTTACACTTATGATTCTTCACTTTCAAATTTGAATGGGGCGGGAATGGGAGTTTACCGATGCCTCGACTTTCTCGTCTATGGCCTGACGGGCACGGGCAATCGCGTCTCTATTGCCTGCTAAAGAGATTTCACGCTCTTGATCATTGGGATTGAATTGGCTGGAGACATTGATCCTGCACCCAGTCGAATTCTGCATTTCCTTTATCGTTTCTCCACCTATTTATCAATCAATTAGATGGCCAATCTGAAAGACATTAAAGGTAAGCTAGTAACATACCCTTCCCGATGATCATCCCGACAGCATCAATTGGGACTCTTATAGTCTCCGTAATCCTAGGCCCAGCACCCCCGCCGTCACCACCACCAAAATGTGGAGGCATTGCCCGGTCGGGCGCCCTTACTGGCGGACCTGGAGGACCACCATTTGTATCACTCTCAACAATTTCCATAATCAACCTTCGAGCATAGTCGGATGCTTGGGCAGAACCAATGAGATTAACAGGGCGCTGGCCATTCTGACTCTTGGCCTCGCCTACGATATTAACATGGCAGCCGGATTTATCTTGAATATCACGGATGGTTTCACCGCCACGTCCGATAATAAGACCAACAGTTCGATCGGGAACAAAAATCTGAGTACTCTCTTCTGCTTGCAGTTTTGAAATGTTAGTTTACAAGGCACTTTTGTGGCCATACTATACAGAAGAAAACTGTGTATGCACCGCGTGATTTTGAAAACGAACCTCCATCCCTCAGACTAGGCGCACCTGGGCCCGCTGGACCCGGACCTTGATTTGATGGTGGCATATTCAATGGTGCACCGTATCCTCCCGAGCTACTGGAAGGGGCTGCGGGTTTCCGGGGTGGTGGTCCAGAGCCACCAGACTTTTCATTCTCAGCGATAATTAGGTCAATTGCACGCCTCGCGGAGGCGATTTGTGGACGTGTGCCTTGGATATTGCAGACTCTTTCACCACCACTATCCCTATCATGGCCATTCGTCATGAACTGCACCCGCGCACCAGTTTCCGCCTCGACACGTCGCAAATTTTCGCCTCCACGACCGATAATTAATCCAACCAAGGATGCATCAATGTTTATTTGTTCCATGTCAGGAGCAGGGGATCGAGTCCTGTGGCTACCGTAGCGCTCTCCTCGTGGTGGCGGGGAGTAAGCGTTGCTTCCACCGCGTCGAGGAGGGGGGCTGAAGGAGCGGTCTCGGTCGCGACCGTACTCGGCACCTGCGCGCCCTCGGCGTTCGTCACGGAACGTACTGTAAGCGTCTCTATAAGGGTCCGGGCCACGCCTAGGCGGTGAACGGGATCGTGAGCGAGAGCGTCTGCTATAACGGCCCCTAGGGTCATCGTATCGTGGTGCTTTAGGTAGTCAGCTTGCGTACTAGATATACGCAATACTTGAAGCAGTTGCGACAAACGGATACATACTACCACCACTACCGACATCTCCTCTATGCACACCCATCTCTGCTGCCTTAGCCTTCACTTTCGCGAGAGCATCATTGAGAGATACTCGCCCGGAGGCAGTCGGCTTAATCTTACTAAGATCAAGAGACCCAGAGGTAGTAGGTTGAGGAAGCGCATAACCTGTGGGCGGCGAATTCACGGGGGGTTGTGGTTGCGGAGCGGTGGGAGCACCAAGCGCTGTTGGAAGACCTGTGTATGCATGAGGAATCTGTGGAGTACCCCTCTGCTGGGCACTACTGGCTGAAAACGAGTCGTTGTTAGCGACCTCCCGACGTGAGATTGGCGCGCGTGAGGCTGGGTGGCATACTGAGGGCGGCGAGAAGAGCGGCGACATTCTGGTCCGCCATTGCTGGAAATGGGGTTAAGGCAACAGGCGAAAACGTTGCTGTTGTCTGTTATTTCTATGGTGGTTGGTGGGTTGGTGGGTGTTGGTAGACAGAGAGATCTCTGAGTGTGTGTGCGTAGGTGTTTTCTTTGAGATGGGCAGTTGACAGGTTTGGGTTCTCAGACGCCTTGAAGCGAGTCTCGTGTCCTGCTAGGTTAGGATTGGCTACTAAGTTATTTTTTTCTGCAAAATGACTTATTTGAGTGAAATTATGTCTTGGCGCGTTTATAATGGGAATCCTTTCATCGCACTGTAGAGTACCTTACTTCACCTCGAGGCACCCCAAATAACTTTTCAAACACAAGTAGTCCACAGATTCACACAAACTTAGTACAGTCCCTTTATAGTTATACTATAACGAACACGATGGTTCGGGCGAACGGTGACAGGTTCTTTCAACAAAAGTGCCCAAGAGTGAGCGAAGATCCATTCAGATAAATGAGGTAATGTCTGAACCTTCGTGCTCACTAGTAGGTATGTATGGTATGTATTAAGCTTGGATTTTGCTTTGATCTCAATATCTACCATCTTGAATTGGCTGAGCAGAAAAGCGGGTCCACATTGCAAACAGACAAAAACGCCAACTACAAAGATTGAATAAGCCTTGTTGGAACTCACCTTCAAGTGTGTAGTATGGTTTCTTATCCATGAATGTACGTACCTCGTACAGTCAAGCATCCAGTTTACTGTGCGGTGCGGAATGGCTCGTACGAGGTTCCTGGTCTTATGCATTTGAGGACCCACCCACCTGGGCATTCAGGAGAATCATTCCAACTCTTTCGAAGTGTTAGCTTTCCATTACAGGTAAAAAGTGGGTGCCTATCGCAGAGCATAATGCGCCTCACCTATCCCATCCCAAGCTTAGAAGCTGATTTTATAAGCAAACAAACTGTAGGATTACCTGCACCTTTGTTTGTTTGGGAAATGTACCTCAAGGCAAGTGCGAGAAGAACACGGTGCGATGGCTTTCTAAATACTTGCTCAGCAGGGACCCGACGGGATATCACAAGGTAGAAATTACTGAGAAGAGTAACAAGATATTGTCATACTCCAGTGCTGTCGTTATGGATGGACATGGTTGAAAATGGGATTTCAATAACCCACCATAGATGTTCTATGGAGGCACGACACCACGGCTAGTGATTTGCTCTGGTACTGTCGTATTGACGATGAAAACGAGTCAAGCAGGATCCTGACTTACTAGTCATGGATAACCTAAAGACAGCAACCATACTGGTAGTCACGCAAATGTTGACAGCAGCAATCTTAGAGGATTTTCAGTCGAAGCCTAGGAAGTAAGCTGTCTAGTGTAAAGAAAAGACCCCATAACCAGGTGCACCAGCCATCTCCGTTTGTGCCGAATTAATCAATCGGGTTATATTTTGATAGTTCAAGATCTGTTGGAAGGGAGTCAACTGAGAACCATTAATGCTGTTGCTTTAACGCTTATCATTGCACGCTCTCGCACTTAAATGTCTACTAAAAGTTTGGGTAGCAGATTTGAGCAACGGGCGATGAAAACTCTATGAACGAGAGAAGAACAGTGTACTAAGAGGAGGCACCTATCTTTGATTGTATCAGAGGAAACAATGCATCCTTAATTTAGCGCTATACACGCGCGGAAATACTGTCTATCACTCGGATACCTCATCAACACCAGTATGTTTACCTCGAGGAGACTCTTTCCTTTCCTGACAATAAACATCAAAGCTGCAAGTTCCCCACACCGACTTACTACTTCAAAGACCCGTCTTCCTATATCTCATCTTCTACTTCCCATTATTTCCTACCACAGCCATCCGTCCGCATACTTCCTCTCGCTTCATAGCAATTTATCTTTCCTCTTACCTTCAGATAATTTCCAAACTGCTTTCCAAACTTCCGCTAGATAGTCTTCACGGTTTGCTATCTTGTTCGTCGCTCCCAATCTGTTCGCATTAGTTAGCTGTATTCCTGTGATTGCTAATGTTTGGTTATTATCATAGTTGCTACCGTCATCGTTTACCCGTTTTCCCTTGTAGTGGTGAGTATCACTGTTGTATCTTTATACAACTAATTGCTCAATACCTGGTGTCTGTTTTCGACCCATCGCTGACATGTATCGGCTCTCAGATCGTTTACATCGCTTCGAAGCATATCAACACTATGTCTTTCCCCATTGCCAACGTACCTGTCAACGAAGGGCTCTTTAGCCCTAAGGTTAAAGCCGAGATCCTCTCCAAGATTGAACCTCTTGTCACCAATTGCAAGGGTGATCGTGAGCGCCTTGCTGCCTGGTTCTTCGATGAGGAAACCCTCATTAGGGAGGATATTCAATATTCTGGCTTCCTTGAGTTAGACGAGTTTGTTGGTATATTTATTTTCACGTCGCCATTGCTGATTATATTACATACTAACCCAGCGCTGTGTAGATGCCATTATCGTCCACGGACTTGAAGAAGCTCGCATTCTTCGACAAGAAATCCATCATATTTGGAAGGAGCTCGGCGCCGTGTTCCGTGTTTTTTGGCTGCACTGGATGAATTCTGCCCAGCGAGAAGGACTCCTGATTAACGCACTGTTGCACACGGCTGGTACTCCAAATGGCGACGAATTACGCAGATACCTCTTGGATTTTGATTGCGCCAGTCTTTGCGCAAATAACGGGAAAGCCCTCTTAACTTACATTAGGGGCGTTGTCGACCCCGAGCGCCGTGATGAGAACACTCCTGCCTTGAGTGACAAGCTAAATCTCGTTTTTACTGGTTGGAAAAGGGCTAACAACACTTGTGACGATGTTGCCGAGCACAAGTCTCTGTACCTTACGCATCTGAAGAGCCGCTGCTTATTTGCTCGCGATATCTTTGGATGTAGAGTTATGTTTAGGTTGCTTGAGATGTGGCAATCCCTTGTCTCTCCATACATTCCTCGAAAGGTTGCAGATGCAAAACCCCTTGGTATCGAGGTTGGTTTCCTTACTGCAGTTGGCTTGTTCTTCACAATATCTGACTATTCCCCGACAGAATAACTATGATGGAACGTTTCGCGTAGTCAATGCACTTGGCCATCTTCTCCCAAGTATCAGTGCCACCGGCAGTCGTAAGTCATCAAAGAAGTCAAAAGGTCGCAGTCGCGGCCAGAAGGCGAAATTAGAGTACCAAGTTCGCAAGAAGGAAAACCGTGAACGTCGTGTTCAGTCCAACGGTTCTATGGACAATACAGGAAACGCAAAGGCCCATATGTCTCATATGTCTCATATCAGAGAAGTCAGCGACGATACTGTGTCTTTGTCCTCCAATACATGCACCCACAATCAGAATTCTCCCCAAGAAGCATTCAACAATTCTATGATTGTCGATGGAGTACGTAGAACTAGCTCCTCTCCCTTTTTTCAGAGTTATTTGACTGATCCATCTTCTCCAGATGAACGAATCAAAGGTTCCAGAGACTGCCTCGCCGGCTGAATGCGCCCAACCTGCGGATACTGAGTCTGCCGGACTTGCTATTGACATTGATGGCCCGAAGTGCTCTGACTTTGACGACCCGAAGAGTCACGATATCTCGGACGAGGCCATAGTCTTTGATGCTTCCAGTCATCCGAATGCACCCTCTAACGACTCTTTCGAGATTCCTACAATTAATATCTTATGCGAAACACTTCCCCAGTTGAGTTCTCAAGAAAATGTTCAGGAAATTCTTCCCGCGGCCCACGAGCGAACCGTCGACGTTCCAGTCGATATTAATGATTACCACTCACACAAATTAGCATTCAGTCTTGTCGAACAGGTCCTAGACGTGCCTGAGCTTCTGGATGAAAGTTCCACCGGAATTGGCACAAATGGCAAGCCCGTTTTTGATATCCCAAGGCCCACATCGCCATCGACCCCAATTCTAGGACAGTCTCCAGTAGTTAAAATACTCAGCGATGACCTTGTTTTGGATAGCGACACATTTTCTCTGAGTGTAAGCACTATTTATTCCGCCAGTACACAGTCTAACGTTGCTGTTGTGGACATTGAAAATAAGCAAGGGACCACTTCTGACAATGACTATCCAACATCAATTGCTGAGGGTCAACTGACGATTGAGGAACCTGTTGCACTGGGTACTCCAATTAAGGAAGGGATCACTTCTGAGGGCGATCTCCCGACCCCAGTTGTCGATGACTACACCATAGCTGAGCATCTTACTCCAATACACTATTCGCTTTATCACTCCACCGATCAGAACGTCTTTGGGGGCAGTGTTGCTGTCAAAAAGAAAGTCTGCGGTCCAGCAAAAGTGTACATTGCAGTGCCTGACCATATTTTCAAAAAGAAGTCGAGTCAAATCACGAACTTGGAAGCCAATCCAGTAATTACTCGCGCTACTATTATGGTGGCTTCAAAGATAAAGACTAAGAGCAAGAAGAAAAAGAAGCCAACTAACGGACAGCAGCAGTCTCTCGGATCGCCTGTCCTTCCACAGCCAAGCGAAAAGGACTTCTTAAATACTCAGCACATCTTAAACAAATCACCACCATTCACTATTCAAGAGGCCGTTTCCAAACCAGTTTCGGAAGGGCACAAGACGCCTACACCGGCCACAGAGCATTCACTACCCGTTTCTGAAGAGAATACCACTGGCTCTGGCTTATCAGATTGCCCAGAATTCAAAGAGATTGTTCTTATGAAGGATGACATAAACGCATCCTCAGAAGCCGAACTTGTTGATTGCTCTAGTAAGCCCGAAGTAAAGGAATCTTCAACTTTGGTCCCAATCTCCATTCGAACGACTGCAGATCCTTCGAATACCTCCGAGCCAACCAAGGAATCATCGACTTTGATCTCGGAAGAGAAGAGGATTTTCGTCGTTCATCCATATGCCTCCCAATACCCTGCGGAACTATCAATTCCAATCGCGAACCAGCGTTTTGGTCCCACTATCTCGGAGGACGGTCTGTTCATTGAAGATGCCAATATCCAAGGTAGAAGTCTGAAGAAAAATAGCACTACATTTGTGGACAGAGTCCAGCAATTCTCAGAAAAATCTTGTTCTCAGAATAGCTCTCGAAGAAGCTCCGGCAGTGGATTTCTCGTCCAGACTCAAGCCGGACACTCTAAGAGTTCTTCTTTGAGTTCTTCTGATGCGATGTCTCGCCGAAAATCACAGATTAGAGCTGGTTCTTTCGAGGACCAAGTTCGACAAATGCTGATTAGTTCTCAAGATTCTCCGAAATTGCCGTCCCAGCTAGTGTCACCTAATAATCAACCAGCGCCAAACCTGCCTCCATCCAACGCGACGATTCCTGTTGACTGGATGACGACTCATTGTCACGGACAATTTGGATCTCAATCTCAATACCGAGTTCATCCTGGACAGAGCAATCACAAGTACCACGTCGCACAGGTCACAGCTTACCCTTTATTGCATCCCGATCCACCGCCGCCGTTCTTTAACGGTTCAGATTACCCGCCCTGTCATCAGGCTATCTTTCACCATGAACCGAGCATAGGAGAAGAGCATGGGTACTTTGGAAGCTCTAAAGTTCCAGCGGAATTGAACGCTATTGTCCAGAAAGTTCCGATTGCTTCAGTCACATTCCAGTGCAATACCTGCAACAAGCACCTTAGTGATCACAACTCCATTATTTGCCCTATGTGCGGTATCAATAGCCATACGCGATTCTGTGATGAAGAGTGTCGTTACGCTAGTGGGTTTCATTGGAAATGTTGCGGAATAAACAGCTTGCCGTACCAAACTGACCATGTCGTGCCTCCATACAGTGGTCCTTGGCGGACCACCGGCAGCATGAACGTATACCGTTTTTGGCACCCGACGATCCTGTATGATTATCCCGGATTTGACTTCCTCATTTTCGACGATGGTCTTATTTACAACGAATCACCTAAGATTCTGCGTGCCATCATTTTTAGCGAGCAGCCTTTACGCGACCGTTTCCATGCAGTATACAAGCGTGCTGTTTGGGACTTTGACGAGTTCTGTGTACGTTTGCTCTGGAGGGTTGTCCGTGCGTGGCTCAAAGTCTGTTACTGGGAGGATATCACTATCGAACTCTTGAGTCGCCAGTTTGAGCTCGAGTTCGGGCCGGGATGGATTAATAGCAGGAACGGAGACCTGCCCGAAAACTTTCCGACTGAAGAGGAGTGGGCCAAAGTAGAGTAAGTGTCACAATACCATCCGACTGTCGGTTTATGCTAATGATGAATAGGGAATACCTTGACCGCAAGCTCGAACACGAGGGCTACACCAACACCAAGGCGGTCACGACCAAGCTTCCGCTCGTCTGGAAGGAGCCACGTGTTCCGGACCATATATCCAACAGAATTTCTCAAGGGGGAGCTACTCCAACTGGCTTTCATGTCTGGTATTAATTACAGAGGTGGATTGTCGAGGTGCTAACTCATAGGAAGTAACGAACCTAGGAAGAGCAGGATGATAAAAAATACATTGTTCGTGTGGGTACTCATATCAAAGGTAAATCTTTTGGTCCGGTGTTTTGTCATTTACCGGGTGTTTTTCCCTGGGTTTCTGGATTATTTCTATTACGAATACTCAGGACCTACTGCTGCCAATTTTGCGCTTCATGTCAGATTGGAATTTAAACCTGGAAATTAAACTCCGTAGTTACTACCACTTAGTCTATTCTAGCAAGTTTTTATCCCTATATGCCTCTTTTGAGTTGAAAGCCCAATTCTTTTCTCGATGTTCTGAAGTAGAGTGGAATTCGAGTTATATTGATGATGTCATTTCGGTGGACAAGTGTACTACATATACCAGTTGTATGCCAAGTCGAGAGTCCCATGTCCGTGCGACGACATCTCAACATGACCACGACTGGCTACCATGACAACTCCGCGCATTGCCTGCATCGCCGTCATAGGCAAGAAAGAATGTTCTTCCTTTGACGACCCTCATGCTTTATGTTAACTTAATCCCAAACAGAACTCTCCTCTCCACCTTTCAACATTCACCGACAACAGAAACGGCCTCTCGTTCCACTTTTTGGTGCACACGACACTTGACATATTTGCATCGAGGCTGCCGGCCAAGACAAACGGGGACAGCGACTTTGGTCTGCTGTATGCGGTGGATGATGAGGTTGCCTTGTATGGGTGGCTAACCAATACTGGGATCAAGCTTGTAATTGCGGTTGAGACTCCTGCTGGAGCGCAAGGCGATGGAGGAGTGGGAGTTAGGGAGGGTGAACTGAAGGGGGTGAGTTTTTGTACTCTACAGCAAAAGGGGCGGGAGCTAACGTGAGGCTATACTTTGCAGGTGTTTAAAGCTCTCCAGACAGCATATATTACTCTTGTGTGTAACCCGTTCTACGATAACGATGAGACAAGGCCTATCGAGAGCCGACGGTTTTTGAGTGATGTGAAGAGGATCGCGGAGAGTTGGAGACCAAGCGTGCAGGTATAATATGGGTACAACGTAGTGCAAAGAGAGGATATGTTCGTGGCGTGAGGATACTTCTGGGTTTTGCACGAGATGGCGTTATTGGGATTCATTATTCCGTTAAGGCTTAGTTTGGATTCACATTTCTGCCACTTTTTTTTGGTGTGTGGTTTTGTGAAATGCTGTTCCGGCCCTGAGATCGGCGAATCCTGACGGGGCCTGAGTGATTTGTGACATCGATCTATTATTTATATATTATCTTTGCAACCGAACTGGCTTTAGTGTCGTTTCAGAAATGACTGATAAGAGATTTTTAGATACTTAAGTACCTAGATTTTCTGCAAGCTCAGCAGTTTTAGGACCGAGCTAGCCGATTGACGAAAACCCTGGGCACAAGAGCATAGACTCGCTACTTAACGAAAATCGCCATTATTTAGCGGTTGCAACGCAGTGAAGCGACTATACCTATAGAGTTGTTGATCACCAAACAGCTTCCAGTAACTGATTTTCGTCAGAGGTGTACTTTCGTCATAGCCCCAGTAGCGAGTCTACCCCTTAATATCCAAAGCTTATATATATTCCAAATCATTCAGGTCATAACTAATCATTTTTATCATTAATTCCTTCCCATCATCCCCACTTCAACCCCTGGACAGTTCATCAACCCAACCTCCTCATCACCGCTCCTTCTCACCACTTCATTTTGCTTCGACTGGCGAGTCCCTACATATACCGCACTACTGAGTATCAATACGCTTCCCATAATACTCAACCACCCGGGAGTAGTCCCCCAAACCATCTTTTCCCAGAAGAGCGCAAAAATCATTGACGAGTATACCATGTTAGTAGCTCTGCCTGTTTTCTCCAGCTGCAGCCCTCTCGTCAGGCAAAACTGCATCACAAATCCAGTAACACCAATTCCGCCCAGCAGCGCCCATTGATACGCAGACTCAGGCCATATAATACCTCCTACGGACGGTATAGTCGTCAGAGAAACGAGTGATACAACTGCACACCAACTCGAAAAATAGTTAACGCTGATCAAAGGGTGTGCCCGTTTGCCAATGACCCTGATGGTGGTAAATGCACTGGCTGCGCCGAGAACTCCCACCAAAGCGACGAGAACTGCGACGAGACGCTGATGAGGAGTGACTTCCTCTCCACCACCCTGTTGCTCCACTCTAATATCCTCTTCGCCATGAAAGAACAAACTTCCTGGTCGTACAATAAGAACCACCCCGAAGAGACTGGTCACTCCTGCAAAAAATTCATGCTTCGTGAATGGTTCTTTGAGTGAGGGAATAAGACTGCACGCCCAAGTTGCTACGATTGGTGCAAGGAATGTGATTACAGTGGCGTCTGCAAGATCGAGGTAGGTAAGAGAATAATAGAGTCCAAAAACACCCCAGAAGCCTCCAAGGCCGCGCGCGACAAGGAGCCACCGCACCTCCCTTGCACCGAAAGGAGCATGCGGGATGTTGTTATACCACATCCAGAGGAAACATCCTGCGGCTGTTATGGTCTGACGAACGAACAGGATCTGGAGGGCATGAAACTTTTGAGGCCCGGTCGCGAGGAGGCGCGCAGTTAGGGCCATGAGAGAGCCGCAAAACTGAGAGAAGAGAATAAGGAAGAGACCGCGGTGGTCGTAAAGGGCATTTTTTGTTCGAGAGAGGAAGTCTGGATGTGGGGAAGCAGAAGGAACATCGGAAGCAGTAGAGATGGAATTTCTTTGAGCTGGAACTGGGGAGGAGGGGGTGATGGTGGATGTCAACAGTGTTGGCGGGGTAAATGACGGTGAAGATGGCACAGAGGTCGATGCCGATGACGACGGAAAGTCGGTGTAGGGCTTTCTGGCGTCAGTTGGCGGCGATATTAGGGGCATCTCTACCGTACAGGCTTGAACCAGATGGGATGTGCGGTGTGGATATGATGAATCTAGGGAACGACGCTTTAGGTACTTAAGTAGATTCCAGGAATTATTTGTCAAAAAAACGGGAAAGAGGGGAGGTCCTGAGGGCTGTATGTGCAAAGCCCCTGCCGAACACCCGGCGGGGGAAAAGAGTCAACAAAGCTGGAGAAGCGTAGTGGGGGAAGTGGCGGTAATGTAAGGCAATCGTCAACTAAGATAAGAGTTGAGCCTAGACCGTGGTAAAGATGGCGGAAAACTGATACAGCCAACATATCAGTAGTAGTCTATGTACTATCCTTCAGCAATTGACAACGAAAACACCACGCCAAACAAATAGACTGCCTAGTATCCATTGGTATTTACAGCAGAAAGGCGATTTCATATGCATCCACCCCGTATCGAACATGCACTCACTGTACGGACCTATCTGACCACGCAATCAGACATCTTGTGTCTAGCAAGTCAAAATTGCTTGGGTCATTTCGCGGTGATGGCATAAAACAATCACAAATACAGACAAATCCTCCGATGCGCTCTCGAGCCCAACGCCTGTTGATCTAGATGGCAGCGGGTCCAGACGCACCGCTGGATTTCCATGCCGACAGAATCAAGTCCACGATCGCGTCGACGTTTTTCCCATTCTTGATCTCAGCGAAGATTGTTGGTCCACCTTCTCGCATCTTCCGCGCATCACTATCCATCACGTTCAAATCTGCGCCGATGATTTCGGCAAGATCCGTCTTATTCACGATAAGAAGATCGGACTGTGTGATACCTGGGCCGCCCTTACGGGGAATCTTATCGCCGCCAGAAACATCGATCTGGAATATGACGGGTGAGAATCAATGATTCCAACGACTTAAATGGCTCTACATACCACATAAATGATATAGTCTGCCAACTCCCGGGAGTAGTTTGCTGCGAGGTTATCGCCGCCCGACTCAATAAGGAGAAGCTGAGTGTTGAACTCCGCATGAAGGTCTTCGAGAGCGTGGAGGTTTTGAGAGATGTCCTCTCGCACTGGCCCGTATATCAATGAGAGGCACAATCAGACATTCTGGGAGAATTGATACCGGCAGCGTGCGGGCAGCCTCCCGTCTCGATTGCTCTAATCCGCTCAGCGGGGAGAGCCTGGTGTCTTACTAAGAATTCCTGATCCTCTCTGCGCAAGTCTCAGCCATTTGAATCAAATTTATTAGTGGCTTATGTGCTAGATTACCTGGTGAAGATATCGTTCGTCACAGCAGCAATTGAGTACCGGCCCCGTAGAGCTTTGCAGAGGGCAAGCATCAGTGCCGTTTTTCCGGATCCGACAGGTCTGTGGGAGCACTCTTTCAGCAGTCAGTCCCCTCTGCAGCCCGAAATATATGTATCTCACCCGCCAATTCCAATGGTGAAAGCCCGCTCGGACCAGTCCCTGCCCTCAATGATAGGAGGTTCCCTAGCAAGATATGATCCTGGACCATCGAGAATTTCATGAGAATGGCCATGGTCAACTGCTGGATCGCCATGGGTGTGGCCATCTTGGGTATGGTCGTGATAATGGCCTTCGTGAGAGTGTCCTGACATTGTGATATCAAGAGTTTGTTCGTTGTTGACATACACGACCCAGGTGGGGTGAAGCACTAGCTAGCCTGTCCTTGGCAACCCTAGTCAAGGTTACAACCGGGGAAAAAATGACAACTCCGGAGTTTCTCGACTTCACCCATTGCAGCTGTATTCACCAACAATGACTTGTTTCAACTGTACCATCAGAGTCCTCCGAGTATTTATCCACGATCCGATCCCACCCACTTTTTCGGTGGCACGACATAATGCTTTGCGAAAACCCTTGCTACAAATGTATCCAAGGCGGCTTGCGCAGTTTCAGCAGCTCCGGCGGGAGTCTACGTTTGTGACGAATTACGACCGGTTGAGAGTCGCCACAGACGATGCCTACATCCCCTTTGTTGGAACCAGCCTTACAGATGATTGTAACTCTCTGCCGGCGGAGCGGCTAGTTGGACAAATGCATCGACCACCACCTCCGCCTGTGCTTGAAAGCTTGGAGCCAGAAATCATACTAAATATTCCGGGGCGGTCAGAGTGGGAAAGCACGGTAGGGAGGGAAGATAATACGTTATCGGGCGACAGTGCGAGAGAAACCTTGCAAAACGGGCACCGACGGAATGCTCAGCAACCACGGAAGCGGAAACCACGCCTCGAAATTCTCGACAAACTGTTGTCAAAGAAGAAGCAGAAGGCGACTGAAACCGAAACCGAAACGGAAACGGAACCACCTCAATTGGCGCCTCGCCGTACGAATAAATGGGAACTACCGCCGCTCCATGAAATTGCACAAACAAAACCCACCAGCAAGCTTCAACACTATGTCGCCGTAACACATCGCCGCGACCTCGAGCTATGGCGTGTCCAAAAGGCTGCAATGGAGAGGAAATTCGGAGAAGATGGTTGGAAGCCCCATAAAAGGCTGTCACCGGAAGCAATCGATGGTATACGAGCACTACACGCTCAACACCCCAGCGAATTTACCACCCCAAAGCTGGCAAGTCTATTCAAAGTTTCTCCAGAGGTTGTGCGGCGGATATTGAAGTCGAAGTGGCAGCCAAATGCCGAGGAACTGGCGGATCGGAATGCGAGATGGGAGAGGCGAGGGGCGCAGATTTGGAACAAGATGATCGAGGACGGGACTGTGAAGACTAAGTCGATGAAGAAGAAGGAGCGGAAAGCAAGAGATAAGCGTAAGAAGTGGGATTCAGTGGCTGATCAAGGACCGAGTATGTCGAGTAGGATATTTTGATGAACGGGACGTATTTCTTTTTGACTTGCTGTGACGGAATTGGTTATGTGGTTTGCCTTTCCCCAATGACTAAGGTTGTGGAGGAGATATCTGTAAAGTACTGTATATATCGCATAAACCCAGTTACAAGGGAAAGGACAGCGTTGAGCTTAATAGGGCCTAAGGGGCAGTAGACGCTCAACAGACAATTCCACAGATTGTGATCTTTAGATATGGCTGAGCAGTACTCGAGATACTAGACATCCATAAAAAGTTGCGCCCACAAAATGAGTAAATGGTACCTCTTTTTAGTCATCGGGACTTGAATTTACGGTCCTTACGACTCAAAGTTGTGCCACTGAAAACGACGTGCGTTTAATGCCTGCGAGGTCGGTGTATAACCACATCGTCAGTGAATAATGGTTTTAAAAAAATAACATTTGCCGTAAAGAGGGCACATTTTTTCCCCGCAAAGTGATCTTACGGGCAAGTAAGTCCCTCTCGACTCTATTGCTCTCTAATCACTCGTCGCCCACTTGCCGCAATGACAATGCTGTGGTGTTGACAGGATGGCCACATCATATACCACCATCACCACTACAGATCTTGTCACATAGCCAAACCTGTGAGCGTAATCTGATGCCTGGCAGTCCAGCTAGTAACGTATTTTACGGTGTAACCGCCCACGGCCTAGCGAACGATCACGCAAAAAAGCACGCAAGCACCCTTGGCTGCAGGAGCAGGGATGCTTAATTACCCCACACACAAATTCAATTTTCACTCTCCCTGCAACAACACAACCATGGGTAGAGTGAAGCACAAAGATACAGCAACTGACAGAGAGAATGAGATTTGTGAAGTCAAACATGCATACTGCTTAGGTGTTGAACCATCTACTATCTACACTGCTGCCTCAACCTACAGAATATCAGATTGATTCTTGCAAAACCAACTTAGAGGTGAATAGCCAAGGAGTGCAGCACACAAGAAGAAGCAGCTGTTGACTCCAGAAGAGAAGAAATCAATTGTCAGGTTTTGTGAGACTCTAGATAACTTGGGATACTCATTGCAAGGGAAGATGGTTAAGATATTTACAATATCCCTTCTACCTTTACATTGGTAATAACAACTTGGTAAGTACTGGATAATATCATGCTTTCTCAACCACCATCCTGCAATCACTGCAAAGTTCAGCCAATGTTTAGATCGACAATAGACTAATGCAAATAATCCTACAATTTTAAAGGACTTTTTCACAATGTATATCATTGTAGTCTACACTTTAATTTTAAGTTATAGAGTCTATTGCTATAGATGGTGGCGTTATACCACCTATATATACCTACAAGAGGAGTAACCATCTACTGGAATAGCATGCTGGTGTGCAAGAAAAAGAGCAAGCAATATTTGCATGGTCAATTAGAAGCTGAACTAATAATGAACTGGGACTGGAATGGATAGAAAAGAACTTTGAGAAATATACTATTAAGATGTTTATACCATTAGATTGACCTTCTGCACATGCTAACTTTTACAGTATAAAGAGCAAGCCATATATTCTAATCCTCGATGGGCATGGCTCTCATCTAATACAGCAATTGTTCGATTTTTGTGTTAAGGGTTCTCCCTTAACAGCGATAAAGATACTTGAATAACCATAAAATGCATATGGGTCAAGGAGTTACTCTTGGTATAGTCACTTGACCTGCATAACACCTCTGCATGGTATCTCAAGTTTGATCTTCATGTGGCCTTTAGTGGGATTACATATAAGTCACATCTCGATTGCAAAAGCAAGTTTCATTGCTTAGCGGATTCAGTTTAGATGATGCAGCTATATTGCCATAGCAGGGGAAGCTTGCTTCAGCAATACGCATGGTTTCAACCAGATTCATTTCTCTGATACTAGCTGCAGATGTCTGATTGGACTGGAAAATACTCCGACTTGCAGACTAGGCAGTCATTAGCCAATATGCAATCAAGTGGGACTTTGGGCCCATCACCTCAGGTGATAGGAACCATCCAAGTACTCCCTGGATAAAGAGAGTTGTCTCGCCCTAAGCATGGTGTGACTAAAGGAATTATGACGTCAACTGAAGATATGTGGTCGGAAGCAATCCTGCTTATTGGTTTGAGTATGTATACATTGCAACGTCAGACTTGAATGTCAATATCGAGCTGACACATCATATTCAACATTGACAGAGTTGTGGTTGGTTGCCATGTAAGAATAATAATATTACTACTCTGAATGCAATGCCAAATACCCTTTAAGATGATGGAACTTAATAAGGCAAGTTGTTAAAACATATTGCAATAAAACACTTTTGACTATAATCGGCTGATGTTTCAATTCCTGAACCATATGTGCGGTAAGATGTCACAGTTGAAGTTATGATCTGATATATTATTTAATATGATATCATGCAATGGATGGCCTGATTCTTATCAGGAGTGTAACACTTCAAAACCAGATTGTACCTACACAATAACCTAAGGGATGTATGTATCAGCAACAACTCTAGTTTCTCTCAGAAACTCCCGGGTGTTCCGGACAGCTCTGACGGCTCTGACGGAACCTCGTACTCTCTGACAGAGAATTACACGCTTCCCGTCACCCAGGCAATGGGTCGTGTTGCATCGCATCAGCATAATGTATTTTAGTCACTGGAAGCCTCCAGGAGTGTCTGAGAGGATGTGGAGTGTAAACTTAGATGCGTCGATTTCAGGAGACATCAGCAAAATATAATTCGGTCCGGAAGCTATACGCAAACCTCTGAGACACTTCGGTAGCCCTCGCCAGTGCTTCTAAGTACTTCCAGATGCTCCCAGCCCCCCCTGGAGCTTTGCAAAATGCTCTCAGACTGTGCAAGAGCATTCTCACGTGCTTCTGAAAGCACCTGCAGTGATGGAGGTGCATTCAGGATGCTACGAGATTTGACTATTAGGATAGTCAAATTTTGGAGCTCCGGAGACCTCTGCGCAGGTCTGTGGGAGACTTGGTTCCGTATTCTCACACCAGTGGTTCTTAGGGTTCCATAACCACAAGGTATCTCATCGATCATATTGGTCTTTGTTACAGTCACAAGATTCGCTACATCATAATATGGCATGTATTATCTAAGTCTCTCTATATATATACATTCGGAGATACAGGAATAACGGAGATGGACTCAGCAACAGGCAGTATATATTTCGGAGACCCCGGGGTAGATAGACATCTTATTATACGAAATACACACTCTATCTTGCCCAGCTTCAAGGTGCGCCTGAAAATGACGATCGAGTAAACTCAGGGATACACTTCGAGGCCGAGATTGAGCGAGTTTGGAGATGCACTTGGAGGCCGTGATCGAGTGAGTTTGGAGATGCAGTTGGAGGCCGCGATTGAGCGAGTTTGGAGATGCACTTGCAGGCCGCGATGGAGCGAGTTTGGAGATGCAATTGGAAGCCGTGATCGAGCGACTTTGGAGATGCACTTGGAGGCCATGATCGAGTGAGTTTGGAGATGCACTTGGAGGCCACGATCGAGCGAGTTTGGAGATACAATTGGAAGCCGTAATCAAGTGACTTTGGAGATGCACTTGGAGGCCACGATCGAGCGAGTTTGGAGATGCACTTCGAGGCCATGATTGAGCGAGATTGGAGGAGTACTAGGAGGCGGTCAATCTGGAGGCGGTAAGTTTGGGATGGAGACGCGACGGGAGCAGAGACTCTATTCATTGGCTAACTCGTAATTGTGCAAATGTTGAGAATTGAGTACAACATGGTCTGCCGAGAGATGAGACTGGCTGGGAGCGGGAGACAGTCGATCTTGGGATGATGCTAGTGTTAGCAACGGGTCTGGGTAACCCGCCAGCGATCCGGGTTTGGACGGCAAAAACGGGTCGGTTCGGTTCCAGACCCGGCCAAAAACCCGACCCGCTGACTCTTGGCGGGCCAAACCCAGACCCGTACCCGTCAATCCGCAGGTTTTGCCGGATTTGGCTAGACCAGTCGGGTCCAATCTCCGGTTCTGTGTTTCGGGTTTCACATTTATGGTTGCATTCAGATATGCTACTGTTAATCGTAAAGTATTGACATTGGTATGTCACGGTTCATTTTCGGCGTATTAGCCGCCTTGATGTGCAAAACACGGATACTCACGCGCCCAACCACATCCTGAAACCGAACGTCAACAGAGCGTCAACAGAGCGTCAACGGAGCGTCAGTGATATTTGGTCTTGCATCTTCGGTAATATGAGTGGTGCTTGATCAAAAGCATCCATAAAGAAGGATATGGCAGCCTTTATAGGCAGATATGTACGGGATATTCTAGTCACATCCTCTGGGACAGTAACAACTTATTTTATTTACGGAGCTACCACTAAGTATTCTTGAGCCTTTTAGCATATGATGACAGTCAAAACGATGTATATAGACAATAAACGCCACATCGTGCTGTGATTAACCATGATGGAAGGCCAACAATCGTTGACACTCTGTTGACGCTCATTTTGAAGATGGGGCAGGAAGCGTTTCACTTTCACTTTTGCCTATAAAGGCAGCCAATAATCAGTTTATGACAATGTGCAACCTGTCGCCCCCCAGATTACCCATGATACCTGACCAAAAATCGTAGACGCTCCTTTGACGCTCATTTTCATGATGGGGCAGGGAGGGTATTGCAATCTGTTTTGCCTATAAAGGCAGCCAAAAATTCCTTTATGACTGACTGCAGCCTATTGGAGGTGTGATTTCCCAGGACTCATGACCAAAAATTGTTGACGCTCCGTTGACGCTCATTTTCATGATGGGGCAGGGAGGGTATTACAATCTGTTTTGCCTATAAAGGCCGCCAAAAATACCTTTATGACTGACTACAACCTATTGGAGGTGTAATTTCCCAGGACTCATGACCACAAATCGTTGACGCTCCATTGACGCTCATTTTCATGATAGGGTAGGGAGGGTATTGCTATCTGTTTTGCCTATAAAGGCCGCCAAAAATTCCTTTGTGTCTGACTACAACCTATTGGAGGTGTGATTTCCCAGGACGCATGACCACAAATCATTGACACTCTGTTGACGCTAATTTTCATGATGGGGCAGGGAGGGTATTGCAATCTGTTTTGCCTATAAAGGCTGCCAAAAATTCGTTTATGACTGACTACAACCTATCGGAGGTGTGATTTCCCAGGATGCATGACCACAAATCGTTGACGCTCTGTTGAAGCTCATTTTCATGATGGGGCAGGGAGGGTATTGCAATCTGTTTTGCCTATAAAGGCAGCCAAAAATTCCTTTATGACTAACGACAACTTATCTGAGGTGTGATTTCCCAGGACGCATGACCAAAAATCGTTGACGCTCCGTTGACGCTCATTTTGCCATGGCTGTATCCACATTATGCAATCATTGAATTTGGCACAGTTTATCATTCACATTGTTTTGGCTGTCTTTCTTGCGTTTTCATTTACATTCTTTTTGATAACTACGTTGTTCTTTAATAATACGTAGATATATATAATAATAATCTCCAAAATCCCGTGTCTTTCGGTCAATGCTCGTCATCAGTTGCAGGATCGCTCAATCTGCTGCTCTTGTCTTCAAAATGAATGTTAGCTGCATTATCACACCACAGAGAGTGTACTAACCTTCATCAGTCAGCATAGCTGGATCAAAATCAGTATCGTGCTCAGTATCCTCATCATCTTCGAAAAATTCTGCACAGGGAAGAGCTGTATGCGAATACGTATATCTGGCCGGCAAATTGACGATTTCAGCAGGTTGAGCTCCGGAAGTGTTACCAGTTGGGGCCGGTGGCATGCGTGGCGGAGGTGGAGTCGGCTCTGGAATCCGCTCTCTGTGTCAGGCGGGTGGAGGTTCACCTGTTCCTTTGCGTGTCCAGCGTGTCTGCGGATTCTTTGCGGTGCCATTTTGGCAAGGAAGGCAGCCGGACGTTTGCTTTTGACGAAGCATTGCTGGGTGTCTTTGTATCGCAGCCTTCACCTTTTTGTGCCCAGGAAACTCAACACCCCGCTTCTTTTCTTCTCGGACCTTGGCGTGTGGTTTCTTTATGAGATATTCCGTTTCCTCAATTGCGGCGCGTGAAAAGCCTTCTTTGGCCATTTTGGCCATATTCAATGCCAGGCGCATGTCGGACTGTTCCAGCTGTACCCGACCTCCTTGCCTTGCCATAGTTGTAGACATGTTGAAAACCTACAAGACATTAGTTGCTGCTTCTAACAATGAAATTCGGCTGTTACCTCCAACATATATGCTTCCGTAGCCTCCTCTAACGTGATTAAAGCCTGTTTCGTCCACTCACAGGGACGCTTATCAGGAAATTCTTCTGCGAAAATCCCAGAGCTGACAACATTATAATGTTCGATTTCGTGGACTGTGCGGACACATGGCTTTGTCGACCATGGAGGTTTCCCGTTACGGGCAGCGATAAATACATTGCGTAGCTCTCTACGGATACCCGCTGTACGTGACACGGTTAATTAACCGCCGTTTGCCTCCATATGGATATACTCACATCCTACTGCATGCTGCTTCTTATTTCTGCTGCTTCCAGTCTTGCGGACGATTTTTAAATGTACATCCTGGGTCATATGTTTGCTGGCTGCATTGACAGCATCGCGGTGTACTAACTTGTGTCTGCGCTCTTGTTGTGTGCCGAGAATTTCCGTATTCGATGTAGCGCCCGCCAATTGGCCAGTATTCGATCCACTCTCACCTGGTGGGGGTGGTTGTGTATCCATGATGTGCTGGTGTGGAATAGGAGAGGAAGATGATAACGAGAGGAAGTGGGAAGCCCTGAGGACTATATAGTTAGCATCTTGTCAGAATGGAATAAGTAGCAGCTAACATCACTGTTATGCTCACAATGAATCCTGCTGAGTATGACTGCAACTTGCAGGGGTTTCCCACCGCCCCGCAATTAGCAATAAGTTGGTCTGATGTTGTTTGTTTGGTAACAAGGATAAATTGCGGTGTACGACCGCCGGAATCGCCTAATCGCGTGACATAAATAGGATGTAGTTCGAGGGAAAGAACGTCTGCTGATGTTTGTCTCAAATAATCCCCGGGATATTACATGAAAATGACGCTAACAATCAGGTCATGTTGTACGGTGAGCGTCACTATTCATGATTTATTGACAGTCAGGAGGAAGATTTTGCTTTGTTCAAGATGAGTAAACGTACCAACTTTGACATAAAAGACGCAGCTTGCCTCCATATTGTCCATAACTTGCAACATCCAACATCTTGCCTAACAACACAGTCCACGCAAACTACAATGGTCAATACTCCGAAAAAGAACTTTTCGCCACTTCCGGCTGGCAGAAACGGCAAATCAACAAAAAGGTCAACCCAACGATGTCATCAAGCGAATGAAGGCAAGAGCGGCTTTGAGGCAGAGAGAGTCCGAGCCCTTGGGGCATTGCGCAGCTTGAGATCCAAAAAGAAGCTGGCGGCGGAGAAACGACGAGCAACGCACTTCTTAAGCAATGAAGAGACTGAGCAGGGCAACCTGAGCGAAGATGACGAACCCGGCTGGGTGATGGGCACAATCACTAAAACGGTACAGCAGCGCATGGAGAGGTTTCGGCAGAAGCAGATGAAGTTCGACGAATTGACTCAACCGGGATGGGAGGATGTAGCTGACTACTTCCGTAAACGACATAAGAAGTACGACACATCTGAATTGAGGGTTCCGGCAGTCGTTCCGCCGCAAACAAATGACGACGCTCCGCCGCATCCACCGACAACATTTGCAGAGCTTATGGAGAGTCTTGACATTGTCCCCGGAATATCGCAAGGGACTTCTCGACCAGGAAGTAGTCATATCAGACTAGGTTCGGTGAAGCCGCAGTCAAAATTGAGCATACCTAGTGGTGAGCCAGCTGCGGAGCCCGATTTGTCACCGTTGTTGAAAGCGAAGCCAGTTTAACCAGTAAGCTTTTACCCCTGCATATGGCCTCCAGCTAATTACCATATAGATATCGGATTCCGATGAAGAGATGGTGACAGCTCCTGCGTCTGCGGAAGAATAGATATGCAAACTGTAATCTTTGACGTCTGATCGCGGGGAAAAGCAAGTTGTTTACCAATTTTGCTACGTGTCAGCTTTTTCTTGATTTCAGTGACCAAATTGTGAGACATGATAATTTGTCTGTGCATGTGCAAGGGTCGAACGCACTATGTGAACGTTCTAGAATCCAAATCGTACTGTAAGACGGCCAAAACGTTCTGTTTCATTTTCCAAGTGACTGTTAAGTGACAAAGCAAAAGCAATAGTAGTGACGAAATGTGCTAACAAAATTTAAGTGAGTGATGTCATACATGTCATGGAAAGAGTGGTCAGTGCGCATGACGAATCGATCTGAACGACAACCATCATGCTACATTCATCCATGTATCCAACTGCATAACTCTCCATACAGACCTGGTGCACATGGTTGAGATATTTGAAATTGCTTGTGGTACGTCATGGAAATTGAGGAGAAGGAGCTGGATAAGGAATGGTGAGGAAGTCGAGCTATATTTACCAAAAACTAGTGAAATGATCTACATGCCATCAATTGCCGGCCAAAAGGGCGGGAATGTGATAGGGCCACGTCATTTCACACTCAGATAGCATAGATAGCAGTTGATCAGAAATTGAGAGGTAACAAAACTCCTGGATGCAAACGATAATACATACAAACGCAATACTGGATGTCAAAAATGTGTATATGATTCGTTGCATACAATTATTGAGTGTACAAAG
>Ga0307514_10000499_pt1 | contig 79541 bp, 78 predicted proteins | sample 16_EM_MG_FD_203088 | JGI IMG/M metagenome (GOLD analysis project Ga0307514, IMG submission 203088) | Populus trichocarpa ectomycorrhiza microbial communities from riparian zone in the Pacific Northwest, United States - 16_EM | ecosystem: Host-associated > Plants > Roots > Unclassified | place... | reverse complement strand
GGGGGGGAGCCGACCGAGTGATTTTCTGTGAAGCCGGAATGTGGGAGGAACTTTTCATTGTTGATGGACTTCCAGCTTGCAGAAGGTCATGCACAATGGAGAGACGGAAGTCAAAGTGATCCACAGTGCGCTCTTTGTTTGCTGGCAGGGCGTTCTCCAGGAAGAAATGTGGAATTTGCTCCACTTGCATTGGTACTCTTGTTGCCTGGATGCTTTCTCATTCTCAGTACCAGTGAATCCTCACTACTTAGAGGGTGGATTGTAGACATCATGGTAACAGGAGAACTGTCCATCCATAGCAGAGTTGCAACCCCATCATTAACAGCTCCACTTCGAAAATGATATGGCAATTTGGCATTCTTCCCAACATTTTGCTCCTTGGGAAATCCTCGAAACTGCTCTCTGCATGTACCACATCATCAGCAAAATGTATTTTAGTCTCTGGGAGTCTCCAGAAGTGTCTGAGAGGATGTGAAGTGTAAACTTAGATGCGTCAATTTCAGGAGAGTATCAGACCGTAGGAGGGCAGTCCGGCTGGCCTTCGGAGTAACTGAGATCTCTGATGACTGGTACAGGAGTACCATGGGAGTGATTGTGATAAGTTTGGGAACACCTCGGAGCGCCGGAGAGAACTTTGGGTACACCTGGGAGCACCTGGGAGCGCCGGCGACAAGTCTGGAAGCGCCGGCAACAAGTCTGGAAGCGCCGGCAATAAGTCTGGGAGCGCCGGCGACAAGTCTGGGAGCGCCGACGACAGGTCTGGGAGCGCCGACGACAAGCCTCGGAGTGCCGGCGACAAGCCTGGGAGCGCCGGCGACAAGCCTGGGAGCGCCGACGACAAGCCTCGGAGCGCCGATGACAAGTCTGGGAGCGCCGACGACAAGCCTCGGAGCGCCGGCGACAAGTCTGGGAGCACCTCGAATCACAGTAGAGCAGGCTGGGAAAAACATCTTTGGGAATGCTGCAGGTGCGCCTGGAAATCATAGCTACTACTTATTGTTCAATGATTGTTAAAACTCATGTATTCAGGTTGTATTCTGATCTATGTATCTATGTATCAATGTATCTATGTATCTATATAGCTACCCATCTACACACGATATATCTGGACTGGCTGCAGGGGGTGCTTGAGCAATTCGAGGTGCGCCTGAAAATGACGATCGAGTGAACTCAGAGATACACTCTGAGGCTGTGATCGAGCGAGTTTCGAGATGCACTTGCAGGCGGTAGTCGAGCGTATTTGGAGATACACTTAGAGGCCGTGATCGAGTGAACTTAGAGATGCACTCCGAGATCGTGATCGAGCGAGTTTGGAGATGCTCTTTGGAGGGCGTAATTGTGCGAGTTTGGAGATACACTTGGAGGCCGTGATCGAGCGAGTTTAGAGGCCGTAATCGTGCGAGTTTGGAGATGCATCTGGAGGCCATAATCGTGCGAACTTGGAGATGCACTTGGAGGCCGTGATCGTGCGAACTTGTAGGCCGTAATCGAGCGAGTTTGGACGAGTACTTGGAGGCAGTCGATGGACAGCGCACCGGGTGCTGAGACTCATCAGTTAGTTAACTCGCAACCGTGGGAATGTGACTTTACCTTTGAGCTGTCATGGAGAGCTGGCTGATGGCGGTCGATCATGTAGCAAGGCACGCCGGAAGCTGAAGCTACATTCAGGGGTCAAATCGTAATAATGAGAATGAAGGGAAGACAAACAATCCTGGGCGGATGCTGTACTCAGTGTATGCTGTACTCAGTGTATGCTGTACTCGGTGTATGCTGTACTCAGTATCGACTCATGATCATGACATAGAAAGATAGAGAAGGATGACTTACCTTTGTGTTCTGCGATGATTATAGAGTTGAGGACGAGAAAGAGAGAGATGCAGTATGAAGATGAGAATGATGTGGAGGATATGAGCGGATATGAGAAATCAGGGGTACGACTTGCCTGATTGGGTTGGGAAGACCTCGTATCGGTGTAACTACACGCCGGATCGGGATACATACCTGCCGTATCGGAGATGGTAAATTGACTCGCACACGGAATTCTCTTAAGTCCCAGTTTCTCATGATGATTTCCCCCATATCCTCACATCTTTCTCTTACTCGTCCTCAACTCTACCATCACCTGAAAACACGAAGTTAAGTCATCGCTCTCTATCTCTCCATGCTATGATCAAGAGTTAACACCGAGTACAGCATACACCGAGTACAGCATACACTGAGTACTGCATACACCGCATACGGCATTATCCCAAAATCGACTCTCTCCCAGCCAGTCTCTCATCTCGCAGCAGACCATGTTGTACTCAACTCTCTACATTCCCACAATTACGAGTTAACCAATGAATAGAGCTCCCGTCGCGCCTCTCTCCCGAACTACCGCCTCCAGATTGACCACCTCCAAGTACTCCTCCAATCTCACTCGATCACAGCATCCAAGTGTATCTCTAAACTCACACGATTACGGTCTCCAAGTTCGCACGACGACGCCCTCCAAGTGCATCTCCATACTCGCACGATCACGGCCTCCAAGTGCATCTCTAAACTTGTATGATCACGGCCTCCAAGTGCATCTCCAAACTCACTCGATGACGGCCTCCAAGTGCATCTCCAAACTCGCTCGATCACAGCCTCCGAGTGTATCTCTAAACTCGCACGATTACGTCCTCCAAGTTCGCACGATTACGGCCTGCAAGTGCATCTCCAAATTTGCACGATCACGGCCTCCTAGTGCATCTCTAAACTCGCACGATCACGGCCTCCCTGTGCATCTAAGCTCGGCAAGAGTGCATGAGACCAAGAGCCGGGAAAGATGATGTCTATCTACCCCGGGGTCTCCCAAATATATACTGCCTGTCGCTCAGTCCATCTCCGTTATCCCTGTATCCCTGTATGTATATATATAGAGAGACTTGGATAATACATGCCATATTATGCTGTAGCGAATCTTGTAACTGTAACAAAGACCATTATGATCGATGATATGCCTTGTGGTTATGGAACCCTAAGAACCACTGGTGTGAGAATATGGCACCAAGTCTCCCACAGAGCTTGTGCAGAGGTTTCAGCAGCTCTCGAAGTCTCTCGCAGAGCTTGTGCAGAGGTCTCAGTAGCTCTCGAAGTCTCCCGCAGACCTGCACAGAGGTCTCAGCAGCTCCAAAATTTGACTATTATAATTATCAATCTCGTAGCATCCTGAATGCACCTCCATCACTCCAGGTGCTTTCAGAAGCACGTGAGAATGCTCTTGCAGAGTCTCAGAGCACTTTGCAAACCTCCAGGGGGGGCTGGGAGCATCTGGAAGTACTTGGAAGCAGTGGTGAGGGCTACCGGAGTGTCTGGGAGGTATGCGTATGGCTTCCGAACCGAATTACATTTTGCTGATGATGCTCCTATCCCCATCCGACCAAGCTATGCCAGCAGGGGTTGTGTTGTGAAGAAGTTGCCGATGGATATATTGAAGGAGAGCTTTTGATGCCTCTGTCGTAAACATCTAATCAAGTGGTGAGCCATCTTTCCAGTGTCTGAAAGCTGTAACAGATGGGATTCTACATCAACAGGATCCCCTCCGACTGCATTCGATGATGGGTGCAACTCCCAGACATAGCCCATCTCTGCCATGCAGAAAAACTTATATCCTTGACTAATTAGCTTGTTTGGCATCTTTGTAATGTGAATTGACCTGCCTGTAAATCGAATGATGGCTTCATCAAGAGTAACATTGCTGCCAGGTACTCGGTACTGCTGCAAAAAAAAACTGCAGCTGCTTTAGTAGAATGTCCACCTTTGAATGCCAACAAGATAGGCCTTCAGGAGTTTCAGTTGCGGAATTGTATAGAGAAACATGAAAGAAGCGGCAGATCTCCTGAAAGCGAGTCTTGCCAAGGTAGCCAGCTGGTGGTAATCCATCCTTGGGAAGGTAAACTCCATCCTTCATCCAGTATCTCTCAGGAGGAACTCCAATCAGACCCATATGAATTGGAATTGCCAGCCAGAGATACAGATCCTGAGCAGTAACTGGCTGCCAGGAATGCTGCCGCTCCTTCTCTGGCCCAAGAAGCTGCTGCTGGGCATAGGAGTTGGTGTTGGCTAGTACAAGCTGTCCCATAATGGAGATGGTAAGAAAGAGATTGAAGATTTGAATTGCAGTAATGGCATCCAGCTCGGAGAATGAGATGGGCAATTGGTTCCCTGCTTTGTGAGGAGAGACAACTGGTTATACAGGGTTGAATGAGGAAAGCTTAGGAAGATCTGGCAAATTTTGAATTGATTTTTTAAGTGTTTTCTATTGCATGATAGGTCTCTGCCATCTTATGGCCGGAGATGACTCTCATATAGCCGGAGGTGAGTCTCGTATGACCGGAGATTGCTGTCGGCCTGAAGGGTCTATACATAGATGCGTACACACGCATTCACACTTGTACTCTCATATATATGGTCTTGTGGCTCTCTTAGATAACATACAATCAAGCTTCTCTAGCATCACTATTTCAACATTTTCTTGCTCCGCTTGGCTGAGTGACCAGCTGTGATCAACCTGCCTGCCTCAATATATGCCTCATCTGAGGAGCTATAATTATCGTCAAGGTTGAGCATTGCAGGTGGAGCTTCAGTAGTGAGTAAAGACACATCAGGTATAATGACAGGTCGATGCTGTACCACTGTAGGTGGTGGTGGTGGTTGGGAGGAGGTGCACTTTGCACCAGAGTGATTATCCATGATGCAATGCTTGGCACTTTGTTTTTTAACATTTTTTGGTGAGGATGGTGGAGATGAGAGTATAAGTGGTGGGGGTAGGTAGTTGACATTAAGGTTCCAAGGTCTGAGGGCTTCTCTGCTCATGGTTGTTGGGGTGTGGTAGATGGGAAGTGGAAAGGTGGTTGCTGCTGGGCTAAAGGATGGTACTCTCACAATCTCCAAAGTACTGCTATTTATATGCAACTCAGCACCACAGAACTTGTCACACTGCCACAAGAATTTGTAAATAGAAGCTTCTACTAGTTATCTTTCAATTCATAATATTCTAGGGGGGGGTTAAGTGGGTGGCTGTGTTGTTATAAGTGACAAGGCGCAGCGCACGCGAAAGTGGGCCCTTTCGTGGGCCCACTACCGGCGAAGGGATAGTAAGTAGATGGCCTAGCTAACACTTGCAGAGTTCCTATAATAGTAGACACCGCCTATTAGGAGCCCATAGACCCAGCAGAGCCCCAGCTCCCGCCCTGCTCGGTTAATCGCGATATTCGTATTGTACGTTAAATTTGTATTGTCCTCTAAATTCGTATTGTCCATTAGGTTCGTATTGTCCGCTTGATTCATATTGTCCGCTGGATTCTGAGCAACGTCAGCCACAATACATCTTACAATGGACCGGAACACCTATGCTTTCTCGATTGCTGTTGGGTTTCCAGAAACTGCCAAATGTGCCATAGAAAACTCCTTCGAAAAGTTGGTACTCAGTTCCAATACATCTTGCACCGCATCCTCGTTCACTTTCTGTGCCACGTGAGATGGTTCTGTTTTTTCGGCAGGGTTTGTCTGTTCGTCTTGTGACATTTTGGAACTGCACAGGTAATGCAGAGGTGTTTTGAACGGACCTATACCAACACTGTGATCTGTAGTGGTCTGATGGTTACCTTGGTCCCTCGGTGCTGAATGTTTCACTGAAAAACTGGACCCTTCGAGCGGTACAAACCGGTTTAGTCTTGTCAAAGAGACAGTCCCGTGCTCATAATTTCCACCGTAGTTTGGCGTCTTTTCATTGATGGCCTCAGTCTGTACGGGTTCAGGAAGCCTAGTTAACTTTGGAGTCAGTTGCAGTACCACCACCGATTCATTGTATGCTTACATGTCCATTCTTGAGTCCCCTAATGGTAAAACCATGGAAAGTAGAGTCTTGACAGACCGCTCGTCAGTTGAATAGTTGGAATGTGTACGATATATTTCCTAGTTCTTCGAGATGGTGGGGATTTTAGGGGATAACAGCGAGCGGTACAAACTCAGGCGCCGAATAGGTCGCTTAGATGAAGGTAGTGGAAGCTATATTGTGCGTTTGAATAATCCCAACTTCAGCGCTACGGCTCGGTTATTCACAGACGCCAAACAGAAGGGCAAACCAACATACTATCAGATACCGTGAGCCGGCTCGTAAGACAGAAGCGCTATTGGGGTGATCGAGAAAGTCGTTCTTTCAAACAGAGAAGTTTTCTTCTTGGAAGTAAGGAAGGACTGGAGCGGTTCTAGTCGCAACAGATGTTGGTGGTTGCCTACAGTAGTAGTTACTAAGCAGCATTCACACACATGCACACACGACTGGAGATAAGGCTGTCGTAACAGGTTCATCGCCTATCTATTTCTCGACGTCGACTACTTTTCTACGCTCTCTTTCGTCCTTGCCTCGATATTAAAGCTATTACTACCAGCTAACACTAAATACAAATTAACCGGGTGAGACGTATATGACGGATCAATACTGCCAGCCTAATGATCGTGAGCGTTACTTGAAAGCAAACTACCCTAGCTAGGTTGGTTCTTACATCCTTGACTGCCTATCTTATCATATGCTTACACCGGCTAACCTCTAAACGAAGCACAATAATAATTCTACCTAGCGCGTACTCCCCCTTGCAATGGCTACTCGTTCTAGTATCCTCTATTGGGGAGGATTGCAATAATGGGACTCGGTTTTACTGGAGCGATTGGGTGCATATTTTTCGAAGAGGGGGTGAAATCGGGGTAATTCCCGTATTGGATAATATACCTGTTAGCATTCTTTCAACTCGTAGAATGATTGATTTTTTGTTGACTGTCGAAGTCCATTTACTCTCTGGTGGTTCTGTCACCTTGGAATCCTCAGCTGGGAGATCTACTCCCAGTACCATGCCACTGTAAGGTATATTTAGTCTGTTTCCTCCTCCCTACTGACTCCTTGCTAAGATTGAGCAGATATCTATTAGCATGGTTGGTTATCAGCCTGGTGGCTTTTCTTGCCATCTTCTGTCTTCCGGGCCTGAAGATTAGCCTCTAGAAACTCCCAGTCTGTGTTGACCTTACAGCTATCTTCACCCTACTCACAGCCCCATGTTGGGCCAGGCCACAGGGACCCCGGATTATCGAGGCCCATGAGCTAGAGAACGCCCCCGTACAGCCTTAAAGCGCCAGGAGAGCAACTAGGAGCAGTAACCAGCCCGCCGCCATCCCCATCTACCATCTACTGGTCAGGAAATTTTAGATCATAAGTTTGTTCGCTCACGATCAAAACACACGGCCCCTTTGCTGGGAAGTTTCCTATCGTCGTTTTTCATGTGTACATAGGTTTTATGCGGGTTTATTTTCGGGGGTATACGTGGTTTTTATTTACTTTTCGTCAGTATAGGTAGGTTGAATACCATGTAACGTGCAATGAAGGAATTTTCATTCTAATAGTACAAAGCATATACTCGAGTATTCGTGAGATACACATACAGTACGCTGATTTCCCTGTAACCAGCTCTCAGTACCCCAAATCACCCTTGAATCAACTTGAGCCCTCGTCCATAATAGTTGATGGGAATGTCCAGCGGCGGAGTCGATTGTTGGCTTTGCACTGCCGAATTCAGTATGCCAAGCGAACCCCGTACCAACTCTGGTGTGACGATATGACGCGCACACTGGTTGGCTATTGCTCCCAGCAAGTTGCGGCTGTGTGGCGGGAAGAGCTGCTGTGAAGCGGTGGTTTGTGGTAAACTCGTGGAGAAGTGCTACTTTGGGTAGTGGTAATAATCCAGGGTTAGGTCTAATTGCTTATTACAATGAACATATTTATGACTCTTATTGTTAATTTCCAATCGATTCAAAGCAGCAACGACAGCCGTATCCACGGATTGCATGTCCTCTCTGCGCTGCACTCTCCATAAGGCGCATTGTTCCCGTGCCGCATTAGAGTAATGCAACTTAACTCCGCCCCGCCAATAGCGCGAATCCCTGCGATGTTGCAACAACTAAGACGATGATTAGATTGGTTACCAGGCTTCATATAGAAAGAAGCGCATTGTATATCTTTTCCCAGCCCCTCAGCCTTATATGGTAAATCGGCGAGGGAGGAGATTTGCAGAAATAAGACGCTGGCGTTCATGTACAGTACCAAAGGAGAACAGAGGAGAGTCAAATAATTTTAATATCAAGGTCACTTGCACACGGAGGAAAGGTTTTGCTCAAACAAAAAAACAGTAAGTAATTGAAAAACTGACGACTTGATTCTGACACCCCCTCATTCAGCCTACTACCAGGTATCTAGCAGAGGTATAGCTAACAGCTAACGCCTTGATGCAATGCTGTCGGTGTGCTCTATGGAGCTACACCCTTTCGGCAGCGTGTACCTGCTCAAATAGGAGGTAACGGTCAGTGGGCTACTCTCTCCAACAATAACAGTGTATATATGAAGGCTGTAATCGCGCGATGTAAGATTAACCTATAATTCGTGTCGGCCCATGGGAAGCTGGAACTGAGCCATAATTAGTTGCCTAATATGAATAAACGATCGACTATAGTAGCCCTTTCCCTAATCTACGGAGGTCATCAACATTGGCTTTTATTTCGCTGATACAGCTATGACGATGAGGTTAACTTCTATCAGAGTGATATTACGAAGTTGAGTCTACCTTAGCCAACAGTCGGGACTGGGGTGTTGATGTAAAGCACGTACTAGGCGCTTTAAATTATTGATACTCTTTGTTGAGAATATTTTAAATTCTGCATTGTACCAACATGACCCTCCTCGTTGACTTCTCTCGCGATTTCCTCGTATTCAACTTGGTGTTCCCTAAGCCTGTCAAGTGGTCTCGCAGGGCGAGCGTGAACTCTGGTCCCAGAGCAGAAAGGCGTCTGTGCAGGTTTTTCGTCCGAATTCGTGACATGCAGAATGTGGAAGCGATCTTTCAAGCTTCAGGTACGCAAGTAATGCCTGATTCCTAGCTGGCCGCAGAGAATTATGCCTTTATCTTCGGCACTTCGTCCTCGGATTTTTTGGGTGATGATTGAGCCTAGCGGCTGCTCTGGGCGGCTGAGGTCTTCTTCTAACCCTCTGTTGTTTTATAATTGTAGGAGACTTTCATATGACTCTATGTAGCAGTCCCTCACTATCATCATATATACTTTGTTGGGGTGCAGGCGGGCAAAATTATTGGCATCCTTTCCGGAGTTTTCCGTCAGGTAATCAGTGATTACCTAGTTCAAACTAAGCTCTATTCTTTGGTCGTTTCAAACTTAAGCGCTGGTCTTCCTTTGCTTCCTAATCCACAAACAACGGTATGGACGCCCTCGCCGCCACAAACACACGGTGCTTCTTATCTACGCGGTTCCATAATAGTTTGTAGAGGCATTAGAATTTAACACAAGTTGTTCGTCATCGATATTCGAAGGCTTCCAGAAGTATTGTTCTACCCAAAAGTGGGAGTGCGGGCCTGATCGCCATTTCTCCTCCGTAGAATTGCTTTTCTTTCATTCTGGTACTATGGAATAATGTCGGCAGGGACTCATTAAGTATTGGTTGAGTTCGGGGTCACGAGCCTTTAGAAGTAGTAGTGTTAGATGGTAAAGCAGATACTGAGGCACTGTTAGAAATAAGGATTCAGTGATAGACAAGATGGTCTAATTGTGTGTGTGCAGTGTAGTAAAAGCTGAAGATGGCTGGAAAACGACGGTTCACCGACTGACCATACTAAGCAGCGAATAACGAGCGTTGACTTTCGACAGGTACCAACATGTCAATCTAGGACCTAGTGTTGACTCAGGATTAGCCCGAAGGGCCTACAAGTTACTAGAAGACTTTTGAAGCTACTAGAAAGGACTGGAGAGGGGTTCTAATGTACTGAATCATTTGCGTAGACTCATTCACAAATTGTCACTCGCCACCGGCACTTTCCACTTTCAGTATCTTCGCGGAACATCTTATATATAAAGGCATAGGTTTTCCATTTGATAGCTTTTGTAAGATAGACAATTCAACCCCTTCGTTTGCAAAGTTATTGTTCTCATCACCTAGCATTCAACGCGGCGAAGGATTAGATGATTTCGGCCCATCTGCGGGTGGCAATATTGTTGGACGAGAAGCGGAAGCGGTATGGGCAGTGGGCGAAGAGTTTTTAGTTACTCGCCTTGTGGACTTTAGGAGGTGTTGATATTGTTAGGTGTTAAGTACGCTTGTTGTGTAGCTACCGCCTAGACGGCCATAGCTTCTCACACGGTATATTCATACACGAGAGGTCAATACGTGGCCTTGGTCCTAACTATCTTCAACTCAAAGAATCACTTGTCCCTCAGTTCTGTATTTAAAATATTAAAATGCTATACCCTCAAGTAATTTGACTTCTTTTTCTATCTTCATATCATAGTTAGCTAGCTTAGTAATCTCAAAACGTCACTTCGAACTTCAGAGCACAAGGCGGAGCGGAGCGAAGCTACGAATCTTGTTAGATTGATGTATACTGTGATAAAATTATGCAACCCACCACTCAATATGCAGGGTAATATGTACCTATCTCATCTAGTTCGCGAATGGGTCAGGAATATCATGAACTTTCCGTGCCGCTTCGAGATCGTGTGCGGCCGCAGATAGGACGAAACATATATGATGTATGGGCTAAATCTCCTCCAATGGCATTCTTTTGTATTACTTTTGCTCGAGGTCGTGGGTGGATTCTCAAGAGAAAAAAGACCTTAGGAAGGTCTTGATAGCCGCAGAACCTGTTGATGGTGTTGAAATGATGTGCTCTTGCACCTAGTGTCTATCTGAATACTCTTCATTCACTTTTTAGCTAGTCCACACAGCGTTCCTTTATCAACAAGTATCCTGAATCCCGGCAGTACTAAGCATCTTTTCATGAAGAACCGAACCGACAGCTTTCATAAGACCATACCTAATACCCACTCGTTTCTGCAGCTCCATTAATACCGCTCTTTTGAAATTGCCCACTACTCTTAAAAGAAACCATCCACCAAACTACTCTGGAATTGAAATCAACACCTCTTGACAAAGAAAAGTATAAGCTTCTAACCTAGCTCGATTTCCATCGCTTTATTGTCTTCCACATCTCCAACCTTTGAGCTATCATTGGCTATTGCAACAAGAGCCATCGTCAATAATATCAATAGACAAGTAGTGGTGTCGCTATTGTCAATTCCAGGGAGGGAAACAGACTGCTGGGGTGTTCTCTCCCCGTAGATAAGGAACAATCTCCAACACTGTAGTACCTTGATCAGGGCGTAATTCTCAGTAAAACTCAAGGCTTCATCGGATGGCGGGGATGAATCAAGCCTCGAAACAGCAAATTTGCGGCACGCTTTCCAGCAATGCCTTTCAACACTCATGCACTCCCGCCCGAGGACATCTTCGCACCATGCGATCGTTTGAGCGATATCGGTGATAAACTCGCAGCTAATGATAGCTGTTTTTAGATCCGGTAGCCGCGGAGTCTCATCTCCGTTCGGTGTGTACTGGCAAGTCTGCATCTCGTATGGATTCAACCACCAGTGATCAATGCACCAGAGTAGCGCTTGGTTACAGGCTCGAAACTCTTCCATTGACATCGTGTTAATAGGGTAAGACCGTATGCATGATGCAACTGCCGCATTCCGACGTTCAACGAATTGTACGATATCAGTATCGGTCGAGTGCTCCGGTGGGTTGTCGGCTATTGTTCGTCGAAACGTCTCAAGTAGACTGCTTGACCACAGTTTGACTGGACCATCGAGATTTTGCCAACTCTGTCTTGCAAAATCCTGAAGTTCTAATGACGCAAGCCATTTGATCCGCTCTTTTGCAACTATAGGGCTCAGTTTGGCTTGTGGGTCCTGGATCTCTGTCGTAGCTGGTATGTTGAGCTCAAGACGCGACATGAGAGGAATATGACCGCACGACCATACTGTATCTGCATATACTGATTGCCCTGTTTGCTGGGACATCTCTTCGACGATTTTATACCGACCATTCGGCGATCCGCTAAAATGCGCTAGTCGTGTGGGCCTGTCGTGACCGGCGTATTGGTCCAAGTAGATGAATGCACCTCCATTTGTAAACGTTATTTTGGTTCCCTCTCGTATGCAACCTCGTAAGCCCATGGTTCGCGCATAGCCCCACAACGAGTGCAAGTTGGTGACGGCATTCGCTGGACGAACAGCGCCATCACAAGCTTGGGCACCCACGCCAGTGAGCAGTGGCCAAAATCTCCTCGTCATTCCGCACATATCCATAGCATCCGACCAACACGCCTCTGAACGCTTCCGAGTTGTTGCTCGTACAGCATACATGCGACCAGTGAACGGGCCACCTCCAGTAGCGATGGTTTTCGATGCTGATTCCACTAACCTTGACTTCATTCTCCTTTCCAGTGGCGACCTCATCGTGGCGCTAGCTTCAGCAAGCAAGTAATCCTCCACGGCCTTGACAGTAATGAATGGAACGGACAGTAGTCTAGGATCTCCCCAAGGAGATTGGATATGGAAAGGTTCCAATATGAGGCAAAGACTGAGTTTGACCTGGGGCCAATTGATGGCCCAGTCACCAAGGGCAAGCGTGTCCGTCTTTCCTTTGCGGCGTTGCTCGATCGAGAACTGGATTGTAACCTGAGCAAGTGCTGCTGCAAGTGCTATGACTGCGATAGTGAAAGATGCCACGGAAATAGCGGTACTCTTATCCATATCTGCGTAGAATTCATTAGCGCTACATCGTTAAATGTAGAGTTTTTTTAAAAAACGTACTAGCGAGCCAGTGGGTAGTGCCTCAAGTAGTACGGAAGAAAATATATACGGAAGTCAAACTGCTCTGGTATGCGATTAAGAGTATAGGTTAGGAAGATGGAGGTAGAGGGCTGGAAATCACGACGTCGGGAGCGAACTAACAATATTGAAGATAGGCCGGTTTGGTGAAGAAGGCAGCTAACTCTTGATATTTTATAGATACTACTGCGGGGTATACAACTACGGACAAGTAGCGAATTGGCTCGCCGGATCAAACGACTCTGAAATCGCAAACTCTTTAGCATATCAGGATCCTATGCAATGAACTGATAACGGAAAATTATTTGATTGGCAAGGCTCAATCACATGTTGCTCCGCACGACTGGAGTTAACGCAGAATTTGGTACTCAGTGGAACCAGCGGCATAACTTAATCGTATTAGCGAGGCTGCAGTTGTGCTGCTCCTCAGAGCTGTAAGCAAAACCCAAATTGAAAACATGCATGTCAGCAGGCCATATTCCTATGTAAAGTAGAGTACAATTCAAACTCTGCATTTGCATATGTAACACGCTCCCTCAAGGTTCACATCAACCTCCGGCTTTACCCCTCTCTTCCTCAAACGAGGGCAGGCTGTGCGGCAGCCAAATAATTAAACGCCGAGACCTTGATCGCACGCTCAATAGTTAAGAGCAATTGATGGTTTGCGGAACGGGCTCATCACATGACGCGTCGTCCCGTAACTTGCTCGGAGAGGTGGCTTCTAGAATCCCCCAATAAGGCGCACTTAGAGCGTTGTCGGTACGAAGAACCCCTGATCGAACCAGGGTCCCTGGCGGCTAGTTACTTGGCGCAGGGAAAAAGTAGGCCACTGTACCCTTCTCACTGCAAAAGTCAATGCCCGATTTGGGGTGTCCCACTTCTTTTCCCTGACCCGAGTAGAATGTCTGTGGAATACGTTATGACGTTCCAGACACTTGTATAGTGCAAGAATTCTACAATAGTAGTTTCTTGGCGATGACCATCCCCGAGTGAGCAGATGTAACAGGAGTCTGTCAAACGTCGCAAGGTTGCTTTCGATTGACGGTTCGAATTCTTGCGGACTGGTACTTCGGTTACTTGGTTCGTGCTCAAGTCAAGCCTTGTAGCAATGACCCTGGCGCATGCAACTAGTTTCTTGCATAATCGTATTTCAAAGAGGCCTTATCTTAAATAGGAGTATATTTGCATCTGAACTTTTTTATTTTGATGTGGCGTTATGCACTTAGACACCATTAGGCTGACGCCTGGTGATTGGTCATGAGACAGCAGTCAGGTGCCAATTAAAAAGCAATCTCACTTCCTACCACGCAGAGGCAGCAGAGCTAGATCCATTGGGTAGATCACATATACTAGGGCTTTCTCAATTTCTTCACCGCCGCTACCATCGGTGAGTCTGCGTTTTCCTATTAAGAGAGGGTGAAAATCATTCCCCCAGCCTTGCAGTAGTGGTGGAGTGGTGTATGAGTAGACATTCGTACGTTCGATATAACGTGTTTTGCTGGCTTAGATCCATGGAACATATGGTGCACGTTGTCTGGAACCTGGAGGCCGGCAAGGTTTTTTCGCCAAAGTGCTCGACTGTATCGTACTAGGTCACAGATGTGCAGCGGACAACACTGCCATACGCATGGGATTCCATAAGACTCTCAAGCAATCTAGTAGTTCCATATGAGAAATCGCAAAATAAGTCACAATGCCGTTAATTGGGTTTCCACTACTCTATGTATGCACGCGAGGTTATATAGAGAGTTTGTACAAGCTTGAAGCCTTGCTGTTTTTAAAGCACATTGCAATATCTCCTGCAATGGATCACCAGAATCAGATGTGACAGCATGTGCTAGCAAGAGTGTGTGTGGGGGCGGAATCTTGAAAATAATTGGTAGTTCTGGGTCTAAAAAAACTCAGGTTCGTTGTCATGCATTAATCGATTATAGGTACATGAGAAACGGCTCAATAGTCTTGAAAATAGACCTATTTATACCCACAATTGGAAGTTTATCAGCGAACTACAAAGGAATCCTTTCACCAATATCCCGTCACCAAGGGAAAATCACTCATAGGTACCCGCAGGTATAGCTCTCGCCACCTATCGTAGCCAATGTCTGGAGGTGAAAGAGCGCCCAAGACTGAGTCATGACAATTGCCGATGAGATAACTTCATGCCAGCTGTCATTTGAGGCTGACTGTAAGACAACAGATCCCGGATTTCTAGCTGAACAATGTATCCTCGGGCTGCATTGCAGCATATGGCTATTTTTTCACCCCAACTCGCAAGCCTACCTACTATTGAGGGTTTCAGTGTCGTTTTTGGCTTGCAGAGGAATGCCTCGCTGTTCCGGCTCTTTACATCATCCAACATTCAGTCCCAAAAAATATAAGTCTCCTCATCTCAACATGTGCATAAATATCTCAATAGCGCTCCTCTGCCACATATAAAGCCATCTCAAATTATTTCACTCTCTAATTTCGCCAATCCGGTAACAACCGTATAACCGGGAAACTTCGCAAATTCGAAATTCAACAGTAAAAGTAAGACATAGTATAATTTGTTTTTGTTTTTGAATTTTGGCTCTTCGTGTAGGAGGTAGAGCATTATATATCGCGGATCTGCCCTGAAATTATTCTTGGCTTTGTTGTTGTTGTTTATTCATACTGTATGCACTCTTACTAGAGTATGACAGAATTATTCTTGGCTTACGATTACACATAGCTAGGAACATATTGGAATGACCGCAACTGTAGATGAAGGTCTATTGAGCGTTAGTGGATTTACCAGCCTTCGAGACAATTCCGAGCCAATTTCCCGCGATTTGGTTATATCTTTAGTCAAAGTTCGTGTCTCAGCGAAGTTGAACGCCTACCTTCGAGTCGGAGCACACCAGCCAGATGGTTACCACGATCTCACCACCGTTTTTCAATCGGTCGACCTTTTCGATGAATTATCAGCGTACAATTCCAACGATCTTAGCGTGACCGTAGAGGGCGAAGGAGCGGCGGATGTCCCGACCAATTCTCAAAATCTCGCTATTAGAGCAGCCATCGCGTTAGCGGATCACACGGGCCGCAACGCATAAGTTCGTTTACACATCACAAAGAATATACCCGTTGAAGGGGGCTTGGGTGGTGGTAGTGCCGATGCCGCCGCAGCATTGGTCGCATGCAATATCCTTTGGAAGACAGGCCTTGATACCAATACACTTGTTAAGATTGGGGGGAGTCTTGGTTCCGACGTGCCATTTCCAGTTAATGGTATGATGGCTCTGGGCACCGAGCGTGGGTTATGTTTGAGCCCGATTGAGTGTACTACAAAGTCGTGGTATTGGGTTTTAGGGATTCTACACCATGGGCTCCTGACGCGCGATGTTTATGGGATGCTGGATTCAGACGCTGCTGCCGACAAATCAGAAGTCTGCGACCCAAGCGATTTGATCCGCTGGGGCCACGAAAAGCCACAGAATTTGTCATACTTGCTCCGAAACGACTTACAGAACGCTGCAGTCTCACTGCTTCCCGAGTTGAAAATTGGCCTGGACGCCGGTTCGAGAGCGGATGCCTTTGCGAGTTTAATCACGGGATCTGGATCGACTTGTATTTTTCTTGCTCGAGATCATGAGCATGCTCAAGCTCTTGCAGGAGTTTTGGCGGAAGAAAAGACCTTCAGGAAAGTCTTGGCAGTTACTGGACCTGTTGGCGGTGTGGAGGTGATATGTATCTCAGTGAGGCAACCAAGTACATGACAATAGTTAGTGAGTGGAGACTTGATTCGATGTATAGAGAAGGAGGTTTTTTTCCTTTCTAGGCTACTTCTCGCAGTTACAGATTTCTAGATGGAACCCAAGTTTTTGATGGAATTGAGTAAGAAGCGGTACCTTGGGGTGTATGAGTGGAGGGATGGATATTCATCCCTCTAGTGTAGGGCTGAGCGATTTCTTATATCACTTATCTCCTTATCTGTGGTATTTAAGCTAGCCTGACCCACGCCATGAATGAGTGACACATAATCTATGCTATAAGCTACACAATCAAGCATCATTTCGATAGGTACGTCTCCGGAATATATACTGCTGTCTACAGCTAAGACCACCGCAGCTCTAGTCGAAGCTCTTCTATTTGTACACCATATCCACTCCCTCAGCCTCGATTCCAACTTCCTCAAGAACATCACCATCTTGAGTTACCTCCGTGAATGACCTCCACGCCTCATCGCTCCTACTCGCCTCAACCATTCGCTCCCATAGTTGATCCCCAATAGTAGGGCCATAACCCGGCCAACCAGCTTGATAGCGTAGCGGTAATTCGCTCTCAGGGTTCAATGTCCGTATATTGAGCAAGTCCGAGTTTGTCTTCTTAGTGATTTTGGCATCCCGTATGACAGCCCCGGTTACGACGCCGTCCTTGAACTTGACGCGGATGACCAGTACATCGGGTTCAACCAGCGAATCTGGAACCACATGGTCGAACGCAATGATGACTTCTCGGAGTCGAATTGATGTCGCGATGTGCCGGGGTTCCTTGGAAGGAAACAGACGGTGAGATACCGCTGCTATCAATCGGCCCTCGGCCTGTAAGATGTCTGGACCGATCTTTTGCAGAGTTGAGGGTCGACAAATGAGGAGAACTCGGTAGGAACCATCAAGGTTGGAGTTCAGCTGGGAGAGGTCGAGGTTTGTCTTGAGGAAGTCGTTTGCCATAGTAGGGTGGGGAAAGTAGGCGGATATGGGGAAGCCGCGCGTTTTTTTCTAATAGGTTTTAGCCGCTTGAGCTAGTCTGACCAGGGGGTGCGCGCTTGAGGTACTTAAGTAATAAAAACATGCCTCGCTTCGAATACGGATTCCACTGTATGTGTGGGAGCTAGTGAAAGGCTTTAGATTGCCGAAGTGTCCAAGGAGGGCTTCTGATTGGGTAAAATAGCGCTTCAATAACTGCCTGCTGTATACTACTCATGATCTGTCACCCGCATCAGTCACTTGTTTCGAGAGATGACAGTTAGTCATGTACAGATTCCTCCTCATCACATCAAATAATCTTACATTATCATCATGTGAACAGATTGGGGAGCCCCGACCCTGATAGTAACGTCAGAACAGAGACAATGGCCAAAAAGAGTCCACAGAGGTTTAAGCTGTGCCGGAAACAGCGTTTTCTGGAAGGCGTACGTATATTTGAATTCGTGCTACGTGAGTCATGCGTTATTCTGTGGGGCTCCCGAAAAGTAGCTATACTGGCGAAAATTCCAACACGCACAAAGTGGACTTTCTCTCTTTTCACCCCCATACTTATCCTGTCCTACTCGACAATGATGCTTAAAGCCAGCCTTGCACTTGGTTAGGCAAAAAGTACCAAGAATCTACTCTAGAATATCTTTGCCGGGGGATTCAGCTGATCAGCATGTGACATATACGTTAGCGGACACGGAAGCGAAGGACGACAAGAACACAGAGAAGAGAATGGCATCATGACCATTAGCAGCTACCAGGAGACTGCTATCAACATACCCGCCTAGCGCCCCACCAGCCGATAAATCAACGCATCGAGGGCTGGTGTATTTTAGTATTCGGCGCGGAGTATCTTTTACTCCGCGGAGGATCACCCGTACCACCAGGTCCTGCGCCACCTTCCTCGCTTATCGGCCACGTGGACGGGTTATGTTTATAGTACAAGGGCCTCGCTACAATGTTGGTAGTCTGTCACACGGCGGGTATCTATATAACCCCGTTATATTCAACCCTAGCGTGTGTGGAGACCCGGGCGCGTATTAAGGCAGAGAAGGCCCGGGAGATGCGGAAGGTAAAGATCAAAAATAACCTGGGGTGGTGGCCGGGGGAGGAGGAGAGGGGATTGATGGAATTGAAGAAGCGAGAACTTCGCTTCGGACGAATTATTGCTTCCAATGGATTAAGCAAGGGAGTGATACCGACGCGAACCGCAGCAACTCTCTTTATAGAAACTGACTTCAGGAAGGAGTCACATCTAGCCCTGTAAAACTGCTCCCCGTGTCTAAATCTTCTTCCCTAACCCAGTGATGCGCGCGCCTGAACGGTCAATTCATCTCGATCATTCGTCCAGACCTTCTCGCACTCACTGATAATGGCCCTGGAAACGATTTCAGCAACCGCAGCGACGATTTATCGCGAATGTGGTAGGAATGGATGTGGAGGTTCGTTCACTGATGCTTGATGTGGGTTTCAGTGGCAAGGTAGATAAATTTTAAGACGCGTAAAGGGGTGGCGGTAGTGATTTCGCTTGGCCGCCTTTTTGTTTGAGCAAAGAGGTAAGAGGATCTTGAACCTGGGCTTGAGGGATTGTCGAGTGATGTCACGGTGGGGTGGAAGATATTTGCGTACGGCTGCAGCGATAATAATTAAGGTTTTAATCTTTTCGATCTATTAATGACAATATAGTGATGCTTACGAGAATGCATTCATGCTCTCAACCATATCTCTATTACCCCCAGCATGTTTTCATTCCAGTTCAGATAGGCTTTCATCTCTTTCCCGCACCGTTTTAAGTCACTCTTAGCCATTATGACTTACGTCCCAGATAATATGAACTTCCAATTGATTTTACACTTAGCAAATATCATTAACATTGACCCAAAACCGAACCATGCAAGAGCTCTCATATCGACCCCAAACCAAAAAATACAAAATGCAAAAACCAAACACTAAACACCATAGTTATATGCTATACCTTTCCTCCGTATGTTTCCTTTTCTTCTTATCCTACTACACCATTACAAAACCGCCAACACAGCAACAACCGCCCCCAAAACAACTCCATACCCAGCCCCAACCTTTCCAGCACCACCAACACTATACACAACTCCCTCTGTCGGCGCCTCTGTCTGTGCTTCCCGTCGAGCCGGGATATTATAAGTCAAATCCCCGCCATTCTGGGTGGAATTCTGCGGGATCCCCGCGCTCGCACTCGCAGTCGCAAAGCTAGTGGGCAAGAACGTCAAGGTACTCGTGACTCTCGGGATCGTCATCGTAATCGTCTTTGTACCGTTACCGCAAACAGTGCAGATGGTAGTAGAAGTGTCATATCCGATCTCGGGGACGGCGGTGCCGTTGGCGGGGACCGCAGCGGTGATGGTAACGGTCGCTGTCTCGATGCCAGAGGAGCCGATGGTCTCGTATTCCGTTGTGATATACTTCGTCTGGACTTCCTTGGTGGGGGGAAGAGCGGTGGGGAATACGGTTTCTGTGACGACGACGTAGGGGGGCTGAGATGCTTCCGTGACCGGGATATAGCCGGAGATGGAGACGAGGGTTTCGGTGGCGTCTTTACCAGCGGAGTTGGTGCGCGTCTGTGTGATAGTGTGGACGACGGTGGACGGTGGAAGGATAGTGGTCTCATATACGGGGACTGTGAGGACGACAGTAGTGGGTGCGCCGCCTTTGCCGCAGTTGCTGCAGAGTGTCTTTGTGGTCGTCATAATCACCTCGACGGGTGCGGAGAAGGTTTCGGGAACGCGCGCGGTGATCTCAGTGGTGGCAGTGGAAAGGCCTGTCGGGCAGATTGTCACGTATTTCTTTGTGATTACGGTGGTGACTGCGCGTTCGCCGGAAGTAACGGCGGGAACGGAAACGGCGGGGACTTCGGTAGTGACTGGTTCCGGGGTGCCGGGGACGGCGGGAGGGGTAGATGCGACGCCCTTGACGGTGGTGGTCTGGTAGGCGGCGGGAACTGTTACTACGACGCTGGTGGGCTTGTCGCCGCAGCCAGTGCACAGAGTAGTGCTCTCTACCATGCTGACCGAGATGGAGGTGGAAACAGTCGCAGGGATGGTCTTTGTAATCTTAACAGTCACGGTGGTGAAACCAGTTGGGCAGACATCGCGGTAAGTAGTTTTGATGACCGTGGTTTTGACTTCTTCGCCCTTTGTGGGAGTGGGAGCTTCAACAACGGGAATAGTAGTGACATAAGTAGTGGGAGGCTTTGGAGAGCCTTCGGCGGGAGAGGACGGCTCTGGACTACCCTCGACAGGAGAAGATGGCTCTGGGGTACCTTCAGCAGGAGACGATGGCTTCGGAGTTCCTTCAGCAGGAGATGATGGCTCGGGAGTGCCTTCACCAGGAGATGATGGCTCGGGAGTGCTTTCACCAGGAGACGACGGCTCAGGAGTACCTTCGGCAGGCGACGATGGCTTCGGGGTACCTTCACCAGGAGATGATGGCTCTGGGGTTCCTTCCGCAGGGGAAGAGACAGTCTCGTATGCGGGAACTGTGAGAGTAACTGAAGTCGGCTCAGCTCCACAAACCGTGCAAAGCGTAACAGTTTCCGTCAAGCTGATAGTGAGACTCTGGTCCGTAGCGGTGGCGGGGATTTCCTTGGTAGCCTCGGTAGTCCTGGTCGTCAATCCGTTGTCTCCGATATCGGTATAGGTGCAAGAGATGACGGTCGTAGCCACAGCCTCGCCAGATGTTGGAACGGGAGCAGAGACGACGGGAACGGTTGTGGCAGATACATCTGCAGGCGCTGATGGCTTTGGAGTGCCCTCCGCAGGCGACGATGGGTTAGGGGTTCCTTCGCCAGGGGATGATGGAGAAGGAGTGCCTTCAGCCGGCTGGGAAACAGTTTCGTAGGCGGGAACCGTGAGAGTAACTGAAGTCGGCTCAGCACCGCAGACCGTGCAAAGTGTGACAGTTTCCGTCAAGCTGATGGTGAGACTCTGATCTGTAGCAGTAGCGGGGATTTCTTTGGTAGCCTCAGTAGTTCTAGTCGTCAATCCGTTGTCTCCAATGTCGGTATAAGTGCAAGAGATAATGGTCGTAGCCACCGCTTCACCAGATGTTGGAACGGGAGCAGAAACAACGGGAACAGTTGTGGCAGGAGCACCTGAAGGGACAGGAGATTCACCTGAAGGGACAGGAGATTCACCAGTAGGAATGGGAGATTCACCAGATCCAGATTCAGTAGGAACAGGAGTTTTTCCAGATCCAGTGTCTGTGGGTACTGATGTCTCTCCCGAACCAGACGGCGAGGGTACATCTCCAATAGGGGTCTTCTCACCCGCCGGAACCGTGAGTGTAACAGTGGTTGGTTCAGCTCCGCAGACGGTGCATACAGTGACGGTCTCGGTCATGCTGACGGTAAGAGTTTGATCAGTCGCGGTAGCAGGGATTTCCTTCGTAACATCCAGGGTCTTGGTAGTCAATCCGTTATCGCCAATATCTGTGAAAGTGCAGGAGACGACAGTCGTAGCCACTTTTTCACCGGACGTAGGAACAGGCGCGGAAACAACTGGTGCGTATTCGCTTGAGGGGCCGTTGGAACCAGTAGAGGCAGGCGAGTCGGCGGAGCCAGTGGTTGATTCGGGTGTACCGGTGGGAGCAGGTCCAGATTCGCCAGAACCGGGGGCGGTTGGGATGGGTCCCTGGGAATCTGTGCCAGAAGGAGTTGGTGCGGGAAATGTATCTCCGGTAGTAGCGGGTCCGTCCAATCCTCCAGTAGGCGCAATTCCAGGGGGAAGAGTGTAAGTAACTTCTGGTTGCCCTTGGCAAGCCGAGCAAATGCCAACCGTGGTTGTCCATCCGGGGATGAGGCCGTTTTTCAAAGTAGTGCTCTCTGCGGGAAGCTCGGTAACGACGGTCTGGATGGTTGAAAGACCGGTGGGGCACTCGTAGACAAACTTGGTGGTAATGGCGGTGGTGTGGACGTTGCCGCCATTCGGTGCGGAGGCAGTTGGTTTAATGGTAGAAGAATCTGCGGGAGATCCAGTCTCAACAGGGGCGCCAGTCTCAGAGGGAACGCCGGTGTCAGCGGGAGCACTAGTGTCAACGGGAGCACCTGTATCAGAGGGAACATCGGTGCCAGCGGGGGCGCTAGTATCAACAGGAGCGCCAATATCAGTAGGGGCACCAGATTCAGCGGGAGCACTGGTATCAGTGGGTACTCCAGTCTTGACGGGAGCACCAGTGTCAGCAGGAGCGCTAGTATCGGCGGGAGCTCCGGTGTCAGTTGGCGCGCTGAGGGCACCAGTGTCAGTCGGAACATAGGTCTCGCTGGGAGCTGCAGTGTCTGCGGGAGCTCCAGTGTCTGAAGGTGCACCAGTATCGGCAGGGGCACTGGTGTCGGCGGGAGCAGTGGTATCAACAGGAGCACCAGTATCGGCAGGAGCAGTAGTATCGGCAGGAGCACTAGTATCAACGGGAGCACCAGTGTCGGCGGGAGCACTAGTGTCGACAGGAGCACCAGTCTCAGTGGGGGCATAGGTCTGAGTGGGGGCACCGGTATCGATGGGAGCTTCAGTATCGGTAGGAACACCAGTATCGGCAGGAACACCACCAGTCGGCACCGGTGCGTCAGGACCACCAGTAGTCACGGGGCCGCTCTCAGGACCAGTGGGATAAACACCAGGCGGAAGAGTAAGCGTAACCTGCTGCTGAGGATTGTCGCAAGCCGAGCAAACAGTAACATATTCGGACCAACCGGGGACGATATCGCCGATGGAAGTACTATCTGATGGCAGTGCAGTAATGACAGTTTCTACGTTCTTGACACCGGTAGGGCAGAGGTATTGGAAGCTGGTTGTGACCGGTTCAATTGGTACATATCCGCCTTGCTCTGCAGCTGCGAGTTAGCAATTTATCTCACAATCTCAGAGTGTCTTACCAGCTGGATTGTTTTGGTATCCCCCGCCACCACCACCACGGTGACGGCCGTTCCTGTTGCCACCGGGCAAACCGTAAACAGCCCTGGCTAGAGCTGCAACGGCAAAAATCGAATGCCGCATGATGCAGATATGGAAGATGGAGAACTCAGATGTTTAGTATGAGGAGAAGATTCTGGAGGAAAGTAGTGAATGGACGATCGATCTGGCCGTTCGTAAAGAAAGTAAAAACTCCAACCAGTGGGAGTGCGAGAAGATAACGAGAGTCTTCTGAAGAAACGAAGGAAGAAATGAAAACCGAAATATAGGAAACAACAAAGGAATTGTGATATGGTTGATGGATAGAAAACAGTGAGGGGGAGTGCGGGAAATGGCCTTTATATTTAAGCTTAATACCAGCTTTTCCCTTTGTTCCTGCGGGTAGTTGAGTCAATGGCCCGCAAACGCAGTGGCGTGGCTTAGTTCTAATTGAGGCGCCATGTTGTGAGTTCCACCGTCTGGCCTTGCTGGCTAGCGCAGGGGTTGTATGGATAGAGCTCGATGCATAATTTCCATCTGATGGTCGGGACCATCTCGCCTCATCTTGCGGAGGTTGATGCTCTGTCGTCAGACGTTGAAGCATGAAGCCAAGCCGGGAGCTAGTGACAGCGGCAGGGTCTGCACCATCCATTGGTCAACACTAAAAATAGGTAGTACAAGAAGAAGCAGTTAACCTGGCGCGCGGTCGGGCGACGGTGCTGCTCTAGGTATACCGGTCAGTCGATGTAGCTACCGAATATACCTGCGTCCACCTGAAGCTGCAGTCTTTAGCAAAAGGAGAACGGGCGACAGTTTCTGCACACAAGCAGGCCCAGACATCGCCGCCCCGCCCTATTGAGTGCAGAAAATATGGCATTGTCCCGCGTGCAGCCAGCTGTAGCTGCTCCCTCTTCCCGCAGCCATGCGTGCCCTATGCGTTTCACAGTGCTAATGGCATGAATGGTGTGCGCACCACGCACGGGTATGCACTGCATGAAACAGCCACTTGCGATCGCAATGCACGAATGGGATCGTCGGTTGCCTTCCGCCGAGGCCCGATTAGGCAGACTCGTTGCTCGGATGCATTCCCAATGCGGATAACCAATCCGAATTGAGAACGAAGGCGCCTATCAAGGGCGAGCTTATCGATACTTTCATCCCGGGTGGCGGAAAATAGAACCCACCCGGTCCGTCGGGGCGATCGCTGTTTCATGATGTCTTTTCAAAACGGTGTTCCTGCCAAGCGCATCTGAAACGGGGACACAAAAGAAATTTCCAGTGAGGTGTAATTCGCCAATGGGCTCTGCTACTGACGTTCGCCTTTCGCGACTTGAATTGATTTGAGCTACAGTGGCACATTCTTGGTGCTAGGGGAAACGGCCAAGAGGTTTCTGGTATAAACGGATTGGCTCGGAGCGCTATGCTACTGGTTGACGGTATACGTTTCAGCATCACATCCGAGTCAGCTGGTTTTTCTAGCATCTGATCATCCCGTCTCGGTCCCTTCTTACTCCGGGTGTATCGTTTCGTGCTACCTGATGATGATTCGAATTTCGTGCCTGAGGAATTGTGAGCTGTATCGAACACAATGGTTTGGACGTCGTGCGTCACAGGCTATCCTCGCCCGTTTATCGCAGCTGTTTCTCACGCTCGTCAAACACGAGGCTTTGCACCGATCGTCCGTTAATTAAAGTAGTCACACAAGGTACGGTACGAACATTATGCCCGGCACGAACCCATTATTTTCGGTATAGAGTTTCGCAGCAAAGTGGTACATGTACACCCATCGGAGCACCCTCTCATGTCCCGATCCCAACCCCAAACATCTCGGTGGTAGCAAACACCCTTCATGCAACCCGCAATCTTAGGAAGGAAACTCTGCCAAGCGATTCAAGTCGGCGGAAGATGATGCAGGAACGGAAAGATGGTGTCGTGCTGGAACATAATAGTAGATGGTGACACGGAGTGTAGTGGCGGCAAGTGAAAGAATAGCTCGGCGGCGCGGCGCGGATCATTACATATCACTCACCGGGTAGTTACTATACTGACAGAAGAGGTTGGAACGACTCTCTAAGAATGGTAGATCCTATGTATTAATCACAATCAAATGACAATTCTGGTGATTGAGCAGAGCTGAAATGATAGATTGTATGGACGAGTGGTATTTGGCGAGGAACTTTGCGTCTGCTTCACGGGAAAGGTAAGTACTGTAAATCGTCAAAAGCACCCGTCTGCCAGGAATTCACAGTGGCTCAGAAGACCGTCAATACTACCTTGAGAGATTGTCAGCAACCTGACCACACAGCATGTCCCACCATGCAGTCGAGATGACAAGATGACCGATCAATTTTGTTTGTGAACCAGCCTAAACTGACACTTTTCAACTGGGAGTAAAAATAGCCGATGACCAATGACGTTCCAACCTCATCTGCCGGTACAGTACAGCGGGTGGCCTCAAGTATGGAGTCCAATTGGTGTTCGTAGACCAGCATCTACCTCCTTCCCAAGCCCGACCAACCGACGACAACCCTGGGAATGAGAGCCGCCTAGTTGCGGGTTAGACGGAGCACGCATTGAGGCCCAGAATGACACGCGTATATCCGGCGAGACACGGCTCCCACTGCTCATTCTTTAGTTTGCATTGTAGCCCAGCACTACCTCAGAATCCCAAAACCACGGCTCACGCCTCCTTAAACCAGCTGGCAGGAGATTATGGAGGTTGGGGTGCGATTCCCATCATTTCTATGGGTTCGGGTAAGCTAAAGCTGCTGGAGAGCAATTGTGCAAATAAACCAGTACATCCTCCCACAAGCGTGTCATCCCCCCCGGCAATCTCTTTATCTCGATAAAATCTTCCTTCTCGCCTCCGCAGCTATTTTTACACCCTTCCCACCCGAACCAGCGGGCCACGGGTTCCTGGGAAACACCCTTAAAGCGTTGTTCGTTATTCAAGAACCCATCCTGCGATCCTTAAGTTACCTAGCGTACCAGAAACGAAAGGTGCCACATGCACGTCACAGGCGCCTCGAAGTCTTCCGGGATCCTGAAGGTCGCCAAGTTCGCCGTCCATACTGACGGGAACATACAAAACTGCACCATAGTGTAGGCGCGCGCCCTAACCCTGTGATCCCCCTTACCGCGCCGCCGCTTATTCATGTTGCTAAGGGGGTTGATGCTTTGCGGAGCCTACCTTATAGGGGCATGTAAAAGTGCTAGACCTTATAAAACTAGGCACTGGTAATGATGCCTCAATGGTGTTAAGTACCTTCCTAAGTCTTAAGTACATACTTAAGAACCCCCTATGTACTCTACGTATTTATGTATTTGGTCACTGCTACCGTATAGAGTAGTACTGACACTCGCAGTGACACCGGCTAGAATTGTTTAAATGCCATACTCAAAGGGTGATACTCTAAACACTGCTATGGTTTAAAATACACGTTTTGTTTGTTTTATTCATACTGTATTCACTCTAATTAGAGTATGACAGAGCCCATAACACCTCCGCCTCCGGGCGAGCCGGCTAGATGGCGGAGCTCCCCCCCGCTACCCTTCGTCCCCTTAAAATACACGTTCTTGTGGGATAGGTTACACTACAATAACCCTTTCGTGGTGGAAATCACACGATATCATAGTTTTACTGTACTGTACCGGCCATAGATCTATAGAGTGAATAGCACAAATTCTAAACTACAAATGCTACGACAATTAAGCGACAGATCTCGCGCCAACAATGTAGAGTAAATGCCACGCCACTTGTCGTGTAATCGAAACTATGGCGAAATAAACCCCAGGGACAGATTTTAGTATTATAAGGCTTTTTAGTTTCATCGAACCCCCATAGGGTACGTACTCTAGCTAACTATACTGGTATGTGGACCCTTTTGAGAAGCAAGGCAAGTATGTAGTTGTGCGGTGGTAAACCGCAGGCTCAGTAAGTTCAGGGCCGAGCTTGTTGAACGACGAAAACTATGGGAGTGAGAGCATGTGCACTTCAGTCTTTTGTCTGGACGACCTTAACTTCAAGAAGCCTCGGTGTTCTGTGTGAGACGTGCCGTTATATTTCTTGTATTTTCTATTTTACCGTCACTGACCACCAAGCAGGCGGAGGCATGATCGGCATGAATTCGCATGCGCGGAGGTAGCGTTGTTGATGCCGGTAGCTTCCGTAATTAGCTGCGTCGGTGAATAAAGGTAGCTCCGAGGTGAGGCTCTTCGGAGTACCGTATTATATCCAGTCCCTTTGTAGCGCTGCAGGTGATATGCATCCTCGATGGCGGGGTTTTATTCCTCCCGAAGCTGTGGAATTGCATAGCAGCAACGAATCTGGCGTCCAAGGAAACTAGATACGGTATTCTAAAAACTCTATAAGACCGGCTGCGTAATGAAGAAGATGTGAAGGAGCTAGCTTAAGCTTAACTTTGGTTAGTGGAGTCTATAGTTAGTGTCTGAGACTATCGCTTCACGCTCGGTTTCCTTAGATTTTGTTGTAACTTCAGCCTTGTAGGTTGATGGTCAGATCAACATCAGGCTGAGCAGTTCGGTGCTTCCGATTAGTTAATAGAACTGATCGGAATAAGCGCAACAGATCTACGGAAGCCGAGCGTATAGAGGGTAAAGAAATAATTCAGTATACTTGTAGATGTTATGGGTGGATTGCCCAAATTGGGTTTCAGTCTCGAAATTTGGGCACTTTCGGCTTCTCTAGCTCATGAACTGTTGGTTGGAGCTGTCGGTGGTAGTAAGATAATGTGGTGGATATGTACTTTACACCGATTTTAGTCAAAGTTTGACTGTCGCACTTTGACTCAAGGAATTGACCACCCGGAAAGAAGAGGAGAAATGTAATAAAGCGATGCAGGTACTTAGACCTAGCTAGACTGCCGAGATACTCAATTTGGTACTGCATTAATATTGGCCCAGCGCACCAGGGAACTGCACGTGCTCACCGATGAGCCTCGGCTTTCTAGTCCTTCGGCATGTTTTTGGCTATGTACTAGTATAAACTTAAGATGCATGAAGCTTGAATGTCATTGGCACTAAATCAAATGGTCCCTTTCTGACCGCGAAGCTTAATTTAGCGTGTGGTTGCCAATAGCACTACCTTAATTTAAAATATTTACCCAGGTCAGGGCTATAGTTCTCAGACAAGGTGAGAGTAGATAATGGGGGAATGATAACTGTTCTGGGCGTGGCATGCCGTCAAAATATTGAGCTCTGAAGGTTTCGAACCTTGGTGTTCATAGTATCAGGCGTTATAGTACTTTAGGCTGCGGTAGGCATTAGTTCCTGTTCATTGGAAGGCTTTCTCATCATGCAAGCAAAATTTTCGAACAATATGTCTGGCCAATTCAACAGTGTACTCGCGTCAGGCTGTCGTATGTATCCGGACGAGTGGAGCGAAAGAATCAATTGGAGAAATCTATAGAACTTCGCCCCCACAATTATCACTCGTTAACACTGAAAAATGATATACCCAAGGTCCCCAATCCAGATACTGCCCCTAACACAAATAAGCTTCTGCGTGTATAAAACCCCACTATACTAAAGTACCTAATGCACCCCACAAGCTCTCTGCACCGAGCGTTCGTAATTCCAGCCCACCAGCGATTCCTGGTAAGTGAGGTTAATCGCTATATTAACAACACTCGGCCGCACAGTTAAATACCGCCGCATATTCCACATTAACTTCTACCACAACATCTCAAAATGTCGACTTTTGAAATCCACAGCACTTCCCTAAACACTACCTTCAAAGGCATAGCGACCTCCGACTCCGTCTGTCAATTCCGCAACATTAAATTCGCATCAGTCCCGCAGTGGTTTGCTCGCTCAGAGCTGGTTACTAGCTATGAAAGCGGAGTGGTGGATGCAACCGTCCATGGCTCATTTCTCTACCGACGTAGGCGTCTCGAAATTAACATAGCAAAATCCAGACCGACCGCTCCCAGCCGTAAAGTCCCAGAAGGTATTGATATGCTGCAACCAGTATTTTCACCCCCGCCGCAGCTTCCAATGGAATCCCTCACTCAGAATGTGGACGAATGCTTGAACTTGAGCATTACGCTTCCAAAAGAGCGGCAGGGAGATAAACTACTGCCCGTGTTTTTCAACATTGTCGGAGGAGGAAACTCTAGAGTACCGGCAGGGATCGCGCTATTTGGTTAGTTCTTACATATTTCGAAATTTGGTGCTGTCATGATCATCGTGCTGATCGAGATTAACTAGACTACATGCACCTTATCGAAACCTCCATCGCACAAGGCCAACCTATCATCGCCATCCACATCCCGTACCGCGTGGCCTTATTCGGCTACGGCCTGCTTCTAAATGGCAAAGGCGGGGGCAACAATGCGCTTTTTGACTAACGCAATGCCTTCGAATGGGTCAAGCGGAACATCACAGCATTTGACGGCGACCCGGAGCGCATCACAGCTGACGGGGAGTCGGCGGGTTCCTTTAGCGTTGATTGTCACCTCTAGGAAAGAATTCGATTCCGTACTTCACACGCGCAATCTTGTCTTCTGGAACGTTGTGGCTTATACGTTCGCTCTCAGAAGAGGCAAGGATCGAGTACACTCGCAAGGCGGTGGTGGCGCTGGGGTTTGACGGCGAGGACTGGCTAGAAAAGTTGATTGCCGCGACAACGGAGGAGATTGAAGAAGCGCAGGAGAAAATTGGGATGACTATGATGAATGCAGTCGACGACGGGGAGTGGTTCCAGAAAGGATTTGACCTTTACAAGCCGGTGGTTCCGGCGTGGATTGAAAGTATCATGATTGGGGACTGGGTTTAAGGTAAGGTCGATCTCTGCCAGGAAGTGACTATAACAGATTCTGACGCAGTCGTTAATAGAGTTTTCTTTGGATCAAGAATCACCTCGCCACCCCTGCTACCACAATCATAAAGATCTTAGAAACCCACGGAGAGCTAGGTAAAGCCTTACTCGCTGCATATCCGGCGCTCAAACCCGATTCTCCACAGCAAGCGACTTTGGGCTGCGTAGAGTACTCAGGTATGACATCAACTCCTGCACCACCCCCACTCGCTGACAGGAACGTAGCCTCCTGCAAGACCTGCTCTTCTTCCACCCAAACTACACTCTTGTCTCTGTATACAATGTCACAGGAAAGCCAGTGTACCAGTATCTCTTTGACCAAAACAACCCCTGGAGCCCTGCCACACCGAAACCATCACGGATGCGATTTGCTGTACTGGTTCAATGGGTATGATCTTCCTACCGACCAGGACCAGGCTCTGAGCGAAGCGATGAAGCGTGCTCTGATTTGCTACGTCAACGGGGGAGAACCCTGGGGCAAGAATGGTGCGATGACCTTTGGTCCTGATGGAGTGGTGGGGGAGGTAAGTGTGGAGGAAGTTGGAAAACGAAGACACGGGGAGGTGTGGAAAGCTTTAGATAGATTTCCAGCAGAAGAGGTTTTGAGGCTTGCAGTGGAAGTGAAATTTTAAGAGATGTGTGATGTGCGTGGTTAATTGAGGGTGGAATAGTGCGTTGATTGCATAATCGATACTGCAGTTTTGGGATATACCTAGGATATATCTTGCGTGATTCTTGTGGTCTTGTATGAGAAAGGCGGGAAGAAATGGGATTGATGATGTAACTTGAATGAAGATGACATACATACACACGAGCATATATATGAATGACAGAACCGAAATGAAAACTGAGTACATTACCAAAAAAGCTAAGATTAGGCTTACCGATTCCGAGTTCACGCATATTGACTGTTTAGGCACATGTATACGTTAGGTATGGAAATTCATACCTGCGTGAAGGAATTAGGTGTAATAAACTACCATGAGCGCAGCAAACTCGGGCTATCCACTGCTTAGTATGACTATTCATCCAACTTCTAATGTCACTGTATCTCACTCAAACCTCATTTCAATTGTGCTAGTGATAGTCTCGAACCGCTACTGGCGTAGCGGCCAGTAAGCAGCCGAGACTAGCCTGGTGAGGGATTTAACCCAAACGCAACGAGATTAGCGGCATCGTGAGTCGGCTAGCCTCACCGTGAGTAGGCTAATACTCGACGAGGCCAGCCCACTTAGGATATCCTGATGTACATACTACATGTAAAAAGGGTGGTTTTTTAAGACGGTTTATAGGGGTGTAATGGTCTTGCCACAGTTCAGCTACCATTCCCAAATTTTCATAATGGGTTGAAAATGGTTCCAAAACAGTTTCCGCAAAATAATGTGCTTATAAACGTCCTAAAAAACCCCCAATTTTTCATATAGTAGTAAGTACTCCATGCTTTGGTCGCCCTGGAGGGAAATCTAGTAGAGCAATTTTGGTCTTGGCTGGAACCTTTACTAGTAACATGTATCCTTCGTTGCCACTACTCTATGTTTCATCGGCTCTGGATTGGGAAACCGCTACTTCTTTGATTTCCTGACAACCCGGGGTATGCCTGATGCGGGTGCAGGGGTTTTGGGGTTTCCTTGTGGGCCCCGAAGCCATAAGTCACGATTTCCGTTACTTGTTGTTTCGTCCAATGAGAGCGCTATGAAATGATATGTAGATGCATATGAATTTGGAAGTCTAAGATCCACAGACGGACACTCGCCCTAAACCGACCATACCCTGAGCCGGGCAACTATAACATTCTTTAAAGGTTCCTGGCGCGTTTTAAGGGGTTGCCTGCAGGGCAGCTGGAGTGTCGGCGCACTGGTTATAAGTGACGAGATACATCGGACCCACTTATAATTATATTATGACTATAAGTATGATATCTTTTACCACCTTCCAAAACCAAACGAGCATCCGCTACTCCTAAGGTGTGTACTCTACATATATGATAACTTGTTGTGTATCTACTGAACCTCTCTGACCCCCCCCCTCCTCTCAGCCGACACCTCTCGCTTTCTTCTTCAAGATCGGCAGGTACGACAGGCCATGAGAGTGCAGGCGATGTTGCCGTAATGAAATATATTTGCCTGACGGTGATTTGCTAGGTAGGGTAGCGTTGATGTGGCTACGACTTGTCTAGAGTACTATTTTTCTCAGATGAAGTACGGTGTAGCTATATCTTACATTGATAATTACGTCTTGCACTACTAATTATAAGTTCATGGAGCGTCTCTAAATACTAACCACGCTGGCAGGCACTTAGACTACATCACAAACCTGCCTATTTGTTGCCCGAGGAATGAAGTAGCCACCTACTCAATGCTTAGGGCCGGGAAGTACGTGTGGCGAATGCAGGCGGTTAGGGTACCGTTGTGCGTGCTAGTTATCAATACGGGCTTGTAGACCGAACCTTGGGAGAAGCTAGGTAAGCGACAAAGCTCGGACGTCAGAAGCTTATTTACTGGGAGAGTCGAAAATGAATGCAATGAGATAGTCTCGGAACGTTGTAGGGCAGACTTTGAGTGCGGTCATCACGTGGTATTAGGGTTGAGCGGCGGAGCCGCATTCACTCTACTTCTTGTGTACGTGTCAAATAGATGAATAGACAAGTCAATATACGCATCACCAATTTGGCAGCTGCACCATAAGTCGACGTACGCTTCCCTCTGCGCCAGGATAGGTCCAACAAACGTGTGGTACACGCAATGAGATTGAGAGATAACCACCCTAGCAGGTTCGGGGTAGTATACTGCACAAAAATGATGGCCAATGTCTCCTTGCAGTCGATCGAACTCGAAAAGTTGCATGTACTATTGTGTCGCCTACCAACCGAATACACTTTCCCCAGAACTCCGGTACTTTCGGGTGTCATCGGTAAATATCAACGCTATTGTAGTCTATTCTAGCTGATCATGACCGGGGTTCGAACGTTCGTCGTTCCATCGGAGCTCTGATATCAAGCACTTTCCCCACCATCAAACCATATATTCCATCTGTTGGGAATGTATATGTAAGGCAATGTAGCCTAGCCATATCTATATATCTGCTTGGAACCCCCAGCTTGTGTAAACATAGCGCCAGCTCTTGATCTTCCCACATCTTTTTCCTCAGCCTTCGAACGATATTTAATCTAGGTCGATCCAGTTGACCGTTGAAAACCTGAACGTAGCAAACAAACGAAAATGCGAAACCCGCCGCTATCGGTCATCACTACCTGGCCACACCCTAACTACGTCGATCCCGAATCACAGGGTGCGAGTGTATTCATCATTGGAATATCACTTATAACTCTGTCGGTATTGACGGTGGGATTGCGAATATTTGTGCGGATTCAGATTCTTCACACTGCGGGGATTGACGACTGGTTAATCCTTACTTCCCTGGTATGTCTATGTCACCTAGTTAGGCTTGAAAGACAACTAGAGTGAATGGCTCATATGAATGGGACAATAGTTTCCGGCAATAGGAATGACAGCCAGTGCACTGGTGGGCACACGGTACGGATGGGGAAAACACATCTGGGATTCGCGTATGGAGTGGTACAGCCCTTCACTAATAGTTAGTATTTCTTCTCTTCCTTCCAGGCCATTTCTAACCAGGTGAAATGGAATAGGTCAGTTGGGTATGCCAGATGTTGTTTGTGATATCAGTAACCTTCATAAAGCTCTCGATCTGTTACACATACCGCCGGTTGTCGCAGGAAAAAAGATTTTGCATGATTCTCAATTTGGCGCAATTGGCCATACTTATCTGGGGTGTCGTTTTTACGCTCACCGTAATTTTCCGATGCTGGTGAGAAAATCCCGCCATTACTTCGTCAGCAAGCTTAATGGAAGAACCAAAGGCCACCAGCAGCATACTGGGGAAACTTATCGCTGCGGTCCCACGAATGCATGAACGAAACAGTCCTGTTGCTCTTTTCCTCCCTCGCAAATCTCATCACCGATGTCTGGTTGGTTGTAATACCGATTCCAACATTATACAACCTGAAGCTCCCGTTTAAGCAGAGGTTGGTTCTAATAATACTGATGAGTCTGGGATTAGTGTACCCCTCCTACCCCGCCTTTTTTGAAATCCAACGACTAATGTGACCAGTGCCTGTGTGGCTAGCATCGTGCGGTTTTACTATCTTTATAAAACACTAGTCACTACCTATGACGTGACGTGGGAAGGCTACAACATCTGGCTTTGGACAGCTGTTGAAGTCGACCTTTTCATCATTACGTCATCGGTGCCTCCACTGCGCCCGCTCGTTCGCCGCTATTTCCCACTATTAATAGACACGCACAAGAGTTTTTCAGGCGGCGATGGTTCGGTTGTACTAAATTTTGCGAGAGATTGCTCTGATGCCCCAGAGCAGGTCATGAGAGCGGTCCTCCGCGCCCCTAATAGAGCTGCATTCTCGTTCGACTCTTCAAGGTACGGCGAGGAGAGCTCAGACGTGAAGATGGGGGGAATGAAGGTGCGGGATGTATAGTGGGGAGAATTTGAGACACTCGGAGCAACTTGAGTGTCATGATTTTCTGTATTTGCGTTTTCGTTCCTTTTCTTGGTGGATTTAGGTTTCAACAACCCTGTATATTTCTTTTGTTGGGCGGGGGTGTGATATAGAGTATCTCATCCCCCTATGACATGGGTTCGGCCCTCTAGTTAGTTCATTTTGATCAAGTTTAAACACTGGCTATCACTTTAACAGTGGATGTTATGTTTGCACCGGGCACATACAAGTGATAACTGGTGAAGATGCTGTTGATGGACTTGCAAAGTTAAGCATGCGTATACATTTATAATCTAGCACTAAGTTTCTGCCTGGAAGGATTCATACGCACAGCCGGATTAGTTAGTGGGGACATCTTGGAATGCTGCAGCGGCAGAGCGGATGTCTGAGGTGAGAAAAGCTATCTGTCACATAGATAAGCCAAACTTACTTAAGTATGTTCAAAGAATCAGCAAAAGCAATAGCCGCGGGCTTTACGTCTAGCCTGGTGTTTACAGCACTACGAGCACTGCAGGTTTCGAGCCCGTGTCGGTCTTTTTTGCAACATGCCAACTATCTAAGCTGTGAGGTCGCTTCTTGCACAGTGGTTTTAATCATTGTTCTTTAAGCCATCATAGTTCCCTGTGGAAGCACATGTAAAAGTGCAAAAAGTGATAACCGTAGGTTTATAGCCTGAGAAATTGGTGTTTATAGCACTAATTGAGGACGACTAAAGATTTCGTACCTGCTATCACGATATTTATAGCATCAATTGAGCTTTGTAAGTTTCGAATCTGCAAATCCTGTGTTTCTAGCTAAAGGATCGCTTCATGTCAATTAAGCAATACCAAGTATTAACTTATCGACCACAAATGGCCGGTGCAGAATAGGCTAGGGTTAGAAACCGGAGCAGTGGCAGGTGTACAACTCGACGGACTGATCAGTGGAGTTTTAAATATCTCGCAACACCTTTCGAATCTACTTTAAAGAAGAGAATGTTACCGGGTCTTTAGAAATAAGTGCAGCGCATGAGCAAGAGCGCTACAATTGCAAGTTTGTTAGACCGTATGCATAGGATATCCGGCATCCACCGCTGAGAAGTCGTGAATCATGTGTACGCACTCGGAGCCGTCTGTCTGACGTTCGTGCTGAGAGCTTGAACTTTCATGAGACATGTGATGACTTTCTTACGGCATTCCAATACTTAAGTACTTAATATATATACCATGCTGAATACACACGGTGGAATGGTGCAGCGCGGAAAACGCACCAAGAGCTCAGCCTACACTTCACGTGATCACACACTCGGCGTACAAGGATTGGCAGTGTATAGGATAGTAGTCTGCCGGAAATTAGCACGCCACATCCGCCTCCGTGTGTGGCTGCAGCAAGCAGTCAAAGCTGTATTAATCTGAGGAGCACTGATGGATACGTCTTGGATGCTTGTCAGACGGCAAGTTTTCGAGCGCACGTCTTGGCGGCAGAAATGATGCCCGAGGTAAGAGATTAACTGTCCGATATATAGATAAGCCAAGCCAACAGGAAAGGTGGTAACTGCAGGTTTTGAGCCTAGGATATTGGTGTTTATAGCACTGATCGAGCTTCGTAGATTTTGAGCCTGAGGTCTTGGTGTTTATAGCACCAATTGATCACTGCAGGTTTCAAGCCTGCACCCTAGTCACCTGACGCAATTAAGCTAAGGGATCACTTGTTAACGAAGTAATGCTACCCTTAGACTGGCTGGACTGCCAGCTCGCAAGGTTGGGCCGAGTAGGACTGAATAAATACAGGTACCTGTTTCAAGGACTGTAGGTGCCTGGCGGCTTTTGCTTGATACGGAAGCTACAGAATGGAAACTACAGATTACATTGATTGACGATATAACCTGAGATGTCTGAAAAAGCAGCTCTATTTATTCAAAGCGAGCTTCAAGATACGCGCCAGGCGCCTGCAATACCATTAGGCGCTTTGATTATCATGCAGTCCTACTTGCCGATGCCTTATTTTATGCAGTCCTGCTAGGTACCTGTAGGTGCCTACATATTTATGCTGTCTTAGGAGGCACTTACAATGCTGGACTGTATCCGTACATCTATGGACTTGCCCGGCTGGCTGGTCAGTCCATAGGTACCTGTATTTCCGCCGGGCTGCCTACGGACACTGATGTTACTAGCAGATGGCCGAGTACAGAGTTGACTAGAATCGAGAGACCTGCATCTTGGTTAACCTGATGTTTCCAGCACTGTGTAAGCTAAGAGATTGCTTCTGTCAATCAAGGAACGCCGTAATCGCTGTAAGTAGCCGAGTAAGGAATTGAAGCGTGGAGGGATACGTATTCGAGCATGTCAACACTGCGGGGGATAACAACTGTGGTGGCAGAAAGGATGTGAAGCAATAGTTAACATGCATCGCCGGTATATAGATGTTCCGACCCGTTGTCAAGTAATCTACTTTGAAACTGGGTCGCATATTTAGCAAGTAGATTTGCTTACATGGCCTCGCACGATACTCGCCGTTCAGCATTTTAATTAAGCTGCGGCGGCCTCACGCACTAACCTGTTGCAGTGACCCATTGGGGGAGTTCCCAGTCGAGGGAGTGTACAACCGGAGGTGTCCTACAGTCAGAACCGTTCTTACTGCTCAGTCAATAAGCCACACTTGCTTTACACATAATCGCGCTTTTCACGCTAGTGCTCCGCGTCTGCCACATCCCTTCGTGCACAGCAACGGAATACAAGTGTTAACGCTCGGCGACCAACGGGGATCCCATATCCGAACTTAATCTAAGTTCACCCCGGTAACAGGAGCTTCGAACAACCATGTGAAGTTCCTAGGCACTCAGGAGGACTCGAACCCCATAGTCTGCACTCCGCAGAGTCAGATACCTCCTAGGGTACTTCGGTTGAGCAAAACACTCTACGTTTCTTAACATCGGATGGTTTTCAGGAAAGGCAAGGACGGTCGTTCCTCCTGAGCATCCCCCGGCTTCACCTGAGGCGCCCTGTCCCTGCCCCTTTGGCTACCCATTTCTTCACCATTATCATCACACATATTCCTAATTTCTCCTGCCTGACTCCCCTGGGGGACTTCGTAAAATACCCTCTCCCTCGTGTATTTCTTCATCAAAATCCGAGAGCTCTGTGTTTTCCGTGGCTATGCTCTCCGTATCCATCATATTACCGGTATGTTTGAACATCGCGCTAGTAGGCATTACCAATACTGTTCCAGGATATTCGCTTTCCTAGATATTTCCAAAGGCCGAGGGGGCTCCAAAAAGAGGCATGGTAGCTTCTAAACACAAGAACTAAAAGAACTTGTTAAAAACCGAAGCAAAAAATTTCTCGTGATGGTTCAAAAGTAGCTTGGCAAAACTAAGCGGTGGTGAGGTGTGTTGTCGGAGTGTCCGTTGCTGGATGATTGTAGCACCATGCTCTCTCTGCTCGCTAAGTTAAGCGATTAGTTCATTCTCTCGTTCCCAGTTTGTCTAGCCACGTGCGTATGGCATCTAAATTTCGTCAAAATCAAGTTTGCACGGGGCTGGAAAGCCGGAAGGCCATCGTCAGCACCCTTCGCAGCACCTCTCGCAGTATCCAATGGAAATCAATGAGAAAAGAACGGCTTCGACTCGAAGAGCGTAGGAAGAGAGTAGGAGATACCCGGTAGCGAAGAAAGGGCTCTCAAGAATCCACGCAAATTTGCGTGGATTCACCAAGAGTTCGTGGAATTAAAGACTAGAGATAAATCGTATATTCTGCGATAAGAAGATGATGGTGGTTATCTATCCGGGGGGGGGCCTATATACTTAGTCCGTCTCCGATCTCCCTGCATCTCCGCTGCCCGCTCCCCCTGCCAGTGATGGTGGTGAAAAAACGGGGTTTCCCACCACAGCGTACTCCCAAGTGAACTCGACTACGTCCTCCAAAGTGGACTCGACTGTGTCTTCCCATGTGCACTCGACAGCGTACTCCCAAATGATCTCGACTGCGTCCTCCCAAATACACTCCCAAGCGCACTCGACTGGGTGCTTCAAAGTGGACTGGGAGCCGAGTGCTGACAGGAGACTAGTTCTGTAAAGTCTAGTGCTGCAGAGTCAAGTTCCGAGAGCTACACAAAGTCCAAATTTTAAGTGCTGTAACAGCACCATGTAACATATCGCAGCGCCGTGCAAAGTAGCGCAGCGCCGTGCTGTTACGCATAAAACACTTACCGCTGGATGTTTTGTAGCATAAAATGTCCGAAATTGTGACTTTTGTGCACGGCGCCATGCAAACTTGATTTTGACGAAATTTTGATGCTATAAGTGCGAGCTTATGAGTACAGTCGGTGGAATTTATTGCGTTACTATACTGGGCACGAGAGAAATTAGTTCATGTTATCTTGCTATATTTATGAGATAATTCACTCGAAATCTGTCCAACAGATATCATGGCTAGCTGTCCAGCACCGCAGCTACAGAGCCAGCCCGAGACACGCACACCCAAAGGTGTTTGTGCCTATCCGCAGCCAAACATCCGATGCCCCTACAAGTCTAGCGACTACCCAAGCAACTCAGTCGGGCGGTGTAAACCGCCGAAAAAGCTATAGACCGACCTGGGTGACGGGCTAGCTATTGAGACAATTTTTGATACATAGTTGAGCCGAGTTCATGTCAAAAGCGATAATGGCGGGTTTCAAGCCCGGCAATCGGTGTTTGTTGCTCCAATTGAGTACCAGTTTCGAACCTGCACCAGTGTTTATAGAACCGATTGACCAAGCAGGTTTCGAACCTGCGTCCTAATTACCCGGTGTTTCTAAAACTAGGTAAGCTAAAAGATCGCTTCTTGTTAATCGAACGACTGAAACCAAGAGTAGAGACACTGATTATGGGAAATTGAACCGTCTCGTAATGCGTCCCTGAGATAAACCGAGTACATGTAAAAGAACAGCAAAAAGTGGTAGTTGTAGGTTTCCTGCCTATGCCTTGGTGTTTAAAGCACGAACTATAGCTGGTTTCAAACATATATCCTAATCTTTTGGTGTTTCTAGCACCAGCTGGGCTAAGAGATTGCCCTTGCAGCCAAGCAGTGCTGTCTCCCTCCTCTATGTGTAAAAGTCGGAGAGCTGGATGAACTAGAGGAGCGCTGGTGGGGACGCCATAGGATCGATCCGGATTGTGGCGGCAGAAATGGCGTTCAATTGTCCGATTGGTATTGACCTCGAGCCTATGTAAGTACCTAGTTAAGTACAGATAGAAAGAACAAAAGAGCAATAACCACAGGTTTTCAACCTGGGGTCTCTCTTATAGATTTTAGACACCACGGCCGACTGCTGGTAGAAGCACGTGTAAAAGAAGACCAAAAGTAATGACCGCAGGTTTTTGGCCTGGGCATTGACTGTTTATCGCACCAATGAGAAATAACCGCAGGGTTCAAACCTGGAAAAGTTGGTATTTACAGCATCAATTAAGCACTATAGGTTTCGACCCTGAGTGTTTATGGCACCACTTGATCACCGCAAGTTTCGAACCGACATCCTGGTCATCGGGTATGGGTGTTTCTACGGGTACGGTTAAACCGTCGACAGTGAGCTGGCGCGCGGGTGTGGGTGACATAATTGTATTAAATTGGTAATGACAAAAAAAAAAAAAAAAAGCGGGTGTGGCCCAGAAACCATCCCCCCGCAAAAAAACGAAAAAAAAAAACGCGGGCCAACTTACTCCTCCTCCTCACCCAGCTGGAGAAGCTCAGTGAAAGTGGTTGCCATAAGCTCCTGACCGCTTTCAGTTAGGCCCTGCACCCAATTGGTCATAACAACATGGGCCTCTTCCTCTTCCAGCTCCCCTTACTTCCTCCTCTAACTCAAAAAACGCGCCCTAATCCCTTCCAGAACAGTACCCACCTCCAACTTTCGCCTAGTGCACTCCCCATGGGTTTCCTCCTCCCTATCCCGGACGTGTACAGTCCCCATTGTCTCATAAACCTCGTACCCACCCTCTTCAAAAATCTCGGCCCATGCAGTCCAATCCTCGCTAGTGACAGCAAGAAGAGTAGACATTATGCAAAAAATTCTCGGAGATGTTGAAGATGTAGAGGTGAATGTAGAGCACTCTTTGCGCAAAAAACAGGTACCTTTTATAGTTTTTTTTCGCAAATTTTTTTACATACATAAGCCCTACTCAGTGACTGCAGGCGGCTGCAGAGAGACGCAGCAGCGTGCGCGCGCCAGCTCACTGTCGACGGTTTAACCGTACCCGTTTCTACCACCATGTACCAGGAAAGCGCTTCTTGTCAATGGCAGAGTACAGAGACAAGAAAACATAGGAAGTTTAAATACCCTCAACACCGTCCAACTCTAGTAATACTATGTAAGAGCAGCGCGCAAGTCAGAACGCTACAAGCCAGTTAGACCGATGTTCAATGGGTAGTTGATAGTGATGCTAATGGGCAAGATGTGGCGCCGGGCTTGCAGTGATCCTCCTCGGAGCATGGGATGTAAAAGGAACACCAGACGCGGTAACCGTAGGTTTCCAGCCTAGGGCTTTGAGTGTTATAGCACGAATTGCGCTTTACAGGTTTCGAACCTGCGCCATGGTCATTCGGTGTTTGTAGCACCGTGCTAAGCTAAGAGATCGCTTCTTGACAGTACCAATAACTTATCGCCCGCAAGTTGCCGGGTGTGGAGTCGACTAATGGAGACGAGAGCAAGGGTCACCGAGCATGGGAAGTCCAAATGCTTATCTCGCGGCGACTTCTAGATCCCACAAATTTTAACGGCCTGTGACAAATCCCCGGGAGTGAGGGAACGTTTCAAGTTGGTTTGAATGTATAGGATATCTGTTGGAAGTCGCGAATCATATGTACGCACTCGGAGATTGCCGAGGGTTCCGCACCAGCCCCCACGGCACGTGATGGCTTAATCTTCGGAAAGATCGTGTGGATCCATCTTCTGGTCTTATCAACCACTTACTCGCATGAATTGTCATTCAATCGAGAATGCCTACAGTGAAACATGCTCCCGATTGCATGTTATGGCATTGAAGATTGTTGGCGGCTCATACCTCTACAGATTGGCCAATGCATATGGCTTCGCAATGCTCTGGCTGCCTGAAACGCCAAGGGCTTTAGACATTTGCCGTGTGGACCCGAGCTGTCAAACGCGGGAAGTCATTGCCTGATTGCCGGCGTCACAGTCTCGACCCGTTGAAGTTATCCGCGTCTCCTCCGACACTCGCCCCCATCGCGGCGCACCCTCCGTCTACTGCTCATTGCGGCATGTCTATACCGGTTTTACCCGACGACGCCCATACTGCTGTCAAACGCGGGAGGTCACAGCCTTATTGCTGGTAGATCCAGGTTGGCACAGTCCCGATCCCACCACTCAAGGCAGACCCCGAAATCTCGTTCCAGTTATCCGGGTCTTCTTCCTCGTCATCAGTCTCCGTCTCTCCCACCCGGCCCGCTGTCAACGAACGGCGAGTGCTCCGTCTACACTTCTCACTACGGAATGTCTACACGGTTTTATCCGACGACGTTCACGATACATACAGCCGTCTGGCGTGCGGATAAAACGCCAACACCTTCCGCACACTTCCATGTACTATTTTAGGCCGTGGGGGTATGGTCGAATCCCCAACGGCGGGGAATCCCGTTTCGGCCAATAGTAATCCCGGTTCCCTCGTCCGGAGCTGCTCGGAATGTCGTGGGTTCGCGGATCACCTGTTTTATGCATCACGACGTCATGGGAAAGCTCGAGGCTACGCTGACTGCATGCATATGTAACCCCTTGAAGTGTCGCGTTTGAGGTAGAGTGAAGCCGGTGAAAACCCAATATCTGCAATCTGAAACGTCCTGAACACGGTACAATATTCGGCTATAAAGAATCCGGGGGCAAGATAACGATTTCAAACAGCAGAGAAAGCCAACCAACAAAACCAACCCCTCGCCGACAAGTACCCAACACTATTTCGAAGCACAATTTATACTCCGCAGGCGAACGGGAGTGTCAGTTCAACACGGGTTCCAATTGTACAAATTTCTGATGTAAGCTGGGGCAATCCCGTGCCGTTCCCAGCCAATCCTTCGCGGCCGACATGGCGGCCCCAGTTCGACTGGCGATCCATTGGACGCACGAACCCTGGAGAAACCTCCGTCGCACAGCAGGTTGACAACGTTTAGGGCTGCAATGGGGGGTTCCTTGGGCATACTTATGCCTCACCCTCCACTTTCCTGGGATTCCCTCCTCCACCTCATTCAATGGCCTCACTCGACAAACTCCCACCCGAGCTGCTCCTCCTGATCGCCGAAGACCTGGACTCGGCGGGCGACGTGCTAGCACTAATCCGCGCCTGTCGCCGCATCCACCCGTTACTTTCCCCGCTCCTGCTCTCGCTCGCCCTCTCCCACCCCGCAAACCTAAAAACTGGCGACACAGTCCTGCACTTCTCGGCCAAGTCCAACAACCTCCGCCTCGCATCCTACCTTCTCTCCCACCGCGTCCCCGTCTCCCCGCCCAACAACGCGAAATGGACACCCCTGCACCTCGCCGCCCTACACGACCACGTCGACCTCGCACGCATACTCCTCGAGCACGGCGCCGCCGTGAATATTTCCTTCGAAACATTCGGCTCCACCCCGCTGCACCGCGTATACTCCTCGCAGATGGCAGAGCTGCTAATCGCCTTCGGCGCCGACGTGACGGCGAAAAACTTCCTCAACCAGACGCCGCTGCATACGGCGTGCTCGCTGGGGCTGACGGAGGTGGTGCAGGTGCTGATTGAGCATGGCGGTGGGGATGTGGTGTATTATGATCGCGATAGGATCACGCAGCTGGATTTGGCGGTAAAGAGTGGGGAGGCCGGGGTGGTGAAGTTGGTGCTGGAGTCGAGTTGTGGGCCGCAGTTGCTGGGGAGGGGCGGGGAGGATATTTTGCGGCGCGCGGCGAAGATGGGGTTTGCGGATGTTGTTAAAGTGTTGCTGGATGCTGGGCTGGATGTGGAGGAGATGCCGTATCGGAGGAAGAGGGCGAATAGTCGGTGGAGGAGGGTACGAGGGGGGATGTTGCTGTTTTTGAGGAGGTCGTGATAGGGTAAAGGAGGATCGCGCGGCGGGATCGAAGGTACTAAAAGTGACAGACAAAAGTCGGCTTTGTGTGTTGGGATTTCGTGTGTATGTTTCTAGGAGCGAGCATGGGGGCGCCAGCGGGGTTGTCGACTTTTTGGCGTGTATGTATGTACGAAGCAGACGACTCATGATCAATGGAAAGCAACAGTCAATTCATGCAAGTGTGGCTGACAAGACAAGAAGGGAGATTTTACTCAGTGCCCCATCAACTTCCCAAGATCGGTGCCTCTTCGCTCAATTTTAGTCAACTCTGTACTTGGCTATGGTGGGTGATCAACCCCGGCGTTGCTCGATTGGCAAGAAACGATCTCTTAGCTTAGCTGGTGCCAGAAACACCGGCTAACGAAGATTCAGGTTCGAAACCTGTCATGCTATAAACACCAGGCTGAAAACCAGGATTGTTCGAATTCTCTGTGCTGTAAACACCGAGATCTCAGGCTGAAAACTTAGATGCTCTAAACATCAATCTCTAGGCTCGAGACTGGCGGCTATCGCTTTTGCTGTTCTTGGCTTGGTATCCGCTTAACACCTGCGAGGTTATTGAGTAAATCCGGAGGGTTTTGGCGGTTTAAGACACTGGGCTTTGTAATAATCTTTAAAGTGTTTAAGCTATTTTATATAAAGGCTTTTTACCTATTACACCTTTGAAGAAGAAGAATTGGTCTTAATTCAAGTCAATTCATTCGAGCAAGCGGTTGATAGAGATAAGAATTTCTTCGAAGCTTTCCTATCACGTGTCCCACCAACTACCGATGGCTCCGAGTGCATACATGTGACGGCTTCCAGCACAGTGAACAGCGGACGCTCTAACCAACTTAGAACTTGTACTGTTTCCTAATTTAGGGATCCGTTAGCATTCCTAGAATCTGGAAGGCGCCGGGAGACACGGTGTCCATTGAGTTGTGCACCTCTCTTCTCGCGATTTTAGTCAAGTTTCTACTCTGCCATTGACGAGAAGCGATCTCTTAGCTTAACTGGTGCTAAAAACACCAAGTGATCGATATCAGACTCAGGTTCGAAACCTGCAGTGATTGACTGGTGCTATAAACACCGAGGCTTGAAACCTGTAGTGCTCTAAACATTAACTTACTGGCTTTAAACCTGCGGCTATTACTTATGACAGGAGCTCGGCGTATAATTCCGAGTGAATAGATAGCTCATAAAGCTACCGAATTAACATGAATGAACGCTTAGCCTAGCGGGAGCTACAAACACTACACAATTACGATTCCTTCGTTCTCCGCTTGGACTTCTCTCCTCAGTTTCTCAAGCCCTCCACCAGTATTCCTTCCGATGTACCTCTCAAGACTGATGCCGTGCATTTTTACTTCTTGCCAGATTTCGTTCGACTCCACGTCCACGATGCCCGGGCCGGCAGTCCTTGCTGCTTTAACGATAATCTCCTCAAAATGAAGGAGCATGTTTGCCGTGGACGCAACAGTTGCTTGAGCGGTAACGGCTCCACGGAAATTCGTTGACACTCCTTGTACTCGGATGTGATGAGGAACACCGGCACTGAAAGGGCGGTGTTAATTGCCCAAGCAATGTCTGCGTCTTTGCGTTGGGGAACAGGAAGGGAGTTACCCCTTCTAAAGGTAATTCTCCTCTTTCGGTGCCCCTCTCTTCTCTCAATCCAGGTCGATCTTGTACCCCGGGGTCGCTAGACTAGCAAGAAGAAATCTGTTAGCTTAGCTGGAGTCCCGGGGTGCAGGTTCGAAACCCGCAGCGATTAACTGGTGTTGTAAATACTGCGCCAAGCTCGAAACTTGCAGTGCTGTAAACACCAAGACCCAGACTGAAAGTGTGTAGTAGTTATTTGGTGCTATAAACACCAACTTCCTAGGCTGAAACCTTTGGTTATTGTTTTTAACATGAACTCGGTTTACGTGTCAGTAGTCTGTAAACGGCTTTGGACACGGCGGGGCGTAGCGAGTTAGATGCACGGGTATTTCCGTTTGTAGTTTATCAGATCCCGGGTGAATAAATCCCCACAAAGCTACCAACTTTATTAACAAGAAATGAACGCTTAACTTGGCTAGCTAGGTATGGAGCTATAAACAGGGTTCGAAACCTATAGCACTTAATTGGTGCTATAATACCTAGGCCTTAGGCTGAAAACCTGTGGATATTATACTGCTGTGTTATATAGCAGGGTCGACTTATCTATAGGCATGCCCGATATCGTTCTCACGCCGTTACATTGCCCGAAATTTATTAAGGGAAAGGACAACTTGGAGTGTTCACGTACAATTCATGTGTTATTTTTCTAAGTAACGAAGAAGACTGATACAGCGATGGATAAGATCGCACAGTGTAGCAGACATCTTCAGTGTGGCAGAGACAGCCTCTTGGTGTCTGGTCGTCCCTCCCACTCTTCCTCTTCCTCTTCCTCCCCGAGCTCTCCGATTACATTGCCACCATACATTTACATGTAAATTTCGGGCCATTGTCTAAGCAGAGCGAAGCTCATGTCTAAGACGTCTCTGAGTCTTCCAGCGCTGTAATTTATATATTGAGTTTTTGTGATCGGTGTCACTTTCTCAATACAGTCACCCATTGTTGAGCAATCTCTTAGCTTAGCTAGCTCTAGCTAATGAGGATATAGGTTCAAAACCTGCAACGATTAATTAGTGCTAGAAACACCAAGGTTGCAGGCTCGAAATCTATGGTGCTGCTGTTAAACATTATCTTCCCAGGCTTGAAATTAGCCCGTTATCATTTTTTAGTGTCAAACTCAGCTTTTGTATCTTCCGAGTGAACAGTTTCCTCACAAACTTATTGATTTAATAAGAAATGAGCATGGTCTCAGTGCTACAAACACCAGCAGCAAGCTGAGTTCCAGCGTACCGGTTTTATTGTTCTTAGCTCTGCTGATCTACCTACTTAAGTAGGTATATGTTCTGCTCTCGCCTCAGATTGTTGCTATTAAGAAGCAACCTTAGCTTTGCAGGTATTAGAAATGCCGGGTAGCCACGATGCAGGTTCAGGTTCGAAACCTGCACTGTTCAAAATTACTATAAATACCAAACTCCTAGGCTAGAAACCTGTGGTCACCACTTTTGCTCTTCTTTTACATCTGGTTCCACCGGCAGTCGCTCCGGAAATAGCCATTGTGGCTAAAATATATAAACAAGAACAATGGTTAAAACTGTTAAACTTAAGAAGCGATCTCATGACTTACATAGCTGGTGCGGTGAGAGAAACAGGTTCGAAACCTACAGTGACCAATCAGATACGATAATGGTCAGAGCCTTAGGCTGAATTCCTGCGGTTGTCACTTTTTTTATTCATTTTAATATGGTTCGGCTTATCCCAGTTACTTTCGCCTCGGTCATCATTTCTCCGCAAGCTCTACTCGCGCCCATCATTAGGAGGGGAACCCGCTTGGAAGGTTCAGTTTCGTTGAAGTGGCGCCTTCAGTGTTTTGATTAATGAAAACTACAACATAATACCATAACACAGATCCAACTCCCAATTTCTCTACTGACCCAGCAACTTAGCCCCCGAGAACCCAAGTCCCTTCAACGTTCCCTCCAAAAGCCCAACTGCTTTCTTCCACGAATCATCACCGCGCTTGCAAGCCCCTGCTTCAATATGCTGCGCAAGCGCACTCAACGTCTTGAATACCTTCTCCTTCTTATGCTTACCCTTTCCATCCAATCCAACACTTCCCAGAAAGTCGATCGGACAGTGGTACATCGGCGGCGCGTGCACTGGCGAGGCCATATGCATTTGCATCCCGGTGGTTGAAGGGAAGGTTCGGAAGCAGATGGGACAACTTCGCGGGGAAGCCATATGGGATGAGAATTCGCGGACAGTTGGAATGAGAACGCTGGTTGGAGTCGACGCAGTGCTCGTCAAGATCGATTCTGGTGTCAAGATTTCATCATATTTCTCTTCCTCCTCCTCCACGGTCACATCTCCGAGTAGCGTCGAGAAACTACTCCATTCCCCCTTTACATCATCATCCGGATCCGTCACTACAGCTGCCTCAGTCGTGTTTTTGTTCGGCGCCGATAAACCATTCCATCCCCACTCGTCATCCTGACCCGCATCCATCACCACTGCCACTTCTTCGCGTCGCGCGCAGACACTTCTACTGAATTTGGCCGCATGGAGTCTCCCCATGTGTCCCGCTGTAGTTGGAGCATCCTGGATAGTGATAGCGCCTGCCGGATCATGTTTTCTCATCAGTGCGTCGATGGCAGCTCGGTTCAGCTTAGAGCGGCAGGATCCACTCTCAAGATGCTGTAGCATGTCCGGCAATGTGCGAAACGTCTTCTTACACTTTTTGCTTCCAACGCATTGCATCATCATGTGTGTCGTGGATGCGCAATGCTGGAGAAGCCCCTTCTTGCTGGAGAAGCCTTTGCTGCATTCATCACAGCTGTATGGTTTCTCTTTCTTCGCAACACAACCTCCCCCGCGCCTGATATGCTTTAAGAACTTGCTGTTGCTGGGAAAGTTCTTGTTGCAGTCGCAGCAGTGGAAGCCGCTGGGTCGAGATGGAGTGTGCATGGTGCGGATGTGCGATTGCAGCTTGTGTGTGGTACTAAAAACTGTGTTGCATTCCGAGCAGCGGATTTCAGGGATGTGAATAGTGCGGACGTGCGTTTGCAGCTCGTGTACGGTACGGCACGCCATGTTACACTTCGAGCAGTGGACGTCGTTGGGCCAAGATCGAGTGTGGGCAGCGCGGATGTGCGATTGCAGCTCGTGTCTAGTACGGCAGACCATGTTGCATGTAAGGCAATAAATCCCCTGTGATTTGCAGGCCTCGATGTGGCGTTCCAGCTTTTCGTGCTCTTTTGCGTCGCTGAACTCGCCGCCGCAAATCGTACACAACTCGAATTGGCTGTGGTTCATCGAGTTATGTGAGGATAAATCGTCTGCGTTCAAGAAAAGCTTTTGACATGGGAGGCAATAAAGCCCTGCGAGCTTGCATTGTTCGATGTGCTCTGTGGATCGTTGGTGACTAGCAGTTTCATCCTCTTCAAATGTCACATGGATTTTGCAAACTTCACAGAGATATCCGGATGGCGTAGCGGGCTGGATGGGAGGAGCCTCTAGAGTCAGTATGTGGGTGGGAGTTTCGACGCAAACTTTGGGGAAACATGAGTGCTTTTCAAGCTGTTTGCTAGTCTGGAATGCCTGATTGCAGCGCCCGCAGTTGAAATCGGCATAACTTAAGGGTATATATTGTGGTGGTTGATGCGTGTGGATTGGGCTTTGAAGAGAAGAGTTGGGGTGCTTCATGGAGTTGTGTCCAGACCAAGTAGCTTCGTTCATGAAGGGTTGTTGACATGGAAGGCAATAAAGTCCAGTGAGCTTACACATGTTGATGTGTTCAGGGGACTGCAGATGCTTGCCAATTGCATTCGCTTCAACGCCCACATGAGTTTTGCAGACCTCGCAGAAACATCCACGCCAGGTAGATTGTGCAGTGTGCTGAGGGAAGGCACGCGAAGCTTGGGTGTGGGTAGGACTTTTGGATGTTATGGTGGTTCTGGAGACACATGGATGACTTTCAAGCTGTATGCTAGTCGCGAATACCTGGTTGCAATTTCCGCAGTTGAATCCGGCCGGATCTGGGAGTCCGTACGCGTAGGAAGGTTGCTGTTGTTGGGTGCAGGTTGCGCTTTGGAGGAGAGGGAAGTTGTAACCGAGGTGGGGTTGGTTGGTAATCGAGTTGTATGCGGACAGATTTAGGAGTCCGTACGCGCAAGATGCCTGTTGGTGGGCGTAGATTGTGTTTTGGAAGAGAGGGGAGTTGTAAACGAGGTGAGGTTGGTGGGCGATCAAGTTATGTGCGGACAGATTGGCTTCGTTCGAGAAGGGCGTTTGGCATAGGAAACAATAAAGGCCAACGAGCTTGCAGCTGTCGATATGCTGGGCGGACTGTAGATGCCTGCTGAGTGTGGTCGCATGAGCTCCTACGTAGATTTTGCAGACTTCGCAGTAAAATCCGGGCCACGGGGATGGCGCAACGGGCTCGGGGAAGGTTTCTGGAGTTGGGGTGGGGGTAACATTTTCGGCGACGGCTTTGGAGCCACACGAATGTTTTTTGAGCTTTTTGCTAGTCGAGAATAGCCGGTCGCAGTGTCCGCAGTTGAATCCGGCAGGATTTGAGGGTGGTGGTTGACGGTCTCTAGGACAGGAAGAGTTGTGACCAAGGATATGATGCTGCAGGAGGCCGTCGGAGGCAAAGGCAATATTACAGTCTGTGCAATAGAGCCCTTTTTTCTTGCAAGAGCCCAGGTGGTATTGTGTTTGCAAGTGATCCTCTGTCCTGCCGGAGTATTCCCCATCGCAGACTGCACAATATTTCTCACCCGCCGGCATCGTCGTGTGCACTACTTGTCCCGGGCCCGTTTCCTCTCTATAACCAGACCCTCCAGATCCATGTGTATTTGCTTCATGTGCATGGCATTGAAGTTCGTGGCGAAGTAGCCAGTCCTCATTCAGAAACGGTATTTTGCAAGGGTAGCAGTAAAGGCCGTTGTCTTTACATTTGCGGATGTGTTGTTCTGAGGAGTGATGATAGTGATCGCCAATTTGAACGCCACAAGCGGTACAATAGTTCCCTCTGGTAGGGCTTGGTTTACCGCCGATCATGATGCTAGTTTCAGGGTGTGGTATCGTTTGATATGGTTCCAAGTTTGAGAAAGCGGTCTCACGTCGGCAGTGGTTGTCTTACACGAACTTCAGTAGGAACTCTTTGTACTTGCATATAACAACGTGGGCATGAGAAACCAGGTGTACATACTAGGAAGACCACACTTCTATCGACTCAAGTCCAGCAAACTCACGTTCGTTCTAACAGTGAAATATATCGATGTGCCGGCGCTCCAACTCCGTTAATTCTGATTGTCGTGATTAGACGGGCGGGTGCACTGGCGTAGCACGTTGTTGTAAGGTTTAGGTAGAGAGGCTGCTATACTTACACTTTCTCTGTTGCTGCTGGTGTTGGCGAGGGGGCTGCGGGTATGAAGGTGCGGGGCTAGACGGTTGGCTCGCAGCTATAGCTGTTTAGCTATCCAATGTAGTTGACCGGCGACTTTCTTGGCGTCTAGTCAAAGAGCTCTGCCAACGCATGCGTTTACTCCCGGCTTGCGCTCCCGCACGTTGATGAGAGCGTGCAGATTAATGAGGGTGCTAGAGATGCGGAGAAAACGAAACCGCATATGTACCTAGAATGTTAGACTATGATGTTGGACACATCACTCGGTCACATCACTCGGTTATATCACTCGGTTATATCACTTGGTTATTTATTATTATTTAAGTATCTTGGTGTATGGTGGTTTGTAGTAGTGGAACGTGTCGATTCTGGGTTTGGGGTTGTAGGTGAAGTTGTATGTATGATAGAAACAAATTCTTGTAGTATATGTGTTCTACCCCACTGGCTAAGTTGTCCCCTTGACTAAGGGGGACCTATCCCACCCACAAGGAAACACCTAAACACCACGACCGCAAGCAAAACTCAGCCCAAGAATTATCATTCAGTATCTTTAGCCATTAGTGATATACTCCTAAAGTCTATTTCAAAACACATCTGATATTGTATGGCTACAATCACTATTATAGTCTCAAATACAGGCTTGGGAAAAACAGCTACAGTAACAGCACCAAACATTCTGTATACCATCCCATATCTGCGGGTATGCATCTTGATGCCATTGAAAAGATCTCCTGCAAATTTCAATGTATGAAGTGGTTGGAAACTTATTAAAATATAGTAATAGCACGATTTATCTTGTGGGTGGGAAACTTGGTCGGTGGGGTAGAGCATATGTAATATTCAATCATATGCTGTGTCCCGTAGGGTTAGGCCTTAGCAAATCCAGAATCTGCAGTTGGTTTGCGTGCTGCAAGATGATGGAAACGACGTAAATTGGGTGCATGATGTGATTAGAAGTAGAAGGGACCACTTGGAAAGATAAAGCCGGTAGTAAATACTTTAAAGATGAGTAATAAAGATTTGAATATACTTGTTGTAGCATTGAATCGTATAAGAAAGGCTTGAGATCAGGATAGACAATACTCACTTTCTATACATTTTACCAAATGCTATAACAAGTGCGTTCATAACCTGGTCGATTTATGCAAGGGGAATAGAACAATGATGTACGACTTGAGTTAGCGATCATCAACGAAGAGGGGACGCTCAAAGAGCGTGAAGTAGTGAGCTGCAAGAAACGTGGTAGGGTGAACTTGAACCATACCAACCTTAAAACTACCCTCTCGAGCTCTCCCCCATCTGCAAACCAAACCTTATGTCTACTTCCATGCAAACGTTGGGTTAGGGTTCGACAAATATCAAATCTCCTATAACTTAAAATATTGACATAGGGCGTGTCTTCTGTTTGAATGGACCGGAAATTGAAGTGAGCAGAGAGAACTCGATCATGGGTGACGTGCAAGGCTACACCCCAGGTGAGCCCGTGAGACATAAGTAGCGGTAATTTAGCATCAAAACATACTGAGTAGCATTAACTCGCCCTCAAGATATTTGTCCTCCAGTTGAGAATTGCATTTTCATTTTACATGCACCATTGTCTGAAAACAAAATCGGTCGTTTCGAGGAGCCTGTCCGCAGCTCATCTATCAGTACAGTCTAGTTATGTTTGTGCATACATGGAACTAGCATTTGTTAGTATTGTGGACTGTCGGTAGCCTACGTGCTATCGGAGTTTCTTATCGCCACCTTAACTCCCCTAACTTTCACTCCTACGTTCCGCAAACGGTACAATACTGCAGGTTTCCAACCTCGAGCCGTTTTTGTCAAATGTTTCCATACCTCATTTGATTACATTCCATGGGGTTTAGTTCCTTCTAACCCTTCGGCTACGCTCCCTCATTGGCGTAAGTATATAAACTGCGTCTCGCTGGCTGCTCGCATGCTGCTCAATTAATGTGGTGCTCCACTAAGTACAGGCAATAACCCATAACCGTCAAGCCGATACTCGAAGATCCTCTACCGCATCTCTGTGCTCTTCTATTGGTTGTTGCCTGGCTTCAGCTGTATCAACATCCACGGCGGAAAGCCTTGGTTCAAAAGCTATGCCAGACCTACATAAACCATGTCAAGTCGAGGGAATGTGCAGTTCGCTTGTCGGGGACAATGGTCGTATGCTGCAGCAACCGCAAACGCACTGGCCGGCTCGTCGAGTGACGTTCATTTTGACACAGCGTCAAAATTTTCAGGTCAGCTTCCTAAAGTTGAGGGACTTATGATTGGTTAGTCGGGTGCCTGACATCAGGAATCGTCAGGTTTCAATCAATCATCAATGACTAGGCGTCTAGCAACTGGGCCATGTCTTGCTGGCTTGTAATTCAACCCACTTTGAAATACTATCCACTTTAGCCAAGTTATAAAACGGTATTCTGAACGACATACATTGTGTATCACTATCGAGCTCCCTTATTTGAAAACTGCAGGACACAAAAGAACAGAAACGATGCGTTCAAAAATAGTTGCTACCTCGCCCTTATCTAAGAGAGTTTGATGGACAGAGATTTTGAGTTTGGGGTGCCGGGAACCAGACAGGTTTGGTATAAACAGGGAAGCGAACTGACTGGGGAATATGGCGGTGGCGATCGAGATAAACAGATGGTTCGACATATCAAGCTCCCCGTAGCCAGATCCCGGTAAAACCCCTACAGCGTCTTTTAGTTTATTCCCTGGAGCTCTCCTGAGATGCGATGAGTGCGATCTCGTTTATCTGTTTACCATTTCATGTACGACTAGTACTATCCCCGCGCGTTCTTCTGCAGTTTTTGATCGCTAATCCTTATGTTCGCGGGTTCACACTTTACAGGTAAAACAAGGTGCACCGACAAAAAGTTTGATCGTTTGCTGGGAAAGGATTTTCAACGGTGCAACAAGCCGTGAGGTTCGTGGTGTATGGGGTGGGGCGATATTGACATTTCCGGCCATGATGGTCGGTTGCGCACCTGTGAGATATCACAGTTGCACTGAGAAACGTGTATTTCATAGTCTTCTATTAATCCTCATATATACTGATTATTCTTCCTATGCTGAATGTCAAAGGTTTCGACAACTTCTCCGATCAACATACTTTCGACACAATCAGAATGCATCACTCGACATTTCTTCTCGCATACGTTTTACTCTCCCTACTCCAACCCATTATTGCTAGCGATATGCTCACCAAAACGAAAACTCTTATGCCGAAACCAGTACCTGCTGTGAACACTAAAACGATCAAAATGCCCCTTTGGACCCCTAGGTATACCAAGTTCAACACCAAAACGATACCGTATCCTCCAGACCACACCAAAGCAGCTCACGCTGTCCGTTCGCAGGAATCCAGCTGGAATCTCATTCCGGCCGAAGCAATCCCGAATTTCAACGAGCAAGCAAAGTTGCAAAATGGGAAAACTCTTTCTATGCAATTCACGTACAAATGTGAATCAAATCTTGCTTCGCCGTTTGTTGAGGATATCGAAAGTTGTGCACGAAAGTTGTTGGATAAGGACAGTTGCCCGCTCCTGGATCCCAACGGTAGCAAGTGCACGAGCCTTGCCAACCAGAAGACCAGTGTTTTGCTTAGCTGCAGTAAGTGTTTGACTCGTGCACAGGAAGTACGTAAAGTGGCTAAGTGGCTTAGGTTCTGTCGCAGTTGCGATGCCTTGCTGGGTGGTTTCATGGTATGTTCTGTATTTTGTCGACGCTTGTAAGAGCCAGAACCGTGTTGGAGGACGGATCAGAAGCTTAGATGGGAACGTGGAATTGTCGATTCATCGCTCATAGCGGGATGAATGAAAATGTATGATTGTCCATCGTCGCGATTGAGGAAATCATTATTGGATGTCATACATTGGGCTTACTATGCTAAATGCTTATATTTAAATTTGTTCATATGTTATTCTATATAGCTCCAAATGGGGTCGAAAAAACGATCAATGTATGGTTAATGCGGGGCTAATCATAGTAGCATACTCGGAGTACGGTGCGTTGCCGATCCATTCTACTTTTCTAGAGGCATGAGCCCTGTAACTTTTACAATAACTGGCTGATACATGTGGGTTTTGACGGTGGTACCCGTACGGCTAAGCGCAGTCACCCGTCCCCAGTTTCTCGCCTGCAGCTGCTCTACCAATTCCATTGAGATTGTGCCGAGAAGGCGAATAGTCATTAGCACAATGCTACAATCCACTCAAGCGGCATGAATATGAAGAAGTCCTAAGAGATGGCCTTCACAGTCGCCCTCGCCCTTTCTGGCAGGAGCGGTATCTCTTAATGATCTCCTCGAAAAACCCGGCATGATCGACGTTCAAGACCGACTAGCCCTAGGCGTAAAGCTTGCTTCCGCGGTAATGCATTTGCATTCATCCGAGTGGCTGAGCGAATGTTGGGGCAAGACAGACATCTACTTTCTCCGAAAATTAATCAGACGCCAAAAACTTAATGGGAAAGTTAAGTCCATACCGGAACCTGTATTTGAGAAGCCATTAATTCGTAGGTCTTTCGGATTATCCAAGACGATGCTAACACCCGGTACCTCCACAACCCTCAAAAATTGCGACAAAAGTATTTTTTCGCTGGGCGTTGTTTTGGTTGAGCTCTGCCTTCAACAGCGGATTGATAATCTCCGCTATCCCCAGAACGGAAACACTCAACCCAGCGACGATGAGAAGTACAAAATAATAAAGGATCGATATGGTGAAATAACAGAAATTGCCGGCACAGAGTATAGTCGTGCGGTGTGGTATTGCATCAGCGGTAAGAATTTGCCGATGACTATGGCAGGCGCTCGGAATTTGGATAGCACCGAATTTAAGAATTCATTTTATATTAATGTTGTCGACCCACTGGAGAAAAATTATGAGGTTTGTGATTGCGATCCTAATAGAATCAGACGCTGACAGCACAATCCAGGTATTTTCAAAGTCATATGTGTAATTGGGTAATTGTAATGTCCATTTTCTCAGTTCGAATTCATGTTTAATCTCCAGTTAGGCTCATAAGGCATTACGATAGTTTGGGTAATAAGTATATTCGCGAGGAGGCAATTTATACATCTGAACTCTAGAGCAGCTGACGGAATGATGGTCCCGCGAATTGCTTTCCACCGCACCTAACTAACCGCTACCTAACACCACAAGCCCCTATCTACCAAAAGTGCGGGGGAAGTATGACGTGATAATGCAGGTGGCAACTTGTAGTCGGTACTCGCAGAAATTTCCTCTCTACGCGCGCCAAGACATGTCTCAAGTACAAATACAAGATAGCACTCGTCTATGGGTCCTGTTGAATGGTTTCGGAACGACTTCCTACATATATCATACAGATCACGTGGAAGCTGACCCCTCATTCGAAGCCTTGTCAATTCCTAAAACCTACGCATACTTCAGCATTATTCTTCATAAACCCCATCCATCCAGATATCCTTTGGACCGGTGTGTTGATTCCCCCTCCTATTTTTGCAGGGTTGACTTAGCAGTGAAGCTAGTTCCTAAACTGAAAATGGCATGCCTCGGCCAACTCATCCCCGAGCTCGTCCTACAAATCACCGACCACCTCAAAACCCACGACGTATTCTCCCTCAGCCTCACCTGCTCCCGCTTCTCAACGCTTCTATCCCCGACTCTTCTAAAACTCGCCGTGACCCATGTCAACCCGAGATCCGGCCAAACCCCGCTCCACTGGGCAACAAACCGGAACCACAAATTTTCCTTCGCAAAAGATCTACTCGCTCACGGCGCCGCAGCCTCTCCGCGCGACAAGAACGGTATCACGCCACTCCACATCGCCGCTCGTGTGGGACATATAGGGATGGCCCGGCAGCTATTGTCGCACGGCGCAGAGGTAAACGTGACCTGCAACGAAACAGGATCGACTCCACTCCACCTCGTAACTTCGCCAAAAACGACTGTGCTCCTTATCGATCACGGCGCTGACCTTACCGTAACGAACCGCGACGGCGAGTACCCGGTACAAAGCGCCTGCAGGTGCGGACGAACCCGCGTGGTCCGCGAGCTTCTTGATAAAGGTGCAGTCAGCTATGTACGCTGATGGGATGACAACAAGACGCCGCTGCTGCACGCTATTGACCGGGGAGAAGCATTGGGCTGGAATTGGTATAGATGATGATTGTGGGGGATCTACCTACGGGGGCTGGAAGTGCTGTAGCACTCACTCGAAAGATGGGCAACTCTGTCCGTAGCATATGCGGCTGGCATACGCCGTAGCGATATTGGTGTGTGAAGATGTTGCTGGACGTGGGGCATGAAATATGGAAACATGATAGGTGGACGGCATTAGCCGAAGCTTGTTACCGTGATTCGGTGGAAGCAAATGGGTTGATATTATGGGGTGTAAATATCGAGGGGTTGCCTGGCAGTGATCTACCTGGACCGCTGCATCTTCTTGTATGTCCCGGAGGCGATACGGGAGCTCTAGATCTTGAGTGGAATATGGCGCGATACGGAGCAATAGTGCAGCAAAGTTGACGATGAGGTGGTAGTTCGGGGTTAGTGAGAAGGGGTGTGTTTGTAGGGGTTGATCTGTCATGATTTCTTCGCCTTTGAGGGTTACCTAGGGAGTTAGACCCATCACTTGTAACTAGTAAAAGCACATTTCTGTCTTCTCCATCCAGATTTTTCCTACCTTTTCCTAGCGAAGTTACGTATTGTGGAGTGCTGTTCGCTTCGATAGGCCAGAATTATGGAACTGATCATAAAGCTAGCGTTGGCGAAATGTTTGTATGTGTTGGTCCAAATTGCCTGCCATAACTCAGATTGAGACCACTCCTTGCCGTCTACCAAACAAAAAAGCGTCTCTCCTAAAATCCTGGTTAAGAATTAGCCCCAATTTCCCTGCGAGTGATGTTGAACTCCACCCCAGGGCTTAGGGCTTCTGCAACCTCCCTCGCTTCTGAACTATGTATCGTACTGCACATAGCTGGATAACTTCCTCTCACGCAGGTGGATACTTGACTCCATAATTTTTTGGGTATGAAACGAAAAGATTTTACGCGGTGGACGGGCAAGTATTCACTCTGCAAGCTTTATACAAATAACAAGCCGTACGGACCAACGGCTAATTGAGATTTAACGAACAAAAACACCAGAGATGGCTTTCGCAATCGGGAATGATCAATTGTACCCCCACCTCCCTCGGTAAAACATCACCCTACAACAGTCAAGCAGACCCAGCAACTTCTCAACAAAAAAAGTGGTCTATTGGATTAGAACAAAAAAAAGTTATATACAATACAGTTGGGTTGAGTAGCTGCACCTTACACCTTATTGAATATTGTTACATGCCTCCTGAGCCCCCATTCCTGCGTCGTCGTCGTCAACATATCTCGGAAACCCACCAAACCTCATCATCATAACCCCTCTCCCCGCATTTACCTCCCACTCCACCACCCCGTCAAACTAGCCAATGTACCCACACTCCCCCCCTTCTCCCGCTCTCCCTTAACCAAATCATCCGCACCCAGGCGATCAATTCTCTCTCCTCCATCCTTACCTTCCCTCGTAGCCTCAATCACAATCGGAGCCATCAACTTCTCCGCCTCCCGTCGCTCCTCATCCCGCTGCCGCTCAAACGAAGTCTTATACTCCTGGTCTGCCGGCGTCATCCCGCTGAGCGCCCACGTTTTTAGCTGGGTCCATGGCGAGGGTTTTGGTGTGGCTGTCTCTGGTTCGAATGTGGGCGGTGGCGGCTGCGCGGCGGCTTGTTGCTTTAATTGCTTGGTTTACCCGGGTTAGTGGGGGGAGGGTTGGGGGAAGGGGGTGAGATATACCTGCTCCGCCTTCCGCCGGCGATTGTAAAGCATCATGTCGGTGAACGCATATACCGTAACCGCGCCGCAGAGCACTACACACATCAGCATCATCCCACACACTGCCCCACCCGCCCGGCCGGAACCATACCAGTAGCCCCAATCAATCCGAGGGCCGTGATACGGTGGGCCCGATCCGCCCAGACCCTTCCTCTATCGACGATACGATCCATAATAGTTCCTGCGTTTTTCTCCGCCTTTACCTTCCTTGCCGCATCTCGTAGGCGTGCTACGCGCTGCTGCGGCGTTTCCCCAGAGGCTGCGGCGGGAGAGGGCGTAAACGCATGTGGGCCTGTGGGTGTGAAGCGGGTTGCGTCCGCGACTGAGCGGGGGGGTGACATGGTTTGTTGTCCTTGTTTTGAAAGTTGAGGGAGAGAGCAGCTGTAGGTGGTGGGTGGAGTGGGGTGATAATGATGTCGTTCCGTCGGTAAAAAAAGTGTGACGGAATGGAATTGAGGCTTGGCGGGCTAGGCTCGTTCGGTTACTCCCGCCGACTTCAGACAAAGAACCATCATATCACCACGAGAGGACGGATTACACGCAACAGCCCATTGATTTCAATCCCCCAACCACCCCAATCACCAACTTATTTCCATCACGTACTAATAGATACAGGTCCCCATAGTAGCCGTCATAACTTCGTATTTAAAAAGCAAAACAAAGGAATCCCAAAGCAAACAAACTCCCCCCGTTGATATCGTCTTTGTCTCCTGCTGCTGTCAGTATCATGCAAACCAGACAATACAGAGATGGTAAGTAGAATAAACACTTTTCCCCACCGGTTACCCTTGTCCCTTCATGCGCCTTGTACTCTTCTTTTTTTTATCCCCACACAAATAAAGAAGTATGAAAAGAAGAAAAAACCAACAAACGATCCCTACAGAGATGATGCTCAGCCACGAGCAAGTACAGGATAGAGATAACAAGGAAAACAAATCTTTGCAAATGCACACACCCTGCCTACGATAATGCTAAAACCCTGCGAGAAAAGTCAATGAAACAATTCAAATGCAGACAGCCATGAAGACAAGCGCCCCAGTTCCAACGGGAGTATGAAGGAACAAAAGATACAACTCCTAGAGGGAAAAAAAAAACAATCCTCGACTCGCTTAGTTGGATGCACGGTTTCCAACCTTCCACAGCATCCTGCCGCCGGGACCTCCCTTCCTTCTCTTTGCGATCTCGATACCGACACCTCCATGACCAAAGGTGCTGACGGCACTCTCCTCCCAGCATAGCACCTCCGGATAGATATCCATAACGAGAATGTCGCTATTACTGTCTCCACTGTTTTCACTACCATTCTTCTTATCCATCATTTCCTGCAGGGCCTTGAGCTCCCGTTTTCTTCTCTTCTCTCTCTCCTGGACCACGGAGGAGGCTAAATCAAAGAGCTTCTTTCTTCCATTTGTACCCAGCCCTCCATGCTCGAGGATCTGCTTCATGATTTCGAATGGAAGACTGATTAGGATGGTAGATTGGATCTGGCGAGTCATTCGTTGGTGCTGATTGATTCCTGGGGGAGGAGCTGGTAGTCCAGTTTGAGGATACGAGGCATGGCTGCTACCAAGGCGGTTGATGTATTTGCTGTTCGATGCTCTGGAGTCAAGCTTGAAGTCATCAGCAATGGAGCGGGCAAAGAGATCAATCGCTTCGCCCAGGAGACCATCCGTAAAGTTCCAGTGGGGCGAATTTAAGGCTTTGTCATTCTTCATCTCGTGCGAATCTTCGAGAAGAAACTTCATCAAACGCTCAAAGGCTCCACCATCAAAGTCCAGTCCCACCTGTCCTATTCTTCCAATAGCTTTGTAGATGATTCCATCCAACCCAAGCAAGACACCAGCACAAAACAAATCAATAGCTCGTTCAAGCATCTGGATTTCATGGGAAGTGACTTCGGCATGAGTGGGTTCTGGTGAGGGCTGGTGATGAATAACCGACGACGCTTCATCGTCAGAACCGCTGTCGGAATGATGGGAGGTGTTCTCGTGGACGGCTTGATGGCCAGGGTGACCTGGATCCAAGAAGGCATCTATCTCCCAGTCTGATGCTCCGTAAAGTGTCCTCAACACCAAGAGAAAGGCCTCCCTATTAACCGAAGTCTCAAAAGTGATCGTAGTAGTGCCATCTTGAGCCGAATAGACCGCCTTGACAGGAGGAGAAGCAGTAAGGGACTCTTCACCCTCCATTTCGTCAGCCCAAGAAGTTGTGGAGTTGGCCCGCACAAGCATAGGGTTGAATAAACTGTCCGACTTCTCGGCATGTTCGAGCAACTGGTACAGCTTGTCCGATCTGCCAAGAACAAATGAGTGTGCCGGGAACCTTTCGGTTTGTTGGGTGTTAGCGTTGACCAAGACCAGTGTGACATCGGCTAGTTTCTTGTTCAGAAACTGCTTCGCAAAGTAAGACTCCAGGGATGTAATCGAGGCAGTGGGTGGCGGAATTTGAATTCTATCCTCCTCCTTGATGAACCCATTTGCCCTGGGTTGGGTACTAGTGCCGGTTGTAGGAGTTCCTCGGCCGCTGCTGGCAACAGGCGTTTGATTATCTTGCCTACTCTCTCGGGCGTCATCATCGGGGACAACAAACGAGATTCCCTTGAGTCTGGGATTGCGGGAAAGTTCCTTGCGAACTCCGGTACTGTCCATCACTCGTTCTGAGATATTGGAACGTGGAGGAGTAATATGGGATCCTTGAAACTCGTCATGGTGGTGACGGACTTGAGAGGTAGGTCCAGAAGGCATGGCGGTGAAAGGCTGTATCGCGGGGTGATGAACGGAATGGTCCGTAGGCGGTTGAAATCCTCCATAGCCTGGACCGAACATGTTATGCTGGCCCGAGCCATTTCCGCCATCGGGGGAGGTGTTGATCACCATTTCGTTATATATCATATGCTCCATATGAGGTTGCATGGGCGGCGTTAAAAACATAGGACCGGTATTTGGTGGAGTCAGAGTGCCTCCGTGATAATGATGCTGGGTGAAGAATGCTCCAGGCTGGTGATGATGGGGGTGAGGAGGTGGGTGATGGACAAACTGCTGAGGCCCCATCGGATGGTACATCTCAGGAGGCGGAACACCGTTGGTAGGAAAGTTCGCCATCTGCGAATGTTCGTGGGTTTGCTGCTCAGGACGATACATCTGAGAGCGATCCGTGTTGTTACCGCTGTTTTGTACGAGTTGAGAATCGATGGAGCTGCTCGTTGGCGTCTGATCGGTGCGTGCGTTAGGACCAAGAGGGCTCCGTGGGGATCCGACGGCAACCGAGATGTTGCCGCTGTTGCTGTTCGCGTCGGTGCGAACTTGAGTCAGAGGCGAGCCCTTAGTAGCGATACTGGGTTCAGCAGGAGGGGTGATGGAATGTGGAATGCTGTGATGGTTGGTGGCAGAAGGACTGACTCTATTTTGAGGAGTCAGGTTGGTGACAGCAGGGTCCATCGGGCGCATAATATTCTCTGACGCGACTGACGAGTAGGTTCTCTTCGGTTTGGCGGAGGGAGCAAACGACAAACCCTCGCCGCCGCCAGGCGTCAGGACAATGGCGTCGGTATCCCTAGGAAGCGGCTTGCCGACAAAGCCGGGCTTTGGCGGGAGGCTAGAATGTCCGCGGCCGATACCCGGAGGGGGATACGGCTTCTTTGAAAGAACCGCCATGGGCAGAGCAGGAATAATAGATGCTGCAGTAGGTGGTAGTGTTTGTTGTGGTGTCGATAAATTTCGCGAAGGAACTAGGGAGGGAGGAGGACGCGGTGGGAGGGAGTTTGTCGATGCAGAGGTGGTTGCGGCAGGAGCCGTTATGGTGGTAGTAGTGGCAGAGGGTAGTAGTGGAGGAGGGAATGAAGCGGAGGAAGGAGCTTTGTTCATGGCGGGCTGCTTGAGCAGCAGCAACAAGCAAACACTAAAAGAGCGAAAGCACTATCCGACGTGTCGGGCAGTGCGAACAACGCGAAGATGGCTCGGAGTTTGTGCTTGTCTGCGCCTACAGCTGTCGTTCTGTGAGCCTTCGAAGAAAGAGCGAGACAAACACCTCTGGGAGGAAAGATGTTTGTTGGGGGAAAGCGGGAAGGGGGGGTGGTGGAAGAAGGAGGGAGGAGGGGCAGCAAGCCGCATCCGACCTACTTACATACCGGACGACTCACACTCACAACACACTGCACTTGACTTCAGCCCGTGTTTGATGATTGCCTCTCCAAGCAACTACACATCCTCCGGAAACGCTTGAGTGATGATGGGGCCGCAAGAAGATCGGACGGAATGGCGTTGTCTCGCGACGGCTGTTAGCACCAATCTTTGACGTTGTAACAAACAAAAGTTGGGGAGAGAAGCGAGCGAGCCAGCGCAAAATGACCTCAGCGACAATTGGTGTGGCGGCGCGAGGCTTGGTTCCACTGCCCGATCCCCCCTGCCAAACACCAAAAAAACAACATTCTGCGGCCTTCTATTTCTTTCTCATCCATCAAAATCAATCAATCAATCCTCGCTGTAATACCAAATTCCAAAGTGCTTGCTATAGCAACGTCAAAACCTTAACAGCCACTCGTCTCGTCATCTGCATCGCGACTCAACGAATCCTTTGTGGAGAGTCTGCACTTCATCGTCGGCTAACGTTCCTCCCTCCCACTATCACTCTAGCTCCAGGTACCACAGACAACAAAGGCCGTTTTTGCCCTACAATCCAGCCCTATCAACATACTAAGTAGCGTCTTGTATCGATCGGTATCGCTGTGGTCGCATGCATACCTAGAGTATGTGGGTACATACTTAAGTACCTACTTGAGTAGGTACGTAGCAATCCCCACGCAGGTCTATGTGCCTACCTACTAGCAGATGCCAGGTGCCAGAGAATATGTACGAGAAGACGGACGACCTAGCTGTGTGAACTCCATCGCGCGAGCACGTCCATTAAAACTGCTCGTTGACGCCACATTCAAGCCACACATCACTGCGAACTGCCTTTGCGATGGTTTGTTTGGCCGTTTTCGAGCGAGAAATGAGATGCAACCAGTACATCTCGTGCCCGGCTCGCTTTCAATGAGCTTCAATGGCTTCCAGTACTAAACGTAACCACCAACGGAACAAACTTCCGCTTCTAGAAACATTTTCTCGATCCCTTAACTAGATAAACTGCTGAGGATAGCTAGGCATACCGAAAGTCCTTCCCTTGATCGCGCAAAGGGCAGATTCAGATGACACGATAACTCATCCGAGGCAGTATGGGGGCCGGTGTGTGATCCTTCTCATGGACTTCACTCGACTAGCGTTTAAGGGCGTCATCTGTGCCCTCCTGGAGCCAATTCGCTCTATCTACGTATCTCTTATCTCCAACGGTGGTGATCATCTGCGTGCCTTGCCATTGTCGCACAGAGAGGGGTAGTTGGAACGAGGTGGCAGTGGAAGAGTCGACGGGGATTGCTTCAGTGTGGCCTCGGCCCAGGCTCTTGGAGTGGTGATTGGCGATTGGCTGTGAACTATTATTAATCATGTCATGTGATACACATTTGGAATTTTCATAAAGAGCCTGAAAACAAGTCGAGCGCATATGAAGTAGATTTCGAGTTTTTAACAACAACCCCGGCTTGCATGCACAGGGTACAGTCTTTGGCTTCTCAACTGCACACTTCTCGCTGTGGTACCTATTTTATTGTATCTTGCTTGCGCAGTCAGATAGAAAGAGCCATCTAGTACTCAAATAGAATGCTACAGCAAAGAGCATCCTAACCTACACAGCTGCGCTTTTTGGTGAGCCACAGCACCCAATTGAGGTAGTCCAGTGCATACCTAATACGCACCAGTATGCGAGTCTTCTGGTGAGCTGCGATTGTAGAGGTTCTCACCAAAATAGAGTCGTTGCATAGTTCCAAGATCCACACAGTTATGTAGTACACTTTAGGTACGTGCTGGACTATCTCAATTATGCGCTGTAGCTTACCAAAAAGCGCAAATGTGTGGGTTGGGATGCTTTTGCTGTAGCATTCTCTTGAGTGCTAGATGGCTCTTTCTATCTTGTTGCGCATGCAACATGCAGGTAAGATACAAGAAAATGAGTACCACAGCGAGAAGCGCGCAGTTGAGAAGCCAAAGACTGTACTCTCTGCATGCAAGCGGGGGTTGTTGTTAAAAACTCGAAAATCTTCTTAGCAGCACAGTTGACTTCTTTTCCAGGCTCTATATAAAATTATGCAGAATCATGCATCACATCACGTGTTGTACTCCATAGTACTCATCCATCATATACTTCATCACGCTAAATGTACTTGAGCCTGAACCGAGGCCAGCTTCAATGTGTTTTGCTGTTTTGGCGGGGTTGCGGCGGGTAGGAATCAAGACAAGCAAAAGAATAGGATGGCGGGTAGGAATCAAGACAAACAAAAGAATAGGATAGGTTGTTGATATTTCTGGTTTGGGTAAAGCGTGGCGGTTGAACAGGGGTTGTCGTTGTTGCGAAAAGTCAATAAAGTACGGCGACGACGTAGAGCAAGTCAAAGTGGGAAGTGGGAAGTGGCAGGAAAAAGAGCAACTAGAATCCATCCGCTGAAGAAGCCGCAAGCTTCCTCTCCTTCCGCTGTAGAGCGATCTAACTGTCTTCACACATCTCTATCCGTGGCCGAGCTCGGAAGGTTGAAGAGATTACTACTAACTCTCGTTTCTTTCACCTTTCCCGTTTTCCCGTTTTTGCTGCTCACCGCCTATCACGAGGCAACGCAGAGCACCCCATCGCAACCAGTCCCCCTCCTCGGAATCCTCGAATCTTACACAACTCTTCTCGCTCGCGGAAATACTTCCCGTCAGTGTGCGTTTTGTTCTTTGGTTATATAGTGAGAGAACGAGGAAAGCGTTGTCTTCGCCTCTCGCTGCGTGCCTTTTCCAAACGCGCCTTCTCTGATCCTGTCACCTCGTTTACCCCCGCGCAGCAACCCACAGCCTACCTGGTAGTTAACGAACTTTATTTTTGCCGGCCACCATAACGACGATTCTATATACCAACTAGACAGCTCCACCACCATCGCCACCGTCGTTACGACCACTCGATCTCAAATCCTCATTTACCCTCCTCTATTGCTGGCGCGCGCTTGTGATCACACCAAAGTTTACAGCAATTGGTGGTAGCCACAGCTTGGCCCCGCCCCACACTTCCGAATCTCACCTTCGCTTCGAAATCGCCATCTCCAAAACTGACCTTACGGCACTGATACTATGGGAAACGCTTCGACAAAGGAACGCGCAGCTTCGCCTTCTGAGGGGGGAGCATCACTGAGACGGTCGGGTCGGAGTAATGGGGAACCGTCGTCACACAACCTGGGGAGGCTAGCTACACTGGGCGGAGGATCGGGTGAAGGATATTCGTCGCGGTCGCGGTCAAGACACAATCTAGAGCAGACTTTGTTTGGGCTGGGTGGGGGCAGTAGGGAAGCGCGGGAACGAGATCGGGAGGCGGAGAGAATAGCGAGAGAACAGAGGAAGAAAGAGCGAGAAGAGGAGCGGCAAAGGGAGAGAGAGAGGAGTCGGAAAGAGGAGAGCTTGGATGGTATGTTTGTTCCTGCGGGATCTTGACTCGGATGCTCACTACCGAGTGAGCACAGGTGGTTTCTTGGTGACACACGGCGTCTATTCGGGACCGGAGGATTTTAAAGACAAGATTGTTAGACATTTTATGGTACGTATATCTGCACGACGAATGATTAGCGCTGGCATGGGTGTGTGTATGTATGCTGATTGAATCACAGATTGAACGACGATTAGCCCCATTTTGGAAGGGACTTCGTGATCACGAAGACAATTGGACCGATGCACAGCTTTACGCCGCCTTCCACGATCTGCCAATTCCAGGACCAGATGCAGAGCCACCGAAGGATGTGGAGAAAGTGACCAGTAATTTGGTAGGATCATCGGATAACTTGACGGTGCCCATGGCTTCTCGTTCACGCGCACAGTCTTACACCTCTGAAGGATCCAATCGCTCGAATTCATCGACACCTTCGTTTGGCTTCTCCTCGAGATCGCGGGCGAAAACTCTGTCAATATCATCGCCGAAGAATCCCACATTAACGAACACCGCGGGGCCTACCGAAACCAACAATCCTTCCAGGTTTGTCGATGGCCGGACAATTGAAGCAGTGTTATATCAAAACGCTGTAGAATGTCCGATTTGTTTCCTCTACTACCCCCCGTTTTTGAACCGAACCCGCTGCTGCGATCAGGAAATCTGCTCCGAATGCTTTGTCCAGATCAAACGCATCGACCCCCACATCCCCGAGAGCCATGACCACACTCCCGGCGAGAGCAACTCCGAACCAAACTCGGTCGCAGATCAATTGGTGTCAGAACCAGCAACATGTCCGTTCTGCAAACAGACAGATTTCGGCGTGACATACTCATCTCCGCCGTGGCGTCGCGGTATCTCGTACGTTGGCCCACCCGGCGCCTCTCTCGCATCACCCTTCTCCGTCGGCAGCAACTCTTCATCGATATCCCTCGGTACCAACTCTCTACAATCCGCCTCCCCACCCGTATCACCGTCCTGGAAACGCAGAACAATGCTACCACTCAACGCCCCTGAGGTAGTAACCAGCGACGACATCCGCCCAGACTGGAACGCAAAGCTCCAAACCGCCCGCTCCCACGCCGCGCGCCGCGCCGCAGCCGCAACAGCACTCCATACCGCAGCCTTCTTCATGGGTGGGTCCAATACCGGCTCTGGCAGCGGCTCCTCCGGTCCCGCCGGCTACGGTCGCCGTCTAATCCGCCGTGCGGTACGCGAGAACTCCGGCAGCAGTGTCGACCGCGGCAGCGAGAGCCCCTCGCCCAGCCACAGCGGCTCTGGCACACCAAGCAACGACGCGCGTCCGCGAAGTCTCCTCACCCTTGGCTCACTAAGTCGGGACACCACGGACCGCGAACATACTGTCGAAGAGCGCCTCGCAAACTTGGGGTTTATATCCCCGCCTTCTGCACGCGAGAACTCGGGGATGCTAGGTGTTGGTGGCGGAAACAATAATAGAAGGAGTAGGATCGTGGATCTTGAGGAGATGATGTTGATGGAGGCTATACGGTTGTCGCTAGCGGAGGAGGAGGAGCGGAAACGACGAGAGAAGGAAAAGGAGGAGGAGGAGGCGCGGAAGAAGGGGAAGGGGAAAGAACGTGAGGACCAGGAGGAGGGGGATCCGGAGCGTGGCTTCTCGAGTCTAGCGGAGATGGTGGAGGGGGATTGTGGGGGTGAAGTGGAGGGGAAGGGGAAAGTTGTAGTTGAGGTGGGCGGCACTGAGGAGGCCGCCAGATGAATGAGCGTGCGCATTGGGAGGTACCCTATCTATCCGGTTTTTTTTCCTTTGTTTTTGTGGGTTTGAAGCATCATCATTGTCAGCGAGGAGCAGGGATGGGGGATTTGTTTTTTGTCTTGTCTTGTTTTTACCTGCGTTGTGTTTTGTGGAAGTATCGTGTATGTATGTGCGCTAGTGTATGTACGCAATTTTCTTTTTTTTGAGGAATCGGAGTGAAAAAATATTATTCGGATTTTGCCCAGATTTTCCCCATGTGAGAGGAAGGGGGGTGATGGTATGTCATCCGCCTGAGAAACGGAAGTGGAGGTTGCGAGCGAGATTGTTAGGTGGGATCGAGAGGATGGGAAGGTGAAGGAGGAGGGGAAGATGGCCGGGCGAGTGGGAGATCTGGGTAAAGTTCCAGCGGGAGAATGCCGTGTCACATTGACCGGGGCAGAGTTTGTGGGCTGGAGCTGCAGGGCAGGAAATGGTAGGTTTGGGCGGTGGATCGCAGAGGCACCTGTATGTGTTAGGGCTCCCACTCACCCACCCACTTATAATTTTTCGAAATCGGCGTAGAAGAACCCCAACCCCGGTTCATCTACAGCACAAGCGGAGTGGGGGGAGAGATGTGTGCGTGGATAGTAGTAATTACCACTTCACCCCGTACGCGTATCTCCGGCCGTTTCTTACTATATATACGGCTTGTTATATATTTCACTCTTTCTTTCCTCCTCACTTCAACGGCTACAGGGGAGGGTACGGATGGCTCAGGACAGTGATGGTGGGAGAGAAGCTGGGGGAGTGGGGTTAGCAATAATTTCGACTCCCAGGGTTTCCTCGGTTAGTGAGATTGCGGTAGGGTATAAGAAGTTGATTTCTTGATCAGCTATGACGACAGACATTCTTTGTATGATAGAGCCGCCCGATAACGACGAAAACCCCGCTGGCACGGGTGAGGGCGGCGAGTGATACCTCATGTCACGATCTCCGCTCAATGACATCACACCTACACCACCACTCCGTTACCCACCCTCCTCCCACCCGTCACTCCTTCCTTTCCTCCTCTCATTTTCCTCTCCCCTTACACATTACCACTATCATCATATTCACACAGTACCCCACCCAACCTTCTTTGTAACTAGTTACCACTGACCTGTCCTAGACAATGCCGAATCCTATGGCCGCAACGCAAGGAACACAGTCTCCGCTGCCGGAGATGCAAGGGGAGAGACAGATTGGCGCTACTACAAATACTACAAAGACGGGGAAGGCAGGGAAGAAGAAGAAGGAAGGAGTAGGGGAAGGGTGGAAGGGCGGGGATAGTAATCCTGTAGGTCCGTTGGGGGACGGTTGGAGGGGTGGGGGTGGGAAGTAAGTAAAAGGGGGCAGGGACAAGGTGAGGGGGGGTAATGTACAGAAAACCATATGCAGAACAGAGTTCCCAGTCGCTCGCAAGCTCACCCGTTATACTTGTTAACCTGCGAATCCATCGTCCGGAGAGGGATGTACACCTTTCTGCTGCTGTTTTTGTGGGCTGGGGTTCGGGTGGATGGCTGGCCTCTGGACACCTCCACATAATCTTACCGGGATGTCGGATGTGAAGCCCCAACGGCCGTAGAGGAGGAATGGTGTTGGTATAAGCTATACGGCTGGGGAGGTGATGGGTGGGGAAAGAAGGGGCGGCAGGTGAAGGGAAGAATGTGGACTAGGAGATAGGGGTATGTAGCTTTTCGGACAAGGGGGACTCCACGGGTGGCGGCTGCGTGGGGGCTGATAGACTGTAGTGGTAAGGGGCGGCGCGAAGGGAGCGGGTAGTGGGACAGTGGAAGATTTCGTTTCTTTTACGGCGGCAGTTGACGCGCAGCGATTCTTAAATAGAGGCTGTGGCCTGGAAGTACAAGCGAGAAAAGAGAGGTTGTGAAATGTATCAACCGAAGAAGAAGAGAGTAGGAATAGATGGATGTTGAGAGAGAAGAGGTGGAGATAAGCTCCACTATCGAAAACAAGTAATGAGGCTCTGCGGCCCGACCCTGCACACAAATAAACGCCAAGCTAATTCGGGTCATTCCACAGTCTACTCTCCGGGAGTTGCAGCTCTACATACATGCGCCTAAGTACCTAGGAAGTAGCTAAGGGTTAACTAGCTTGTTGTATTCGGGATCTCGGACTAAGATTGAGGTGTCTGCGTTGCTATTTCAAGTTTGGCGGTACACGGAGCCTTACTCCCCACTGTTTTGGGAGCCTCTCTGTGATCACAACGGATGAATGCTATGTGGCCCTAACCTGAATTTGTATTAGGCAAGGTGCATACAAAAATGCAAATGATAGCTAAAGGAAACAGCTCGAAATTATTTGTAAAAAAATGCCAAGAACAATCTAAAACCAGCAGAGTTGCAAAAAAATAGAAACAAGCTTGAATCATGTTTGTTTGTTTGTAATCATATTGCATTTGGCCGCTAGCGGCCATGGTATATCCCGTACACATTTCCTCTCCGCTTCTTCTGTAATATAAAGAAACAAAAGCAAAGTCGTGAGTCCTCTCCCCCAAAAACAAACAGAAACCGCCAAAAAACAACATCAACTTTTTACATCCCCCTATCACTCGACTTCTCGTGATCTGAGTTCTCTGCCGCCTTCACCACTCCGCTAACTCTGCCAACATCTGTAATGGAAAGAAAATCCAACAGTGCCTGCGTACATTTTTCCTCTGCAAAAACAAGAGACATTGGCAAACTAATCTTCGGCTTTTTCAACACCTTTTCGACACCCTCATACTCATTTTCCCCCTCTTGCCTGTCAACCCAAAGCTGCTTTTGCTCTCGTTTCCATCTTTTACACCATTTAAACAGGTGATCTCTCATCTGATACTCGTGCCCACACCACCAGCACTTTATATCTCTTCTTTTTCCAATGCGTCATAGGTATTTCCCCAAAAGAGCATGCCCTGTCTTAAGTTGATAAAACCTTGCCACTATTGATTTCTGGGATTCCATCGCTACCCTGTTACCTCCCCTCTTTACCCAATCATACCGGTAACTGTGCTTTGATTTGTTCCCCATTTCTTTCATTTCCTCCATACGTTCATTCCATTTCGTCTCAGTTAGCCTTCCACTAACATGGGCAAAAGAAACATAATTCAAATGTGGCTGTGGATTTTGCGTTTCGGTATAACTTCCGCAATGCTTATACGCTGCTTTTGTTGCTTGTAGGTCCGCTTCTTTGTTGCCTTCCACACCCTTATGCGCTGAAACCCATCGGTATTCCACTGGGATGTTTTTATTGGTCAACTCGCTTTCCCAGTTCATCGTTCGTAATGCTAGCACCTGCCCTGGTCCATGTTTGTCCGACTGTATTCTTCTTAAAGTCGCTTGGGAGTCCATAAAAACTGTCACTCTCCTCACTTCCTTATTTCTGCTGATTTCGTCCGCAATCTTCACTGCTTCCGACATCGCATACATTTCAGCATCAAATGCTTCTTTCTGTCGACCCAAGTGTACCCTCCTCTTATTCCACCTTCCTTCTTCTTTCCATACCGCTGCACACCCGGTCCACTCATCTTCTTTCCTTGATCCATCAGTCCAAAGAACCAAACCCTCTCTTTCTCTTTTCGCCTCTTCCAAAGCCTGTTCTTCTTCCTGAATTATCACTTGGCCTTGCAGCCGCTTCCTAATTTCCAGTAATGTAGTCCCCTCGTACATTCTCCTCTGCAAGGGGTAATCCTCCGGGATCAACTCATCAATCCCCTCCACCCTTCGCACCACATTTCCTTCCATTTCTAACATTCTCCCTCCACCTGTAGCATCGGGCAAAATCATTTGTCTCATCTTTTATCGTCGAAGTTGATGATTAAGAAGAGCTTCCACTGGCCGTAATGCCACATCATTCATTAGAGCTCCTTGAGGCGTCGTGCTAAAGCATCCTGTTACCCTTCTGCCCTGTTCATTTAACACCTGCTGTACCTCCTGTGCTCTATCTTTTTGTCCTGGCCACCACAATTCAGACCCATACAACGCCACTGTCTGAACTGCTGCCACTTGGATTCTTTGACATGCTCCTGGGCTTAGTCCTTTATTATTTATCAAGAACCTCACCCTATTCTGTGCTCTTCTGGCCTTTGCCAGTGTTTTCTTCGTATGATCATTCAGGGTAAGCCTATCATCCAGCCATACCCCAAACCATCTCGTCGCTTGTTTGTTGTATTGAACCTCATGACTACCGACCCTTATCTTGGCCTTCATCTTTGGTTCCTTATTGCTTCTCCTTTGAGTAAACAACATCGCTTCAGTTTTCTCAATATCAAATTGACAGGCATTTTACTTTGCCCATTTTTGTGCTCCTGTCGCGCATTTCTCCAGTCTCTGTGTGCATTCCCCCACATCTCTGCCCTCTACGTCCCATGCCACATCATCAACAAAAGATATACCCTCACTCTTGCACTCTTCTTTTTCTTTTTGAACTTCACCAAACAACCCCGAAAGGTATATAATGAAAAGTACCGGCGATACTGGCGACCCCTGCGGAACCCCCGTCTCCACATCCATACTATCGCCTTCCTTTCCGTCCATCGATATAATCACTTTTCTTTCTTCCATAAAATTTTCCACCCATCTCACCAGATCGGCTTCAAATCCCATTTCCTCCATTCTTCTTATCAAATTCCCTTTTGCCACATGTGGAAAAGCTCCTTTGACATCCATCAACAGCACTGCCACGGTATTCCCCCTCCCCCACGCTTCTTCTACTGTCTTCATCAACCGTCCAACCGCGTCTAGAGCTGACCTTCACTTTCCGCATCCAAACTGTCCATCATGAAGTAGCTGCCTTCGCTCACACTCCTCTGCTATTGCATTCGCTGCTACCTTCTCAACAACTTTGCACAGACAATTCAACAACGTAATCACCCTATATGCCTTGGCGACTCCGTAATCTGGTTTATTCGGTTTCGGTATAACCACCCCCTTCGCCTCCTTCCAAACTCGTGGGTGTATTCCTAACCTAAAACTCATTCTGACGATTGCCGTTATTCTCAGAGCATCCCACTCCTACAATAACCTTATCGCCTTAAACCCCAATCTATCCGGACCGGGAGCCTTCTTCACTGATTGATCATATACCGCCCTTCGGATATCCTCATCAGTAATTATCTTCCACACTTCTCCTCCCTCTTCTTGGGCCTTTCTCTCCACACAGTTTAAAGGTTTTGGAAATGCTTCCTTTTTAATCAATTCCGCCTTTTGATCCCAGGATTCCGCCAACTCTCCTGTCCTAGACCTCAAGGTTTTCGTTGTTTGTTGACTTCCCGGCTTCGTATATCTCAACGCCTGCCATACTTGGTCTTTTGTCACCGACTTCAAAAAATCCTGCCACATCTTTCCTTTCGACTGTCAAATAATTCTTTGAAGGTTGCTTCGCTGTTTCTTCACCTTCTGTTGCGTTGCTTCCCCTCTCTGTCTAGCTATTTTTACTGAGCCCAAAATCTTTCTGTTTTCCACGATCTCTTGATTCCACCACCTCTTCGATCTCGCATAAACTTTTATCTTTTTGCAGCTCTTATTGAGATGATTAACAAAATTCTTCTGTATCCACCCAGCTTCCTTTTGTAACTCATCCCCGCTGCTATTCTCATTCAGCACAGGTCTCAACCGGCTCTTTTCCTCCCACTGTTTTTGTACTTTTTCATAATTTTTCTTATCCTCCTTTAGCCTGTCGATATCCCATCCTGTAATCTTCCTCAATACCTTAACTCCTTCCCCTTCGTCTCATCTTAACTGGGTACGCACCACCGCGTGATCCGAAGTAGTCGTTAAATCTGTAGAAATCTCTAAACCATTGACCAACTCGTGGTTTATTATAAAGAAATCTATCAGTGAAGTCGAAACCACACCATTCCTGTTTGTAATATGGGTTGCTTCCCCATCTGTAACATCCGTTAATCCGTACGTATCCATAAGGTTCGTAAGAAAAACTTTGTCTCTTCCTGATGGGCACTGTGGGTCCCATCTATCATTGTGAGCATTCCAATCTCCTCCCAAGAGAATCTTTCTTGCCCCCATAATCTCACTCCATCTTACTGTCTGTGCCGGTCTGCCTTGACTTCTCACCCCCTCCACTTGTCTCAGCTGATCGTACACATTCAGCAACCTCATCTTTCTCTCCGCAGGGTATTCAACATTAAACACCGGTACATCTCCCTCTTCCCCCATCTCCACTTCCGAAAATCCCAGGTGTGTATCTCTTCTTATCGCGGTCATCGTTCTTCCTCCTCTGACCAATCTATATCCTGGGTGACTGATGTAGTATCCCTCCTTTTCTACTACCGGTTCTTGCAACATTACCACATCTGCTCCCCAAACAATTCCCTCCTCCAACGCAATCATCGTTGCCTCATATCCCCTCCCACAGTTATGCATAACGCACTTCACCATGACTTCAGGGGGGTTTCGGAGGTCCCTGCGTCAGAGCTTTGCTTGGTCGTCACTTGTGTCGAAACCACTTGTGCTTCCGGCTCTTTCTCAACTTGTGTCCCTTCCGGAACTTTGATCACTGCCTACGCCATAGATGGTCCCCCATCTTCTGTCTGTTGCGGCTTTTCTTGTCGATCTGTTGTCACATTCCGGCATTCCCCCTCCCTCTCCTTGCAGGTCCGCCTCTCTTCTCTCGCCTTCTTAATAGCTTCCTGTTTCTTAACAGAAACATTCGCCTTAGCGATATGGTTCCCCTTGCAGTTAACGCACTTGTCAACATTATGGGTGCAGTTCTGTCCCGTATTCGCCTTGCAACCTACCACGTTGCACTTATGATCCTTTGTTAGATGCTGTCCTGCACACAACATGCAAGTCGGCATCTTCAAAGCTCCACACTTTGCTTCAACATGTCCCCATCTGCTGTATACTCCGGAAAAGGAATCCGGTCCGGCAGTCATAAACCTCTCCACATCATACTTTACTCCTGCCGCCCGCAATCCTCCATTCACAACTTTTTCGGCCATTTTACTACTCTTGACCGCAAACACAACCGTCAATGCTTTCTTTCCCTCCGCTTTCTTCCGCTGAACATCTTTCGGTCCTCCAATCCAGCTGATCGCGAGGGGCAACACCACTGCCTCATTCTCAGCCTGTAATTCTTGCCTCAACTTTTCCAATCCTCCTCTTGTTTTCTTACCCAAATATCGATCAAAGTTGACGCCATGCATTTTCACCCTTTCCCAGAGCTGATTTGTTTCGATGTCCACAATGCCTGCGTCCACCTTTCTTGCCGTCCTAATCACGATTTCACTGTACCTAATCAGCATCTCAGCAGTTGCTCCAGGGGTCGTAATTGTCGATAAGCATCCTCGGGTATTCTTCGTAACCCCCTGAATGCGTACAAAATGTGGAACCTTCGCCTCAAAAAGTGCTCTATTCACTTTCGACGAAATATCCAAATCTTTCTTTTCAGAAAGGGCGAGGCCATTAGCCATCTTAAAGGTAACCCTCCTCTTCTCCATCGAATTTTGTCCTGGTGGGATCGGTTTCAGTTCTTCCTTCCTCCGTACCCTTTTCACCTCCTGAAACCCATCCCCCTTCTTCCTATTTTCACCCTGACGTTGTTGTTGCTGTGCTTGTCTGGGCTGTTTCTTTGCTGGAGGTGGCGCTGCTGCTCTCTGCGCCCACGTCTCCCGCTTCTTCTCCTCTGGTTTCTTCCCCAGTTTCTGTATCTCTGGCTTCTTAACCTCTGGATTCTTCACCTCTGCCTTTGGTCCCTTCGGTATTTCCTTCACCTCCGGTTTTTTCACCTTCTTCTTCTTTTGTTGCGGTACCGCTGGTACCACCGGCTTCTTCTTCAGGATCACAACCTGTCCCACTTCCAGACATGGAAACTCACCTCTCACTCCTCCCGGCGAAATTACCGGCGCATGCTTGGATTGCTCCAGCTCCGGCCTCTCCACCTCCATCTCAGCCGCAATTGCTCTTTCCACCTTCACGTTCTCTGCTTTAGATAAAGTCGCTCCCGGCTCGAACTCAATATCACTCATCTCCTCCTCAGGGGCGGCTTCTACCCTTTTCCCCTTTCGGATTTCCTCTCTCTTTTTTTCTTCATCAGCCATATCCTCAAACCTCTTTACCACCCTCTCCGTCAGCTGATCAACCATCTTTTCCATGCATCCACTCAACGCATTCTCAATCGTCTTGGCCATATTCACCGGTGCAATCTTAGCCAATTTCTTTTCAATGTTGCTCAATCTTTCATCAAACTTCTCTGCCCTAGCCTCATCGTATTCCCGACTTAGCTCTACCTGTTCTTTAATTTCCATACCGATCTTCCGCGTGCTCATTACCACCACATCTGTATGGTTCAGTCTTGCTGCCATATGCTCTGCTTGGTGTAGGCACCACTCATCGTATCGCTCATCATGCATCTACTTTGTAATCATAAAATCCCTCAGCTCGTTAGTGTTCCGAAGATACTCACCAACAAAAGCTTCCCAATTAACCGGCTCTCCCTCATTGGCCACTCTATCTGCAGACTTAGCCCAATCAGCTTCAAGCTTTTTCCTGCTAGGTATCTGCGGCATATTTGGGATTGGTTGTTCGGGTGTTTCCGGCCTCTTAACTCCCTTCCTCTTATTGCGCTTTTTTCCTTTCTTCGTTGGCATCATGTAGGGTTCCTCCTCCCTCCATTCAACCTCCATCATCGCTTCATCCTTACTGTCACTAATTTCGAATTTTCTCGAAATGGGTGTGTAGACTTTCTGGGTCTCTTCCATCCCATCGTCCTCGCTCTCCATGGTCGCATGTTGACTGGCATTTTCCTCCGACTGAATATACCTTCGTGCGATAATTCCAGCGCTCGCCCTAGGAGTCAAAAAAGGCATCAGCAAAAAATAATTCCGTCTGGGCAGAATGACTCCGTCAGAGAGGACGCGGTCCGTCAGAGCCGTCAGAAACATCCTGGTGGCGGCTAACTCCGCGCCCGGCGCCAATAACATGCGTCATGTTGCATATCGCCCTCCCATCGCAGTTTCACCGTTTCTTCTCGCTCTGTCGGTCTCCTATTTTAAATGAACACTCTGGCATTGAAGGCCAACTGTGACCATACGTCGGAATGGGTTCATTGGGCACGCGCTTGCATCGGGATTGCAATGGGATGGGTGACGCTGCGAAAACCTCTCCTCACGTTCCTTCTACCTGCGCGGAAAATTCAATTCTCTCTTTGCTAATTATACATATCATTTCAAGTCGCCAGATCTAGGGGGCTATTGACAATCCATCGCTCGTTCCGTCCGTCTCCTGTCTTACTACTAGCAGCTATCTCTGGAATTAGGTGCATGCAGCCGACGATGTTTCCCACGCTCAAAACTTGCAAAGCAACTGCTGCTGGTGGTTTTCTCACTTGTACAAATTTCGAGACTGGATCCAAGTTACCCGAGTTATCAGGTAGTGTGGTGAACGCCAGGGCTAACCAGTACTCAACGAAAGCTCCATCCTCGTTCAGGAGCTTGATTTTGAATAGTCTTTGTGGTTGCCACGGGAGACGACAATTCAGTGCACCATAACATCTCCCTGGGTGTTGCTTTACCCACACCCAGTCGTTCCGTCGGTCCCCTCCGCACCAGCTCTGGCTTCCTGTGCATTGACAGATCTGAGATATGCGTTCACCATCTAAACCCTCAACTTGAACCTTAATACCATGGTAAATACAGAGCTCCATTGCATGCAGTTGTTCATCCGATATATACGTCTTATTACGACTGTTATGCTTGGGAAACTCCCGTGTGCCGTTGAATATTGTCATGCGGTGCGTTGTGTCCTGTGAATTGTCGAGTAATGCTCTGAAGTCTTTGATCATAGCGTCAGGATGCTTTCCATCACGACGGTTTTGGGATCCCATGAATTTGGTCTTCGCATTTGACTGGGAGCTCAGCATCGGCAAAAAATATTTCCTTCCGGGCGGAATGGCTCCGTCAGAGTGGACGCGCTCTGTCAGAGCCATCAGAGACACCCCGGTGGCGGATTACTCCGCGCCCAGCCGCAATACCACACGTCGTGTTGCATATCGCCCTCTGATCGCTGTTTCACAGTTTCTTCTCGCTCTGTCGGTCGCCAATTTTAAACGAACGCTCTGGCGTTGTGGCCAACTGTGACCACACGTTGGAATGGGTTCATTGGGTACGCGCTTGCATCTGGATTGCAATGCGATGGGTGACGCTGCGAAAATCTCTCCTCGCGTTCGTTCTACCTGCGCGCAAAAAGCAATTCTCACTTTACTAATTGTACGGTATTGCAAGGCGATGGGGGACGCTGCGAAAATCTCTCCTCGCGTTCCTTCTACCTGCGCGCAAAATGCAACTCTCTCTTTACTAATTATACACATCATTCCAAGTCGCCAGATCTATGTGGCTATTGACAATCCATCGCTCGTTCCATCCGTCTCCTGTTTTAATACTAGTAGCTATCTCTGGAATTACTTGCACGCAGCCGACAATGTTTCCCACGCTGAAAACTTGCAAAGCAACGGTTGCCGGTGCTTTTTTCACTTGTACAAATTTCAAGATGGGATTCAAGTTACCTGAGTTTTCCGGTATTGTGGTGAGCGCCAGGGCTAACCAGTACTCAACGAAAGCTCCATCATCGTTTTGGAGCTTGATTTTGAATAGTCGTTGCAGTTGCCACGGGAGGCGCACATTCAGCGCGCCATAACACCTCCCCGGGCGTTGCTTTACCCACACCCAGTCATTCCATCTATCCCCTCCGCGCCAGCTCTGGCTTCCTGTGCATCGACAAATCTGAGATATGCGTTCACCTTCCAAACCCTCAACTTGAACCTTAATACCATGGTAAATACAGAGCTCCATTGCATGCAGTTGTTCATCCGATATATACGTCTTGTTACGACTCTTATGCTTTATAAACTCCTGCGTGCCGCTGTATATTGCCGCGCGGTGCGTTGCGTCTTGCGTATTGTCGAGTAATGCTCTGAAGTCTTTGATCATAGCGTCAGGATGCTTTCCATCACGGCGGTTTTGGGGTCCCATGAATTCGGGCTTCGCATATGACTGGGGGCTCTGGGGGGCAGCCAGATCCGCACCGGAAGGGAGGACTTTGCAGGCGGCAGCGCTGTTCTCCCGACGCTGAGCGAGGGCTTGGAGATTGAGCTCTCTGATTTCGAAGCAGAGAATGCGACGCTGAAAGGTGATTACTTGTGGCAGGTAGTTGAGATTCTGATTGGGGGCGTTCCAACCGTCCTTGAGGTTCGTTTTATGTGCTTGTTCATGTCTCTCGGCAGAATACTGCTGCAAGGCTCCGTATCGACGAATCTGTTCGGCCCAGTGAGACATTAAGTGGATCTTCGGAAAGTTCAAGTTGGCATCTAACTCCTTGGAAATATGTATCTCGTGGCTAATATAATCCCGCCAGGTGTTTATTTCACGCCGCTTCTTGGACGGAGTCCAAGTTTCAGCATTTGTTTCCTCGTCTACCTTTCGCTTCTTCACGAGTTCCATTCTCAGGGCATTGGCTTTGGCCTTCGCCTTTTTGCCGGCTCACCCGAGTAAGAACACATCTTTGAAGGTGTGAAAACGATGCAAGGCGTCCTCCATGTAGCTCAATGTTGCATCATCGTGAGATTTATATCGAGCATACATATAGAATTCTA